>JAEEGL015692364.1_pt1 | contig 22727 bp, 15 predicted proteins | sample 9134231 | NCBI WGS metagenome assembly JAEEGL01 (sample SAMN16246548, study PRJNA631951) | gut metagenome | biome: gut microbiome; feature: rumen; material: fiber-attached | host: Bos | place: Iran: Karaj | collected 2018-10 | reverse complement strand
CTGCCTTAGAAAATCAGAAAAGGATCCACAGTGCAATTTATTATAACATCTAATTATTAGATGAAATAATCTATTAAATTAGATAGAAAGGAAAAGTAATCAATTAAGATATCAAACCTATCTAAATTGATTATACGTGAAGGAATTGACATTAAATGAAAGAATGAGTCTTCCTATTTGGAAGAAGATTTTTGTTTATACATTATCCTTCATCTTTTTTGCTATCCAAATAGCTTTATTAGTATTAACATTTATTTCTACTAATTATGCTAGAGGCTTTAGATATTTTTCAGTTGTTTTAGAAATAATATCTTTTTGTTATGTTTTATATATAATTTATAAGCCTATGATTACAGCTTATAAATTAACTTGGTCTATTTTAATATTATTATTTCCTTTGCCTTTTATTATTTTATATACAATAAATAGCATATCAAGACGTGATAATAGTAGAAAGAAAAGAAAAGTAATGCTTGATGCTAAAACAGTTAGATATATTGATGATTTAGAAAAGCTTGAAAGTGTAAATAAAAAAGCTTCAAATGTCGTAAGGGTTGTTCAAAATAATATATTTGCCCCTGTTGTAAATGATACAAAGGTAACATTTTTTAATAATATAAGTGATAAATTAGATGATTTATTAATCGAAACTGAAAAGGCAAAGCATTTTATTTTAATTGAATATTTCATTATCGCAAGAGGAAAATTAATGGATAGATTATATCCAATATTATTAAAAAAGGGTAATGAGGGTGTAGAGATTAAAATATTATATGATTCAATAGGATCATCTAGAGTTATTAATCATAAATTTATAAAAAAGCTTGCTTCAATACCTAATTGTGAAATATCTAATTATAATCCTATAGGTATGAATATAAACCCAGTTATAAATAATAGAGATCATAGAAAAATATACGTTATTGACAGCAAAATAGCTTATTGTGGCGGAGATAATCTTGCAGATGAATATATTAACGAATTGAAAAGATTCGGTCATTGGAGAGACAATTGCTGCAAATATGAAGGTTCGATAGCGAGAAGCTTCACTTATTTATTTAATCAAAATTGGTATACCTCAACTAAGAAAAATTTAGGTGAATTATTTTATGAAGAATATAGAATTGATAAGAAAGATACATTTGTAATGGCCTTTGGTGATGGTCCAAGCATTCCAGGTAATGTTGCTTATGATTTTTTCTCATCATTAATATCTTCAGCTAAAAAAACATTATATATATCAACTCCATATTTTATTTTAAATGATGGATTAATAAGACAAATTGCTTTAAAGGCTAAAGAAGGTATTGATGTAAAAATATTAATGCCTAAAATTCCTGATAAAAAATCAGCATTTTATATGGGAAGAGCTAATTATAGACAAATACTTTTAGCTGGTGGAAAAATATATGAATATCTACCTGGCTTTAATCATGCTAAAAATATAATTGTTGATGAAGATTTAGCATTTGAAGGAACAATTAATTTTGATTACAGAAGCTTATTTTTACATTATGAATGTGGAGCTTTAATAGTTGATGATAATATAAATTTAGAAATGAGAAAGGATTTTATTGAGGCTGTTTTAAAATCTGAAGAGGTAACTTTTGAAATGTGGAAAAAACGTCCATGGTATCAAAAGCTTTTGGCCTTCATTTTAAATATATTTGCCCCTATGTTTTAATATGGAAAAGAAGTTAAAAAAAATAGCCACAGAGCTTTTAGATTTATCTAAAAGAAATAGGCTAATAAATTATAAAGACAATGGCTTAAAGGCTATTAATATATTAAATAGAGATATTGAAGAAGTATTTTCTAATGTTGTTAATGGTAAGGTTTATAAATTACCTATTTTTGATGATGTATTAAAAAAATATCATAATGATTTAATTTTAAATAAAGAAGAGGATGACTTCTTAAATTATTCTGATTTAAAGGTATTTGATATATGTGGTAAAATTCTTAAACAAAATGAATTATTAGTTTATAAAAGAGGATATACAATTGAAAAAACCTTAAAATCAATATTTAAAGAATATCAATTCTATTTAACTGAACGTGGTATTAATCCATTATATATTACCTTTGGTATGCTTAAATATGTTGAAAAGGGTGAAGAATTTTTAGCACCTTTATTATTAATACCTGTTAATATGACATCTGATAAAGGTATTTATAAAATAACTGAGGCTGATAATGAAATTATTTTAAATCCAACCTTAAGCTATTATTTTAAAACAAATTATAAAATTAATTTAAGACCATTTGATGAAGAAAAGGATACATTAATTGAATATGTTTTAGAAATTAAAAAGCATTTATTAAAAGATATGGATATTACTAATTTAATGACATTAGGACAATATTCATTCTTGAAGATGAATATGTATAATGATTTAACAGAAAATTCGAAAAATGTTTTATCAAATGATAATGTAAGAACATTACTTGGAGATGATTATATTCCTAATATTTTAGGAAATGATCAAATTTATCCTGTTGTTAATGCTGATTCAAGCCAGCTTGAGGCTATAAAGATGGCATCACGTGGAGAATCATTTGTTTTGGAGGGCCCTCCTGGATCAGGAAAGAGCCAAACAATAACAAATATAATTGCAACCCTAATTGGAAATGGTAAGCATGTTTTATTCGTTTCAGAAAAGCTTGCAGCCTTAAATGTTGTTTATGAAAATTTAAGACGTGTTGGATTAAATGAATTTGCTATAGAATTACATTCAGCAAAGGCTAATAAAAAAGATTTTGTTGATGAATTATATAAAACTGCAATATCACCTAAAAAGCTATTAAAACAAGAAGCTAATGATATTGTATTAAAAAGAGATTTATATATAGAAAAAATTAAATCACATTATGCTGAGCTTCATGACAAAATAATTGATAATACATATTCATTATATGATTTATATGAAATGTATTTAAAAATAGACGGCATAGATTTAGATTATAGATTAAATGTTAAAGATTATAGCTTAAAGGAATTAGATAATGTAACAAAATCATTAGATGAATATAAAAATTATGCGAAAATAATTTCTATTGATTATAAAAAATCTCCTTTTTATGGAATTGAAAATATCGAAAATGAATATTTAAGATATGATTTTAAGAATGATTTGATTAAATCTATAAAATATTTAAGAGATTTAATTGATTTGAAAAATAAAATTAAAAATTATTTTAATATTATAAATGTTAAAGATATTTATAATTCAATTGAAACAATTAATAAGCTTGTTTCTTTAAAAACATTTGAAGAATATTATTTAAAGAAGGATATAAGAACAAAATTAATTGATAATATTAATTCTTATATTGATTTAAAATCTAAATTAGATAATATGAAATCAATTAAGAATTATAGTGAAAAAATATTAGATTTAGATATTGAAGATATCTTAATTAAATATAAAGAGGTATCTTTATCATTCTTTAAGATTTTTAATTCTGATTATAAAAAATTAAATGCTAAAATATTATCATATAGAAATGAAAAAGCTAAATCTAATGTTTTAATTAATGAATTAAATGAATTAAAGGATTATAAAACATATTATAAAGATTTAAAAGAAAATGAAATTAAAATTAAAGAATATATTGATTCATTTGATAAGCTAGATATTATTTTAAATGATTTAAAATCTTTAAATAATATTATTCCTACAAAGATTAAAAAGGATGAATATAAAGCATCTTTAAATGATTTTAAGGATATTTTAATATCTTCTAAGTCATTGATGAAATCAGATTTAATTTTAGCTAATATATCTAAAGTATTTGATAATCAAATATTTGATTTATATAATGTAAATTTAAATGAAGCATTAAATAAATTAGAAGCTATTTCATTAAAGCTTGAGGATGTTAAAGCATATTTATTAATGAAGAAGAGTCTAAATGATATTAAAGCTTTAGGATATATTAATTATATAGATTATTATGTTAATAAATATGATATTAATAATATATCTTTAAATTTCAAAAAATTATATTTAAAAGAATTTATTTATTCAATTATTGATAAGTCAGTATTCTTAAGTGATTTTAATAGTTATGATGAATCTAATTTAATAAGTGAGTTTAGAAAATTAGATGAAGAAGTATTTGAAATAAATAAGGATAAGATTATTTCATTAAATTCAAATAAGCGTCCTGATGATACAATCATTTCGGGAACTAAATTTAAAATTTTAATTAATGAACATAATAAAGAAAGAAGACAAAAGCCAATAAGAGAATTATTAAATAATATCTTTGAGCTTGCCTTAGATATTAAACCAATATTCTTGATGAGCCCTTTATCTGTTTCTACTTATTTATCAAGTGATGCTTCAATTTTTGATACTGTTATTTTTGATGAAGCATCACAAATATATGCATCTGATGCCTTAGGTGCTATTTATAGAGCTAAACAAGCAATTATTATAGGTGATTCAAAACAAATGCCACCTTCTAATTTCTTTGATTCTCAAAGTTTTGATGAAGAAGATGAGGATGATAATCAATCTATATTAGATTTAGCATCATTATCTTATAAGATGCTAAGATTAAAATGGCATTATAGATCTAGATCAGAAGAATTAATTACATTTTCAAATAAAGCTTATTATGATAATTCATTAATAACTATTCCACAGGCTAAAAATCATGAGCCTGGATTTGGTATTGATTTTATTTATTTGAAAAATGGTAGATATGATGCAACAAAAAGAACAAATTATGAAGAAGCTAAATTAATTAAGGATTTAGTATTTAAGCATTTAAAGGAAAGCGATGAATCTTTAGGTGTTGTAGCATTTTCTGATGTACAAGCTAAATTAATTAATTCATTAATTGAAGATGAAATTAAATTAAATCCTAAGCTTGCTGATTTATTAACAAAATCAGCTGATGAGCCTTTCTTTGTTAAAAATCTAGAGACAGTTCAAGGTGATGAAAGAGATAGAATTATATTTTCTATTTGTTATGGATATAATAATGAAAATAAATTTTATCAACGCTTTGGACCTTTAAATAATGTTGGTGGAGAAAAGAGATTGAATGTTGCTATAACAAGAGCGAAATTTAATATAACTGTTGTATCATCAATAAGATATTTAGATATAAGAACTGATAATACTGATTCAATTGGTGTAAAGAATTTAAAAGGATATTTAGAATTTATTGAAAATATCACAATTGAAAAAGAAATTAAAAATGAAACTGATGGTATTATTAAGAATGTAAGCTCATATTTAGAATCATTAGGATATAGCGTATATCCTAATTATGGTTCTTCATCATTTAAAATTGATTTAGCAATCATGAAAGATGATAAATTCATTATGGCTTTAATGCTTGATAAGGAATCAAAAAGAAGCGTTACAGATAACGATAGATTAATTCCTTTATTATTAAAGAGATTAGGCTGGTCATATTATAAATTATATTTAACATCTTGGGTTAATAATAATGAGCTTGAAAAGAAGAATTTATTAAATGCGTTAGAAAATGTTGATTCAAAGGTTGAAAAGAAGGTATTTAGTGAATTAGATAATAGTGATTATTTAATTATTGATAATAGTCATCATGATATTGAATCAATGTTCTTAGAATATATTGAGCTTGATAATAATTTAGGATTAAATATTTATAATAAAGATGGAATGGATAAATTAATTAAAACCATTGTGGAAATTGAATCTCCAATCCATGAAGAATATTTATATAAAAGAGTTGCGAATATATTAAATCTAAAGGTAACTAATGTATTAAAGAATAGAATTAATAATAGTATAGATATTAATTTAACTAAAAAAGGTAAATTCTATTACAATGATAAGGATGTTAAATTTAGAATTAATGAAAAAAGAGATATTGATTATATTTCAAGTGATGAATTAATGGCTGGAATATTTGAAATAGTTAAAAAATCTAATGGTATTAGTAAGGAAGGCTGTTATAAAGAATTAATGAAATTAATTGGTTATAATAGAATTACTCAGCAAGCAAATCATTTACTTGAAAATGCCGTTATATTCTTAATTGCAGATGGAAAAATAATAGAAAGAAATGGTTGTTTGTATTTATAAAAAATAGATATAATAATTGACTAAAATTAATAATTTTTGTTTAATATAATTAAGATTATTTTATCGATAATTTTTAGCATAAAAAGGGTGATAAGATGGAATCATATTATTATAATGGAAGTACTGTTTTAAAGTATTTAAGAAAAGTTTTGAATGAAATTAATAATGAATATGTAGATAGTGGATTACGTGCAGGTTTTATTATGAAAAGATTTGCATCTAAATATAAATTAAATGAAGATTATGCATCAAAGCTTGTCTTTTTATGTACATTAAAGGATATTGGTTCTTTTTATCACGATTCTTTTATTGATAAAACTAAGCCTGCCTTAGTTGCAGCATCAAGCTATTCTTTTTTAAAGCATTGTTCACCTTTAGGTGATTCTGCAAAGCCTTTGCTATTTTATGGTGCTAAATATATTGAAGGAATAGAAAATGATGATTATTATGCAGGTTTATTAATTACATTAATTGACCAAGTAGTAAGATATAATTTCTTAGAATATACATTAGATGAAATAGCTGATATGCTTATGCAGGATACTAGTGGTAAATATAATCCTGATCAAATAAGAAAATTAATTAAGCTATTAAGATCTGAAGAGGATATATTTATTAAATTAAATCAAAAGAATTCTTTATTTGTTCATGAGGTAACAAGCTATATTCAGCATGCAAATTACACTGATGAAGAATTATTAAAATATATCGATATGACTAATTTCTCATTTGAGTTCCATAATCATGAAACATTGGCTCATACAGTTACTGTTGCGGTTATAGCAAAAGAATTAGCTAAGCTTTCTCGTTTAACTGAAAGTCAAATCAATTGTATAGAGCTTGCAGCATTAGTTCATGATATCGGTAAGGTTAGAATTCCTGTTTCTATTTTATGTAAGCCAGGAAGATTAGAGCCTGATGAATATGAAATAATGAAAAAGCATGTAGTATATACAAAAGAAATAATTGAAGGATGTTTTTCTTATAAAATAGTTGATATTGCATCTAACCACCATGAAAGAATAGATGGTTCAGGATATCCTAAAGGCTTAAGAGCAATTGATTTATCTATTGGAGATAAAATAATTGCGATTGCCGATGTAGCATCAGCATTATATTGTAGAAGAAGCTATAAGGATTCATTCCCTAAAGAAAAAATAATTGAAATTATGGAACGTGATGCTAAAGAAGGAAAACAAGATTTGAGAATCACAGCTCATTTAATTGATAATTTTGATTATATAATGGGACTTGCAGCTGAAAAAGAAAAAGAAGTATTAGATCAAAAAGCAGCAATGGAAGAAGAATTTGATGCTTTAGCAAATAGTGAATCATTAATTAAATTTTTTGAATAAGATATGCCCTAGCTAGTGCTAGGGCTTTATAATTTTTATAAGAATTATAAATTTTTTTAATGTATGAGATTTTTCTTTCTTTTTCTCTTTAAAAATATGACTTGTGTGTTATAATATTTAAGGTATTTTTTAAATTAATATGCGGAGGAAGAAAAATCCATGTCTATTTTATTAGGTAAAAAGGTAAAAATTTTTAGCCTTTCATCAAATGTTGAATTAGCAAGTGAAATTGCTGAATCTGTAGGTATTCCACTATCAAATTGTGAAGTTTTACATTTTGCAGATGGTGAAATCAATGTACGTATTAACGAAACTGTAAGAGGACATCATATCTTTGTTGTTCAACCTACTTCAGCACCTGTTAATGATCATTTAATGGAATTATTAATTATGTGTGATGCTTTAAAGAGAGCTTCTGCTAAAACTATCAACTTAGTCATTCCTTATTATGGCTACAGCCGTCAAGATAGAAAAGCAGCTTCTCGTCAACCTATTTCTGCTAAGCTTGTTGCAGACTTATTAACTGTTGCAGGTGCAGATAGAGTTATCTGTATGGATATCCATGCAGCACAAATTCAAGGTTTCTTTGATATCCCAGTTGATAATTTTATGGGTTTACCAATCCTTGCTAACTATATAATGGATAAGAAGCTTGAAAACTTAGTAATTGTATCACCAGACCATGGTGGAACAACAAGAGCAAGAGAATTTGCTAAGGTTTTAGGCACAACAATTGCAATTATCGATAAGAGAAGACCTGAACCAAATAAGGCTGAGGTTATGAATATCATCGGTAATGTTGAAGGTAAGACTTGCGTTTTAGTTGATGATATGTGCGATACAGCAGGTACATTAACTATTGGTGCTCAAGCATTAATGGATGCAGGTGCAACAGAAGTATATGCTGCATGTACTCATGGTCTACTTTCTGGTCCTGCAGTTGAAAGAATCAAAAATTCATGCTTAAAGGAATTAATTATTACTAATACAGTTAAGCTTCCTGAAGAAAAGAAAATTGATAAGATTAAAGTTTTATCAGTTGGTCAATTATTAGGTCATGGTATCTTAAGAATATTATCTGATGAACCACTTTCTGGTTTATTCACATATTCTTACGATAAGACAAAAAGAGAATTATTATAATAATGAAATTAATTATTGGTTTAGGTAATCCAGGTAAGGATTACGAAGCTACTCGCCATAATATGGGATTTATGGCTTTAGATACATTTGCTTCTAAAGAAAATGTAGAATTTAAATTAGAATCAAAATTTAAAGCTGAAATTGGAACTGTTACTATTAATGGCAATAAAGCTATTTTAATGAAACCAATGACTTATATGAATCTATCAGGAGAAGCTGTAATTAAGGTAATGAATTTTTATAAGATATCAGCTGATGATATCTTAGTCATATCAGATGATCTTGATTCAACTTTAGGTAGAGTAAGACTACGTGCAACAGGATCTTCTGGTGGACACAATGGCCACAAAAATATTGCTTTAAATATAGGAACTGAAGCTTATAAAAGAATTAAAATCGGAATCGATAGAGATAAATTTATTCCAGTTATCGATTGGGTTTTAAAAAAATTAACAAAAGAAGAAATAGAAACATTGAAGCCTTCTTTTGAAAAAGCATCAGATGCTATATATGATTATATTAGTGGTATAGATTTTTATAAAATCGCATCTAAATATTCATGTTAGAAAAAACCGCATTTTTTGCGGTTTTTTAATTTATTAGGGAAAAAATAATGGCTTTTAACGTTTATTAAGTGTAAGATTATTATATAGTAGGTGTTTTGAATATGAAAAAATTTATAAAATTATTTTTAATGATATTTGTTATGATAATATCATTTACATTTAGTATAAATACAAGTGCGGATACAGGACCTAAACCATATGTTGATATTACAATTGATGGTAATACAGAGGGAATGTATATGACATTATTATCTAGTAGTCCAGCTTATGGACCATATCGTGTATATGATGCAGAAGATTCAAGCTTTCAAAATGAAACACCAAATGAAATAAAATTGAAATTTAGGAATTATGTAGATAATGATAATTTTTATTTTCTTGAAACATATGCTGGTATAGAAAATCATAATTATCACTGGGGATATTATCCACCAATAACATTTAAAATATTAATATATGATTCAGTTAAAGATATTTTTATTACAGATAATGTAATTTATAATCGTACATCTTTTGGTTCGATTTATAAAGTAACATTAAATGAAGATATAATTAGTTCGTATGAGGCTTCAGGAGAATCATCACCTGATGAGGCAGGTGAAGGGATGATTTGTGAAGTACCTGTTGATACAACAGGTTATCAAGTTTTAGCCTTTGTTCTTAGATTATTAATATGTTTAGCTATAGAAGTATCTATTGCGGGATACTTTAGATTTGGAAAAAATGAAATAAGAGTTATAACAATTGTAAATGTCATAACTCAAATATTTTTAAATGTGTATTTGGCATTTGACATAAATAATAATGGTTTTTCTCCGCAATTAATGCTACCTTTTGGGTATATAATTGCTGAAATATTAATACCAATAATTGAATTTGTTTCCTATTTTTTAATATTCAAATTTGTTAAATTTAAAAGAGAAAAAAAGAGACCATTTTGGTATTTATTAATTTATAGTATTGTGGCTAATTTAGCTTCATTTGTTATTGGATTTGGAATTATTTCTATATGTGAAGCAGCGGGCTTATTTTTTTAAAAATTAACCGTTCAATGAACGGATTTATTTGTTAAATAGTTATGATATAATTTTAATGAGGTTGGTGTTTTGATTATGAAAAAGGGAATAAAAATATTTTTAATGTTATTTGTTATGATAATATCATTTACATTTAGCATAAATACAAGTGCGGATACAGGACCTAAACCATATGTTGAAATTACAATTAATGGTGATACAAAAGGAATGTATATGACATTGTTGTCAGATACTTACCGAAGGGGTCCACATCATGTTTATGATGAAGAATATTATAATTATACCCAAGAAGATGATTTAATTGGATTAAAATTCATTGAATATAAAGATAAAGATTATTTTCATTATTTACAAACTTATAGTGATATTTCTAATAATAAATATAGATGGGGGTATTATCCACCAACAAAATTTAAAATATTAATATATGATTCAATTAATGATAAATTTATTACTGATGATGTAATTTATATAAAAGAAGAATTTGGGTCTATTTATACATTAACATTATCTGATACTATTAATGTTGTAAAAGAACCTGGTGTGGATAGACCAGCTGAAGATGTAAATAATTCATTTGTTGTTGAAAAGAATAGTACAATTGGTAGAGGAATATTAGCATTCTTTACAAGATTAATTATCTGTTTAGCTATTGAATTATTATTAGCATTATTATTTGGCTTTAGAAAATTAGAGTTAATTCCAATATTAATTGTTAATATTGTTACTCAAGTATTATTTAATTTATTCTTAACTATATATATTTATTTTAATGGATTCCAATTGTTATTAATAATTCCAGCTTATATTTTCTTTGAATTATTAATATTTGTATCTGAAAGTATATCAAATACATATTTTATAAAATTAGTTGATAAAAAAACTGATATTGAAATAAAATCTTCAGAAAGAATAGTTTTATATACTTTAGTTGCTAATATAGCATCTTTAGTTTTAGGATTTATAATAATATCATTTTTTCATTAAATAATTATAAGATAATCGCAATTTTTGCGATTTTTCTTTTTATATTTCTATGTTATAATTTTTACATAAGGAGTGTATAGTGTTTTGAAGAAATTAATTAAGAGATTTATTATTATTTTTTTCTTTTTAATAACTTTATCAGTTAGCATCAACGTTAGTGCTGATATGGGACCAAAACCATATGTAAGAATTACAATTAATGGTGATACAAAAGGGATGTATATGACCTTAATATGTAAAGATTATAGTGCAAGATGGACAACGGTAGAAGAACATGATATTACTGAATACATTGATGAAGAATTAAAAGATGCTCATTTAAAATTTGCAGGATATAAAGATGAAGATGGTTATAAATATATACAATACTTAGAATCTATTGAAGATAAATCATTTGCATGGAGCTATCTTGCACCATCAGAATTTAAAATATTAATATATGATTCTATTAATGATAAATTTATAACAGATAATAAAGTTTATGAAAGATATGGTTTAGGAACAACTTATGAGCTCGTTTTAAATGATGAAAACTTTATTGTTACTAAAAATGCAAATAATGTGTTAGATATAATTGGATTTTTCATAAGATTATGCATTTGTATATTAATAGAATTAGCAGTTGCTACTGTATTTGGTTTTAAAGATAAAGGTGAATTTAAATTTATAGTAATTATTAATGTAATTACTCAAGTAATATTGAATTTAACTTTAACATTAATGACTATATTTATTGGATATAAAACAGCAATTATATATCCTACCTATTTAGGATTAGAAATAGGAATTACTATTTTTGAAGCTTTAATATATTTATTGTTTATTAAGAAAATAGAAAAGAAAAATGAAATTGAAATTAAAACAAATGGTAAAATTATATCATATGCAGTATTAGCTAATGTTGCATCATTTGTTTTAGGTTTTATTATTACAGGTATTTTACAATTTTTTAATTTATTTATTTAAAGGGAGGAAGAAAAATGGGTAAAGTAATATTAGATTGGAAAACTGCAGAAAATTTTATAACTGACGCATTTAAAGGGTATGGTGTACCTGAAGAGGATGCAAAAATATGTACAGATGTATTATTAGAATCTGATAAAAGAGGAATTGAATCACATGGCTGTAATAGATTTAAGCCAATGTATATTGATAGAATTGTTGATGGAATTCAAAATCCAATAACAAATTTTGAAATTATTAAAGAAACAGAAACAACAGCTGTTGTTGATGGCCATGATGGAATGGGCCAGGTTATTGGTAAAAAAGCTATGCAGCTTGCTATCGATAAGGCTAAAAAATATGGTATGGGTATGGTTGCTGTAAAAAATTCATGTCATTATGGTATTGCTGGTTATTATGCAACTCAAGCAACAAAGCAAGGCTGTATTGGAATAACAGGAACAAATGCAAGACCAACTGTTGCACCTACATTTGGTGTTGAAGGTATGTTTGGTACAAACCCTTTAACAATTGGTATTCCAACTGATGAAGAATTTGATTTTATTTTAGATTGTGCAACATCAATTACGCAAAATGGTAAAATTGAATATTATGAAAGAATAGGAGAGGAAGTTCATCCTGGAACTATTATTGGTTTAGATGGTAAGCCTGTTGAAGGTGATGCAGGTGTTGCCTTAAAGAAGATAAGATCTGGTGAAGCTGCATTAACAACTTTAGGTGGAATTGGTGAAGCATTAGGTGGATATAAAGGATATGGTTATGCTTTAGCTGTTGAATTAATGTGTGCAGCACTACAAGATGGTATTTATGGTAAAGATTTAAATGGTAAGGATAAGGATGGTAATAAGGTTCCTTATCATTTAGGACATTTCTTCATTGCTATTGATACAAATCATTTCTTAGGTGAAGATATAGTAAGAAAGAAAGCTGGAGATATTATTAGAGCAATTAGAGCTTCTAAGAAGATGCCAGGAGAGACAAGAATTTATTCAGCTGGTGAAAAGGAATATTTAATTTGGCAAGAAAGAAAAAATAAAGGTGTTCCAATTTCTGAACCTGTTCAAAAAGAAATGTCAGCTGTAAGAGATGCATTAAAATTAAATTATGTTTTCCCTTGGGAAAAATAATAAATTAACATAGGAAAGGAGAGGTTTTGAAAAATGAAAACATTAGGGAATATAATTTGGTTTGTTTTCGGTGGAGTATTTTGGGCTATAACTTCATTTTTAGGTGGTATTTTATGTTGCATAACAATAATTGGAATTCCTGTTGGATTACAATTATTTAAAATGGCAGGATTTGTATTATGGCCATTTGGTAAAAAAGTTACAGAACAAAAGGTTACCGGATTTAAAACTGTTATTAATATTTTATGGGCAATAACTGGTGGAATATGGTCATGCATCGGTTATTTCATTACAGGAGCATTGTTCTGTATTACAATAATTGGTATTCCGTTTGGAAAACAATATTTCAAGATGGCAAGATTTATTCTTACACCACTTGGATATGGATTTGAAAAATAATAGTTTATTATAATAATTGCTCTAAAGTAGCATTATTGACATTTTAATAAAATGTAATGTATAATATTTGTGCCGGAAGACAAATGCAAGAAACTTTAATAAAAGTGAAAAGGGATAGTTGCTGCTATCCCTTTTCTTTTTTGGAGTAAATGCGAGAAACTTTAATTTTGTGATTATTTATCCATTGAACGAATTAATACTAAAATAATCACCAGAATAACTAGTAATTCCACTTGTCATTCCTTTCTTAAAATTCACATTGCAAATATCTCCAATGCTGTAATATACAATTGCATCTACTCCTTACCAATTTTTTAGATTGGCATTGCAATAATATCATTAAAAATTTAATATAACAATTTCTTTTTTTTAATAAAAAAAGTTTTCCAAAACAGCATTTTATTGTTTAAATAATTTGAAAAAATAGAGCCTTTTTTATAAAAAATTATCTTGTTTTATATTTTGTATCTTATTGATTTTTTAATAAAATGTAATGTATAATATTTGTGTCGGAAGACAAATGCAAAATGTTTTTAATTAAAGTTAAAAGGGATAGTTGGAGCTATCCCTTTTCGCTATAAAACTTGACATTGCTTCTTTATAAGAGTATGATATAAACATCTAGGAAGTAGAAAGCCTATATGGTAATAATATCGTCAGGACGATAAGAAATTATCCGGTATTATTTTAAATTTCCAAACTATGGTAGAAGTACCATAGTTTTTTGTTTTTTAAGGGGGAAAATATGGAACCAAGTTTAATTGAAAGCTGGCCTATAGCATTACAAGTAATAACATTTATTGTAGCTTTAGTTGTTGGTGTATTTTGTTTAGTAAAATTCTGTGATATCTTTGTTGATGGGTCTGTTGCTCTAGCAAAAAGGGCAAAGATTTCTCCACTTATTATCGGTTTAACAGTTGTTGCGATTGGAACAAGCTGCCCAGAGCTTGCTGTATCTGTATCTGATTCAATTTCTTGCTTAATTAATGGTGGAAATGCTAATGTAGCAATTGGTAATGTTGTTGGATCTAATATTTGTAATTTATTAATTGTATTAGGATTCAGTGCTGTATTTACACCAATTATTGTAAAGAAAAGCATTTGTAAAAGAGAATATCCATTCTTAATAATGGTTACAGCATTTTGTGTTTTCTTTGGTTTATTATTTGGATTAAATTCTATTGCAAATGATTATGCTATCTTAAGATGGGAAGGTATAATCTTAGTAATTTTGTGTATAGTTTATATATTATTCTTAATTTATAATGCTAAAAAGCATCCTGAAGATATTGATTTAGAAGCTGAAGAGGAAGAAAAATCACCAATGCCAATTTGGAAGATGATTTTATTTATCGTATTAGGTGCTGCAGGTGTTATATTAGGTGGAGAATTAGTAGTGTTTGGTGCTAAAGGTGTTGCTTTAGCAGGTGCTGATGCAATGAAGATTGATCATGATTTAGCTGAAAGCTTAGTTGGTTTAACTGTTGTTGCTGTCGGAACAAGCTTACCAGAACTTGTAACTAGTATTGTTGCTGCTAAAAAAGGTCAAAATGAAATGGCTTTAGGTAATGTAATTGGTTCTAATATATTTAATATATTATTCGTATTAGGTATAGCTGCTACTATTAATCCTTTAACAACAGGTTCTCAAATTGTTGTTGATTTAATTGTTATGGCATGTGCAACAATGGTTGTATTTGGTATTGCTTTAACTGGAAAAATTAAGAAGTGGCATGGTGGCTTACTATTAGGTATGTATGCTGCATATGTTACATATTTAATTATAAGAACTATTATGTAAAAATTGGCTGTCAAAATTTGACAGCCAACTTTTTATATTTTTGCATCTTTTATTGCTTGTTTTGTACCATAATAAATAACATTATTATTTTGTCCACTACTTAATCCATTATGATTAATAAATGGTTCATTATTAGATGCATCATCTATTGAATAGAAGAAATAAATATAAATTTTATCTGCATCTTTTTCAGCATATAAATAATATTCAAGTGCTAAACTTGTAATTGTAAATGTATTTTCATCACTTTCTTCATATTCATCACCAGTCATAATTAAAACTTTATATCCGGCTTCTTCTAAATTTGCTTTTGCATCATCCTTTGATATTGCTTTACAGCTTGCTAATTGTATCATTAATAATAAAACTGCAATTATTGAAAATAATTTAAATATAACTTTTTTCATAACAAACCTCCTATTTTTATTTTAATTTTGATTTATATTCTTTTAAACACCATGTTATATAACAATTGTGTATAAACTTGATAAAAAAGATTATCTTTGTTATACTTTTATTGCATAAATGTTATTTTTCCTAGGTAATTCTAGGGCTTTTTGTGTTTAAGGAGATGGAAAGAATTGAACATTTTAGATCATTTTAGTCTTTTAATTTCAACTCAGGATATCTTATCAAAGGATAAGGTTAAATTAAGAGGAGCATGTGATGGCTATAATCAAATGCTTATAATGTCAGACTTTTATCATGGAGATAAAAGTATTTTTGTCGTTTGTCCTAACATTTATACAGCTCAACAATATTATGATAATTTAATTAAATATGTTATTGAAGATGATGTATTATTCTTTCCTGCTGATGAATTGATTTCTGCTGAAATGGTATCTTCAACTGGTGATTTCTTATTTGAAAGAATTCAAACTTTATATACTCTTCTTTCAAATGAAAAGAAAATTGTTGTTATGAATATGCATGCGGCTATTAAATTTGAAATGCCTAAGGAAAAATGGATAGATAACATTTTTAGATTAAAAATAAATGATGAAATTAAAATAGAAGATTTATGTAATAAATTAGTTTTATTAGGGTATGAAAAAACTTTTACTACATCAAAAACTGGTGAATTTTCAATAAGAGGATCCATTGTAGATATATTTCCTTTAGGATATGAAGCTCCAATTAGATTAGATTTTTTTGGAGATGAAATTGATACAATTAAAGAATTTGATGTAATAACTCAACGTTCTATTGAAAAGAAGGATTTAGTTGATATATTACCTGTTAGTGAATTTTTATATTCTGATAAGGAATTTAAATTTGCTAAGGATAAGATTAGTGCTTATTATGGAGATTATGAATTATCACAGATTGAAAATGATAATTATAAAAATGATTTATTTAAATTAGAAAATCATAGTGATTTAGATAGCTTATCTAGATATATGTCTTTTTTTGAAGAGGACTTAAGCACTGTTTTTGATTTTAAGGAAAATAAAAGAATATATTTAATAGATTCAGTAAAATCTCATGAGATGTTTTTAAATTTAGAATTAGATTTAAATGAATATGCATCTAGAATGGGTGGAATGAGTCTTTTAGGAATGAAGCATTATGAATCTTTAATTAAGATTGAACAAATTGCTAATGTTGAAATTGAAGGTGTTAGAAGCTTTGAAAGTGCAGATATTGATGTATTTGCTAAAGAGGTGTTACCTTATAATGCTGTTCCTAATAAAATAATGGATGATTTTTTAAAAATTAAAAAAGATAATTTATTAATTGTATTAGTAAATGATGAAAAAAGATATAAAAAATTATTTAGATATTTATTAGATAATGAAGTATTTGTTAATGAAATCGATGATGTATTAAAAGCTAAAGTAAATTTTATTAATTTGATGCATGGTGATTTTCCTTCATTTGAAATGCAGCTTGAGCATTTAATAATCATTAATGAAGAAACTTTATTTTCAACAAGCTATTCTCCAAGAAGAATAAGATATAAATCAATATATAAAAATGCTGTTAAAATTAATAAATATGATGAATTAAATATTGGTGATTATGTTGTTCATTATAGCTATGGTATTGGTAAATACATGGGTATAAAGACAATAAAAACTAAAGATATAGAAAGAGATTATTTACATGTGGTTTATGCTAATAAATCAGCGTTATATATTCCACTTGAACAAATCTCTAATATTATGAAATATGCTTCAGCTGATGTTGAAGGTGTAAAGCTTAATTCTTTAGGTACAACTGAATGGGCAAGAACAAAAGCTAAAGCAAGGAAAAGAATTCATGATATTTCTGATAAATTATTAGCTATTTATTCAGCTCGTGCTCAAGCTAAAGGCTTTGCGTGCCCAGAAGATACTGTTGAGCAAATGCAATTTGAATCTGAATTTGATTATGAATTAACACCAGACCAAAAGAAGGCTGTTGATGCTGTTAAAAGAGATATGGAATCAACAAGACCAATGGATAGATTAATTTGTGGTGATGTTGGTTATGGTAAAACAGAGGTTGCGTGTCGTGCAGCCTTTAAAATGGTTATGAGTGGTGGAAAGCAGGTTTTGGTTTTAGCACCAACAACCATTTTAGCAAGACAGCATTATTATACTTTTAAAAGTAGAATGGATGCTTATGGAATGAGAGTTGAATTATTATCTAGATTCGTTCCTGCTAAAACTCAAAAGAAAGTAATTGAAGATACTTTAAAGGGCTCTGTTGATATATTGATTGGTACTCATAGAGTTTTATCTGATGAAATTAAATTTAAAGATTTAGGTTTATTAATAATCGATGAGGAACAAAGATTTGGTGTAACTCATAAAGAAAAAATAAAAGAATTAAAGGTTAATATTGATTGTATTACATTAACTGCAACACCTATTCCTAGAACCTTACAAATGTCTGTTATGGGTATTAAGGATTTATCAATGATTGAAACTCCTCCTAAAAATAGATATCCAATTCAAACATATGTATTAGAAAGAAATGATAGAATTATTGCTGATGCGATTGCAAGAGAGCTTGCAAGAGGAGGACAGGTATTTTATTTATATAATTACACTGATTCAATTGAAGAGATGCAAATTAAATTAAAGTCTTTAGTTCCTCATGCTAGAATTTGTGTTGGTCATGGTAAATTAAGAAAAGATCAATTAGAAAATGTTATATCTAAATTTATTGATAAGGAATATGATGTATTATTATGTACAACAATAATTGAAACAGGTATCGATATACCTGAAACTAATACATTAATTATTCATGATGCGGATAAATTAGGCTTATCTCAAATGTATCAAATTAGAGGACGTGTAGGACGTTCTTCTAAAATTGCTTATGCATATTTAATGTATGAGCCTAGAAAGGTATTAACAGAGGTTGCTGAAAAGAGATTAGAGACTATTAAGGAATTTAATGAATTAGGTTCTGGCTTTAAAATTGCAATGCGTGATTTATCAATAAGAGGAGCTGGAGATATTTTAGGTGAGGAACAATCAGGCTTCATTGAAACAATTGGTGTTGATATGTATTTAAAGCTTTTAGATGAAGAAATCAACAAGAAGGAAGAAGAACCACAGGAAGAAAAGAAGCTTGATCAATCAATTGCCTTACCTAAGGTATCAAGAACTATTAAGGAAAGCTATGTATCTAATGATGATGCAAGAATCTATATTCATAAAAGAATTGATAAGCTTAAAAATATTTATGAGGCTAATGAATTAATTGATGAATTAGCTGATAGATTTGGTAAAGCGGATAATGATTTGTTGTTATATATTTATGAAAAGCTAATGAATAATTATTGTAAGGCTTTAGATATTTATAAAATAGAAGAGGGTAGAGGATTTACATCATTTATCTTTACTCAAGAAAAATCAGCAAATTTAAATGGTGAAAAGCTATTTATGCTAACAAATCAATATAAGAATATTAATTTAACTCAAATGAATAGAGAAGTAAGAATTGTATTAGATATTAGAGGATTAGATAAGCTTGAACAATTCATAATGATATGTAAATATTTTAATGATTATTGTTCATAAATATCTCATTTTCCAACCAATTTGACGTTTAATTTATTTTTCTTTGAAAAAAATACTGTATTTTGTTATAATATTATGAGAATTATATTTAAAAATATAAAAAGGAGGTGTTTTTGATGCCAACAGTTACTAAAAAGCCTGTAGCACCTAAGAAAACTGAAGACCCAAGAGCGGTTAAGGCCCGGAAAATGGATGCGTTAGTACGGTCTATCGCTGCTTCAAAAAGTGAAACTGCTGACATTGATGCACAGCCAGTTAAAAAGGTTGCTGTTAAAAGAATTGTTGCAGCAAAGCCTCAACATGTAGTTAAAAAAGAAGCAGTAAATGTTGAAGAAGAACCTAAAGAAGAAGTTGTAAAACAAGAAGAAATTAAAGAACCTTCTGAACCAAAGGAAACAATTGTTCAAGAAGGTGATCAACAATATGTTAAGGTTTCTCCTGATAAAGAAGCATCAAATGATGAAGAAGAGGAAATGTATATTGAAAGACCTACTTCTATTAAAATATTAGGAAAAGCTGATGATTCAAATATTTCTAGACCTTTAAAGCCAGGTCTATCAAAGCCTACTTTAGCTAAACCAGGATTATCTAAGCCACAAGCTGTAAGACCTGGTATGGTTAGACCGCAAGCTGTAAAGCCTCAATCATTAGAAGCTAAGAAGGATGAAGCTTTAGAAATTAAAGAAAATCCTGTAGTTGAAGAAAATAAACAAGAAGCTTTAGTAGAAAATGTTACAGAAGCTCCTATTGTTGAAGAGGCAGCACAAGAACCAATTGTTGCTGAACCTGCTGAAGAAGTTATAGAAAATAAAGATGTTGAGGAAAAAGCATCTGAAGAAAAACCTCAAGAACAAGAGCCTGTTACTGAAGAACCTGTTTTAGAATCTAAAGAAGAAGTTGAAGAGGAAGCTTCAGCTGAACCTGTTGCTGAAGAAGCAACTGCTGAGGTTGAAACTGAATCTCTTGAACCAAAAGAAGATGAAACTCCAGCTGAGGAAAAAGCTATTGAAGCTGAGCCTGTAGTTGAAGAATCTATAGAAGATGAAAAAGAAGATACTTTAGAGCCTAAGAAGAAAAAGGTAATAAAGAAGGTTGTAAAGGTTGTCAAGAAGGAAGAACCAAAACAAGAAGAACCTGTTATAGAAGAATCAAAGGAACCTGAAGAACAAGAAGAAGCTTTAGAACCTAAGAAGAAAAAAGTAATTAAAAAGGTTGTTAAAGTAGTTAAGAAAGATAATAAAGATGAATCGGCAGAGGAAACTAATGCTGAAGAATCTGAAGAAAAAGAAGAATCAGAAAAAATTGATGAAGTATTAGCTGAATCTCAAGAAGAAAATAACGAAACAGAAGTTGAACCTGTAGTTGAAGCTGAAACTTCAGAGACTATAGAAACTGCACCTGCTGAAGAGGCTTTAGAGAATGAAACTGTTGAAGAACAAGCATCTGAAGAAGTTGTAGAAGAAAAGCCTTTAGAACAAGAATCTGTTACAGAGGAACCTGAAAAGGTAGAAGAGTCCGTTTTAGAATCTCAAGAAGAAGCTAAAGAACAAGAAGCTTCAACTGAACCTGTTGCTGAAGAAGTAACTGCTGAGACTGAAGAGCTTGAACCAAAAGTAGAAGATGAAGCACCAGTTTTAGAAGAAGTTGTAGAAGCCGAACCTGCAGTTGAAGAAACTATCGAAGAAAAGGAAGAAGCTTTAGAAGCTGATGCTATTAGTGATGAGCAAGCTGAACCAACAGAAGAACAAATTGAAGAAGTTGTAGAAGAAACAAACGATGAATCTTTAGACGCTCAAACTGAAACAATTGAAGAATTAAAAGAAGAAAATCAAGAAGAATCAGAAGCTACTGATGAAAATACTGAAGAAAATATTGATGCTGAATCAGAAGAAGATATCGATGATGAATTTGCTCAATTCATTCAAGGTATTCCAGAAGAGCCTGCTAAGAAATCTGAAGGATTAACTTTAGAAGAATATAAAACAGCTGATGAATTACTAGATGAAGCTGCTGATGCTTATCTTCAAATGCTTAAGGATAGTGAAATGACAGATGAAGAAATAGCTGCTATGCTAGGTATTCCTGTTGAACAAGCTGCTGAAGTAAAAGAAGAAGCAAAGAAAAGAAAAGTAATTAAAAAGGTTGTTATTAAGAAGCGTCCAGTTCAAAAAGAGGCTAAGAAGGAAGAACCTAAGGAAGAAAAGCCTGAGGAGGTTAAAGCATCTAATGATGCAAAGCCTGTTGCTAAAAAGAAAGTAATAAAGAAGGTTGTTGTTAAAAAGGTTGAACAACCAAAGGAAGAATTGAACGCTGAACCTCAAGCTGAGGCTAGTGAAGAAAATAAAAATCCTTTCTCAACAGATAATCTATTGGGAGATAAGGCTGACGAATATGTAAAGCTTTTAAAAGATAGCGGAATGTCTGATGAAGAAATTAAAGATTTGCTAGGTGAAAAAAAGTAAAAGGGTGAAAAGAGGAGATTAAGATGGCTACAGCAAAAAAAGGACCTACTAAGATTGAAATTCCAAATAAGAAGGAATCTAAATCAACAAAAACTATTTATCATGTTTCTAAAAGAGATAATGATGGTAGAGAATGGAAGGTATTCATTCAAGGATCAGATAAGGTTATAAAATTATTTGATACTCAAGCAGAAGCATTAGATTATGCAAAACAATTAGCTGATAACAAAAATGATGGTTCTAGTGTTGTTTTACATGGTTTAAATGGAAAAATTAGAAAAATATAATATAAATAACATCTAATATAGATAAGAGGCCTTGATTGGCCTTTTATTTTGTTTATGTAAAAATTAATACAAAAAAATATAAAAATAATACTTGATTATTGATTTTCTTTGCGATATAATAGAAAAGGCTCTATATCGAGCATAAAGGCAGTGAAGTGGGAGGTTGTCGACACACCGAAAGCCGTTGTCATACAGTGTGGCGGGTTTTCCCATGGAGCAAGTCTATACAACGATTATAGGCGAAAGGAGAAATAAAAAATATGGCAAAAGACAAAATTAAAATTCGTTTAAAATCTTATGATCACAGATTATTAGACTTATCAGCAAAGAAGATTGTTGATAGCGTTAAGAAGACTGGTTCAGTAGTTAATGGTCCAATTCCACTACCTACAGAAAAGGAAATCTTCACAATCTTAAGATCACCTCACGTAAACAAAGATTCACGTGAACAATTCGAAAGAAGAACACACAAGAGATTAATCGAAATTGTGG
>JAEEGL013204262.1_pt1 | contig 22727 bp, 18 predicted proteins | sample 9134231 | NCBI WGS metagenome assembly JAEEGL01 (sample SAMN16246548, study PRJNA631951) | gut metagenome | biome: gut microbiome; feature: rumen; material: fiber-attached | host: Bos | place: Iran: Karaj | collected 2018-10 | reverse complement strand
GAAACGGGTATGAAGACTCTGAGAAACATCCTGATCTTCGTCGTGCTCATCGGCACGATCGCGGCGCTCGCGCCCGCGGGGGCGTTTTACGCGATCCACATGATCGACAAGAACTACGCCCTGCGCGTGAACGCCTTTTCGAACGTGGAGAAGGAGCTTGACGACTATTACATCATCGCCGGGATCATCACCTCGAAGATCGAAGACGGCAGCGTTTCGGCCGGCGACACGCTTCTGCTCAAGGACAAGCAGCTTTATAAAAAGCAGGGGAGCGAGCTTTTAAGCCTCAACGTGACCCCTGAGCAGGGGCTCTCGATCGAGCGCGCGCTCAAGTTCAGCTATTCGCACAATACGATCAGAGTGTATAAGGACATGTATCACTTCATCTCCGGCACCTCGGGGGTGCTCGTGGATTCGCTCGCCTACACGAAGTCCGGCGGCGCGCCCGACAAGCAGGACCCCACCGAGGAGGACGTGATCTATTACGCCCCGAAGAAGATCGACAGCCACTTTTACGTCCTCGTGCGCGACCCGAAGCCGAACGCGAACTACTTCAAAGAGGGCTTTGAGATCGTGGAATGGGGCTGGCAGAAGGTCAAAGCCAAGTTTTTCTCATAAAATTCTAAAAAAATGTCGGATAATTGAAAATTTCTCTTGATTTTTAATTATTTTATATTATATTATATAAAAGGAACCGAACGATTATAAAAAGAGGAGAGTTATTTATGCCTGAGTTTTCTTACGAGATCAAAAAGCACCTCGGCGTCATTTCCAACGGGTCCGGCGGCTGGACCAAAGAGCTGAACCTCATCAGCTGGAACGGCAAGGAGCCGAAATATGACATCCGCGACTGGGGCCCCGACCACGAGAAGATGGGCAAGGGCATCACGCTGTCCCTCAAGGACGTGCTCGCGCTCAAGGAACTGTTCGCTGAGATCGAAGAGTAAAAAACGACAAATGACGAAAAAGGGGCTTTTATGCCCTTTTTTCCTTTTTATCGGGACTATTCGGCTGTTTTTTTTTGATGTGAAATGTTGGATGTGAGATGTGGGATGAAGGACGGGGCTGCGCCCCGTACCCCATTTTAAAATGCGAGCCGCAGGCTCATTCATCCAACATCCCACATCTCACATCCCACATCCATTATTAAAGGAAGGGGAACCATGGAGAGGGAATATACCTTCGTGCCCGAAACCGGGTCCACGAACGACGATCTGAAAGAAAAGCTGTATCAAAGCGGCGCGCCCTTGTACCAAGTTCTCGCCGCCGGCCGACAGACCGGCGGGCGGGGCAGACAGGGGCGCGCCTTTTATTCCCCCGCGGGCGGCGTTTATTTTTCCGCCGCTTATCCGCTGCCCGCGAACTGCGAAAACCCCGCCTTTCTCACGCTGCTCGCGGGCCTCGCCGTGCGAAATACGCTTCAAAAACGCGCGAAAACGCCCATTCTGATCAAATGGCCGAACGATATTGTCACCGGCGGCAAAAAGCTCTGCGGGGTGCTTACGGAGCTGATAACGGCGCCCTTCGGCCCCGCCGCCGTCGTGGGGGTGGGGCTCAACGTCCGTTTTGACGAAAAAGACCTGCCCGAGGACCTGCGAAAAACCGCCGCGGACCTTTTTTCGCTCGGAATCGGAACCGTCGACCGCGAGGCGCTGATCCGCGAGATCGTCGGTTCGCTCGATACCTTCGTCTATCGTGATCGCGCCCTCGAACAGCCCGCGTTCCCTTACCGCGCGGAATACGAAAAAGCCCTCTCGCTCACGGGCAGGACCGTGACACGCACGCTCGGCGACGAAAGCGTCACCGGCACGGTAAAAGGGATCGACGACTTGGGCCGCCTCGTGCTTCTGACGCCCGGCGGGACCGTCATGATCGACAGCGGGATCGTGGAAGAGGCCCCCGAAACCCCGGTCCCTTAATAGTTTTAGAAATACTATATACTAAATTTCTAAAAATATTATAATTATTATAGAAAAACCTTGATTTACGGCGCTTTTCGTGCTATAATAGAACGAATTCTGTTATGATAGGCAAACCCCATCCAAATTCCTTCGGGAGAATCAGGAGTATCAATATGGACACGATGGCAGACGTGTGGAAGGAAGTCCTTTCCATCTGTAAAAATAAAGTATCCGAAACCATGTACACGATGTGGCTCGAACCGCTCGAGCTCGTGAAATTCGAAAACAACACCTTCGTTTTCACGATCTCGACGGGGTTCAAAAAGACCATCGTGCTTTCGAAATTTTCGGACGTGCTCAAGGAGTCGTTCGAGGAGGTCATGGGCTTTCCGGTCGATATCGACATTCTCGTCAGCGACAAGCCCGTTGAGAAAAAAGAAGAGAAAAAGCCCGAAGCGCCGACCTTCCATTCGAGAAGCCTCACGTTCGAGAACTTCGTGGTGGGCAAGTCCAACGACTTCGCCTACAGCGTGTCGGTGGGCGTGGCGAAGAACCCCGGCGTGCTGCACAACCCCCTGCTCATCTACGGCAGGTCGGGCCTCGGCAAGACGCACCTGTTGTCGGCGATCGAAAACGAGCTCAAAAAGAACAACCCCGACATGGTGGTGATCTACGCCACCGGCGAAGGCATGATGAACGAGTTCTTCGAGCTTGTGAAGGTGAAGAACACCGAGTCTTTCCGGCAGAAATACCGCAACGCCGACGCGCTTTTGGTCGACGATATCCAGTGGATCCAGCGCAGCGAGAGTTTGCAGGACGAGTTCTTCAACACGTTCGACGCTCTGAAACGCAAGGGCAGCCAGGTCGTGATGACGTCCGACGTGCCGCCGCGCGAGATGGAGGTGTTCACCGACCGCCTGCGCAGCCGCATCGAGCAGGGCGTGATGGTGGACGTGCAGCCCCCGGATTTCGACACGAGAAAGGCCATCATCATCAAAAAATGCGAGCAGCTCGGCACCGAGCTGCCCGAGCCCGTGATCGAGGTTATCGCCCAGCGCGTGCGTAATAACATCCGGCAGATCGAGGGCACCGTGAACAAGATCGCCGCCATGAAGGCCGCCTATAACCGCGAGATCACCCTCGAGCAGGTGGAAGAGATCATCAAGGACATCACCACCGAGAGCCAGCCCGTTTCGGTGAAGGTCGAAAAGATCATCGACTACATCGCCAAGGCCTTCGGCGTGACCGCCGCCGACGTGAAAAGCGAAAAGCGCCAGTCGAACATCGCTATGGCGCGGCAGATCTCGATCTATGTCATCTCCGAGGTCACCGACCTCACGCAGAAGCAGATCGGCGAGTTCTTCGGCAAAACGCACTCGAACGTCAATTACTCGATCAACCAGGCCAAAGAGAACATGGCGCAGAACCCCCAGGCCAAGGTCGTGGCGATCGGCGCGATCGGGGAATTCCAGAACAAGAACTGAAACCGTTTTAGATGTTGGATGTTAGATGTTGGATGTTGGATGAAGGAGCCTGCGGCTCGCATTATAAAAAATGGGTAAGGGCGGAGCCCTTCCTTCATCTCACACCCCACATCTCACATCTCTCAACAAGCTTTCCGTTTTAGAAAGTTTTTCAACTTTAAAAACCGGCTTTTGAACACTTTGAACGCCCGGCGGAATCCCGTTTTCAAACCCCCGGATTTTAGAAAAGTTCCGAACGGCGGAAGAGGGGCCCGATCCCTTTGGGGCGCGCGGGAAAGAACCGTTTTAGAAGATTTAGACATCCATCTACTGTTACTGCTGCAAATTACATTTACATATTACGGCTGCGGAGGAAAAATTTATGAAACTCATTTGCGACACCCAAAAACTCATGGAGGTTTGTCTCAACATCCAGCGCTGCGTTCCTGGGCGTTCCGTGATCCCGCATCTCGAGGGCTTTCTGATCAAGACCCTCTCCGACACGGCGATCGAGATCAGCGGCTTCGATCTGGATCTCGGCATCACCACTACGTTCGAGACCACCGTCACCGAGCCCGGCTCCATCGTGCTCAACGCCAAGACCTTCTGCGACATTCTCAGAAATCTCGAGGGCGAGACGGTCACGGTCGACTGCGACGAAAAGAACATCTGCACGATCCGCAGCGGCGAGCTCGATTATACCCTGATCGGCCTTTCGGCGGACGACTATCCGGAGTTGCCCACGATTACCGAGGGCACGCGCATCCCGGTGTCGCAGCGGCTTCTGAAGGACATGATCAAGCAGACGATCTTCGCCGTGTCGATGGACGACTCGAAGACCGTGCACAGGGGCGTCAAGTTCGAGCTCGAGGCCGGCGGGCTGCGCCTCGTGGCGCTCGACGGCTTCCGCCTTGCCATCCGCAGCGAGTTTCTGCAGTATGACGGCGAGCCCATGACCTTCGTGGTGCCTGCGAAAGCTTTGGCCGAGATCATCAAGTTCATGGGCGACGACGACGAGTTCATCGAGCTGTTCAAGGGCAGGCGCCACATCATCTTCGAAATCGGCGGCTACAGCATCATCTCGCGCCTGCTCGAGGGCGTGTTCCTCGACTACCGCACCGCCATCCCCACCGCAAAATCCGCCACCGTGCGCATCAACACGGCCGCCCTCATCCGGTGCATCGAGAGCTCCGCGCCCATGATCACCGAGCGCACCAAATCCCCCACGCGCTTCATTTTCGACGAGGACACCGTGAAGATCAGCGCGGTCACGTCGATCGGTACCTTCAACGGCAAGGTGCCCTGCTCGGTGGACGGCAAACGCACCGAGATCGGCTTCAACAACCGCTTCCTGCTCGAGGCCCTTCGCAGCTGCGAGGGCGACGAGGTGCTCATCCAGTTAAACGGCCCCAAGGCCCCCGGCATCATTTTGCCCACCGAAGGGGATTCCTTCCTCTATCTCATCCTGCCCGTGATGCTCAAGGGCTGATAAATCTATTATAGTAATCTCATTTTCCGGAGGGACGCGCGCATGAAAAAGCTGAAAGTCCGCCTGCTCGAGATGCAGGACGTCACGCTGCCGATCAGAACCGAATACATCAAGCTCGATTCGGCGCTCAAGCTGTCGGGCGTGGCCGAGACCGGCGGGCACGCGAAAGAGCTCGTCGAAAAGGGCGCCGTGCGCGTCAACGGCGAGGTGTGTGTTTCGCGCGGCAAAAAGCTGTATCCCGGCGACTCGTTCGAGTTCAAGGCGCTCAGATACACGATCGCAAAAGAAGCGGATGAAGCTGAATGAGCTGCGCGCAAAGGGCTTTCGCAATTTAGCGGAGACCGTATACGAGCCGGGCGAGGGCGTCAACGTGATCTTCGGCGAAAACGCCCAGGGCAAAACGAACCTGCTCGAGGCGATCTGGCTCATGAGCGGCCTCAAAAGCTTTCGCGGCGCGAAGGATCAGGAGCTCATCGCCTTCGGCGCGCCGTTCGCGAAGCTCAAGGCGACGTACGAGAACGCCGTGCGCGAAAACCGCGCGGAACTCACGATCGCCGACAAAAAGACAGCCGTGCTCAACGGCGTGAAGCTCGGCTCCGCCGCCGGATTTTTGGGCAAATTCTCTGCCGTCGTGTTCGCCCCCTCGTTTTTATCAATCGTGAAAAGCGGCCCCGAAGAACGCCGCCGCTTTCTCGATGCTTCGGTCTGCCAGCTGCGCCCCGCGGCCGCCGCGTCGGTCACCGAGTTTTCGCGGCTTTTGAAGCAGCGCGGCGCGCTTTTGAAGGACGTGCAGATCGAAGCCTCGCTCTACGACATGCTCGACGTCCTCGACGAGCGCCTCGCCGCCGTCGGCGACAGGATCGTGGAGCAGCGCAAGGAATACCTCACGCGCCTCACGCCGAAGGTCGGAGAGATTTACAGAGGCCTTTCCGGCGGGCGGGAGGAGATCACGCTTCGCTACGTCGGCACGTGCGACGGGGAAGAAAATTTCGCGTCCCTGCTCAAAAAGAACCGGCGCGAGGACCTTCTTTCGAAGACCACCACCGGCGGCCCGCACCGCGACGACCTTGAGATCCTCATCAACGGCGTGTCGGCCCGCGCCTTCGGCAGCCAGGGCCAGCAGAGAAGCGCGGCTCTCGCGCTCAAATTCGGCGAAAGCGCCGTTTTGCAGGCCGAAACGGGCGAGACGCCTGTCATATTGCTCGACGACGTGATGAGCGAGCTCGACGCCTATCGGCAGGACTTTATTCTGAACCATATCAAAGACAGGCAGGTCTTCATCACCTGCTGCGACCCCGAGGCCGTGGGCAGGCTCTCGGGCGGCACGCGAACGAAGATCGAAGAGGGAAGGATCGTACCGTGTACCTGAACATCGGCGGGGAGGAGATCCTCAAAAAAGACGTGATCGGCATTTTCGACCCCGACGTCTCCACCGTGTCCGCCCGCACGCGTTCAACGCTCAGAAAGGCCGAAAAAAACGGCGAGCTGATCGTTCTGACCGACGACGTGCCGCGCGCGCTTGTGATCGAGGCGAAAAAGAACGGCAAAGAACAGAAGCTCTGGTTCTCGCCGGTCTCGGTGCCCACGCTCCTTTCGCGCTTAAAAGACCCCTATTGACGAACAACCGCCGGCGTGACTGCCGGCTTACGATAAAGGCGAATTTCGCCGCAAATTCATGTGCCGCCCCCGGGCGGCGGGAGGTATCCGAATGACGGATCAGGAAACTATCATCGGCGAGACCGAAGAACTGAGGGAAGAGATCCCCGAGATCGACCCCGATTCGGTGGTGCTCGAAGAGGGCGTGATGAACACGCGCGTGGAAGAGGAGTATAACGCGAGCCAGATCCAGGTGCTCGAGGGGCTCGAGGCCGTGCGCAAGCGCCCCGGTATGTACATCGGCTCCACGGGCCCCGCGGGGCTGCACCACCTTGTGTACGAGATCGTGGATAACTCCATCGACGAGGCGCTGGCGGGCTACTGCACCCACATCGAGGTGACGATAGAGCCCGACAACGTGATCTCGGTGCGCGACAACGGCCGCGGCATCCCCACCGACATCAACGAGCAGCAGGGCCTGCCCGCCGTCACGGTGGTGCTCACGGTCCTGCACGCCGGCGGCAAGTTCGGCGGCAGCGGCTACAAGGTGTCCGGCGGCCTGCACGGCGTGGGCTCGTCCGTGGTCAACGCCCTGTCGGAGTGGTTCGTGGTGGAAGTGAGCCAGCACGGCCATATCTACCGCCAGCGCTTCGCCCGCGGCAAGACCGAAACGGACCTTGAGATCGTGGGCGATACCGACGAGACCGGCACGCTCATCGTGTTCAAGGCCGACCCCGAGATCTTTCAGGAGTCCACCGTTTACGATTATGAGACTCTCCAGAAGCGCATGCGCGAGCAGGCGTTCCTGAACGCCGGGCTTCGCATCACCCTGACCGACCGCAGGGACCCCGACAACGTCACCGAAGAGGTGTTCTGCTACGAGGGCGGTATCAGGGAGTTCGCGGCGTTTCTCAACCGCAACGAAACGCCCATCCACGAAACGCCCATCCACATCTCCGCGGTCAAGGACGACGCCTCGGCCGAGGTGGCCGTGATGTATAACGACGGCTACAACAACCTGATTTTAAGCTTCGCCAACAACGTCAGGACCACCGAGGGCGGCTACCACGAAAACGGCTTCCGCACGGCGCTGACCAAGGTGTTCAACGACTACGGCCGCCGCATGAACCTTTTGAAAGAGGCGGACAAGAACCTCACGGGCGACGACGTGCGCGAGGGCCTCACGGCCGTGATCTCGGTCAAGCTGACCGACGCGGAGTTCGAGGGCCAGACGAAAACAAAGCTCGGCAACACCGACATGGGCCCGATGGTGAACAAGATGGTGTACGAAAAGCTCACCGTCTATTTCGAAGAGAACCCGCAGGTCGCGAAAACGATCTTCTATAAATGCCTCGACGCCGCGAAGGCGCGCGAGGCCGCCCGCAAGGCGAGGGACCTCGCCCGCAGAAAGACCGCCTTCGAGGGCGGCGGCCTGCCCGGAAAGCTCGCCGACTGCACCGACAAGGACCCGGCGAACACAGAGCTCTTCATCGTGGAGGGCGACTCCGCAGGCGGCTCCGCGAAACAGGGCAGAAACCCCGTCACGCAGGCGATACTGCCGCTGTGGGGCAAGATGCTCAACGTCGAAAAGGTGCCGATCGACAAGGTCATCGGCAACGACAAGCTCTCGCCCGTGGTGCTGGCGCTCGGCACCGGCATCGGCGAGGATTTCGACATCGAAAAGCTCCGCTATCACAAGATCGTGATCATGGCGGACGCCGACGTGGACGGCGCGCACATCCGCACGCTGCTTCTGACGTTCTTCTTCCGCTATATGCGCCCGCTCATCGAGCACGGGTACGTATATATCGCGCAGCCCCCGCTTTATCGCCTGACGAAGGCGAAAAAGAACCGCTACGCCTATTCCGACGAGCAGCGCGACGCCATCGCCGCCGAGATCGGCGCGGGCTACACCATCCAGCGCTACAAGGGCCTCGGCGAAATGGACCCCGACCAGCTCTGGGAGACCACGATGGACCCGAACGAGCGCACGATGCTGCGCGTGAACCTCCACGACGCCGAGGTCGCGAGCGAGACCTTCTCGATCCTGATGGGCGACAAGGTGGAGCCGCGGCGCCTGTTCATCGAAAAGAACGCGAAATACGTGCAAAACCTTGACGTGTGAGCGAAAAGGGGTAACATATTATGGATCAGGAAAACAACAACGTGAATCTGCCGACCGGGGACGAAGCCCCGCAGGCTGAAACCGAACAGGATTACGCGGTCGAAAAGGGCGGCACGATCATCGACGTGGATCTCACCCACGAGATGCGCTCGTCATTCCTCAGCTATTCCATGTCCGTCATCACCGACCGCGCGCTGCCGGACGTCAGGGACGGCCTGAAGCCCGTGCACCGCCGCATCCTTTACACGATGTTCGAAAACGGGCTCGACCCGAGCAAGGAATACCGCAAGTGCGCCGACACCGTCGGCGCGGTGCTGGGGCGCTACCACCCCCACGGCGACGCCTCGGTCTACGACGCGATGGTGCGTCTGGCGCAGGATTTCAGCATGCGCTATCCGCTGGTGGACGGCCACGGCAACTTCGGCTCGGTGGACGGCGACCCGCCCGCGGCCTACAGGTATACCGAGTCGCGCATGAGCAAGCTCACGCTTCGCATGCTCACCGACATCGACAAGGATACCGTCGATTTCATCCCGAACTACGACGACCGCCTGAAGGAACCGACGGTTTTGCCGTCGCGCTTCCCGAACCTGCTGGTCAACGGCACCATGGGCATCGCGGTGGGCATGGCCACGAACATCCCGCCCCACAACATGAGCGAGGTCATCGACGGCATGTGCGCCCTCATCGACAACCCCGACGCCACGCTCGACGACCTGATGGAGCACATCCAGGGGCCCGATTTCCCCACGAAGGGCATCATCATGGGCAGGGCGGGCATCCGTGCCGCCTACGCCACCGGGCGCGGCAAGGTGACCGTGCGCGCGCGCACCGAGATCGTCGAAAAGAACGGCCGCTATCAGATCAAGGTCACCGAGCTGCCGTATCAGGTCAACAAATCGAAGCTCATCGAGCGCATCGCGGAGCTGCATAAAGAAAAGAAGATCGAGGGCATCGCGAACGTCTCGGACTATTCTTCGCGCGGCGGCATGAACGTGGTGATCGACCTCAAACGCGACGCCAACCCCCAAGTCGTGCTCAACAGGCTCTTCAGCTTCACGGAGCTGCAGTCCTCGTTCGGCGTCAACATGCTCGCCCTCGTCGGCGGCGTGCCGAAGCTCCTCACCCTCAAAGAGGTTCTTCAATATTATATCGACCATCAGTGCGAGATCGTGCGCAGGCGCACCGAATTCGACCTCAAAAAGGCCGAGGACCGCGCCCACATCCTCGAGGGCTTGCTGAAAGCTCTTGATTATATCGATGAAGTCATCGCCATCCTGAGAGCCTCGAAGAGCATCCCCGAGGGCAAAGAAGCCCTGATGGCGCGCTTCGGGTTCGACGAGATCCAGGCCAACCACATCGTGCAGATGCGTCTGGGGCAATTGACCGGCCTCGAAAAAGAGAAGCTCGAGGACGAGCTTGCCGCCCTGCGCCTGAAGATCGCCGAATACCTCGAGATCCTCTCGTCGCAAGAAAACATCCTCGCCCTCGTCAAAGAAGAGGCGCAGCAGACCAAGGCCGAGATCGGAGACGAGCGCCGCACTGAGATCGTGAGCGTGTCGGGCGAAGTGGACATCGAGGACCTGATCCCGAACGTATTGTCCGTGTTCACGAAGACCGTGATGGGCTACATCAAGCGCGTGCCCGCCGAGGAATATGCGGTGCAGAAGAAGGGCGGCCGCGGCAAGCTCGGCCTTACCACCCGCGAAGAGGACGTGGTGGACACCATGTTCACCTCGCACACGCACTCGTTCATCATGTTCTTCACCACCAAGGGCAAGGCCTACCGCCTCAAGGGCTACGAGATCCCCGAGTCCTCGCGCACCGGCAAGGGCATGAACCTCGTGAACATCCTGCCGCTCGACGCGGACGAAAAGGTGTCGGCGATGCTCCGCCTGCCCGACGACGACACCGACGTGTATCTGACTATGATCACCCGCAAGGGCGTCATCAAGCGCACGGCCCTGCACGACTTCGTGAACATCCGCAAAACGGGCATCATCGCCATCAACATCGACGAGGGCGACGTGCTCGACAACGTGCTGCTCACGAACGGGCGCGACGATATCTTCGTCGCCACGCGCGACGGCCTCGGCATCCGCTTCACCGAGCGTGACGCCAGAGTTTTGGGCAGAACCGCGCGCGGCGTGAAGGCCATCTCGTTCAAGAACGAAGACGACGAGGTGGTCGGCGCCGAGGTCATCGGCGAACACGAGACCGACGGCACCATCCTCACCATCAGCGAGGACGGCACGGGGCGCAGAAGCGTCTACGACGACTACCGCGTGCAGAACCGCGGCGGCTTCGGCTGCCTCAACTACCGCACCGGCCGCTTCGGCAAGGTGGCGGCGATCAAGAAGGTGTATGAGGACGACGACCTCATCGTGATCTCGAGCGCCGGCATCATCATCCGTCTGTCGGCCGCCGACGTGCGCCTGTGCGCGCGGCCCTCGAAGGGCGTGCGCCTCATCCGCCTCGGCGAGAGCGACCGCGTGATCACGGTGACCACAGCAAAACGTGAAAAGTCCGTGGAGGGGGACGAGGAACCCGCGTCCGACGAAACGGCAGAGATAACCGAGCCCGCGGAAACGGCCGCGGCTCCGGAGGAGGAAGAGAACCATGGCGAATAAAAAGCAGACCGCCGCGAAGACCGGCAAAAAAGACCAGAAACGCATGAAGAAGGGCACCTACCGCTTCTTCAAGTTCCTGTTCATCCTGTTCACCGTGCTGGTGGTGCTGATCGTGGGCGCGCTCGCCGCGTTTTACGCGATCACGGGCAGAGTTAAGCCCGAAGAGGAGAAGCCCCACGAAAAGGGCAGCATCGAGGACCTGTTCGACCAGGACAAGGGCGACCTTGACGACAAGCAGCAGCAGGAGATCGTGGACATGATCAACGGCCTCAAAGAGAGCTCCGACCTCGAGACCATGCTGCGCGACTGGGCCAAGAACAACACCGCGAACTCCTATATGCACGACAGCGACGTGATGAACGTCCTGCTGGTGGGCGCCGACAAGGGCGACGCGAACACCGATGTGATGATGCTCGTGAGCGTGAACCAGAAGACGAAAAAGATCTTTCTGTCCTCGTTCATGCGCGACTCGTACACCTACATCGAGACCGACAACGGCGGCTACTGCTCGAAGATGAACGCGGCCTACGCCGGCGGCGGCATGAAGGCGCTGGTCGAGACCGTGCAGAACGACTATAAGATCCGCGTCGACAACTACGTGAAGGTCGGGTTCGACACCTTCATCGAGGTGGTCGATATCGTGGGCGGCATCGACAACATCGCCCTGCAGGACTATGAGATCCGCGAGATGCGCCGCATCTCGGTCACCGAACAGGAGAAGACCGAGGCTTCGAAGCTCACGGCGGGCGACAGCGTGCACCTCAACGGCACGCAGGCCCTGCTGTTCTGCCGCATCCGCAAGTGCTATACGCTGGGCGACGTCAAGCGCACCGAGAACCAGCGCGTGGTGATCTCGGCCCTCATCGACCAGTTCGGCGGCGTGAGCGTGTCGCAGGCCACCACCCTTGTGAACACCCTGCTCAAATACGTGAAGACCGACATGGGCTCCACCGAGATGCTCTCGCTCGCCACGAAGGCGGTCATGAACAAGTGGTATGAATACGAGCTCGTGAAACAGGCCTTGCCCGCGGAGGGGAACCGCATGGACTACATGGGCAAGGCGTGGATCTGGGTCGTCGACTACCCGCAGGACGCCGTGGACCTGCAGATGAGCATCTACGGCAAGACCAACATCCGCCTCGACGAGAACCGCCGCACCGCCCTCGATCTGATGCGCGGCAGATAAAGAAAGGAGCGGCGCGTGAAGCTCGAGCCCATCGTCGTGTCGCTGCTCGACACCGACCTTTATAAATTCAACATGGATCAGGTCATCTTCCACAAGCACACCGACCTGATCGGCGAATACCGCTTCGTCTGCCGCAACAAGGGCGTCGTGTTCACGCCCGCGATGCTCGAAGAGATCGACGCGCAGATCGACCATCTGTGCACTTTGACCTTCACGAAGGAGGAGCTCGATTACCTGCGCTCGATCCGCTTCATCAAGGACGACTACGTGGAGTTCCTGCGGCTTTGGCGGCCGATCCGGGACTATGTTACGACGTCCCTCGACCCCGACGGCACGCTGCAGATCGCGGTGAAAGGCCCCATGTTCTCGGCCATGCAGTTCGAGATCTTTCTGCTCGAGATCGTGAACGAAGTGTATTTCCGCTTCTCTTACGACTACGAGAAACTCCTTGAGAGCGCGAAAAAGCGCCTCGACGACAAGATCGAGGCGTTTAAGGCAGGGAAGTATACCTTCACGTTCGCCGAGTTCGGCTGCCGCAGAAGGCTCTCGCGCGAATGGGAGGACGTGGTCGTCCGCCGTCTCGCCACCGAAACGGACGCCTGCATCGGCACGTCGAACGTGTATCTCGCGATGAAATACGGCTTAAAGCCCATCGGCACCTACGCCCACGAGTTCGTGCAGATGTATCAGGGCATCGATTCGATCCCGCTCGCCTACACGAACCACTACGCCATGCGCGACTGGTACGACGAGTATCAGGGCGACAACGGCACAGCCCTGACCGACACCGTGACCACCGACCTGTTCCTGCTCGACTTCAACCGCGCCAACGCCAACAACTACACCGGCGTGCGGCACGACTCGGGCGACCCCTACGAGTGGGGAGAAAAGATCATCAAGCATTACGAGGGCTACGGCATCGACCCGAAAACCAAGCTCCTGCTGTTTTCGGACAGCCTCGATTTCGACCGCGCCCAAGCGCTCTTTGATCACTTCAAGGCCCGCGCGAAGGTCTCGTTCGGCATCGGCACCTTCTGCACCAACGACACCGAGGCCGGGGCGCTCAATATCGTGATCAAGCTGCAATACGTCAACGGCCGCCCGGTCGCGAAGCTCTCCGACACCCCCGGCAAGGCCATGTGCATGGACGAGGAATATCTTAAATACCTCAGAGCCTCAGTTGAGTTCAGATTAAACAGAGGAAAATGAAAAAAACCGCTCGGAAGAGCGGTTTTTTTAGAGGCCAGGGGCCAGAGGCCAGAGGCCGGGGAGCGCGGCGCAGCCGCGCAGTCGCTCCCCCGGTAGCGCGGCAGACCCCTGCCGCTGCGGGCAATTGCTTTCGGTTCCGTTGTGGTCGGACGGCGAGTTCGCCTGCCGGTAGTACGGCTGCCTACAGCCGTTCTTTCCCTGCGGAGCGGGGGTTGAGCCGAACGGCGAGACTCCCCGACGCGGGGAAACCCGACGGATAGACGATCGGTTTCGGATATGCTTAGGCGACGAAGAAGCTTTTTTTTGATTCACTAACAATCAAAAAAGAATCAAAGTCACGAAACCAACGACCCCGCCGACCGCATTCATCCAAAACACAATCGGGCGCCGCCGCGACTTCCCCACGTCGGGGATGGGATCGATTTGAATCAAATTATATCCACATCCCTATTCTTTCCGTCAAATCGACCCACCCCACTCCGTAGGGAACAAACGGCACTGGGGTGCCGTACTACCGGATAGCTTTCCCGCCGACCGGGCGAAACGGGAATCCACAACTCACTGCCCGCTGCGGCAGGGGTCTGCCGCGCTACCGAGAGAATTGTGCGCGGCGGCGCCGCGCTTTTTTTTTTGCGTTCCGCAGGTTTCGACACACCTCACCCCTCACATTTTAATCTTGTATTTTGTATTTTGCATTTTGCATTTCCGTCTGCGCGGCTCCGCCGCGCCCCGTGCACCCGTGCACCCGTGGACCGTGCACCCGCCGCCGCAGGCGGCCCCCTGCTCCCTGGCCCCTGGCCTCTGGCCTCTGGCCCCTAAAAAAATCAGCCCGCTTTCGCGGGCCTGATTTTTTTTGCTTATTTCAGCGCTTCCTTCGCCTGCTCGGTGAGGGCGGTGAAGGCGGCGGGGTCGGCGATGGCGATCTCGCTGAGCATCTTTCTGTTCAGGGTGACGCCGGCCTTTTTCATGCCGTTCATGAAGGTGGAGTAGTTCATGCCGTTGAGCTTGCAGGCCGCCGAGATGCGGGCGATCCAAAGCTGACGGAACTCTCTCTTCTTCTGCTTTCTGCCGATATACGCGTAGTTGCCGCTCTTCATCACGGCCTGCTTCGCGGTTTTGAAAAGCTTCGACTTGGAGCCGTAGTAGCCCTTCGCGAGCTTGAGGGTCTTATTTCTTCTCTTGCGCGTCATGAGAGCGCCTTTGATACGTGCCATACTGTTTTACCTCCGTTTGAGCTCAGGAATTATTTGTAGGGGATCAGACGCTTGATCTGACGCTGGTTGGTCTTATCGGCGACCGTGGTCTTGCGCAGGTTGCGTTTACGCTTGGTGGTCTTCTTGTTGAGGATGTGCGACTTGAAGGCGTGGCCGCGGATGGGCTTGCCGTTCTTCGAAAGCTTAAAGCGTTTCTTCGCGCCGGAGTTGGTCTTGATTTTGGGCATTGTTGTTTCCTCCTGATAAAATTTTGACTTGATTATTTTTGGGGTTTCGCCGCAAGGAACATCAGCATGTTGCGGTTTTCGAGCTTCGCCGGCTTTTCGACCGTGCCGTATTCGGCAACGGAAGCGGCGAACTGCTCCATGATTTCGTATCCCCGTTCGGGGTGCGCCATTTCACGGCCGCGGAAACGGATCGAAACCTTCACCTTGTTGCCCGCCTTTAAGAAGCGGATCGCATGGTTCTGCTTGGTGTTCAGGTCGCCGACGTCGATGTTGAGCGAAAGCTGCACCTCTTTGATCTCGATGACCTTCTGATTCTTTCTGGCTTCTTTCTCACGCTTCTGCGCGTCAAATCTGTACTTCCCGTAGTCCATGACCTTGCACACGGGGGGAGTCGCCTGAGGAGCGATCTTAACGAGATCGAGGTTGCGGTTCGAGGCGTATTTCAGCGCGTCGGCAGCGCTCATGATGCCGAGCTGCTCGCCCTCGTCGGTGACGACGCGGACCTCTTTATCCCTGATTTCCTCATTGATTTGCATTTCCTTAATAGCTATACGAAAGCACCTCCGAAAAATAAGATCAATAAAAGCGGACAAAACTTGCCCGCTTCAACATACACTTTGAAAAGCGCGGAAACCCCGCCTTTTCGGTATATAAAACCCTGAAAAACGAAATTCGCAGGGTGAAACGCCAAGCCGTCTTCTTTATTTGCTCCGCTATTATAGCAGAGAGGACCGGGCGTGTCAAGAGGTTTTTTTGCGAAAATTGCGCGTTTTTTCGCGTCTTTTCGGCTTTTTTCATGGGGATCATCAATTTTTTTGCGGATTCCCGGCGAAAAACGCGGTTGACGGCGTACCTTAAAACCCGTATAATGAAAAAAGCAGATCCGATCATTTACGGAAAGAGGAAACAAACGTTGAACGGACGAAAAAAGAGCCTCGGCGCGGCGCTTCTGGCGGTTTTATTGCTGCTCGTATTCGCCCTGCCGCCGGCAGGGCGCGCCGCCGAGCCGCCCGGAACGGACGCGCCGTCAAGTGAAGAACCGACAAGTGAAGAACCGTCGGGTGAGGAACCCTCGGGCGAGGAACCGTCAAGCGAAGAGCCTTCGAGCAAAGAGCCGTCGAGCGGGGAGCCCTCAAGCGGGGAGCCCTCAAGCGGGGAGCCGTCGAGCGGGGAGCCGTCGAGCGAAGAGCCTTCAAGTGAAGAGCCGCCCGAGCCGGAGCTCCCGCCGAAATACGGCGACGCGGACCGCGACCGCAAGATCACGGCAGCCGACGCGCGCCTGACGCTGCGCGCCGCCGTGGGGCTCGACCCCGTCGGGCCCGGCACGGATATGGTTCTCGCGCTGGACGTCAATTACGACGGCTCCGTCACGGCAGCTGACGCCCGGCAGGTGCTGCGCGTGGCCGTCGGCCTCGACCAAGCCGACGAAAGCGAGGTGCACGTCCACGTCTGGGGCGAACGCACGCTCGCGTCCGCCGCCACCTGCACCGCGGCGGGGGTCTATAAACGCGTCTGCGCGCTCGACAACGCGCACGCTCTCTACGACTATACCGCCCGCGCGCCCCATACGCTTAAAAGGGTGAACGAAAAGCGCGGCGGGGCGAAGTTTTATTATCTCTGCGCCGTCTGCGGGGCGGATTTCTACGACGACGCGGGCGAGCTGCCGATCCCGGAATTCCCGATCGTGGAGCCGAAGCCCGTGTCCGACGCCCTGTGGAAGGCCTGCGACAACATCATGAAAAAATACGGGGCGGTGGGCGCCGAGGCCGCCGTGATCAACGACGGCTTCGTGACGGGGTATTACTACTACGGCACCGCCGAGCGCTCCACCGGGCGACAGGTGAACGAAAACACGAAATACCGCGTGGCGTCGATCTCGAAGTTCGTGACGTGCCTTGTGTTCATGGCGCTCGAGGACCGCGGCCTCGTGGACGAGAACGCCGATATCTCCACCTATTTCGGCGTGCGCTGCCGCAACCCGCGCTGGCCCGACGCCGTCATCACGCCGTCGATGCTCATGAGCCACACGTCGTCGTTCATCTCCACCACCGAGAAAACGCAGCTCACGGGCGGCGAGTTTTCGAGCTACGATTTCTATTACTGGGAAAAGCCCGGCGCGGAGTACATTTACAGCGACATCGGCATCTCGCTGCTGTCGGATATCTGCGAGCTCGCGGCGGGCAGGCCGTTCAACGAGCTCGCGAAGGAGCTCATCTTCGAGCCGCTCGGCATCGACGCGTCGTTTTTGGCGTCGCAGCTCAAGGACACCTCGAACCTCGGCGCGCTATACGGCGAGAACGGCGGATATCCGATCTCGGAAATGCTCGCCGAAAAGCAGATGCTGCCGCTCGGCACCGGCCTCAACCTCGGGCAGGCGAACCTGACGATCAGCGCGAAGGATTACGCCTCGATCGTGGCGATGATCCTCAACCGCGGCGTCGCGATGGACGGCACGCGGGTGCTCAGCGAACAGGCGATCGACGCCATCCAGACCTACCGCTTCGACAATATCATCTACGGCGTGGCCTACGGCTCGCAGATCGAAACGACGGTGATCGACGGCAGGACCGTGTTCGTGCATACGGGGTCCTACGGCGGCATGTTCAGTACCTATATGTACTGCGTGGAGGATAACGCCGGCGTGGTGGTGCTCACCTCGGGGTGCGAACGCTACCGCGAACCCGCGAGCGAAGTCTATTACGTCTGCCTCGAAACGATCAGGACGCTGTATGGGAAGGAATAATGGCCGAGGGCGCCGAGGGCGCACAGGGCCGAGAGACCAGGGGCCGGGGGACGAGGATTCGCCGCCGCCTGAGGAAGACGCCCCCGCAGTGCGGGGGAGATGTCGGCGAAGCCGACAGAGGGGGACGGCCCGGTTAGGGAGAAAGGCGAACCGCAGTCTGGAGAAAACAACGAGCGTGCCGAGCGCCCCAAGCGAAGGCAGGCGACTATGTTTTCGACTGGCAAAGAATGCAAAATACAAAATACAAAATGAAAGAGGCCGCAGGCGGACAGTTTTCCATACTGCGCGGGGCTTTTCAAATAATACTGCAAGGATATGTCCGGTCCCCGCCGCGTTTGCCGGATTCTGCAATTGAATTCAGCCCATCACTCCGCACAGACCGTTTAACGGTACAGTCATCTGTTGACTATTATAGAAATTTAGTTTATTATAAACACAGCAGGGAAATACAACAGCCGTCCAAGAGATAATGAGGTGGAATTATGGCGATAGATATTTGTTTTTCTAAAATCACAATTGAATTGTCTCGCGAGCTTTGCAAAGTTGGGTTATCTGTTTGTTTCTGTTTTCAGGATGTACGTCATCCTTTCGAATAGGTCTTTCCGGAGATTCATTCTGCTCGCCTCCGCTTTGTATTGTACATCACGGAGATTTTGTTTTTCTGGAAAACCTACATTTTACACTTTACCATTTTTTACCATTTGTGAATTGTATCAACTTTTTATTGTATTGACTTTTTATTGTAATTATCATATGATATTATAATAAAATTATTGCGACCGAATTATTGATCGATTGATCGCAAGTTTTCCGGTTTGTGCAGTTGGAACTGTTAAAAAAGCAGAGCGGATTATCGTTTCACTCATGTTTCTATAGAGGTTAATATGGCTGAACAAAGCAAAAGCTGCAGCTGAGATAAAAAACATTCACGATTTGCAAAGAATCAATATGCAGAATTATGAAGAGTCGTTACGTATTCAGCGAGAAGAGGGAGCGTATGCTCTTCACAAGCGAACACAATCGGGTAACCTTGCGGCATTCCAAACAGAGAAGCAGGCGGAAGTCGGTGTGGCTGGCGCAAATGCCCTTGGGCAAATGGGGGCCAACGGAGCGGGCTCTGTTGATATCGGAGGCTCTTCAACGGGGTTCAATCCTGCAGCAATGATGGCGGGCATTGCTGTGGGAGGGGTTGTGGGCAAAACGCTTGCGGGAACCATGCAAAATGCAATGGCAGGGATTAATCATCCGACCAGCGACATGACTCCTCCACCAATTCCGGAAGTGGCATATAACATTGCGTCAAATGGTCAAGCCACAGGACCGTATAAAATATCCGCTTTAGTTCAATTGGCTCAATCAGGTCAGATAAACGACAAGACCTTAGTTTGGAAACCGGGTATGTCTTCTTGGTCTTGTATTGATTCAATCGAAGAATTAAAAGGCGTTCTCGCCGCCGTTCCTCCTGTCCCTCCATCAAAATTGTGATTATGACGCTTAAACACACCCGGCGGTTTTCCCGCCGGGCTCACTTTTTCTAGAGAAGCTATGTTTCTTAAAAGTATTGCTGCATAGAACAATGCTCATGCAAGATTGCTCATATAAACAAAAGCCGCCGGTCCGACCTGCGGTATCTTTTTGTTTCGGCAGCGCGGCGGGTTTCTTCCGCCCGAAAGTCAGGCGCCGAAAAAGAATTGCAATTTGTTTTTTGCTGTGCTATATTAAAAGAAAGAGCGGGCTTATGCCCCTCGAGAGCGCGGGAGGCGTAACTATGGGCAAACTCAAGGCATTCACCGACAAGGTCTGGTACGGCATCGGCGCCGTCGGGCTCGATCTCTCTTACGGCATGTTCAACGGCAGGCTGTCGAAATACATGACGAACGTGTTAAAGCTCAGCCCCACGTTTTTGCTGGGGCTCACAGCCGCCGCCCGCATCTGGGACGGTGTGAACGACCCCATGATGGGCTCGATCGTGGACAACACCTCCACCAAGTTCGGCAAGTACAGGCCGTGGGTGGTCGCGGGGTCGCTGATGAACGCCGTGGTGCTGTTCTTTTTGTTCTTCAACCCCGGCTTTTCGGCGGGCTCGCTGCCGCTGTATTTCTACGCCGCCGTGCTCTACGTATTGTGGGGCATGACCAACACCGCGGCGGACATCCCGTATTGGAGCATGGTGCCCTCGTTCACCACCGACCCCAAAGAGCGCAGCATCCTCGCCACGATCGCCCGCGCGTTTTCGGGCTTCGGCCAGGGCGTGGTGCTGATCGGTTCGCCGATCCTGCTCAACGCCCTCGGCACCCTGAAAGAGGACGGCAACTACGAGTGGACGCAGAAGGGCTACACCCTGACCGCCGTGGCGTGCGCCGTTGGCCTATTGCTGTTCTCGGTGATCTCGATGTCGCGCGTCAAAGAGACCGTGGTCACGAAGCCGAAAGAGAAGTTCAGCTTCCGCAAGATCTTCGACGTGTTCAAGCAGAACGACCAGCTGAGGGTCTTCATCCTGTTCGCGCTTTTATCGAACGCCGGGTTCTACACCACCTCGGGCGCGCAGGACTATTTCTTCGAGGCGGTCGCGGGCAACACCAAGCAGGCCGCGTTTTCGCTGTTCGGCACCGTGGGCTCGGTTTTGGGTCTCGCGTTCATCCCGATCATGATGAAATTCACGTCGCGCCGGCGCACCTATCAGCTGTCGCTCATCATCGCCCTTCTCGGCTACGGCGGCATGGCGCTTTCGGGCAACGTGCTCGGGAGCGATATCGGGCTGAATCTCAGCTTCCTGATCGCGTCGGTCGGTACGGCGTCGATGTTCGTGTCGCAGACCGTGTTTTTGGCCGACATCGTGGACTACGGCGAAGTGAAAATGGGCGACCGCAACGAGAGCGTGACCTTCGCGATGAAGGGCTTCTTGCAGAAGATGGCCTATACCATCCAGACCGTGATCCTGTTCGCGTCGCTCGCTTTGTCGGGCTTCGGCGACTTCGCCGCGGGCGCGGGCTCGGGCGTTGTGTACGCCGCCCCGGTGAAAACCGCGATCAAGCTCGTGTTCTACGCAGTGCCGCCGCTGTTCATCCTGCTGTCGCTCATCGTGTTCACCACGCGCTTTAAGCTCCACGGCAAATACATGGAAGAGATCACCGAAAAGGTGACGGCCGCGCGCGAACGCCGCATCGCCGAGGCCGAGGCCGAAAAGGCGGGCAAAAACGCCGAAGCATAAGAAATAAAAGGGGGCTTTTCATGGCCGAACTCAGAACAGATAACTATTTTTCGTTCCCGGGGTTCCGGGGCCTATCCGCGAATACCCTGAAGATCATCGCGATCGTCACGATGTTCATCGACCACTTCGCCGCGGTGTTCGAAACCGAGCTTGCCGACCGTTTTCCGTTCCTTGTGATGGAAAACGGCCTCAATGTGCTGCGCGCCGTGGGGCGGGTGGCGTTTCCGATCTTCGCCTTTCTCATCGCCGAGGGCGCGAAGCGCACGCACAACCGGTGGCTGTATCTGCTGCGCCTCGGCGTGTTCGCCGTCATCTCCGAGATCCCGTTCGACCTCGCGTTCAACGACACGTCGTTCGAGACGGGCGTGATCGAATTCGAGTCGCAGAACGTCTTTTTCACGCTGTTTCTGGGGCTTTTTAGCATCGTCGTGATGCAGCTGCTCGATAAAATAAGCCTCGCCCCGATCTCGTTCGTGTTCACCCTCGCCGCGGCGTGGGCGGCCGAAGAGGTGCTCCATACCGATTACGGCGCGGCGGGCGTGCTCGCGATATTCCTGTTCTATCTCTTCTTGCAGACGAACTCCAAGGTCAAGGCCGTGGGCGTCGTCGCCGTGTGCCTGCTGCTCACAATCATGTTCTCGTTCCGCTTTTCTTCGGCGCACCCGATGTACCTTGAGGAAGAAAACTGGAACATCATGCCGTTTTTCTCGGCGGGCGACGGCAGGTATTACCGCTATAACCTTTACAGCCTCGTCGGTATGCGCTACAACAAATACGAGATCTGGTGCCTCGCCGCCGCGCCGCTGCTTATCCTGTATAACGGCGGCAAGGGCAAGCACAAGATCAACAAATACGTGTTCTATATTTTCTATCCGGCGCACATCCTGCTCATCTGGGCCGTTTACACCCTGTTTTTCGCCGGGGGGCAAGCCTAAAGCCTGCCGCCCGATAAACCTTGAAGGAGGACAAATCCATGTTCGCTCTTTTTTCCGCCGTTGCAAGCAAAGTCTGGTTTTCCATAACGGGCAGCGTTCTGTTTTACGCCATGATCGTGCTGTTCGTGGCGGCCGTCGTCTTCTATTCGAAATCCGATAAACAGGCGAGCCGCAAAAAGCTGTTCATTGCCTCGGTCGTCGTCGTGAGCGCGGCTGTGCTGGCGCGCGTCGTGTCCGCGATCGTGCTCAGCACGCTGAGCAGTTCGCTGGTCGTGTCGACGTTCACAAGCGAAGAGCTCGACGCGAAGGCGATCGGCACCTATCAGACCGCTTTGCTGATCTCAAAGCTCACGCTGTTCGCCCTTTATCTCGCAGGGGCGATCCTGTCGCTGCTGTGCGCCCTCAAATGCAGCAAATATAAGGCGCCGCCGCGTCAGCCCGTCACCTTCACCCCGCCCGCGGGCAGGGCGCCCTATAATGGCCCTGTGCAGGGCTACGCCAACGGCCCCGTCTATCAGAACGGCCCCGCGTATCAGGCGCCGCCCTCGCAACCGGTCAACGGCCCCGCGCCCGCGTATCAGCCCGCGCCCAATCAGCCGATGCCCGGTCCCGCGCCCGCGTATCAGAACGGCCCCGTCTGGCAGGCTCCGCCCGCCGCGCCGGAGGCCCCTGCCGCGCCCGAAGCGCCGGTCGTGCCGGAGGAGCCGATCGTCTCCGAAGCGCCTGTCGAGCCCGAGCCCCCCGTCGAGCCGGAGCCCCCGCAGGAGCCGAAGCACACGCCCTTCTTCGACGCTCCCG
>JAEEGL016759464.1_pt1 | contig 22729 bp, 8 predicted proteins | sample 9134231 | NCBI WGS metagenome assembly JAEEGL01 (sample SAMN16246548, study PRJNA631951) | gut metagenome | biome: gut microbiome; feature: rumen; material: fiber-attached | host: Bos | place: Iran: Karaj | collected 2018-10 | reverse complement strand
GCGCCGCTCTCCTCGTTCGCCTGCTCAACGGCCCTCCTCGCCGCCGCGACCGCCTGCTCGACGGCGGCGGGGTGTATGCGCCCGTCGGCGACGAGCGCCTCGAGGGCGAGGCGCGCCACCTCGCGCCGCATCGGGTCGAATGCCGAGAGGACCACGGTGTCGGGCGCGTCGTCGAGGAGCACCGTCACGCCTGTGGCCGCCTCGAACGCCCTGATGTTGCGCCCGTCGCGCCCGACGACGCGCCCCTTCATCTCGGCGTTCGGCATCGGCACGGCCGTGGTGGAAAGCTCGTTCACGTGCGCCACGGCGCACCGCTGCACGGCCTCGGCGACGAGCCTCGCGGCTATCGCCTCGCCCTGCTCCCGCGCGGCCTCCTGGATGCGGCGGCTGAGTATCGCGGCGTCGGCGCGCAGCTCCGCGTTCGCCCGCGAGAGGATCTCGCGGCGGGCCTCGGTGTGCGTCATGCCGGAAAGCTCCTGCAGGCGGCGGTCGGCGGCAGCCCCCTTCTCCTCCGCCTCGGCCGCGGCCGCGGCGGCATTCCGCGCCTTCTCGGCGACCGCGGCCTCGCGCTCGTCGAGCGCCGCCGCCTTGCGGTCCAGGTTCGCCTCGCGCTGCGTCTGGCGGTCCTCGACGGCCTGGAGCTCTACGCGGCGCTTCTTCGTGGACGCCTCGAACTCCTCGCGGGCCTTCACCACCGTCGCCCGGGCCGATATGTCGGCCTCCTTGAGCCGCGCCTTGATCTCGGCCTCGGCCTCCTCCTCGCGCAGACGCATCTTCTTCTCGATGGACTCCGCCTGCCAGCGGCCGACCAGCCCGCGGAGGGCGTAGCCGAGGAACAGCCCCAGAAGGAGCAGCGCCGTGATTATGAGAATCGCGACGCCGTCCGAGAGGCCGTCCCATGTGCTGCTGGTTAGGGCGAAGAAAGACATGGCGCTACGCACCGCCTTTCCCCGCGTCAGGCGGCGGCACGATCGTTCTCAGAAGCAGGTCGAAGAGATAGGCGCGCTCGGCGGAGGGCAGGGCGTCGAACCCGTCTATGTGGGCGCGCATGTCTGCCACGCCCTCGTCGAACTTCGCGCGCGTGGGCGACGTGTCGTCGGCGTGGAACGGATAGCTCCGCTCGGCTATCCACCTGGCGATGCGCTCGGCCGCCTCCGTCTCGGCGCGGCGGCTGAAGTGCTCCTTGAGTATGCGCCGCGTCGCGTCGAGCCAGGCGCGCACCTCCGGATGCAGCTCGTCCATCACGAGCGCGTTCTCCGCCGCGAGCTCGCCGAACCTCGCGCCGACGAGATAGGCCGTGTAGCTGAACGGCAGGCCGGACCGCACGCCCGACGGACGCTCGTGCAGCGTGAAGCCGTCGCGCCCGCAGAACACGATGCGCCCCTTGCCGGAGAACTTCCTGCGCCACTCTATCACCTCGAGGGACGCCTCGGCGCCGGAGTCGAGCCGCACCCTGTACGGCGTCGCCGCCCTCTGCACCACCACCGGCGACACGGGGATTCCGCAGTACCACACCCGCACGCCGGGATACGCCTTCAGGTAGAGGGCGAACTTCGCCGCCAGCGTCTGTACGCACAGCTCCGCATCGACAAGGGAGTCAACCGTCGCCCGCACGCCGGTGACGAAAACCTCCGTGCCCGTCGCAGGCCCCGTCTCGGCCGACTCGATGTGGAACACCCCGGGATTCTCCGCGTCGCCGGAAAGCGTGTAGGAGAGCAGCCCGTCGCCCGCCTTCATCGTCGTGCGCCACTCGACGTGCGAGCCGAGCGCGAACGCCTTGAACCTGCCGCGCCCGTGGCGCCCGTGCAGACGGCGGCCGCCGTGCGGCGTGAGGCCGGCGGCGGACATCTTCCAGCTGCCGCCAAGAGAGCCGAACGTGTCCTCCGCCCTGAGAATGTCGATGCCGGTGCCGTCGTCCGACACGCGCACCGCGTCCACGCCGCCAAGCGCGTTCTGCAGAACGTCAACCCTCACCTCGCGCGCGTCGGCGTCAAGGGCGTTCCACACGAGCTCCTCCACCGCCGAAAGCGGGGACGCGCTCGCAAGCGAGGCCACATGGTCGGCACGGGCCTGGACATATATGTCTTTCGTCATGATCTGGCAGACTTCCTGCGGGAACGCGGCCCCATGCGGCGCTCCTGCGCCGGCGGGGCGAACTTTCCCAGCGGATAGAGTATATCAAACAAGACGGACGGAATCAATCCCGCAATGTCGCGCGCCCGGAACCAGTCTGGACCCGCAGCACCAGCGCCGTGCGGGCGGGCAGGTAGAGGCGCACGTACGCCGAGCCGTCTCCGGCCTGCTCCGCGATGAACGTCTGGCGCGGGGCGATCCGCCCCTGCCCGCCGAAGCGCGCCTCGTCGGTGTCGAGCACGAGCCGCCATCTGCTCCCGGCCGGCACGGGCACGCCGTAGCCCGTGAAGGACTGCGACGGGTTGAAGTTGAACACGTAGAGCAGCCGCCCCCTGCGGAACGCCAGCACCTTGTCACCCTCGTGCGCGCACAGCAGCTCTGGCTCGCCGAGCGGACCCCTTCCGCCGCGCGCCGCGCCTATCATGGCCACGTCGAAGTCGCCAAGCGCCTTGAAGCGCAGCGTCGGGTCGTCGCGCAGCGACCACTGGCGGCGGGCGTGGTGGAAGCTCCAGCCGTTCTCCGCGCGCGGGAAGTCTATCCACTCCGGGTGGCCGAACTCGTTGCCCATGAAGTTGAGGTAGGCGTCGCGGGCGAGGCCGAGCGTGAGGAGGCGGGCCATCTTGTGTATCGCGACGCCGCGGTCTATCGCTAGGCTGTGCTGGTCAACGCGCATGCCGTCGTAGATGGCGGAATCGACGAGCTGGAAGAAGAACGACTTGCCGCCGACGAGGGCCTGGTCGTGGCTCTCGACGTACGAGACCACCTTCTCGTCGTCGCGCTTGTCGGTGAGGGCGTGGAAGAGCCCGCCTACGCTCCAGTCCTCGTCGCGCACCTCGCCAGCGAGGCGGAACCAGTGGTCCGGCGCGCCCATGGCCATGCGGTAGTCGAAGCCGAGGCCGCAGTCGGCGATCGGGGCGGCGCACCCCGGAAGGCCGCTCACGTCCTCGGCCACCGTGACGGCGCAGGGGTTCACCTCGTGTATGACTCGGTTGGCGAGCGCGAGATAGCACCAGGCGTCGTCGTCCATCGACCCGTCGAAGTAGCGGTCGTAGCCGGTGAACGCCCTGCCGAGCCCGTGGTCCCAGTACAGCATGGACGTGACGCCGTCGAAGCGGTAGCCGTCGAAGCGGTATTCGTCGAGCCAGAAGCGGCAGTTGGAGAGCAAGAAGTGCAGCACCTCCGTCTTGCCGTAGTCGAAGCAGCGGGAGTCCCAGGCGGAGTGCCACCCCTTGGCGCCGTCGTGGAAGTACTGGTACGGGGTGCCGTCGAAGAGCGACAGCCCGTCGCGCTCGTTCCGGACGGCGTGGGAATGCACTAGGTCCATTATCACCCTGAGCCCCATCCCGTGCGCCTCGTCCACCAGCGACTTGAGGTCCTCCGGCGTGCCGAAGCGCGAGCTGGCCGCGAAGAAGCTCGACACGTGGTACCCGAAGCTTCCGTAGTACGGATGCTCCATCACGGCCATCAGCTGCACCGTGTTGTAGCCCGCCGCCCTGATCCTCGGCAGCATCCTGTCGCGGAACTCGGCGTAGGTGGAGACGCGCCCCTCCTCGCCGGCCATGCCGACGTGCGCCTCGTAGATGAGCGGCGGCACGCGGAGGCGCGGGGCCTCGTTCTTCCATTCGTGCCGGCGCCTCGGCTCCCACACCTGCGCGCTGAAGAGCTCCGTGGCGGGATCCTGCACCACGCGCCTCGCGTACGCCGGGATGCGCTCGCCGCCGCCGCCGCTCCACCGCGTCTCCAGGCGGTAGAACTGCCCGTGCCGAATCGCGCCCGCCGGGAACGTGCCCGTCCACACGCCGCTGCCGCGCCCGCGCTTCAGCTTGAACGCGGAGCGCGTCTTCCAGCCCGAGAAGTCGCCCACCAGCCACATCTCAGTCGCGTTCGGCGCCCACTCGCGGAACACCCAGCCCCTCTTCGTCCTGTGAAGGCCGAAGTACTCGTGCGCGCTCGCCCAGTCCGCGAGCGAGCCCTCGCCGCCGGTCAGCTCGGCGGCGCGGTCGCGGGCGTGCGCCGCCCTGCCCCTGACGGCCTCGGCGTACGGCGCGAGATACGGATCGTCCAGCAGATGCGGCCGGAGCGCTCTTCCCTTCATGGCGGATCCCTCCGTGGACGCGCCTAGCGCTCGAAGGCGCGGTGCGCGATGTCTTTGCGGTGGAAGGCGTTCTCGAAGGATATCTTCGCGACGCCCGCGTATGCGGCGTCAACCGCCGAGCGCAGGTCCGGGCCGAGGCCCGTCACCGAGAGGACGCGCCCGCCGGACGTCACGACCCTGCCGCCGTCGGCCTTCGTCCCGCAGTGGAACACGAGCGCGGGATTCCCCTCCAGGCCCGATATCTCCTTGCCCTTCTCGTAGGATCCGGGATATCCGCCCGAGGCCACTATCACCGTGGCCGCGCATTCGTCCTTCACCACCACGTCCTCGTCGCGCAGGCAGCCCGTCGCGGCGTGCAGAAGCGCCGTCGCGAAGTCGCCCCCGATGCGCGGCAGCACGGCCTCCGTCTCGGGGTCGCCGAACCTTGCGTTGAACTCCACCACGTTGACCGCCGAGCCGCTCTTCGCGACCGGCCCGTGCGGATTGGAGCGCTCGTCGTTCACCATCAGCCCGGCGTACAGGATGCCGCGATAGACCACTCCGCGCCGCTTCAGCTCGCGCAGCACTGGGAGGACGATCTTGTCCCTTATCTCGGGCAGCCTCTCGGCGGTCACGACGGGCGCGGGCGAGTACGCGCCCATGCCGCCCGTGTTGGGGCCCCTGTCGCCGTCGAACGCGCGCTTGTGGTCCTGCGAGCTTGGCAGCAGCACGGCACGCTCGCCGTCCACGAGCGCGAGGATGGAGCACTCCTCGCCGTGCAGGAACTCCTCGACCAACACCTCGGCGCCGGCGGCGCCGAACTTGTTCGCGACAAGCATGTCGTCGATCGCCGCCTCGGCCTGCTCGGCCGTCTCGGCCACCACCACGCCCTTGCCAGCGGCCAGGCCGTCCGCCTTGATCACCACCGGCAGCCCGAACGCCGGAAGCGCGGCCTTGGCCGCCGCCGCGTCCGTGAACGTCTCAGCCATGCCGGTGGGCACGCCGGCCGCGCGCATGACGTCCTTCGCGAACCTCTTCGACCCCTCCATCCGCGCGCCTGCGGCAACCGGGCCGAACGCCGTCACGCCGATCTTCCCAAGAGCATCGACGAGCCCCCTCACGAGCGGAGCCTCCGGCCCCACGACGACCATGTCGGGACGGTTCTCGCGCGCCCACGCGACGATTCCATCGACGTCCTCCGCGCCAACGGCCACGTTCTCCGCGACGGCGGCGGTGCCCGCGTTGCCCGGCGCGCAGAACAGCTCGTGCCCAGCCGCGTCCTGCGCCAGACGCCACGCTATGGCGTGCTCGCGCCCGCCCGATCCGACTACCAGAATCTTCATTCTCGCATTTCCTTTCTTTGCGTCATCACTTGATCTCGCCGACCGTCCACTCCGCCGAAAAGCCAGCAAACCCCTTCTTGAGATTCGGAGGGAAGTAGAGATGCACGGTGTAGCGGCCGCTAGCTGTCAATGGGTAGTCGCCCGTGTCGGCGGACGCAGAGGGAACCAGCGTCGTCGAGCAGCTTGCGGCATGGACGATCTCCTTCCCGGTCTTCTCGTTGCGGCCGACGACGAACTTCCCGTTCGCCGTCACCGCGCCTGTGGAGGCGAACTTGAGCGCGATCGTGCCCGACGCGGCGATGCCGGCCGGCGGCGAGTCAACGACGTAGCGCCCGGCCTCGCCGTCGTCGATGACGTAGAGCGTCACCTGCTTCGCCTTCGAGAATGGCCTGGCCACCGTCTTCCACGGCTCCACCTTCCAGAGATTCTGCCATGCAGTCCATCCCGCCTGCACGGGCAAGCCGCCCGCCCCGTCCGATGAGCGGACGCTCCGCCCGTTGACTACGCCGCGACCCGCATCCGCCTTCACCTCGACCTCGTTCGTTACGGCCACCTTGCCGCTCTTCGCGACCGCCGTCGCAAGGAACACGGGGTTCTCGGGCCCCTGGCCGACGGACGCAAACGACGGCGCGGAGAGCGCCCATGTGACGCCCTTCGCCCCGTCGTCCGTCAGCAGCTTTCCGGACATCTTGCCGTTCGCCGCGACCGTCATCGAGACAAGGCCCTGGAACGGCCATGCCGTTCCGCCGCGCATCACCCCGTTGAACGTGCCGTACGCCCACTGCGGCAGAGACTGGACGTTAAGCGTGATCGTCGCGACCTGGCTCTTCTCCCCCTTCTTCGAGGCGGTGAACGTCACCGTGTAGCTGCCGGTCTTTGCAGTCGGCACACCCGTCACGACCTGCCTCTTCGCGTCGAACTTGAGCCCTGCCGGCAGGCCGGAGGCCTTGACGGCCCAGCCTTCGGCGGGCGCGCAGTCTATGCGCGAGGAGTCGAACGCGACGCCGGCGAACACCACGCCATACGCGTCGGTCTCTGGCTTCAGGCGCGGCAGCGCCGCGCACTCGAAGTTCGGCACGACTATCCTGAACTCCACCGTCGTCGCGTCCGTCGCCTTCTTGACGGAGGCGTTCGTGGCGGACATCCTGACGACGTACACTCCGGGCTTCGCCGCCTTGCCCGTGACGGTCATCGTCTTGGCGTCGTACTTGAGCCCTGACGGCAGCCCCTTCAGGGCAAGCTTCGGAAGCGACATCGAACTCACGCCTTCGCCGAGCGCGAGCGAGACCGAGCCGTCGGCGGGTGCCGTCACGTCCGCCGCCCTCACCGACAGGCTCCCCGCGTCCACATCAGATGGCACAAAGCGCGCATACACCTCCATGCGCACTATTTCGTCCTTTGGGAAAACCACCTTCACGGCCGGGTTCCGGAAGTCGGCGCCGTCCGACGGCGACAGCGGCTGCGAGAACGTCCCCGTCTCCTCGTCGTAGGCGAGATACCATCCGCCGAAGGCCCAGCCAGCCCCCGAGGTCGCCTTGAGCGTCGCCGTCTTGCCGGCCTCGAAGATTCCGCCTCCGGCCGCCCTGCTCCTGCCCACGTCGCCAGGCGTCACGACCGTCAGGACGTTCTTGCGCACCCTGTAGTTTGCGACCACCGGGTACGAGAGGGACAGGAGGCGCGTGTTGTCGTGGGTCGCGTCTCCGAGCGCCACGCCGCTGTCCCTCAGCTCCGTCCTGACGTTCCCGTCGTCGTCCAGCATCGGAACGCCCGCCGCGTCCACCATCGGCCACTCGTATTTGTAGGTGTGGCGGGAAGACGAGAAGAACGGCGTATCCACGTAGTATCCCATCCTCCAGGACTCCGGATCCACCGCGTTCCACGGCGCTTCGCCCCAGCGTTCGCCATATCCGTAGAACAGCTCGAACCCGTCGGAATTGTACGCCATCACGGTGCATCCCCAGAGAGACACGTCGTCGTTCGTCACGCAGAACACGCTTCCCTTCGAGTAGTCGTACAGCTGCGGGCCGCTGCCGTAGCCTTCGATCATGTCGCCATGGCCCGCGCCCATGTTGTGGCCCATCTCGTGCGCCAGCGTGGTGTCGATGGCGACGGCCTCCACGACGCAGACGCTGTATGCGTACTCCGCGAAGTCCGCATACTTTATCGTTACGTCGTCGAGCGAGTAGCCGAGGCCGACCATTGACTCCAACGCCTCTTCGCCGCCCGAGACGAAAAACGTCACCAGGTCCGCGCAGAAGAGCTCGCGCTTTTCACGCACCTGCGTGTAGGCGGCGAGGTATTCGCCGCGGCCCCTCCTCTCCGCAAGGCCGTCTAGAATCGTGTCCATATCGACGATTCCGTAGTATGGCTCGCGAAAGACGGAGCAGTCCACGCCCACCTCGACCACGCCTGCGAGGTTGAAGCTGAATAGCTGGTCGAGGTCCGTGTTTCCGCACACGTCGTTGCTGCGCTGAATGGCGTCCGCCGCGAAAAGCTCCAACGCCCTCTCCTCCCCCGCGAAGTCCGAGCTCTCGCGTATCCATCTCGCGGCGGACGCGTCAACGCCCACTAGCACGTCGATGACGTTGGTGTACACCTCGCCGCGCTTCATGTATGCGGCGCCGTCTATGGTCGGCCGACCCGTCAGCCCGGCGCGAAGCCTTGCGCTTCTGCCGTTTCCGGCGGCGGCGGGGGCGGGCGGGCGCTTCACGGTGCATCGGCGTCCGCCACGGGCCGCCTGCGCCGTCTCGCGCACTGTCCACTCGCCGCCCTTCAGGCGGAACGACAGCACGCTGCCGCCCATGCTGACGGTCGCCACCAATCCGCCGCCGCCCGTCATCACGATAGAGGCGTTGCTGAACCACGAGCCCGAGGTGCGCCCGCCATACGTGACGACGCCGGCGGTGGAGACGCTGCGCCGCCCCACCACGACCGTCACCGTCGCCCCGTCGAACGACGGCAGCTCAAGCGCCTTTCCCGGCACGGGGCGCACCGCCTCCGCCTGTGCGGGAATCCGCGCCTCGCGCAGAACTCCGCCGCCCGCGCACAGCGCGACCAGGCCCGTCAGCAGAAGCGAGAGCGCCCGAGTCATGGATGCTACTCCTTGGTTCCCCAGTCGTCGCCCCACCAGTCGATGTCGCCCTGGTCACGGCCGAGCATGTTGAAGGGGGCCGAGAACGTCCACTTGCGGTTCTTCTTCTTCCCGGTTTTCGGATCCTCGTCAACCAGCGTAACGGCCTGCGAGAAGAATCCGGCCGCCACCACCTCGTCGCCAAGCGGCGCGTGTTCGTCGCGCGCGAGCAGCACGACGGCGTTCGCCTTCATCCCGGAGATCTGCTTCTGCGCAGACCTGTCGCCGTTCTCGCTCCAGAGGGCGAACGATCCGGTCACCAGTCCCGTGGCGCGGGTGAACTTGACCTGGAGGCCGGACTGGTTGACGCTCTTCTCGAAATCGACCAGCTTGCCCTTCTTCACGAGCGCCTGCTTGGCGACGGAGAACACGTCCCCCGAAAGGTCAACGGCGCTCTCGTTCGGCCCGATGTCCGCCACGAGGCTGAATCCCGCCGCGGTCAGCTCATCCGGGAAGTCGCCGACGTCCGCCGTCTCGACGCTGAAGAGGCGGCTGAGGTAGTAGGCCTGCAGCTTCACCACCCTGTCGTACCATCCGCCCACCGGCCTCAGCTCAAGCTGGTAGCCTTCTTCGTTGTCGTATGTGAGCGCCTTGTTGTCGTTGTTCCACACGAGCGCCGCCGACGAGTCCGCCACCACGACGCCGTCGGCGTTGGCGTAGAGGCGCAGCGTTCCGCCGAAGCAGCACGGCGACTTCGCCATGAAGAGCGGCACGCGCATCGAGTAGCCGGTGGAGGATCCAGTGTCGGGCACGATCGCGCAGGCGGCGGCGGAGATGGACGGCTTGGTGGCGCCGTCCGCGAGGATGCCCGCCGCCTTTGCCGTGCCCTTGGAGTCGATGGCGAGCGTGATGTAGCCGCTTCCGGCCGGCACCCCGTCGCCCGCCGAGGCGGCCGAGGCCAGCGCCACCGTGTAGTATCCGGCGAACTTCGTCGCCTCGTCGAGATAGCCCTGTATCTTCGCGTTGTTGCGGTAGATGGCGCCGTGATAGACCACCTCCTTCTGGTAGCCCTTGTTGTTCGCGTCCGGCACGTTCATCACGAGCTCGACGGCGCCGCCTGCCCGCAGCCAGTCGTCGGCGTCATCCGTGGCCCCGGCGGCAGCGGTGACGGCGAGCGTGTTCGTCACGACCACGTCCACAAGCTTGCCAGTCACCTCGTTGACCGCCTTGAGCTTCTGCACGAGCTCGAGCGTCCTCGTCTTCTCGCCCTCGCCGCCGTCCTCCCATCCTTCGCCGGCGAAGGTGTACGTCTTGCCGGCGAGCGCCACCTTGGCGGAGAGCTTGGCCGGCTTCTTGTCCGTTGCGGCGGAGGCTGTGAGCGTAACCGACGCGAGCTTCGGGAAGCCGTTCGTGAGCGCCCCGCCGTCGGCGGCGATCACGCCGTAGAACGTTCCGCTTTCGAGCGGAACGGCCTCGGTCTTGACAGTCGCGGGCTTGGGGACGTACTTCGCGTACGCGTCGGCCGGCGTCGCGCCCGCCTTCGTGGTCTCCGTGAGCGTCACGACGCACTCGTCGCCGCCGAGTATCGTGGCGGGATACTCCTCGGGCGACGCCTTCTCGGCGGGCTCGAGCCTCACGGAGAACGTCTTGTCGCCCTCGTGCTCCGGCACCAGGTCGGGGATCAGCTTCACCGAGATCGTCTTCGCCTTGTTGTCGCCGTTGGCCCACTCCAGGACTCCGTTCTGCGCCACGTAGTCGATTCCGGGCTTGGCCGAGCCCGCCACCGTGCCGTACTTGACGCGCACAACGCCGTCCTTCGCCGTGCGGTTCACGGTGACGGCGACGAGGGCGGCGTCCTCCTTGACCTTGACCGCCGTCTTCGCGAACTTGATCGCGCCGACGTTCGCGAACCTGCCCGCAAGCGTGTAGCCGCCGAACTTCGTCGCGCCGGCGGAGTTCTTCACCACGATGAAGTACTTGCTCTTCGTCTTGGGGAGGGTGATCTGCGACACGGATGTTATGCCCTCCCTGAGCACGCCCATCTCGGCGTTCGTGATGGAGAACGCGACGGCGTCTCCGGCCACGTCGCGGAGGGAGAAGTCGTAGTAGTAGCCGTCCGTGCCGGCGATCGAGAAGTTGTCCTCGGGGTCGTCGCTCCAGAGCGTGCGCACCTGCTCGGTATCGACGTTCTTGAGCGACCAGGCGGTCGCGCCCTTGGCGACGTCGTCCTTGGGGTCGAACGTGTCCGTGTAGTTCACCTCGACCACAGTGGGCGTCTTGCCGGGCGCGACAGTGCTCGTGACGGCGGCGGGGGCCTTGAACCCCTTCACAGCGCCGAACTTGACAGTATGGGTGCCGCTGACCAGAACGGACGCCCCGCCGGGATACTTCACCGTCTCGCGGTCGAGAGACCACGTGGCGGCTTCGGTCCCGTGAGTGTTGACCGTGAGGATGCCGAGCGCCTCGCCGGTGGTGGTGTATGCCATCGCGTGGACCTTGTACGCGGGGAAGTCGAGGCCCTGCCCGCCCTTCACCTTGAGCCTCACGTAGTACGTCGCATGCGCCGTGGCAGTGAAGGCGAGCGGCGTGGGCGAGCTGGCGTTGATGTCGCCAGCCGTCTGAACAGGCTTCTCTGTCTTGCCGCTGAGCGTGAACACCTCCGCGCTGAGGGAGTTGTACGCATGCTCCGGATCCTGCAGCGACACGTGAAGCGAGTAGGTGAGGCCGCTGCGCGCGCCGATCATGAACACGTCGGACCAGTCGGTCGGCCCCATCTTGTGCCAGCCGTGGCCTTCGGTATCGACCAGCTCTGGAAGGTCGTCGGACTTCCCGGGCATCGGCGTGAGCCCGACGGCGCCGTCAACCGTGTCGTCGCGCGGGTCCCACTCGTCGGGCGACCCCTCCATGGTCGCGGCTGATGAAAGCGCGATCCGCGCCGACGTGTAGGCAGGCGCATTGGAGAACTCGTCGTCGATGTTCTGGCAGACGCCCACGTAGTACGTCCCGGCGGCGGCCGCCTCGAAGGCGCAGCGCGAATTGAGGGTGCGCCCGTCGCCCTTGTTCTCGTAGAGGGTCGCGCCCTTCGAGTCGTAGATGCGCATGAGGAGGTTGGTCTCCGAGTCCATAGTCTCCAGCAGATACCTGCCGCCCTTCACGGCGGCGAAGCTGAACAGCGACTCGTCGATTATCTCGTCGTAGTACCCCGCGGCGAAGGACGCCGCTGTGTTCTTGTATCCGGGCTGGAACTCGGCGGACCATCCGTTTGCTTCGGAAAGCTCGGTCGAGACGTGGGTCGCGATCGCCTTCTTCGTGTATGTGCGGTAGGAAAGCGTGAACGGAGCGCCGTCGGCGTCGTCGCCTTCGGCCGACACCACCAGATTGTAGAGCCCGGTCTTGTTGGCGACGACGTATATCCCTGTGTCCGTCTCGTTCAGGTCGTATGCGGGGTCGGGATACGTCTCGAAGTCGCCCTCGTCGTCAACGTCGGCATCGTCCCCCGCGACGTCCTGAAGATCCATGTCAACGCTCAGCAGCGCGCTCGGCGTGCCTCCGGAGGTCGCGAACCAGTAGAGCTGGCCCTCGGTGAAGTAAACGCGGAAATAGTACTGCGAATCCATCTCAAGCGCCTGGGAGCTCTTCTGCACGGTGGTCTTGGGCGCTATCCGCAGCGGATTCTCCTCGCGCCCCGCAGGTATGTTCGCGCCCATCTGGAAGTTTATGTTCACCTTCTGCCCGACGGCCCCCTCGATCTCGATGTAGTACGTCCACTTCTTGGGATCGCTCTCATCCTTGTCCTCCTCGTCGTAGTACCAGTCGTCGGAATAGAGAATGAGGCGCGTGTTTCCGTCAGGCTCGTCGATGTCGGAGAACTCGGCCGACGCGCCCTCCTTGTCGCTGTCCTCGTCCTTCGGCTCCGCCGGGTATGCCGAGACGCTCACTTCGTCATTGGTCGAAAGCCCCGTCGTGAAGATGGTGTAGGCGCCCCCGCGATGCAGCTTGGCCTTGAAGTAGTAAACACCCTTGTTGCTGTCCGTCGTGCCGGCCTCCGAGTCGTATTCCGCCACAAGCGTCACGTCTCGCACCGTGTTCTTGAACTCCACCGACACGGCATTCTCCTCGCAGTTGCCCGCGGCGCCCCACGCAGCCGCGGCAATTCCGAACACGACGGCAATTGCTAATGCCAGTTTTCTCATCTTCTGCCTTTCTCCTGGTCTAAAATAGTGCTTTTGATACTAATGTCTATTTATAATATATGCGAAGAAAGGCGGAGAATGACAAAGAGGCGGCAAACGCAAAGTCCGCGAAGAGGCATCCTATGCTCTCTCCGCGGACTCCGTGGCACGCTACATCGCCATGCTGCGCCGTTACGGCTCTGATGGCTCTGGCTTGTCCGCCGGCTCAAGCGCGACGGGAAGCGTGACCTTCTTCGTCTCGGCCTTGGCCTTGCCGTTTGCGTCTGTCGTCGTTAACTTGTAGCTGTACACGGCCGAACCATAGCCCGTGTAGGAGACCTCGCCGTCGTACTCCTCGCGCACCATCACGCCGGCATACGGCATCGTCGCCGTTACATGCTTCATGGTGTAGTCGTACTCTTTCGTCCTGGAGTTAAAGCGCGGCTCCTCATAGTCGAAATAGACGGACGCCTTGCCCGTGAAGATGCCGGTGGCCTTCGCGAACGAAATCGAGAGCTGGGACGGGTCGGTGATCACGTTGCCCTTCTTGTCCTCCCAGTAGTTCCATTCGTCGCCGGACTTGTCATACCACGGAGCAGGGCTCTTCTGCGCAAGGCCGATCGCGCCCTTCTTGTCGCCCACCACGGTGACATTGAAGAAAAGGTCGTCGAAGTCCCACGCCTTGGCATAGTCGTATTCAGTCCAGGACGAGCTGGTTCCACAGCCGCTGGCACCGTCGCCGCCACCATAGCCGTCAACACACGTCTCTTTCCACGAATACTCCTGGACCACCTCTTCGCTGTAGTCGCAGAGGACGGTCCAGTAGTAGTTTTCAAGGGAGGCCGCCGCGCTGTAGAGCGCGCCAAGGCCCCACACCGCCGCGTCCGGTTCTTCAACCACCGGCCCGCAAATGCTGCGAGTTGACACTCCGCTCACGCCGGGAACAATCCACGCGCCCCCCTCGTCAGATGAGATGGTTCCATCCGACTTCACGGAAAGCGACATCGCGAACCAGCCAGCCTTCTTGTAGGAGGACGGCGACGCGAACACGTAGAGACGCGCCGAAATGTCATCTGGGCTCGACTCCTCATCGTCCACCACCGGCATCAAAAGCGCGCTCACCGACACCTTCTCGCCATCGGGCAGCTGGCCGACGACCTTCGCGACGCCCTTCTTGTCCGTCTTCAGCGTAAGATATCCATAGCCCGACTTGATGGTCTTCGCGACTGGGTCATCGTCGCCGTCGCCATCGCCGTCGCCGTAGTAATCGTCGTAGCCGTCGTCGTCGGCGGGGGCTTCGGTCTCCGAGTAGAACGCGAACGTGTAGTACTTGTCGAGGAATGCGGACGCGGACTTCTCAAGCAGATCCTTGTCATGCCGCATTCCCGTCAAATCGCCGCCAGCCCAGCTGCGATCGGACTTGTCGTATGAATCGGCGTAGCCCTCAATGGTTCCGTCTTTAAGGAACTCCACGTAGCATTCAGACTCGTCCTTCTCGACATAGTGGTCAAAGACGAACTCGGCTTCGGGCAGTTCCTCTTCGCAGTCTTCGCCGTCGCACTCTCCTTCGAAGTGCTCTGCCTTGGGATCGTTCCACACCAGATTGCCCGAGGCCGAACGGCTGCCGTACTTCGTAAGGACCTTGGCGGACACCTTTCCGGCGGACGTGACGGACAGCTCAAGTGCCCCTTTCTTCGGTCCCTTCACCACCACCAAGCCGTCCCAAACCCAAACGTCATCCTGCACCGTTTCATCCCATTCCCAATGCCCATCTTCATAATAGCGATTGCTGTCCATCATGCCTCGATAGTCTCCGACAAGCCAGGCGGGGAGAGCCGAGATGTCGATGTTCACCGCCAGCGACTTTGAGTGCTTCGCGGGATCGGTAGCGGCGATCGTGACCGTGGCCTTGCCCGGCTTCGTGGGCACGCCGGAGAGAACGCCGGTCTTCGCGTCGAACTTCAGTCCAGCCGGCAGCTTGCCGCCGAGCTTGTAGGAAAGCGGGTATGCCGCCACCCCGCAGCGGAGGGAATACTCCAGCGAGCAGCCGACGACGCCGCGCACATCCACGCTCACGCTGTCACCATCGCCTTTCTTGGCAGAATAGCCCATGCCGATCTTCGACGTCAGGTATTTGAACTCGATGTCGTCGGCAGAATAGTCCGAAAGCGCCTTGAACACGGCGACCACATGCACCTTCAGATCATCGGGGTTGATGTAGTCGTACAACTCCCACGCCACGCCATCGCCTTCGCTGCCCTCGACTTTCCACGAGGCGGTATTCGCCGCAAGGGGTGATTCTACCCCTTCCCATTCACTTCCGAACGCCCACCCCTGGAACACATAGTTCTTCGCGGCCTTGGCCGTGAAGGTGATTGCCTTGCCGACCGCACGGCCGTCCTTCGCGCTCATCGTGGCAGCGCCGCCCGCGGACGACTCCGTGCATTCGCCGTCCTTGATGGTCATCACGTCAATGACGACCGATGGAATGTACGTAAAACTCCCCGACGAGGTAGAGTCTTCATAGCCCGCATACACCATCGCGGCCGACTTGGCGGGCGCCTGCCAGTCAGGGTCGGTGGAGCGCCATGTAATCGTGTACTTGCCGGCCTTCAGCATTGCGAGCTCTTCTACCGTGACATAATCCCAATGTCCATCTTCAACCCACTCCTGCAATTCTTCATCCCAATATTCGTCCTCAACCCACTCCTGCTTGCCATAAGTGACCTTGTACCAGGTCTTGCCGCCGTCCGGACTCCACTGGAATGCGTCATACGGCGGTTCAATGGACGTATCCTCGTTGATTCCGACAATGTGTGCGTTTGCATAGCCCGACAGCCACCCGCAGACCGATTCGTCGATGTACGTCGCCTGCAGCGTCACCGCAACGTCCGGCATCGTGAACTCAGTCTCGTGCGACGTTACAAGGAAGTCACCCCCCATGTCGGTGCCCGACGGCGAGACCGTCCACTTCTGGAACGAAAGCTCATTGTCTTTCCTGTCATAGGTATAGTTGTCCACGCTCACGTTGACTTGCATGCCCTGAAGAACCTCAATCGTGCCCTTGCCTTCCAATTCACCGCTGAACAGATCTGGTCTGTTGATAAAGATCCAGTCGGCGATTTCGTAGTCGAAGGATTCCCCGGCATCCCAATACGCATACGCAGAATCGTCCTTCAGCGTAAGCTTTACGATGGCCAGCCAGCGCGCATAGAGAGTGGGCGCGCTCTGTCCCGCGAAGAGGCTCGCGTCGAACTCGCCGGAGTCGGGGAACCTCTCGCCGCCGGTCTTCTCCGTCCACCATCCCGCGAACATGAATCCCTTGCGTTCAGCATTGGGCACCTCGTTGTATTCCTCGCCGTCAACAAACGTCTGAATGGCGCTGGTCGCCTTTCCGCCGTTGCCGTCGAACTTCACCTTCGTCTCGCAAAACGCCGAAAGGGCCAGCCCTCCCAGCAGCAGACAGACAATGATTCTTTTCATTTCGTGCTTCTTTTGACTATGGCCCGCCACCATGCGCCTGCAATCCCCGCCTATCGGCGAGAGGGTCTATCACAGGCAATTTCAACAAAGCGGCAGAATGCCGTAACGCGGACATTATATCACAATTCCGCAGCCAGTGAGAAGAGGAAATTCGACGGCGCGTCATCTGGACGAGAAGCACAGGCGCATCCCGAACGTCGGATGCCGCCTGGCGCCCGCCTCCCGCCTTCTGGACGAGGCCGTGCAGTTCGCCTCCTTGTCCTTGTAGCTCCCGCCCCGCAGGACAAATCCGCCACGATTGAGCACGTCTCGCTGGAAGAAGTTGAGAAGCTCGCGGGGATACGGATCTTCGCACCATTCCGCCATGTTGCCGTGCATGTCGTGCAGACCCCATGCGTTCGGCTTGAACATTCCCGTCTTCTGCGGCGCGTAGCTGCGAGCGCACATGTCGGCCAGCGAGCCTGTCGCCCCATAGTGGAACGGCGTGGACGTTCCGGCCCGACAGGCGTACTCCCATTGCGCATCGCTTGGCAGACGAAACCCTTCTGTCGAGTTCTGCCTGTTCAGCTCTGCCACGAAGCGAAGGCAGTCGTCCCGCGAAACGTTGCCGACCGGGGCGTTGGTCGTGTCCAAGCAGTGGAACATGGATGGGTTCGTGGACATCACACCGTTCCAAAGCGCCTGCGTCACCTCGTATCTGCCCATCCAGAACCCCTTGGAAAACTGCACTCTGCGCGACGGCGACTGCATGCCGAACTCCCCGGGCGGACACCAGTTCAATGCCAGAACGACACCGCATGACAATTTCACCTCCCGCCCCTCGCCTGGCCGGAGCACGCTCACGTCCAGCGCCTCAAGATCATCTACTGTAAACGCACGACTGGCCACCTCGGGCGCTGGAGCTGGCAATGATTCAGGTTTCGCAATTGGCGCTGGAGTGGGTTTCTCAACTGGCGACGACTCTGGCACGGGCGTCGGCTTCTCCACAGGCACAGGCGTTGACTTCTCCACAGGCACGGGCGTCGGCTTCTCCACAGGCACAGGCGTCGGCTTCTCCACAGGCACGGGCGTTGGCTTCTCCACGGGCGCGGGCGTTTCTTTTGGCAACGAAGGCTTCTCTGCTGCAACGCGCACCACCTCGTTCGTCACGACATGCACCACCTCGTTCGTCACGACATGCACTACTTCGTTTGTAATGACCACGGGTTTCGGAACAGGAATGATCTCCGGCCGAGGTTCAAGCACCGGTTCTGGCGCGGGCTTATCAACTGGCGTCGTGTTTGTTGTCCCGTTAGTCGCGCTTGTCCCGTTAGTCGCGCTTGTCTCGTTAGTCCCGCTTGTCTCGGCCGTCCCGTTTTGCCTGCTCTGCCGCCACCAGCCAATGCCTGCAATCAATGCGAGCAGCGCGGTAACGCGCAAGACCAGATGCAATGTAATCAGCGCGGCGGCGAGGCATCCCCTGGAGTGCGCCCCGCCCGATTGTGGCGGCGTGGGGACGCGCCGCCCTGCCTGCGGGCGCGGGGCGCCAGCCCTGCCAACACCATCTACGCTTTCTGCATGTTCTACACGGCCGGGATCCTTCCACTCAAGTACCGCCGTACATGTTGGCGGGCGATCCTTCGGCTGCTTCGCGAGGCCGGCCATGGCGCCCGCCGCCAAGATGGCGGCCTTCCCAGTCAGTGTACCCGCCGCCAAGATGGCGGCTTTCCCAGTCAGCGGCTCGGGCTGCTTGTTCATGATCTGGAACTCGATGTCGCCGCGGCTGAACGGCGGCTCGCCCTTCAGGCACTCGTACGCCATCGCCGCGAAGGAATAGACATCCTGCTCCTTCGTCGGCGGATCGCCCATCACCTGCTCCGGCGACATGTACAGGAGCGTGCCGCTGGAGAACTTGCCCGTCACGCGGGTAATCGTCTCCTGCATCTCGCGGGCGATGCCGAAGTCGAGGATGTACGGCGTGCCGTCCTTCGCGATCATCACGTTGCCGGGCTTCACGTCGCGATGCACCACGCCCTTCCCGTGCGCGTAGTCGAGCGCGGCGGCGATCGGCTTCAGAACGCGAATGACCTCGTCTTCAGAGATGCCGCCGCCAGCTTTGCCATTTACGCTTCCAACTTCGCACTTCGAACTTCCAGCTTTGCACTTCTCGCAGAGGTAGTCCTCCAGAGTCACGCCGTCCACATAGTCCATCACGAGGAACGGATTGCCGTCGTTCTCCTCGAAGGCGCGCAGAGTCACGATGTTCTCGTGCGAGAGCCTCATCGCGACGAGCGCCTCGTCCTTCAGCTGCCGATACGCCCGCTTGTTGTTCACGAGGATGCTGGGCAGCATCTTGACCGCGAACTGCCTGCCGTCGAGCTGCGCGTCCTCGACAAGCCACACGCTGCCCATGCCGCCCCGGCCGAGCTGCCGCACCACTCGATAGCGTCCCGCGAGAACCATCCCCTCTGGGCTCCCCGCATTGGTCAGCATGTCGTTGATGGTGTCGCTAATCATCGGCGTCTCCTTTCGTCCGCCGCCCGCAAAGGCAAGATGATGCCGTCGCGAGCTGTGGACGGGCTTGGTGGTTCGCTAGTCTTCAAGCAGGTCCCCGCGGCAGGCCGGACAGTAGCGCCCTGCAATCTGATATCTGACGACCGCTCCGCAGTGGCGGCAGCGGTTCGCGCCGGCAGTTCTTTCCAGAAAGGCGGCGGCGGCCCGGCGTCTCTCCTCCTCAAGGACTCTGTCCACCGAGCCATGTCTCGGGACCTCGCCTACCGAAGCGCTGACCTCGCGCCTTATCTCGTCGCGCCGCCTCACCCTCGCGATGACACGATCGACGCAGCGTCTGAATCCGCCTGCCGCCTCCTCGAACGACGTCTCCGCCTGCGAAAACTCCATGCCGTCAAATTCCTCCACGGCCCTCTTCCAGTCGGCTAACGCCTTTCCCCATTCAGTCGCTGCATGGGTTTCGGCGCCATACGACTCGGCCTTCTTCTTTTCCTTGGCGGCTGACTTCCTCGCCGCATCCGCCTTATGCCGCTCCCCGTCGAGAGTCAAGACGTTTCTGCTCTTCTCCGCATACTCTTCGAACTTGACCTTGGCGTCGTCCCAGCGCTTCGACTTATACGCCTCGTCGGCCTGTGCGCAGACAGCGTCCAGCTGCGCCTTGCGCTCCTTGAATCCGTCAGCGCCGGCCACCTTCGCCACCTCTGCCTGCAGCGCAACAGCCTCGCCGCGAACCCGGTCCGCCTCCTCCTTCGCCGCGCGCTCCGACTCCTCACGCTCCGCCTCCTCACGCGCCCTTTGCGCTGCCTCCTCACGCGCCCTTCTCTCGGACTCCTCCTTCGCCGCGCGCGCCGCCTCTTCGGCCTGCCTCTTTTGGGCCTCCTCGTCCGCGGCGACGTGTTCATCCTGCCGCTTCACGCCCGCATCCTCGGGCTCAGGGGCGCGGACAGGCGCGAGCAGCGACCTTTCGACGGACGCTTCCGCCTGCGCCTGAGATGCGGGCGGCGCCACGTTCCTCTCGCGGCTGTACAGCCAGAACGCGCCCACGCATGCAACGCCGATCGAGACCGCGACGGCCAGCGACTTCCACTCGCTTCGCAATCCATCCCCCTTGTCGGCCGATGCGCTAGTGAAGTCGAACACCTTCGTCGGCAGCACCGCCACTTCACGATCTCTTTGCGGAGTCGCCGTGGGACGTTCGCTCCCGCCGCCGGCCTGCTCCCTCATCGCCGCCGCCTCCAGAAACTCAACGCAGCTCGCGAACCGCTTCGACGGATCCTTGGACAGCGCCTTGAGCAGCACGCGCCTGCGAGGGCAGCCGGCCGGCAGCTCCGCCTCGCGGTTGCACACCGCCATCATCATCACCATGGGGTCGCCCGTCTCGAAGGCGGACGCGAACGGCACCTCGCCCGTCAGAAGCTCGCAAAGGAGAACCGCCAGCGCATACTGGTCAGTTGCCGGGCCCTGCTTGCGCCCCTCCCACTGTTCGGGCGCCATGTAGGGGCGCGTGCCGGACGTGTCGCGGATCTCGCGCGAGACGCGCCCCATCGACGAGCGCAGCTCCGCGGCGAGCCCGAAGTCCAGAAGCCGCGCTACCACCTCGCCGTCCGGCCGCGTCTCGACCATGATGTTGGACGGCTTGACGTCGCGGTGGAGTATGCGCTGCTCATGCGCGAAGTCAAGCGCCTGCGCCACCTGCCAGACGAGCTGGATCGCCTGTTCGAGCGGCACCTTCCCGCCGGGGAACTGCCTGCGCCACTTCGCGAGCGTCACGCCCGGCGCGTACTCCATCACCATCAGCGTGTCGCCCGCGAACACGCGCAGCTTCTCGCGTACGGACTCGTCGCCGTAGCGTACGTTCTGCGCGCGGTGCAGATGCAGCGCCGCTGCGATGTACGGATGGTGCAGGCGCGACACGAGCGCGAAGTTCTCCCTGATGCGCTCAAGCTCCTCGGCGTTGTTCCTGATGATCGGCGGCAGCCCCTTCACGGCCACGTCTATGCCCGAGACCGTGTCCTTGGCGAGATACACAGTGCCGAACCCGCCTCCGCCCAGCTCCCGCACCAGCTCGTACTGGTCGATGCTCCCAAGCGAGACGGTCGCGCCCCCGCCCATCGTCGCTGCGTCGTTGATGGTCTCGAAAGTCATCCCACCACCACTACCGCACGATGATGTACATGCCTTTGGGCTTGCTGTTCGTGAACATGATGCGGCCGTCCTGCACGGTGAGCGCGAAGTTCTCCGTGTAGTCGTTGCCGGCTGCGTCGGTCACGACGTACGCCACGCTGGCGACATCGGCGGCCGTCAGGCCGGTGACTGCGCCCGTGAGGTAGTAGGCCTTGCGCGTCGGTTGCGCGTTGAACGTGACGGCAAGCGACTTCAAGCCCTTGAACGTTTCAGGCGTCGCGTTGGCGAACTGGACGGCCGGGAGGGTCGCACGCGACACGGTCGCGCCTTCGACCTCCCAGCTGTTGTCCTCGCCCGTGAAGCGGTACGGGCCCGCGAGCGTGCCACTGCCCTTCAGCGTGCCGTAGATCGGGCACCAGCCGCCGTCGCGCGGCGCGTTGGTGAGCGTCGAACCCGCCGCGAGCTCAATCTCGCCGCCCAGACCCGGCTCCTCGAACTTCTGCGCGTCGCCTGCCGTGTAGGCGATCGGCAAGTAGCGCTCGTCAAACGGCTTGAAGCTTCCGCTTCCCACCTTGAACGCGACGGCGCAAAGTTGCCCGTCTTCCGTAATCTTGCTCGCACCGGACTTTCCGGACGTGGTACCGGACGCAGACCCATCTGCCGTACGGATCTCGAAGTGATGCCAGCCCTCATGCAACGTGATGGCACCCTGGCCAGTAGCGTCCCATGCCGTCGTTGCGAAGAGCCGGCGACCATCGACAAAGAGAGCGATGCGGTCGTCGAACTGGCCCTTGAACGTCCAGTTGCCCGCATTCTCCGCCGTCACCTTGAAGTATCCGTCGAAACGGGCCGCGCATCCGCCAAGCGGCGCATTTGCACCAGTGTTGGGATTGTTTAGATTCAAGACCTGCAGCGAGTTGGTCACGACATCAAGCGTCGTGTACTTGCTCTCGTCGGCGGTGAGATAGACGTTGTGGCTGTCGTTGTACGCCGCGTACTTGCGCCACCTCACGCTCGTCCTGGCGCCGAGGTGCTGGCGCATCCGCATCGGGACGGTCGTGGAGTCGAACACCGTGTAGGCGGAGTCGCCCGGTGCCTTGAACGTGATCGCGTCCGTGCCGCTGTAGGGGCCGACGGACGGATTCGCGTCGCCCGAGTAGGCGGAGAGCATGAACTTGTGCCAGCCTTCCGTCAGCTCGATGCTCACGGTCGTGTCGGTGCTCGGCCCGGGCTTTGAAAGCTCGGTATTGTCGATCTGGATGCCGAAATGCGTCTTGAACCGGTGCTTGAACGACCACGTGCCCTCCTGCTCCGCGCTCACGTAGAACTGGCCGAGGTAGTTGAGCCCGAAGCTCTTGTTCTTTGTCGCGTTGGAACTGCCGGGATTCTTGGTTTCGGTGATGGAACTCGCCGTCCGGTTGATGAACGTCAGCGACGAGGCGACGTGCGGCGTGATAATCGTGTCGTTCAGGTAGCGGGGGCGCAGGGTGTCCCAGGCGTTGTCGTGCCAGTTCCAGAACACCATCTCCACCATGTTCGATCCGGCGATGTCGATCGTGGCGCTCGCGTTCTCCGCGAGCGAGAGGCCGCCCGCGAAGCCCGCCGCGTTGCGGAGATCGACGGAGCCGGTCGATTCGACCGTCCACTTGCCGAGCGGAATGCCCTGCACGCCGGGACGCTGCGTCGTGAACGTGCCAGCGCCCTTCACCGTCACGTCGCTGCCGCCCACGAGGCCCGTGGACCAGCGGACGGTCTTGCCGTTCAGGTCGAAATCGACCGCACTGCCCTTCTTCGGACTTCCGAAGTTGAGCGTTGCGCCGTACTTGGACGGACCGAAGTT
>JAEEGL015898474.1_pt1 | contig 22729 bp, 26 predicted proteins | sample 9134231 | NCBI WGS metagenome assembly JAEEGL01 (sample SAMN16246548, study PRJNA631951) | gut metagenome | biome: gut microbiome; feature: rumen; material: fiber-attached | host: Bos | place: Iran: Karaj | collected 2018-10 | reverse complement strand
GGAATTGATTATGAAAATATGAAGAATAGTTTAAAAACTGAATTAAATAAAATAACTGGAGAAGATGGCAAAATACAAACTTTTGTAAGAGAAAGAACTGAAGAATTAAAAGAAAGAAAAGCAGACTACAAGAATATTCAAAGTAGAAATGCTAGTTATTGGGGGTAATTACGATGGATAAAGACACATTTATAAGATTTGAAGAAGTAAAAAAAGCTATTCTTGAACTTGATAATATTGTTAATAATAAAATGAGAAAAAAAGTTATTGAATTAAATGATATTGTTGATCATATACAAGAAAACTGGCGTGGTGCAAATGCAGAACGTTATAAAAAAGAAGTAGAAGATATTATTAATGCTATTGATGAATTTAGAAATAACTATCTATTAAAAGAAATTAGTAACATAGAAGCTCAATCTAGTCAGTATAGTAAATATGAACAATCATAGAGGTTATTATGAGTATATCTCGAACTGATGCTAGTTATTTAGTTAATACATGTATAAAAAATGCTACGAATATTCAAGGGAAAATAGCAACCATTAAAACTAATTTAGCTGAATTAATAAATAGTAGTAATGGTATTGTTAATAATATTTCAAGAGATATTAAAGCTGGTGAAATAATAAGTGGAAGTAATAGAATACTTTCTGGTAATGTTGGTGAATTAGCTAATAATACTTTAAATAATCTTGATTTATACTTAAAAACTTTATGTAATGATGTTAATGGCTATATTGATCAAATAGAGTCATCATGTAATAAGGATCTAAAAGAAGGAGAAACACCATTATATTTTAAAAGGATTGCAGTTACATCAAGTGGTGGATATGATTATAAAAGAAGTTCAACAACAGCTAATACATATCGTTCAAGTAGTGATAAAGATACTACTAATAAGACTGATAATAAAAAACAAAATACTTATCAACCAAGTAATACTAATGATGAAAATACTGATGAGTTTTATAAAAACATTGATTATATTTTAGATGTAAATTCTAGAAAGAGTATTGATAGTAATAATTTTAATAATTGGGATTTAGTTATTAAAGAATTTGCACGCAGAAATGGTTTTGAAAATAAGATTTCATCACTATCTTTAAGAAATAAAGAAATTATTTGTAAGTTTAGTAATGGAGAAGAGATTATATTACAAAATATAAGTAGTTCAAGTGAACTTATTAATATGATAAATATATTACTAAATCAAGGAGTTAATAATGGCAACAACTAAAGAGTATCGTGATTACTGTTTAGATCAATTAAATATCTTAGATAAAATTACTTATAAACCAATGATGGGTGAATATTTATTATATTATAATGGAATATTATTTGGTGGGATATATGACGATCGTTTTCTAATAAAGAAAGTTGAAAGTAATCGAAAGTATCATCTTGAAGAAGCTATTCCATATGATAAAGCTAAGCCAATGTATTTAGTTGATATAGATGATAAAAATATATTATGTAATATTATCTTAGATACAATTAAAGATTTAGTTAAGTGAAACCAGGGAAACCTGGTTTTTTATATGATATAATAATGTTAGGTGATTATTATGTGGGTATATTTATTATTAGTTGGAGTAATAATGTTTGTTTTTATATTAACTGGTGTGTATGTTGTTCGAACAACGCATCGTTTTATTAAAAAGAAGGTTAATAATAAAGTATTATCATGGATTATATCAATAATACCACTATTATTACTTATTCTTATAATCTTTATTGATATGATAAATGTGATTGTTGTTTATATTCATTTAATTGTTATAGTATTTTTAACCAAAATAATTTTCTTTATTATTAAAAAATTAAAGAAAAAAGAGATTAGTGAGTATACTCCTTTAATAGTTGGGGTTATTATTGCAACAGTATATCTTTCTTATGGATATTATTTAGCTAATCATGTGGAAGAGACAGATTATGTTATCTATACAGAAAAAGATATAGAAAAAGACTTTAGAATTGTACAAGTATCAGATAGTCATATTGGCGCAACAATGAATGGTAAAGAATTTTCTAATTATATGGAAGATATTAATAAATTAAATCCTGATATTGTTGTTATTACCGGTGATTTTATTGACGATGATACTATTGATTCTGATTTAATTGATGCAGCAAGTGGATTAGGTAGCTTAAAGACTAAGTATGGCGTTTATTTTGTTTTTGGCAATCATGATAAGGGATATTATAATCATGAAAAAGAAAAGAGATTGCGTGATGAATTAGAAAAAAATAGAGTTATTGTACTAGAAGATAAAAGTGTTGATATAACAAATAGTATTATCTTAATTGGAAGACAAGATCGAGAAGTTAAGAATAGAATGGATGCAGTTTCTTTAACTAAAGATTTGGATAAAAATAAATATCTAATTATGTTAGATCATCAACCAAATGATTATGATAATGAACAAAAATCTGAAGTAGATTTAGTATTATCTGGTCATACTCATGGTGGTCAACTTATTCCTTTGGGATTTTTTGGAATACTATTTGGTTCTAATGATAAAGTATATGGCATGGAAACAAGAGATAAAACAACATTTATTGTTAATTCAGGAATAAGTGATTGGGCAATAAAGTTTAAAACTGGAACAAAATCAGAATATGGTGTTATAGATATAAAAGCTAAATAGAATGTCAATTATTTTGTATAGAAGTATGTTTTTAGCTATTTAATAATATATAATAAATATCATGGAGGTTAAATGAAGAATAGAATTAGTGAGGATGATATTAAGAATTTTTCCAGTGTTTATAGTAAATTGAATAGTTTAAGAGATGATTATCATACAGGTAAAACTAATCGTAAGATAGTTGCACAAGAGATAGCTAAAGTAATTAAAAAATTAAATGATATGATGATAGATTTTAGTATTGATTTACAGAAAGATAAAGTAGTATGTGATTTAACTGATGTTATAAGTGATTATTATGTTGCTTTTAATTTATTAATGGAATTAGCTAATGGAAGTGACAAATATGAATTAAAGTGTTTTGATATTGACCCAGCAACTGAATATGAAAGAGTAAGATATGATAGACATGGCCAAAAGGAAGGTTATATTTGGGCTATTGGAGAAAAAGAAGCATTAAATAAAATTGAAGAAATTGGAAGTAGTCATTACTATAAATTAGAATTTACTGTATTATTAAAGGAAGGTTCATCACTTGTTTTCATAACTGATGAAAATAATTATGCAGCGGTTTTACCATATGATGATAAATCTAGTGGATTTAATAAAAGGCAATTTATGGCAAAAAACCAGTATTGCCCAATAATGTGTTATACATATAATGATGAATTAGGACTTGCAGTCAATAAATTATCTTCTTATATAGACGTATATGGCGGGGATATTGATAATTTATTAATTGAAGACTTGGTTAATCGAATTAATGAAGTAGCTATGGATAAGTCCATATCAAGTGAAGAAAGTGAAAGATTACCTGATTCACATTCAAGACAGAAAAAATTAGATCGAATAGATGGTAAAAAAAGGATGTAGAAGGTGTTATATGGCAAATTATTTAGAAACAATAGACCCATTAATTAATAATTATTATAAAATCTTATCTGATGAATTTCCGGAGTTTCTATTAGATTATATTAATACCCCTAGGATGCAGAAACAAGATAGAATTAGTGTGTCGTGTGGTACCTATTATACTAAAATGTGTAATGTTGAATTATGGTATTCTAGCTTAGAACATAGTATTGGAGTAGCTTTAATTATATGGCATTTTACTCATGATAAAAAGCAAACATTAGCAGGATTATTTCATGATATATCTACACCAGTTTTTAAACATTGTATTGATTTTATGAATGGTGATCATGAAAATCAAGAATCAACAGAAGATTTAACTCGTACAATGATTATTAATTCCAAAGAAATAATGGATTTATTAAAAAGAGATAAGATTTCTATTGATGAAGTTGCTGATTATCATATTTATCCAATAGCTGATAATGATACACCAATGTTATCGGCAGATAGATTAGAATATACATTTACTAATGGATTAGGACAAGTAAAAAAAATATGGGATTTAGATGAAATAAAAAAGATTTATAATAATATCTTCATTACTAAGAAAACTAATGGTATTGATGAAATGTGTTTTAAAGATATTGAAGTGGCCGAAAGATTTGTTGAGGTAATGAGTGAACTATCCATTATATATATGGATGATAGAAGAAGATTTGGTATGCAATTTCTTGCAGATATAATGAAAAGAATGGATAAGCTTGGTATGATATCCATTGATGATTTATATGAGCTATCAGAAGAAGAAGTTATTAATAAAATTAAGAAATGTCGTAAATACGATATTAGTAAGTGTTTTAAAATATGGCAAAATGGGCTTGATGTTAACACTACTACGGATGAAGTAAAAGATAAGTATTTCGTTAATGTTAAAGCTAAGAAAAGATATATAGATCCATTAGTTGAAACGATTGATGGAATAAAAAGAATTAGTGAGATATCAAAAACGGCTAAATCAAATATTAATAAATGCTTAAAGTATACATTTAATCGTAATATTTACATGGACTTTAAATTAAAAGATTAAAACAGGTACGTAAACCTGTTTTTTTGTGATATAATCATATTGTTTTGGGAAGTGATAGTATGTTAATATTCTCTTATATTATGATGTTTTTATCAGTTATCATATTTTGTATGGTATACTATTACATCTTTGTAATGGGATCAGTTAGCTTTTATGAATTTGCTTATTTATTATCACATAGTATGGGTTCTGGGGGATCATTTACTGTTGTAATTGATACTCTGTTATCTTGTTTTTGGCCATTTACTTTGTTAATATTATTATCATTTATTTTAAATAAGTATTTATTAAAAACAGAAAAGAGAAAAGTTATCTTTTCCATTATTATTCTTTCTATCAGTTTAGTTTCATTAATTAGGGCAGTTCATTTTGATGAATATGTTTTAAATAAAAGTAAGAATACTGATATTTATGAAAAATATTATGTTGATACTAATAGTGTTGATGTTACATTACCAAAGAATAAAAGAAACTTAATTATTATATATTTAGAGAGTATGGAAGCTTCATTATTTTCTAAAGAAAATGGTGGTGCATTTGATAAATCAATTATTCCGGAACTTGAAGATATTGCATTAAATAATACTAGTATTTCTAATACTAATTTATTAGGTGGAGCTTATACATTAACTTCAACATCATTTACTATCTCATCAATAACGGCTTCTACTACTGGTACACCAGTTAATATTAAATTATTTAATGGCTATAATAAAGATAAGCCATTTATGAAAAATGTTAAATCACTAGGTGATATTTTAAGACAAAATGATTATAACTTAGAATTAATTCAAGGTAGTGAAAAAGAGTTTGGTGCACTTGATTTGTATTCTATTAGTAATGGTAATTATAAAATATTTGATAATAATACTGCCAAGGAAAAAGGTTTAGTCGATAAAGATTACTTTGAATGGTGGGGTATTGAAGATAAAAAAGTATTTGAATTTTCCAAAGATGAATTAAAAGAGTTAAATAATAGTAAAAAACCATTTATGTTAATGTTATTTACAATGGATACACACTTTAAAGATGGATATCAAGATAGTACTTGTGAAAAGAAGTATGAAGAACCACTTGCTAATGCATATGCTTGTTCCTCTAAAATGGTTAATGAATACTTAGAGTGGTTGAAAAAACAAGATTTTTATGATAATACAACTATTGTATTAATGGGAGATCATCAAGTAATGCAAGATAGTTTTTATAAAGATCATAAAGATTATCATCGGGTTATCTATAATGCATTTATCAATAGTACTAATAAGCAAAATGTTAAGAATCGTATGTTTAGTCAGTATGATATGTATCCAACTATTTTAGCTAGTATTGGAGCTAATATACCAGGTAATAAATTAGGTTTTGGTATTAATTTGTTTAGTGAAGAGAAAACATTAATTGAAGAACTTGGTATAGATGTATTTGATAAAGAACTATTAAAATCTAGTAGTTATTATGATAAATATATATTTACTAACTAATGTAATTAATTAAAAATAAAGAATAAGTAATTATTCTTTTTTTGTTGTCTAATAATGTAAATAGATAAAAAACATAATTGCTCTTTATCATAAAAATAAAAATGTAATGATATAATTAAAATGGAGTGTGTGTATGGGAAATCAAGAAAAGTTTGAAAAGATATACCAAAAATTACAAGAAGGAGCTAGTCGTGATATTCTTAAAGAGTTATCTAATAAAGAATTAAAAGAATTTAAATCTTATTATGATGAAAAGAATATGGAAACGATTAAATATCTTATAAAATTATTATATGGAATGAATCAAAAAGATCGATTTAATTTCATGTTTCGCTTAGATTCTAGGTATCTTAGAATTATATGTAAGTATTATATTGAAGGAATGGTTGAATATTTAAATGAACTTCCAAAAGAAAAAAGAGAAGAAACGTTAGCATCACTACCTCTTGAAGATCGAAAAAGGATTAAGGAATACATGGCTAGTCATGGTGATAGTGAATTTAGTAGCGGAAGAAGTGGTTTAAATAGTCCTAAAGTATTAAGACCTACTCCGACTCCTAGTGAAAGATTAGAAAGAGCATATACAGAAACATTGATGCAACCAGCAAATAACTTTAGAGAAGCACTTGCCTCTCAAAGAGAAGATCGATATAGTGAAATGATTGAAGAAACATATCGAATGGATCGAGAAAGAGAAGAAATGGTAAGAAAAGACAAAGAAAATAGACAAGGTAGTAGACGAGGAAGATAAAAAATAGGAGGATTTATGAAGTATAAAAATATTGTAGTAGCCGGTGGTGGAGTATTAGGAAGTCAAATAGCATTTCAATGTGCATATTGTGGCTTTAATGTAACTGTTTTAGTCCTTGATGAAGAAGGCAAAAAAGCATTAGATAATAAAATTAATGAATTAAAAAAAGTATATACTAAAACTATAAAAGTAATGAATACAAAAGCAGGTAAAGCTCCGGGATTATGGGCAAGAGGTATTGCTGATATTGATCATCATAATCTTAATAAATGCCTTAATCGTGTAAAAAGTGCGGTGGTTAATACTGAAACAGATCAGGCTAAAGCTTTAGCAAATGCAGATTTATTAATCGAATCAATAACAGAGATTTTTGATGTAAAGAAAAAATTCTATGAACAAATTGCACCATTATTACCAGAGAAAACAGTTATAGTAACTAATTCATCAACATTATTACCAAGCAAATTAGCAAAGTTCACTGGTAGACCTAATAAATATTTAGCAATGCATTTTGCTAATTCAATTTGGAAAAATAATATTGCGGAAATAATGAAGCATGCAGATACGGATATTAAGTATTTCAATGAAATAATTAAGTTTGCTGAGGCGATTAATATGGTGCCTCTTGCGGCAAAAGAAGAAAAAGCTGGTTACTTATTAAATTCACTATTAGTACCTTTCCTTCTTTGTGCAATGGATATGTATGCTAATGGTGTCAGTGATCCTGAAACTATCGATAAAGCTTGGACATTAGGTACAGGTGCTCCAAAGGGTCCATTTCAAATTCTTGAGACTGTAGGTCTTGAAACAGCAAAAAATATTGTACTACAATATCAAAAAGTACCTAATTTATTAGATCCACTATTAAAGAAAATGATGTTACCATATAATTATGATGGTATGTTAGAACTATTAAATCTTTATATTGATAAAGGTTTAATGGGAAAAGCAGCTGGTGAAGGTTTTTATAAGTATGAGAAAGAGAAGTAATTCTCTTTTTTTGTATACATTAAATGAAAAGTATAGTATAATACTTAGCGAGGTGGGTTATGGATGATTATGAAAATTTAACTTTAAATGGTTGGAATTATGTTGGTAATAAAATAGTTGGTGATAAAAATGGTTTTTCCTTGAGTATTGAGATTGAAAAATATAAAGATGGAGATATACCAGATGAAGTTCGAGATAGATTTGAACAAGATGGACTCGGCTTTATATTATCTGTATTTAGTATTATGGAACACAAAGTATCTTTTTGTGCATTTACTTCCTTACAGGAATGTGTGTTTTTTGTTAATTGCTATATTCCACAATGCAAATGTCTTAGAGATATTAAAGAAAAATATGAAACTTACCTTTTAAGTGATGATGCAATATATCAAAATGGTTATTGTTAATTATATAATAAAAATGCAGTTATTAGCTGCATTTTTTATGTATTAATTAAGTTTGTATAGACTTTTTCAATCATTGTCCATTCATCATCAGTAATTGGTATGGTATCTTCACCACTTTTTAAAGCTTTTGTTTTAATAGCATATAATTTCTTTTCAGGATTAAAGTTATCTATTTCCGTATATATTAGATATTTATATTCTTTATTAATTACCATTAATAGCTTATATTCTTTTTTTTCATTATCATCATATAAGATTATTATATCTCTATTCATGATTCACATCCTTAGTCATCTTCTTATTAATAATTGAATCAGTCTCTAATACTTCACTATGGATATATCCATCCCAATTCTTTATTGTATCGATTAACTTATCATTATTATCAATAATTATTTTGTTATTGGCTACAGTATTATTTTTTATAAAATTAATAAAGGAAGTTGTATCAATAAATCTAACGGCTTTATTATAATTAGATACACTATTTTCATATTTAGGATTTATACACATGACATTAAAATCATTTTTATTAGAATCAAAAACAATAAAGAAATCTTTTAAATTATATTCAATAGTATTTATAACTAGTTTACCATCATGATACAAGTTAACTATTAATGGATTATATTGCTTTTTAACACTATTTTCATGTTTTTGATTTAGATAGATAACTATATTGTTTTGATAATCATTTTTCTCATTTAAAGCTTCGATTAAATGATTATTATTAACCATCGCTACAAAAGATGAACTTAATAAGATGTCTTTCTTTTGATATAATTTATCTACATGAAACTCTACTTTTTTAACATTATTATTCTTTTCAAACATAATTATCTCCTAGTGATTAGCACTTAGAATAGCTACTATTCGATCATTATAACTATAACCATATTCACCATCTAACATTTTATTCATTAATTCATATACTTCTGGACATAGGGCTTTAGTTTCTTCTGGATTTTTAAAGTAAGCAACAGTTACATCGCCAAAGAATTCATTAACATTAGGGTATTCGGCATATCCACCACGATTTATACTATTAATAACATTACGATACTTATTAAATGCATTGGTCCATTCATCATTGGCTTTAGTATATGATGTATTACCAAAAATCCAATCTATGATGCTTTTTTCATGACTTAAATCATCAAATTTATGACCCATTTCATGTATTAGTGTATCTTGTGTATAAAAAGTATTATCATTGAAACTACCATGAATATCTATGGTTATATTATTACTATTTTTACCAAAAAAGGAAGATGGTTTATAATAACCTGACCAATTAGTAGTATTATTCATTGAAGCTTTATCACATGTTAGGGTTATTGTATTATTATTTCCTTTAGAACATATTTCAAGATATTTATCAGGAAGTGTTCGCATGGTATTAATGATATTGGCTTTGCCAAAGTTATAAGCAAGTTCTTCGGTTTTATTAATATCTTTTGGTAAAACCTGGACTATTTCATATTCATAACCATTAACGTTTACTACTTCAGAGTTTGTATTATAATTATCAATTGTTTTCTTATTAAAATCATAATAGTTATTATTGTGAATAGTGTTATTTGGATAAAAATGATATTCTAAATAGTTATCTGGTGCATTATTTTCTAAGGCATGTAGAATAGAATAAGCCTCATTAGAACCACGTTTATCATAGATATCTAATAAATCATTAATAACTGTATCTTTATCTAAACCATATTTTTCTGGTCTAAATTTTTGAAAGTAATTATTTGCATATTCAATAAAATTACGCTTTTGACAGTAATTAGCTAGTTTATCATCTTTTGAATAACATAAATCAATTATATCTAGTTTACTTTTACTAGTATTACTATTCATTTTATCTGCATAGTAAGTCATAAGTTTATTTTCAAAGAAACTAAGACTATGATTTGATGACAATATTTTATCTATATTTTCTCCAGTAGCTTCCATAAGTTCATTAATAATATCTTTTAAGAAAAGAGTATTATTTTTAATTTTATTTATTTGCTTTTCCACATCTTCAATTTCTAATTTCTCGATTGTGGAAGTATTTTCATATTTTTTCTTGAGATATAAAATATTTTCATCAATTATCTCTAATGAAGTAGTCATTAATTTATGTATTCTTATTATTTCATTAGGGTTTAATTGTAACATGAATACTCCTTTCTATTAATCTATCGTATTAAAATTATCTTGATATATTTTCTCCATTTTATTATTTAATTCTGTAATATTTTTTGATAAAGAAAGAATATAGTTTTCTAACTTTTCTCCACGAGTATTGTTAGCTAATTCATTACTATATTTCTTTAGGTTATCTATTTCTAATAATAGTTCTTTTATTATTTCTTTATCTTTATCATTCATATTACACCTACTATATAAATTATAACACACATTTTATATTTGTAAAAAGAAATAATCTATTATATACTAATTCTGGAGGGATTATGAATAGAATTGCTCTTGATTTGGGGTTTGTAAAAATTTATTGGTATTCCATAACCATGTTTTTAGGTGTAATAGTTGGTATTATTGTTGCCTATATTGAAATAAAAAGAAAAAAGATTAATCTTAATGAGTTTTCTAATATGGCATTTTATGCCATACTATTTGGTTTTGTTGGTGCAAGAATATACTATGTATTATTTAATTTAGATTATTACTTAAAAGAGCCACTTGAAATTATTCAAGTATGGAATGGTGGATTAGCTATTCATGGTGCTATTATTGGAGCAGTATTGGCTATTTATATATACTGTAAAAGACATAAGTGGTCTTTTTGGTTAACACTTGATATATGTGCACCGGCATTAATAGTAGGTCAAATAATTGGAAGATGGGGTAATTTCTTTAATGGAGAAGCACATGGTGGTATTGTTACAAGAAGTTTCTTAGAAAGTCTTCATCTACCAGACTTTATTATTAATGGTATGTATATAAATGGTAGTTATTATCATCCAACTTTTCTCTATGAATCACTTTTAAATTTGATTTGCTTTATTGTATTAATGATATTAAGACGTAATAAAAAGATTAGAATTGGAGTAATAACAGGAATATATTTAATGTGGTATAGTGTAGTTAGATTCTTTATTGAATCACTAAGAACTGATAGTTTAATGTTAGGAAGTCTTCGAATGGCTCAAGTAATCTCTATTGTATTATTTATTGTGGGATTAGTACTAATTATTATTAGTCGCAAGAAAGAGAGATATAACTCATGATATCGTTTACTATTAATGTTAAAAATGAAGTAGCTAGCTTTGAAGGTGTTAAAGATGAGAATATGGCAATATTATCGGCAATTCTTCGTTATAGTGGAAAAATAAGTGATGATATTTCTATTACTACGGAAAACTCGAAAGTTGCAAGAAGAATATATACATTGATATCAGATACTTATAATGTCCCAGTAGTTATTGATGATAAAAATAATAATTTTAATCGTAATAGATTATATGTTATTAAAATAAATGATAAGATCGACTTTATTTTAAAAGATTTAGGCATTTTTGATAACAATAATAAGTATTTAGAAAAAGTACCGGAGTATTTAATTGATTCCGAAGAAACTAAAAGAGCTTATCTAAAAGGAATATTTTTAGCTACTGGTAGTGTTAATGATCCTAAAACAAGTAGATATCACTTAGAGTTTTTTGTTAATAGTCTTAATGAAGCTAATTTTATTAATGATTTATTAAATGAATATTATTTAAATAGTAAAGTTATTCAAAAAGATAGAAAATACATGGTATATATTAAAGAAGCAGAAAAGATTGGTGATTTCTTAAGAATAATAGGAGCTAATGATGCCGTAATGTATTATGAAGATATTAGAATATATCGTGATCATAAGAATATGACTAATAGATTGAATAATATGGAACAAGCCAATATTGAAAAAATAATTAATACTTGTAATAACCAAATAAGTGATATTGAGTTAATATTTGAAAAACTTGGTAAGGATGCATTAGATGATAGAACTTTAGAAGCAGCTACATATCGAATAAAATATCCAGAAAGTTCATTACAAGAATTAAGTGAAATTATGACACTTGAAATAGGTAAGCCAATTACTAAATCAGGACTTAACCATCGAATGAGAAAAATAAGAGAAATAGCAAGTAGATTAAAGGAGGAATAGTTATGAAATATTTTAGAAAATTAGAAGGAGAACATGTTTATCTTTCACCAATGAATCTTGAAGATGCTGAACAATATGCAAAATGGCTTAATAATAAAGAAATAAATCAATATTTAAATATTCGTAATTCATTAATCAGTTTACCAGGAGAAAATGATTATTTAGAGAAATTTACTAAAGAAGAGTTTAATTTGTCTATTGTAAGATGTGATAATGATAAATTAATTGGTAATATTGCCTTAAAAGATATCGATTATAAAAATGGTTTTGCCGAACTTGGCATATTTATAGGTGATGTTGAAAATCTTAGTAAAGGATATGGCAGCGAAGCAATTAAGTTATTGACTAATTATGGTTTTAAAGAATTAAGACTTCATACAATTTTTTTAACGGTTTTTGCTGAAAATCCAAGAGCAAAGAAAGCATACGAAAAATGTGGCTTTGTTGAGTTTGGCAGACGTCATGAAGCATTGTTTTATGATGGCAAATATCATGATTTAATTTATATGGAATTGATTAATAAAGAATAAAAGATTTCCACAACAATTGTGGATATCTTTTTATTATTGATGTCAACTATAGATATTTCCATAACAAGTAATTTACTTTTGTTATTTTAGATGCTATAATTTAATAAGAATAGGAAGATGGTTATGTTAGTAGAAAATATTAAAGTAAATGTTGGAGAGATGGAAATTGAAGTAAGTAAAGGATCTACTTTATTAGAGATTTCTAAAATGTTTAGAACAGAAGGAAGAAGACCAATAATAGCTAAAGTTAATGGTACAGTTACGGAATTAACTACAGTTGCTAATGATGGTGATAATGTTGAATTTTTAGATTTAACTAACACGATAGCTAATCGTGTATATGTTAATGGTCTAATACTCCTTTTAAATTATGCGTTTAATGAATTATATCATGGTAAAAATATGATTACAGTTAAACATTCCGTAGATAAATCTATTTGTATTGAAACATCAGGTAAAATTACTAAAACTGATTTAAATAATGTTGAAAAGAAAATGAAATCAGTAGTAGATGCTAATTTACCAATAACGAAAGTTACGGTATTAAAGAAAGAAGCTATTGAATATTTTACTAAAACAAATGATTTAACTAAGGTCCATTTACTTGAATATATGACTAGTACATATGTTCATTTATATAAAATTGGAAATATGTATGATTATTTATCAAATAAAGTTCCTAGTGAAACAAGTTGTTTAGATGAATTTAAACTAGTTTATCTTGATGATAATGAATTTATTTTAAGTTATCCAGATTCATTCTCTGGTAAAATTAAAGAATATGTTCACCATGAAAAGTTATTTGAAGTATTTAGAGAAGCTAAAGAATGGGGAAAAACTATTCATGTTGAAACTGCTAGTGATTTAAATAAAGTAGTATCACTTGGTTATATGGATCACTTAATAAGAATTAGTGAAACATTGATGAATAATAAAATACTTGATCAAGTTAAATTAATTAAAAAGACTAATAGTAAAATTAAGGTTGTTTTAATAGCAGGTCCATCTAGTAGTGGTAAAACCACATCATGTACAAAATTAGCAGTTTACTTACATAGTTTTGGTTTAACACCTAAAATGATATCAATGGATAATTTCTTTAAAGAACGAGTAGATACACCGAGAAAGCCTAATGGAGATTATGATTTTGAATGTTTGGAAGCAATTGATTTGAAATTGTTTAATAAAACTATCAAAGATTTATTGGATGGTAAAACTGTTAAAATGCCTGAATTTGATTTCTATTCAGGAGAAAAGAAATATAAACATGAGATGACTTTAGCACCTACGGATATTTTATTAATTGAAGGTATTCATGCACTTAATCCAAAGTTATTACCAGATATTGATAAACAATATAAATATAAGATATATTTATCACCATTAACGGCAGTTAATATTGATAGAGATAATCGTGTATATTTAACGGATAATCGTTTGTTACGTCGAATGATCAGGGATAATCGTACAAGAGGTTATAATGTTTCAGATACTCTAAAAATATGGAAAGATGTTCGTGAGGGTGAAGAAAAATATATTTTCCCTTATCAGGATGAAGCAGATTTTGTTTTTAATACATCATTAATCTATGAGTTTTGTATATTAAAAACTTATGTTATGCCACTATTGTATTCAGTGAAGAGTGATGATCCTAATTATTCTGAGGCATTAAGACTTATGAAAGTATTAAATATATTCTTACCAATACCTAGTGAAGCAATACCGGCTGACTCTATATTACGTGAGTTTATTGGTGGAAGTTGTTTTTAGAGTATTAGATGTAATTTTAATAATTACATCTTTTTTTGTGTCAACTATCTTATAGTTATTGAATAAATTATTGAAAGAAAAGAATAATTATTATATAATTTAATTGTTAATAGGAGGAAAATAATGAAAGTTGCAATTAATGGATTTGGAAGAATAGGAAGATTAGTTTTTCGTTTAATGAATGATGATCCTAAGATGGAGGTTGTTGCAATCAATGATTTAACTGATGCAGAACAATTAGCTTATTTATTAAAATATGATACTAATCATCGTAATTATGAAGTAAATAGTATATCTCATGATGAAGAAAATATTATTGTTCGTGGAAAGAAAATTCGTGTTTATAGCGAAAAAGAACCACAAAATTTACCTTGGGGTGAACTAGGTATTGATGTAGTATTCGAATGTACTGGTTTATTTACATCAGTAGAAAAAGCAATGGCACATATTGATGCTGGTGCAAAAAAGGTTATTATTAGTGCACCTGCTAAGGGAGATTTAAAGACAATCGTATATAATGTTAATCATGAAACTCTTGATGGAACTGAAAAAATAATATCAGCTGCAAGTTGTACAACTAACTGTCTTGCCCCTGTTTTAAAGATTATTAATGATAATCTTGGTATTGATAAAGGATTTATGACTACAGTTCATGCTTATACAAATGATCAAGCTACCCTTGATGTTGCTCATAAAAAAGGAATACTTGCTCGAAGAGGACGTGCTTGTGCTGCTAATATCGTACCTGCGTCTACCGGAGCTGCTTCTGCTATTGGAGAAGTAATACCTGAACTTAAAGGAAGACTTGATGGTAACGCTATGCGTGTTCCTGTACCAACAGGTTCAGTTATTGACTTAACTCTTGAGTTGAAGAAAAATACTACAGCTGAAGAAATTAATGAATTATTTAAGAATAATCAAAATGAAACTATTATGTTTACTATGGACCCAATTGTATCTAGTGATGTTATTGGATCATATTATGGTGCAACTGTTGATGGATTATCAACAAAAGTACTTGATGTCGATGGTAAACAACTAGTTAAAATAGTAGCTTGGTATGATAATGAAATGGGCTATAGTGCTCAAATGGTTAGAACAGCTAAATATTTAACGAGGTAAATTATGAATCCGATAATTGAGTTTTTTCGAGATAAAATAACTGGTTTTACATACATTATGTATGCATTTGTAATTCTATTCTTTATCTTTGCTATTATTGGGTATTTAGTTACTGAGAAATATAATTCAAGTAAGTAATTAAGAAAAAAAATTAAGGAAAATATATAATTTTCCTTTTTTTTATGTTATAATTTTTTTGAAAGTATGGTGATTATATGGGATTAATTGAATTCAAAAATGTAACTAAACAGTATAAAAATGGTGTTAATGCCCTATATGACTTAAATTTAGATATAGAAAAAGGTGACTTTGTTTTTATAATTGGCGGATCTGGTTCCGGTAAAAGTACATTAATTAAACTATTATATCGTGAAGAAAAGCCTACCAAAGGAACAATTACTTTAGGTGGTATTAATGTTGGTAAATTAAGAAATCGTAGTGTATATAAATTAAGAAGAAAACTAGGAATAGTATTCCAAGATTATCGTTTATTACCAAAATTAACAGTTTATGAAAATGTTGCCTTTGCTCTTGAAGCTATTGGTGAAAAGAAAGCAGATATTCGTCCCAAAGTTCTTAAATCTCTTGAATTAGTTGGATTAAAAAATAAAATAAGAGATTATCCAGATAATTTATCAGGTGGAGAACAACAACGTGTGGCTATCGCTAGAGCCATAGTTAATGACCCAAGAGTACTTATTTGTGATGAACCAACTGGTAACTTGGATCCAGTTATGAGTATGGAAATAGTTGAGTTACTTTCAGATATTAATAAAAAAGAAGGCACAACAGTATTAATGGTTACTCATGATGCAGTTATAGTTAATAAAATGAAAAAACATGTTATTGCCCTTAAAGATGGACACTTGTTTAAAGATTATAAGAAGGGGGAATACGTAAATGAAATTCTTTAGAGTTATTGGAAGAAGTATCAGAGATGCTCTAAAGAGTGTTGGAAGAAACTTCTCTCTATCAATAGCATCTATTACATGTGTAATGATTACTTTAATTATTGTAGGGGTAGCTTTAGTAATTACTTATAATGTTGAAGATGCAACAAATAAATTGAAAAAAGATTTATCAATAGTAGTATTTGTTAGTAATGATGCAGATCAATTTGATATTGATTCTATTGGAACCCAAATAAAAGGAATTGATAATGTTGATCCTACGAAAGTAACTTATCAATCTAAGGCAGATATAAAAAAAGAAATGATGGAAAGTAATGAAACATTCCAAAATATTATGGAAAACTGGGATGATAATGAAAATCCATTACAAAATATTTATGTTGTTAAAGTAATTGATGCAGATAAAATTAGTGAAACTGCTAAAACCATTAAAAACCTATCTAAAGTTACATTAGTTAAATATGGCGAAGGAATGGTTGAACAATTATTAATGGCTTTTAATGGAATAGAGAAATTCTCGTTTGTTGCCGTTATAGCTTTAGTAGTTGTTACAGTATTCTTAATTATTAATACTATAAAGTTAACAATATTCTCAAGAAAAAGAGAAATATCAATTATGAGATTAGTTGGTGCATCTAATATTTCTATTAAATTGCCATTTATCTTTGAAGGTATGTTTATTGGGCTATTAGGTTCAATTATTCCAATTGGCTTAGTAATATATGGATATTTCTGGGTATATAAAATATTAGGTGGTAAGATGCTAACTGACATTATTCAATTACTTCCACCATCTGCTATTGTCTTTAAAATAGCTATCTTTATTGTATTAATAGGAGCTCTAGTTGGTATGGTAGGTTCATCTAGTGCTGTAAGAAAATATTTAAAAGTATAAAACTGGTATTAAACCAGTTTTTTTTGTGATATACTATTATAGTGATGATATGAAAAGAATTGTGAATGTTTTAAAAGAAAAGAATATTACTTGTGGTTATTTATATTTTTATATTCATTTTGTAGTAGAAGTAGTTTGTTTCTTTTACTTAAGTCGAATATCTAATAGTCCTATCGTGTGGTTAATACCTTTTTTATATGATGCTTTTGCTTTTGTACCACAGAGTCTAATTGGTTATATAAACGATAAATATAAAATTAACACTGGTATGATTGGAGTTCTATTATTATTCCTTGGAATAATAATATATAGTTTTTTTAATATATCAGTTTATGTTAGTTTATTTATAATATGCTTTGGTAATGCATTTTTGCATATTAGTGGAGCTATGAATACACTTAAAAATAGTGAAGGTAAACTTTCTCATTCAGCTATATTTGTATCTGGTGGATCATTTGGTGTTATAAGTGGTAGATTACTTGCAAAGACCATGCTTCCATCTTGGTTATTATTACCATTTATATTAACTATTATTCCATTTGTTTTATATGCTGATACTTTTACTTCTACATCTGGTGCTAAAAAGTTTGATTATGTTAAAAAAAGTATTAATCCAGCTATAGTTATATTAATTGCTTTTTTGGTTGTTATAGTACGAGGTTATATGGGATATGGTATTCCAACTTCATGGAATAAAACAGTTATTCAAAATGTATTATTGTTTACTTTTATGGGCTTAGGGAAAGCCTTAGGAGGAATACTATCAGATGCATTTGGTATTAAGAAAGTAGCTATATTAAGTACATTACTTGCTATTCCATTTTTATGTTTTGGTGATAGTATTATGATTATATCTTTAATTGGTGTTATGGCTTTTTCTATGACTATGTCTATTACTTTAGCTATTATTGTTTCCGTATTAAAGAATAATCCAGGTTTATCATTTGGTATAACCACAATTGGTTTATTTATTGGAACAGCCCCAATTTTCTTTGTTAAAACACCTAATATATTATATAATAGTATTATGATAGTAGTTTTATCTATTATATGTTCATTCTTATTAGGTTATGTACTTAAAGGTGATAGAAATGTTTGAATGGTATTTTAGAAGTTATTTTGTTGATAATAATCTTTTGTTTTGGATTAGTTTATCTATTATAATCATAATTATAATAGTTACTATTATCTTAGTTCGAAAAGAATTGAAGAGGTAATATGCAAATAAGTGATTTGCCAAAAGTAATGATTATAAGTCTTATTTGTACTATTGTAATTGAAGTTGTGGTTGCATTAATTTTGGGTTACCGTAAGAAAGATATAATAAATGTCTTACTGGTTAATATTTTAACTAATCCATTATTAAATAGTAGTATCGTAGCAATTAATTATTATTATGGTCTTAAAGCAAGAAATATATGCTTGATAATCTTTGAAATATTAGTTGTATTGATTGAAGGTGTTATTTATCAAAAATATTTAGAAAGAAATAAAATTAATGGTTATATATTGTCATTAATTTTAAATATAGCATCATGCGGTTTAGGAATGTTAATTAATAATATAATTTATTAGAAAGGAGTTTTTATGAAAAAAATTAAATTATTTATTATTATTTTAATATGCATGTTTATTGTTAATGTTAAGGCGGATATGGGACCTCCAGCTGTTGCATCTCATGATGCCATGATAACTAATAAAAGTGGTGCAGTATGTTACAAATCAAACGATAAGGGTGATAAAGTAAAGTCAAGTGTGGTTATACCATATAAAACTGTTTTACAGGTTGATATTGATATTGAAGGTAATTATTTACCAGTATATTACAAAGATGATTTATGTTATATTAAGTATGCAGATGTTAGTGCAGTAAATCAAACTTTTAGTTTTGATCATGAAGCAGTTGAAAAAATAACCCCAGTTAAAGCTATTGTTCTTCCTTCAGGAGGTATTAATTTAAGAAAAGGACCAGCAGTTACATATTCTAGAATAACTACTGTTCCACAACATACAATAATTACTGTAACACATCGTGCAGGAAATAATTGGTATTATACTACTTATAATGGTAAATCTGGTTGGTTAACTGCAATGAATGGATATCTTGGCCGTGAAGATAGTCATGTATTATATAGCTTAAGTCCAGTAACCATATATGATGCTAAAAGAAAAGCAATTGGTACAATTCCTGCTAATACACCAATTGAAAAGTATTTAATTGTTGACGAAAGCATGGACTTTAGATTTGATTATTATGTTATTTACAATAATATCAAGGGTTATATTGATGAGGATATGTTATTAACAATTGATGAACCAGGTAAAATCAAGTTAACAAAAGACTATGTTATTGAAAGAGATGAAAATGATGTCATAAAAAAGAAATATGATGCCGGTAAAGTTCTAGAATATACAATGGTGGAAAGATGGGGTAATGCATTCTATGTTCCAGAATATAAAGGTGTAGTTTATTTGTCAAATGATGAATTTGAATACGTTAAGAAAGCCAAAATATCAATTAAACAAACTGGATATTTAGGAGAAGGCTTATTTGGTGAAAAGAAAGGAGAAGTAATTATTCCAAGTGAAACTAGTGAACCAACTAAAGAAGTAGAGGTTGATGATCCTGTAATTCCAAAAGAAGAAAAGAAATCAATGAGTACTAAAGACATTATCATTATAGGATTACTTGCAGGAATATTCCTTGCATTAACTGCTTTAGTTATTATTAAGTTAGTTAATAGTAAGAAGAAAACTCCAGTAAAGAAAGAAGTTAAAGAAGATAATGTTAACGTAGTTACTGATAGAGAAATAGAAAAAGCCAAAGAAGTTATAAACCGTGAAATAAATAAAGAAAATAAAGAATAATTAGAGTGCATAGGAAACTATGCATTCTTTTGCGAAAATAATTAGCACTCTCACTTGACAAGTGCTAATTTTGTGATATAATTGTTCTCGAGAAGGTGATATTATGTATAATGAGAACCAAGAAAAAGAAGAAAATGTTCTTGAGAAATATGGTCGTGATGTTACTCGTGCTTCTCGTGATGGGAAAATTGATCCAGTAATTGGAAGGGACGAAGAAATCCGTAGTATTACGCGTATTTTATCAAGAAAAACAAAGAATAACCCGGTATTAATTGGTGAACCCGGGGTAGGTAAAACCGCCATTGTTGAAGGCCTTGCTAATCGTATTACCAAGGGAGATGTCCCTAATTCATTAAAGAATAAAACGATATGGGAACTTGATTTAGCAAGTTTAATTGCTGGTGCCAAGTATCGTGGTGAATTTGAGGAAAGACTAAAGAATGTCTTAAATGAAATAAAGAAATCTGAAGGTAATATTATCATGTTTATTGATGAAATACATATGATTGTTGGTAATAGTGCTGAAGGAGCTATGGATACTGGTAATATTTTAAAGCCAATGTTAGCTCGTGGTGAAATACATGTTATAGGAGCAACAACATTAAATGAGTATCGTAAGTATATTGAAAAAGATGGTGCCCTAGAAAGACGTTTTCAAAAGATTAAGGTAAGTGAACCAACGGTAGAAGATACCATTACTATTCTTCGTGGACTTAAAGAAAGATTTGAAATTCATCATGGTGTTTCAATTACCGATAAAGCTCTTATATCAGCTGCAACTTTATCAAATCGTTATATAACTGATCGATATTTACCAGATAAAGCTATTGATTTAGTTGATGAAGCTTGTGCGACTATTCGTGTACAAATGGATTCTGTTCCAATAGAGTTGGATACTTTAACACGAGAAATACTATCTCTTGAAATAGAAAGACAAGCTATTAAAAAAGAAAAAGATGAATTAAGTCAAAAACGTTTACAACAAATTGAAGATAAGTTATATAAACTAAAAAGTGACGAAACTAAACTTAAGGAAGCTTGGGAAAAAGAAAAAGGCATTAATGATAAAATAAAAGCTAAAAAATCTGAACTTGAGAGAGCTAAATTTACTTTAGAACAAGCAGAAAATAACTATGATTTAGAAACAGCTGCAAGATACCGTCATGGCGAAATACCAAGACTGGAAAAAGAATTAAATGAGCTAAATAACATGGAAAAAAATCGTATTTTATCAGATACTGTTAATGAAGAAGATATTGCTTTAGTTATTTCTAAATGGACTAATATTCCAATTAGTAAACTAATGAGTGGAGAAAGAGAAAAGCTATTACACTTATTTGATAATATGAAGAAAAATGTTAAAGGACAAGATGAGGCTTTAAAACTAGTTAGTGAAAGTATTATTAAATCACGTGCGGGAATAAAAGATCCTAATCGTCCAATTGGCTCATTTATGTTTTTGGGACCTACTGGTGTAGGTAAAACGGAAGTGGCTAAAACTCTTGCTCAAGAATTGTTTGATGATAAATCTCACATGGTAAGAATTGATATGTCTGAATATATGGAAAAGTTTAGTGTATCAAGATTAATTGGATCTCCTCCAGGATATGTTGGATATGAAGAAGGTGGACAATTAACTGAGGCAGTTAGACGTAATCCATATAGTATCGTATTGTTTGATGAAATAGAAAAAGCTCATCCAGAAGTACTTAACTTACTGTTACAAATACTTGATGATGGACGTATAACTGACTCAAATGGTCGTACTGTTGACTTTAAAAACACCATAATTATTATGACTAGTAATTTAGGTGATGAATATGCATTAGCTGGTGATAATAAAAAAGTAATGGAAGAGTTACAACAAACGTTTAGACCAGAGTTTATTAATCGTATTGATGAAGTTATTATCTTTAAACCACTAAGTAAAGAAACTATTTATGAGATACTTGATAAAATTATAAGTGAAATTGAAACAAGACTTAGTGATAAGAATATTAAAATTAAATTAACTGGCCCTGCCAAAGATTATTTAGTTGATATTGGTTATGATGTTAACTATGGTGCAAGACCACTTAAACGAGTTGTATCACGTACTATTGAAAACATGATTGCTGAAAAAATTATTATGGGTGAAATAAAATATGGTGATACAGTTACATTTGATTATGATAATGAACTTAAAATAAAAAATTCCTAGAAATAGGAATTTTTATTTTGTTCTTGATTCAAGTTCTTCTTCAATGTATACTTCT
>JAEEGL015670645.1_pt1 | contig 22729 bp, 8 predicted proteins | sample 9134231 | NCBI WGS metagenome assembly JAEEGL01 (sample SAMN16246548, study PRJNA631951) | gut metagenome | biome: gut microbiome; feature: rumen; material: fiber-attached | host: Bos | place: Iran: Karaj | collected 2018-10 | reverse complement strand
GGCAGTAAAGCATGAAATGGCGATGGTCTGCCGTTGTTGTTTCTGCTCTTGTAGACGGTGGATGAAGTCGCCGATATAGAGATAGTCGACGCGGAAGTCGTGTCCCCATGCCGAGAAGCAGTGGGCTTCGTCGATGACAAAGCGGACCACGTTGCGCCCAAGGAGCAGCCGCTCGATGGTCTTGGAGCGCAGCATTTCGGGGGCAATGTAGAGCAGATTGGCGGTGCCATCGGCCACTTGGGCAATGGCTGCGGCGCGCTCGATGGGGTCGAGGAGTCCGTTGATGGCGACGGCGTCGGTGATGCCGCGCTCGGCGAGGTTGTCGACTTGGTCCTTCATAAGCGACTGCAGGGGCGAGATGACGACGGTGAGCCCGTGGATGTTGCGCCCTGCCATCAATGCAGGCAGCTGGAAGGTGAGCGATTTGCCTCCGCCGGTGGGGAAGATGGTGAGTAGCGACTCGCCACGGATGGCCGTCTCGACGGCTTGCTGCTGCATGGGCACGCCGTCGAAGGTGCGGAATTGGTCGAAGCCGAAGAAGTCTTTCAGCCCTTGGTGGGCGTCGAGCCGACGTTGGCAGTAGGGGCACACGCCTTGTGTGTTGCTCCCATTCGGTCGCGACACGCAAGGCGTATTGCAGAGGTAGTTCATGATGTTTGCCACTTTGGGGAAGTTGCGCGTGACCCAGGGCGGGGTGAGCGAGGAGAGGTCGTCGGCTCCGATGATGGCGAGGCAGTAGGCAAGCTCGACGGGGTATTTGGCCGCCACGGCCATGATGTTGGCATGGTGGCACATCTTGTTCTCGTATTCGGGCAGGATGCCGCCACCTGCGAACAGCATTTGTGTCAGATTGGTGGTCGGCATCGGCCTATGATGGCGCGACAGGTGTTGGAAGAATCCTCCAAATTGGGGTGTGCCGGACAGCAGGCTGTAGTAGATGGCCTGACGTGCGGGACTGAGACGGAGCCACGCCGACACTTCGTCGTGGAATAGGTCGCGGGCTTTGGCGGCATCGTTGACGGGGTTGTTCAACTGGTCGACTTGCAACTTGTCGTCCTTTACCAGATGGTGGTAGGGCTTGCGGGGGAAGAGCAGGGGCGAAAGGTAGAGGGTGTCGATGATGATGTGCCGCTGGCCTAGTTGAGTGTCGGTGAGGTATTTTAGGTCGTGGCTGATGATGTTATGACCGCAGAGGGTGTCGCAGTCTTGTATGAAGTCGTAGAAATCGTGTTCGGAGTGGGTGTGCAAGGTGGCACCGTCTTCGCGCAGAACACCAAAGTCGGTTGCCCGCCGGCTGTCTGTTGTTACCTCGGTGTCGATGAAGGCGATCATTTGGCAGGGGGTAGGGGGGGTATGTTGTGCCAGGTTTGTTCGAGTTTGCGGCGTACACGGTCGGGGTGTATGAGTCTCTTGGCCGTCTGCCTAAGATATTGGCGGAGGGGTTTGTAGTGGCGGCAGTGCCGCCATGGGGAGATTTTTCGGTAGTGGTCCCAAAGGGTGTGGAAGGGGCTGCCGCGATAGCTGAAGTGCCAGGGTTTGGATATGCCGATGTAATGGATTATTGCGGCTTGGCGGTATTCTTGGACGAGGGTGTTGTGGTAGTCGGTAGGGTATTGGTTCCAGTAGTCGTTGAGTAGGAACGGCGGTTGGAAGTTGTAGCGTTCGGGGAGCCATAGGACTTGGCCATGCAGTGCTCCGTTGAGGAGGTCTTGGTCCATGTAGTGGAGTTTGTCGTAGTGTTTTTGGGCGTAGTCGGCCAGACGGGTTTCGATGTCGTTTTGCCGCCAGTAGTCGAGGTTTATTACTAACATGCCGGCATTGAAGTATCCCTCGTTGGGGTTGTATCCCAGACGGGCGCAGTGGGGTTGGTCGAAATTGAGCAGGCAGTCTCTCACGCAGGCGAGGGGCTTGCCGTCGAGGCTGATGTCCCATAGGGGGCGGAGGTTTTGGGCTACGATGATGTCGCAGTCGAGGTAGATTGTTTTGTGGACGGTTGTTGGCAGTAGCTTGCCGGCAAGCAAGCGGTAGTAGGTGGGGAGGGTGATGGGGTGGTGGATGTCGTTGAGGGGTAACGGGGGGAGGATTCGGTTGTCTACTACTATGATATGGAGCCGCATGCCGTATCGGGAGCAGAGTTTTTGGTATTTGTGTTTCTGTATGGGGGAGAATGTGTTGTCGACAAGGACGTATACATTAATGTCGTCAGAGACGGCTTCCCTGCGGTTGTTCTCGAAGAGCGATGTGAGCATTATGCCGCAAAAGGGGGCGAAGTGGTTGTCGGTGGCACATAGGATGTTCATGGGGGGGCTATTAATTTGCCTTCATTGTCGCGTCTCTTCGAGACGCAGTTTCGTTACGTTTTGACTATTAGTGAATGGTGAATCGTGAATGGTGAATTGACAAATGTGGTGAATGGTGAATGGTAATGTCAATTCACAATTCACACATCACAATTCACACATCACTATCTACGGTGATTTTGAAGCTGCGGTAGCGGGAGGTGGTGGAGGGGTTTTCGGTGACGCGGAGTTTTTCGTTGCCGAAGCTCATGATGCGGTGGTCGTCGATGTTCTCGGTGCGGTAGGTGGAGAAGAGGTTGTAGAATTGGTTGAGGAATTCCTGGGAGCGGATGTCGATGATGAGCTCGTAGCAGAGGTCGTATTGTTTGTCGAGCTTGAAGGTGAGACGGTAGTCGGCAGTGTTGATGATCATGATGCCGTCGACGTCGTTGCCGGCAGGCATGTAGGTGATGTCGAAGGCTTGGCTTTCGGCACGCTCGTTGCCCACGAAGGCTCCGAGTCCTTGGATGATGTGGTGGGAGTCGCGTCCCAGTTGCTCGGGGATATAGTCGGCCTGGGTTTGCGCGCATACTATGCCGCCCAGGGTGGAGATTATTGCCAGGAGTATTATCTTTTTCATGGTTGGGATTCTCTCATCACTTCTTAAGCTAGTCTCTCGACGATGGTGCCGATGGCTTGGCGCATGGGTGTGTGGTAATGGTTGAGGAAGGTGCCGAGGGGTCGGTTGGCGACGATGAGGCAGACGGTGAGGGGCTGGTGACCGAGGGCGTTGGCGAAGCCGTAGATGGCGGATGTTTCCATCTCGAAGTTGGTGACGCGCACGCCGTTCCAGCTGAATTGGGCAAGCCGCTCGTTGAGTTGGTCAATGCTGGGTGCGAGGCGTATGTGTCGCCCTTGGGGGCCGTAGAAACCGCCAGCGGTGACGGTGATGCCGTGGACCATGTCGGGGGCCACAAGGTCGAGCAGGTGCTGGCTGCCGCACACGCAGTAGGGGGCGGCGAGGTTCGGGTGGAGCCGCATGTGGTCAGCAAAGGCCTGCTGCATGTCGGGCATAAAGCCTTGGTCGGGGTGACGGTAGTAGTTCATCAGTCCGTCCATGCCGATGGCGTATTGCGAGGCGACGAGGTTGCCGCAGTCGACGTCGGCACGTAGCGACCCGCAGGTGCCGATGCGCACGAGGTTGAGGGAGCGGTGGGTGGCGAGGGGAGTGCGGGTGGCGAGGTCGAAGTTGGCGGCGGCGTCGAGTTCGGTGGCGACGATGTCGATATTGTCGCAGCCCATGCCGGTGGAGAGGGCGGTGAAGCGGGTGCCGTGGTAGCGGCCGGTGAGGGCGTGGAGCTCACGGTTGGAGGATTCGTGCTCGATGGTGTCGAAGATGTCTTTGAACATGTTCACACGGTCGGGGTCGCCCACTAGCAGCACGTTGTCGGCCAGGGTTTCTCCGGTGAGGTGGATATGGTATAGGCTCCCATCGGGGGCGAGTACCAGTTCGCTTTCTTTGATTGCCATGGTTTTGTGGTGGTTAGTGAATGGTGAATCGTGAATGGTGAATTGACAAATGTGGTGAATGGTGATTGGTGAATTGACAAATGTGGTGATTAGTGATTAGTGAATGGTGAATCGTGATGAGTGATAAGTGATGAGTGATTTGTGGATAGACAATACATTTGTCGAATCACGAATCACCATTCACGAATCACTCATCATAATTTACACGTCACAATTCACTAATCACGAATCACTTAGTTTCTTGTTCTGCTGTTGTTGCTACGGCCGTTGGTGGTGCTGCCATCGCGGTTGCTGCTGCCGGAGCTGGTTCCGCGGCTGCTGGAGCTGGTGGATGTGGTGGTGGCACTGCCGCTGCGGCTTGAGGAACTTCCGCGTGTTGAGGTGGAGCTGCCGGAGCGGTTGGAGCTATTGTTGCCGCTTTCCTTGGTGGTGGAATTGCGGCTGGAGGTACGGCTGTTGTCGGTGCTCACGCCGCGCGAGGAGGTGCTGCCACTCTCCTTGGTAGTGGTGCTGCGGCTGCTGGTGTTGGTGCCGCGATTGTTGTCGGTGCTTGCGCCGCTGCGGCTGCTGGTGTTGGTGCCGCGACTGTTGTCGGTGCTCACGCCGCTACGGCTGCTGGTGTTGTTGCTGCGACTGTTGTCGGTGCTCACGCCGCTGCGGCTGCTGGTGTTGGTGCCGCGACTGTTGTCGGTGCTCACGCCGCTGCGGCTGCTGGTGTTGGTGCCGCGACTGTTGTCGGTGCTCACGCCGCTGCGGCTGCTGGTGTTGTCGCCACGGTTCGACACTTCGCCGGTGCGGCTGGGGGCCGGGGTGACGTTGCGGCTGCCGGTGGCGCGGTCGGTGGTGGTGATGGTGTTCTCGCCACGGTTGCTGGTGATGCGGTTTCCGCTACGGTTGGTGGGGTCGTTCTGCACGGGCATCTGCGACCGCGTGGTGGTAATCTTGCCCATCAGAGGCTCGCCAGTGTAGTGGTATCCGCCATTGGGGTCGGCCTGATAGCCGGGACGGTTCTGGCCAGGTGTGAACGGCTTGGGCGGAATGGGTGCGGGGTGGTGCGGATGGCGGCAGTAGTAGGGGTGGTAGTGCATGTGCGGGTATTTGGTGTAGTGCCAGCCCGGACGGTGGATGTCGTAGTGGTAGGTGTAGTAGAACGTTAGGGGACGCGGGGCGCGCACGAAGGGATTGTAGGGCGGCATGGTCCACACGAAGGTGGGACGGCTGTGGGTGTACTTGAAGCGCAGGTATTGAGCCGCGCTGTAGATGTTGCGATTCTGCATCAGGTAGATGCACTCGAGGTCGATGGGCATGTAGATTTCGTCGCCCGTGTAGGCGTCGTAGCCGAAGAGCCATATTTCGTAGAACGACGAGCTGATTTGCTCCGCCCACACCTCGTTGATGAGCACGTAGGTGGGCAGCTCGTCTTCATAGCCGCAGTAGATCATCAGCTCGTCCTGGTTGTTGAGGCAGGCGACGGTGCGTGCGGCTTGGTTGTAGGTGAAATAAAGGATGTTCTCGGCGGCGACCGTCAGTGTCGCCATCATCAGTGCCAGCGTTAAAACTATCTTTTTCATTGCTGTGGATGTTATTGGTTTTTTATTGTTTAGTATTTCTGACCTTGAAATTATTTTGCAAAGATACGAAAAAAATTGGGAATGGAGAGTTTTTGTTTGGGGGTTAGGGGTTAGAGGCGGCAGCCAGCTCTAAACTCTCAACTATTATCACTTTCCCAGAAGTCGGCGTTTTTGATGTTGAGGTCTTTGGGTGTGAATTTGGGGTTCTGGCTGCCGGCCTTTTTCTGACGTTCGTAGTCGCGTAGGATGCGGAAGGCCTTGGGCGAGAGCAGCAGGATGGCAATGATGTTGATCCATGCCATCAAGCCCACGCCCATGTCGCCTAGGCTCCATATCACGCCCGCCTCCTTGAGGCTGCCAAAGAAGACGGAGCCGATGAAGAGGATGCGCAGGATGGTGATGATGCGCCGCTCGTCGTTCTGGCTGTCGAAGATGAGGCGGTCGCGCTGCTTGGCTTCGATGGGGTTGGAGATGTCGAAGTATTTGCCCTGCAGCTCGATGCGGTGTTCGCGGGCTTTGCCGAAGAGGTAGACTAGGTTGGTTTCGGCATAATAGTAGTAGGCCATGACGGTGGTGAAGGCGAAGAAGAACAGGGTGATGCTGATGACGATGCCGCCGGCGTCGCGGCCTAGCAGGGTGCCTAGGGCGGCAATGGTGTATTCTACGCTGGGCTGCCCCAAATCGGCCACTTGCGACTGGACGAGATAGCCTCCGGTGGCAGGGTCGATGACGTTGTAGCACTTAGTGGCGAGCAGCATGACGGCCGTAGCGGTGCAGACGAGCAGGGTGTCGACGTAGACCGAGAATCCCTGCACGAGACCCTGCTTGACGGGGTGGTCGACTTTGGCGGCGGCGGCCACGATGGGCGCGGTGCCCTGCCCTGCCTCGTTGCTGTAGATGCCACGCTTTACGCCCCATGCCACCGCCGAGCCCATGATGCCGCCCAGGGCCTCGTGGATGCCGAAGGCGCTGGTGAGCATGTCGCGGAAGGCAGCCGGCACAGCGTGCGCATTGGTGATGAGCACCACGATGCTGAGTATGATGTAGGCGATGGCCATGAAGGGGGTGACAATCTCGGCGACGGCCGAAATGCGCTTCACGCCGCCCAGCACCACCAGTGCGATGAGCGCGGCGACGCAGGCTCCCACAATCCACGGGGCGATGTGGAATGTGGAGGCAAAGGACATGGAGATGCTGTTGCTGTGGATGGGTGGCAGGCAGAGGGCGCACGCCAGCACCGTGACGGCGGCAAAGAGCACGGCGAGCCATCGGCAGTTGAGACCACGCTCGATATAGTAGGCGGGACCACCGCGCAGTTCGTTGCCGTGGCGTTGTTTGTAGATTTGCGCCAGACAGGCCTCGGCATAGGCTGTGCCCGCGCCGAAGAAGGCGATTATCCACATCCACACGATGGCTCCCGGACCGCCGAAGCCTATTGCCATTGCCACGCCTACGATATTGCCCGTGCCCACGCGGCCCGACAATGCGAGCGCAAAGGCCTGGAAGGAACTGATGCCCTCTTTTTTCGACTTGTCGTTGGCGAAAAGGAGCCGCACCATTTCGCCAAAGTGGCGTATCTGCACAAAGCGGGTGCCAAAGGAGAAGTACAGTCCGCCGAGTAGGCATAGCCCCACAAGAGGCCAGCTCCAGACGCAGCTGTTGAGGAAGGTGATAATCTCGTCCATCGATAGAATAGGCTTGGATTTGAATTTGCAAAATTACACAAAAAAAATGGATTGGCGAGAGTTTTTGTAAAAAAAAGAAGACCGCCCGCTTTGGCGGACGGCCTTCTTGGTGTAGGGATGGCATGTGTTGCCATCGGTTGTTAATCACTTGCGAACAACGACGCGGCGTGCAGGACGGTCGCCGACTTTGACCAGGTAGACACCCGTGGCGGGCATCGGGATGGTCTCTTCGATGGCGGCGTTGCTGCGCTGTGCCACGAGGCGGCCTACCACGTCGAAGACGCGGATGGTCTGCTGCTCGGCACCGCTGACCACGATGTTGTTGTGCTTGGTGTAGATGACGGTGTTGTCCTCAACGACCTCATTGATGCCAATGTTCTCGGCGAAGAAGCAGAGCACGTCGGTGGCGGGTTCGGTCAGGACGATGGTGATGGTTTCGCCTGGTACGGTGTCGTTGATGGGGTGTACGCCGTCCCAGTGGTCGAAGTGGTAGCCGTCGTGTGCAACAGCCTGCAGGACGACAGTGTCGCCGGTGTGGCCGTGGTAACGGTCGGCACGCTCGCCGTTGATGAGCACGTGACCCCATTCGATGTTGTTGACGGTGACATCGAGGGTGGCCTCGAATACGACCTGTTCGAACACAGCGGTGAGGATGATGTCGGTGGTGCCCATCGGGAAGGTGACGGTGGGTTCGGTGTAGACGATGTTGTTGTCGTTGTCAACCCAGTTGACGAATGCGTAGTATTCGTCGGGAGTGGCAGTGATGGTGACCATGTCGTCCTCGTAGTAGACACCAGTGCCGCTGACAGAACCACCACCCGTGGTGTTGAGGGTGACGGTGTGGTGCGGCAGTGCACGGAAGATGGCCGTGTAGGTGGCGTCGTGGGTGACGGTGATGGTGCGGGTGAGGTTGGTGTCGCCGTCGCTCCATTGCACCAGGTAGTAGTGCTGTGCGGGAGTGGCCGTGAGGGTCACAACGGTACCGTAGGTGTAGGTGCCCGAACCGCTGACGGAACCACGGGTGCTGTCGTTGGCCACAACGTTGATGGTGTAGCTGTTGATGGCGAACTGGGCGGTGGCGCTGATACTAAGGCCGGCCATTTCGGCGGGGATGATGACAGTGATGGTGTTGTCGGTGAGGTTGGGCAGCGTGACGCCGGGTATCACCCAGGTCTGGAAGCTGTGGCCGGTGGCGGCAATGGCACTGACGGTCACGGTGTCGCCCACGTTGTAGGTGTAGGTGCCAGGAGCGGGATTGGTGGTGCCCATGGCGGTGTCGTTCACAGCCAGAGTGACGGTGAGCGGGTTGTAGGCGAAGGTGGCGGTGTAGGTGGCATCGCCGGTGACGGTGACGGTGCGCGTGGCGTGGGTGTCAGCGTCGTTCCACTGCACGAAGTGGCAGTTGGCGGCAGGTGTGGCAGTCAGTGTGGCTGTTGCGCCATAGGTGTAGGTGCCACCACCCGTTACGGTACCCAACAGGGCGTTGTTGGCAACGACGGTGAGGGTGTAGGTGTTGGGAGCGAAGGTGGCAGTGTAGGTGGCATCGCCAGTGACGGTGACGGTACGCGTGGCGTGGGTGTCAGCGTCGTTCCACTGTACGAAGTGGTATCCAGTGGCGGGAGTGGCAGTCAGCGTGGCGGTGGTGCCGTAGGCATAGCTGCCGCCGCCGGTAACGGTACCCATCGTGGTGTTTGCCGAGGTGGCAGTGATGGTGTACACGTTAGGTGCGAAATTCGCGGTGATGTCGAAGATTACACCAGCCAGATAAGCGGGTACTACATCGGCTATGGGATTGAGGGTGATGGTGTCGGTGAGACCGAGAGCCGCGACCGTCCAGTAGTCGAAGTGGTAGCCAGTATTGGCAATGGCAAGTGCGCCCATGGTGTCGCCAACATTGAAGGTGTAGGTGCCAGGAGCAGGAACGGTGGTACCCATAGTGGTGTCGTTCACAGCAATGGTGGCGATTACACCAGCAGGAGCCTGGCCTTCGCAGCCGATGAGGTGGTAGACGGGCACGTTGTTGGTGGCAGTACCGCCGGTGATTTCACCGATGGTGTAGGGCGTATTGTCGCGATAGACGTAACGAGCCAACTGGCTGTTGGCAGAGAATGATTCGAATGAGCCGCTGGAAGCCCAGCTACCATCGTTGCGGTGCACGGCTACAAGCACGTTGTCGAATCCGTTCCAAGTGAAGCTGGAGTCGAAGGTGATGGTCTGCCAGTTGGTGTTGTCGTAGCTGAGGTTGCCAGAGAAGACCAATTGGAAGTTGTCGGTATCTTGGATAAAGCCGTCCGAAAGCGAAGTGGCAGAAGTGTGCATCAGGTAGATGTCGCAGTTGGTCATGTGGGAGCTACCGGCAGCCACGTTGGTGGGCTTGAATTCCATACCCTTGATTTCGCCAAGGCCAGTCAGGCGCTCGGAGGGGATAATAACCTCTGAGTAGCTGTAGTCATACAGGCTGTAGGCGGGGAAGTAGTTGACGGTGCTGGTGGCACTGTCGGCATTAGCAAAGATGCTGGCGAGGTCGTCACCGCACATGATGGGCTCTGCCAGCGTGTGTGCGTTCACATACACGATGGACGCAGGGCTGCCATAGGGGCAGTAGGCCTCGACACCAAAGGTGTAGTCGGTAGAGGCTGTAAGACCAGTGAAGGTGTAGTTGGTGGTGGTGACACCGGTTGCTACGACGGTGCTGCCGTTGTATATGGTATAGGAGCTACCATCGCCAGTCCAGCTGATGCTGGCAGAGTATGTGCCGATACTGTCGACAGTGAGGTTGGTGACAGGCAGACAGGAGGCGCCAACGGTGACGCTCACACTGTCAATCCATGCGTAGTAGGCGTAGCTACCATAGTAATGGAATGCAATCTGAGTAGCCGTAGCGGGGATGTTGGCAGTGTAGGTCTGCACGTCGCTCTCACCAGTAGTGGTGTAGTAGTCGGTAGTCCACACGGTGTCGGTAGGAGTGATGTAGCCGAACCACAGATGGTCGCCGCTGCCGTAGGTGGCATATACTATGTTGAGGTTGAGTGAGCTCTCGTTGCCAGTGTAGTTGAACACGGGCGAGAAGGCATACTGGTTGTAGTCGCTGGCCGAGCTGTAGGAGCTGAAGCGCAGGGCGATGCCGTCGCCATTGAACAGCGACAGCGAGACACTGTTGGCAGTGTTCATGCTGTAGGCGGTCCAGCAGCCGAGGGTGGCACTGGCGGTGTCGAAGCTCTCATAGAAGGGAACTGCGACGGCACTGCACGGGGTATGCACACTGGCGGTTGCCATATCGGAAGCATCTGTTGCGGAGCAGTTGGCCACAACTCCGAAGGTGTAGTCGGTGTTCTCAGTAAGACCGGTGAAGGTGTAGGTGTTGGCGGTGATGCCGGTGGCAACAACTGCATTGTTGCTATAGACGGTGTAGGTGGCACCGTTGTTGTCGTCGGTCCAGCTGATGGTGGCACTGGTGGTGCTCAGGCTGGTGACTTCCATGGTAGGAATAAAGCAGCTGGGGCAGGCAGTGTTCATGGTATAGAACACGGTGTCGGGCAGGCTCGAGCCGTCGGAACAGTTGTAGGCTGTTGCTCCAGTACCGTCTTGGATGGTGAACGATACTTCGCTGTCGTAGGAGCCAGAATTCCAGCTGAAGACAACAGGATAGCTGTTGTCGACGTTGATAGTGTCGGTGGTACTTTGTTCGTCTACGGTAAATGTGTCAATTGCAGTGCCGTCCTGTGCGATGACGATGTAACCGCCGTTCCAGCCGTCGCCATAGCTGTCAGCACCAGAGATGATGATTTGGCATACTTCGGGTACGGGGGTCATCACATGCAGGCTGTAGTCGTGGACGATGGTGTAGCTACTGGTGGGGCAGGGGTTGGCGTTGGCAGCGGCTTCGATGGAACCAGTGTAGCTGTCGTAGTAGCTGTCGGCACCCGCTATGCGCATACGGTAGACACCAGTGTCCTGCGTTTCGGGCACGAAGAACTTGGCCGTGAGCGTAGTGGGATTGTTGCTGGGAGCAGTACCCACATAGACTACTTCGTTGCCATCGAAGACGAGGTTCTTGTTCCAGTCGACCCAGATGATGGTGCCATAGGTGTAGCCGGTGGCGTAGGTGATGGCAACCTCGGCCGAGTCGCCTACCATTGCGGCACCCACCTGCGTGTAGTAGTTGCCGTAGTAGGGCGCGCTGGTGGGACGCTGGCTGTTGTTGACAACCTCGTCGCCAGTGCCGAAGGTGACATTGGTGATACCCTGTCTGTCAATCGAGGTGGGAGCGGGCTGGCAGTAGCCGGTGTAGACGCTGCCAGGAATGCTCCAAGGACTCCAGTCTGCAGGATTGCAGATGGTGCGGACGTAGAAGTTGTAGTTGGTCTCGGGGTTGAGTCCGGTGATAGTGGTCGTGGCAACATTGCTGCTGACGAAGGCCATCGTATCGGGGTTTGTGCCAGTGCCGTAGGCAACCTCGAAGTTGTTCTGGGTGGTATCGAACGGTGTCCAGCTGACGGTGGCAGTGTTGGCGTTGGTCAGCACTGCGGTGACGCCCGTAGGAGCGGGACAGGTGGGGATGAGGTCGACGACGACATCGTCGATGTAGTTGTAGCTATAGTTGTAGGAGGCGGTAGTGATGTTGCGGAAGGCGATATAGTGGCCGTTGCCCGTGTAGTTGTGGAAGGAGACCTCGTGATATTCGGGTGAGCTGGTAGCCGAGTTGATGATGGTGTCGACCGGGACAAAGGTTGTCTCGTCTGTCAGGTCGCTCATCACGCCCACTATCATGCGGTAGCTGGTGCTGGTCTGATTCACCCAGAAGCTCATTTGCAGTGCACTGATGTTGGTGTCGATGGCGGGCAGCGCGTAAATGCAGCGGTAATAGAGGCGCAGGCTGTAGTTGCCGCTATGGGCATAAGAGCTGCTGTAGTATATCTGGGGCAGATAGCTGTTGCTCGAAATTGTCACGTCGCGGTGTGCCAACGTCCAGCAGTCGGGCTCGATGCCGGTGGCAGCGGTGTTGGAAGTGGTGTAGCTGTCGAAGTTCTCGCTGTAGGGCAGCAATGCTGCTGCAATGGGTGCGCAAGGAGTGATGAATGTGGCCCAGGGGCTATAGACAGTGCTGCCGTCGCAGAGGTTGCCAACACGGTAGTAGTAGGTCGTGTTGTCGATGAGGCCGGTGATGGTGGCGGTAGTGCCAGCAACCGACATCATGGTTGCGGCGGTGGTGTCATAGCCATACTCTACAGTGTAATTGGTGATGCCGGGCATACCAAACCATGAGAGGGTGGCTCCGTTGGCGGTGACGTTGGAAGCTGTCAGCGATGTGGGAGCGGGGCAGGTGGGCATCTCAACAACGATGTTGTCGATGGCTGCCGGAGGCTGCGATCCGCTGCTGTTGTCGTTAGCCCACATGAACACTATCTTGTATTCGCCACGGGTGGCAATGGGCACGCCATTGGCGGTGAAGGTGCTGAAGCTCGAAGAGAGGTTCTTCTTCACAGCGCCATCCAGCGGTATCAGACCTTCGGGAACGGTGTTGAGGAATCCGTTGGAAGAGGTGGTTCCGATGGGGGTCTGACCGGCGGTGAAGACATAGTCGATCGGGGCGAGGAAGACACGCAGATAGTCGTAGTTGCTCTCGCCGTTGGCGCGCCAGTCGTAGGAGATGTTATAGATGCCGGGCTCCATCCAGCCACCGAGTTCGGCATAGGTGAACGAGGTGGAGTTGTTGGTGTAGGCATTGGTCGTGCCGCCGTCGTTGGAGATATAGAGCGAGCGGCTGCCACCGTTGCTGGCTGCGGAGTTGATGACCCACTGGTTGGTAGCGGTGCCGTTGACGAGGGTCCACACGCTGTCGGCTGCGGCATTCTCAAAGTCGTAGATGGAGTCGAAGGCGGGCAGGTGGTATTCCTCAAAGTTGCAGGTGATATTGAAGCTCAGGCCGGCAAGGAACAAAGGCACAACCTCGCTCACGGGGTTCATGGTCACGTCCTCATTCATGCCCATCGCGCTCAGCGTCCAGCTCACAAAGCGGTGATACTGGTTGGGGATGGCGGTGGCGCGCATCGTGTCGCCCACGCTGAAGGTGTAGGTGCCCGGGGCAGGAATGGTAGTACCCATGCTGGGGTTGGCAACGCTCAGCGTAACGGTGACAGGCTGGTAGTCGAATAGGGCGGTGAATGCCGAGTCGCTCGTGACCACGATGGTACGGGTCGTATGGGTGTCGCCGTCGTTCCAACCCAGGAAGCGGAAGCCGCTGTTGGGTGTGGCGGTAATGGTGGCGGTGTCGAGATAGTTGAAGCTGCCCGAACCGGTGACGCTGCCGAGAATGGGATTGTTCGAAGCCACGGTCACGGTAAATGTCCTCGGGTTGAAGTGGGCGGTGGCGTTGATTGTCATGTTAGCCAAATAGGCGGGCACCACCTGGGTGATAGAATTGGTGGTGATGGAATCTTGGATAAGGCCGGCATTCAGTTCCCAATAGTCAAACAAATAGCCGTAGTTTTGCATGGCGGTGGCACTCATCGTGTCGCCAGTGGCAAAGTAGTATGTGCCTGGCTCGGGGATGATGTAGCCCATCGTCGGGTCGGCATTGGCAAGAATAACCGTGGTGGCATTGGCAGGCAAGTACTGCACCTTCACATTGTCCACGGCTGCCGGAGGCTGCGTGCCGCCGCTGCCGTCGTTGGTCCAGAGGAACACCAGGTTGTAGTTTCCGGCGGTAGTAATGGTGGCGGTGTCGGTGCGGTGCTGCCAAGTGGTCTGCTGGTTCAACTTGCTGCTTCCGTCGAGAGAAATCCAGCCCGTGGGGGTCACACTGCGGAAGTTGTAGGGATTGTCGCCCGTGGGGCTCACGTCGCCCGTAAGCACCACATCTTGCGGCACCAGGAATGCACGGAGGTAGTCGTAGTTGCCCTCGCCATTGGCCTTCCAGTCGAAGTTGACCACATAGTCGCCAGCGGCCAGTGTCAGTGCCTTCTGGGCGAACGACCACTGCACCATGCTGATACCGTAGGAGTTGGCCGCGCCGCTGTTGTTGGAGATATACAGCGAGTTCTCACCGCCGTTGCTGACGGCGTTGCCGATATACCATTTGTTGGTGCTACCGTTGGACAGCATCCAAGCGGGTTCGTTTTCAAAGTTCTCGAAGAAGGGGTTGGCGGTGTTGACCACAATGGGCGACTGGTGGGTCGTAAACGAGGTCATGATGCTCCATTCGCTCATGTCTAGAGGATTGCACACAGTCTTCACAAACACATTGTAGGTTGCAGCTTCGCTCAATCCGGTCAGCGTAACGATGGTGTCGTTCACCTCGAGGGTCGTCATCAGGCTGGGGTCGGTGCCTCTGCCGTATGCCACCACAAAGTTGTTGTCGGTGGGGCTGTAGGATTGCCAGTGGATAGTGGCGGAATTGTTGGTGATGTTCTCAACCACGGCAGGATGCGGACGGTGGCAGGTGGGGGTGACCAACAGCTCCACGTCGTCCAAATACACGTAGTTGTAGCTGTATGAACCTGTCGTGTCGATATAGGGCACGTAGAAGGCGATATACTTGCCGTTGCCCGTATAGTTGGTCAGCTCCAGTTCGACGTTCACCACCGTTCCGGAGGGTGTCGGGGTGAGGTTCACCGTCGTAAGGGTGTCGAAAGTGGCGATGTCGGTCGGGTCGGTCATCACGCCCACGTGCATTAGCGAGCGGTAGTACGTCCCGACGGTAGAATAGCGCTTGGCGTTGAAGCGTAGCGTCAGGTTCGACACATCCACCGTCGTTGCCAGCTCGGGCAGTGCGGCGTAGCTGTAGGTGTAAGTGCCGGTGGATGTGGGCTTGTAGCCGTAGAAGTACAGGCCCCGCGTGCCGTTGATGGCAGCCGTCGAGGAGGGGTAGGGGTAGGCGGTGGTGCTGTTCGTCCACTTGGTCCAGCAGTGGCTGATGGGATACGACGAACCGCTGCCGTAGGCCTCGAAGTCTTCGGTATAGGGCAGGTCGGCGGTGGTCAGCTGTGTGCACTCGGTATGGAACGTGGTCGTAGTCACCTCGCTGGTGTCGCCTACCGTGCAGAAGGCGCGAATGCTGACGGTGTATTCCGTGTTGGGGGTAAGTCCCGTCAGGCTGGAAACCGCATTGGTGAATGTTTGGGTAAAGGAGGTGTTGCCGTCGCTGACGGTGGCCAGCCAAATGGTCTCGCTACCCGCAGGTGTGACTGTGATGGTGGCCGAGGTGGTGGTAATATTGCTGGCAGCCACAGCCGTGGGACGGGGACAGGTGGGAGTTTTGATCAGCTCCACGTCGTCCACGTATATATAGTTGTAGCTATAAGAGGTACTGGTGTCGATATAGGGCACATAGAAAGCAATATACTTACCGGTGCCGGTATAGTTGGCGAGGTTCACTTCGCGGTACACCACCGTCGAGGCGGGCAGCGAGGTGAGGTTGGTTGTGTCGACAGGTTCGAAAGTGGTAATGTCGGTCGGGTCGGTCATCACGCCCACTTGTACCAGCGAGCGGTAATACACCGTGGTGGAAGAATATCGTTTTGCGTTGAAGCGCAGGGTCAGGCTCGAAGCATCCAAGTTTGGAGCCAGCTCGGGCAGCGCGGCATAGCTGTATATGAGTGTGCCGGTTGCCGACGAAGGCTTGTAGCCATAGAAATAGAGGCTTCTCGTGCCGGTGATGGCATTGGAGGAATAGGGGTAGGGGTAGGCTGTCGAACCATTGGTACCCTTGGTCCAGCAAGGGCTGATGGTGGCGGAGGAACCGCTGCCGTAGGCCTCGAAGTCTTCGGTATAGGGCAGGTCGGCGAGGGTCAGAGGCACGCAGGGCGTGCGGAACGTGGCGGTACGGGCCGAGCTGGTGTCGCCCACGCCGCAGAAGGCGCGCACGCCGACAGTGTATTCCGTGTTCGGGGTGAGCATCGGAAGGGTCAGCACCGTGTCGGTCAGGGGCATGCTGAGGGTAGTGTTGCCGTCGGTGATGGTTCCGAGCCAAAGGCTCTCAGTGCCCGCAGGCGAGAAGGTGAAAGTGGCCGATGTGGCCGTGATATTGCTGACTGTAAGCCAATTGGGGCGCGGGCATGTGATGACGGGCATCTCAAACGTGAAGTATGTGCCCGGCGTAGGCCAGGTGGTGCTGCCCCAGCTAGAGGTGGAGGTAACGCCGTTGGTAAAGTGCGAAGCCACGCCCGAACTGTTGATAATCCAGCCGTCGGTGGCATCCACGCATATGCCCATATAATGTGAGTTGTACGAACTGAGGTTCGAGGCAGAGGCAAACACAGCCTCCACCTTGCCGTTGCTGTACAGGTGCACCTGCCACTGGAACTCGTTGTTGCGGTAGGTGCTGTTGTATGGACCCAGGCAGTACTCCACCACCAACAGCGTGTCGCCGAAGGTCTGGGAGTGAATGTAGTGGGTGCCCGACACCAGGAAACCGTCGCAGCCGAAGAAATTAATCTTCGGGTTGTTGGTGCTGGCGGTGGTCGAACTGAACGGGGTCGAATAGTTGTTCGTTCCCGTGACGGTGGAACCCAGGCGCAGGTTGCCGTCAGAGTTGACCGAATACTGGGTGTAGCTGTCGCCTCCGAAGGGGAAGGTGAAGCCGATGCTCCTCACCGTCGAGGCCCAGCTGTCGCCCGACCCCGACCCTGAAACGTCGGTGTAGTCGGTCAACGTAATCCATTTGTTTGCATCAATGCCTGTCGAGTAGACATACTCGTTAAGCTGTGCATTCGCACTCCATCCCACGCATAGCGCGGCAAGGAATGCCAGACAACGTAAGAATTTTTTCATAACAAACCATTTAAATTATTAAAGTTTTTAATCCTATTTTTCGCGTTATCGTGTTTCGGTACGTCTCTTTTAACTACTAGATTCCGCTATATGCCTGCATGTCTGTGCGCTGCACGCATATTGCCGTCCCTAAGAGCAAAAGAAACTAGCTGCAAAGATAACGTTTTTTTTTAGAATGCCAATTTTTTCCACAAATATTTGTTCAAAATTTAATTCATTCACCCGCCAAAACACCTCACTCTCCCCTGTCGCACCACACTCTCCCCGTCAATGTGAACGCATGCTACCACCCGATTTTAGTAAGTGTGTAATAAATTGAATATCACTGCATTATCGCCTGCTAAGCGATAATGTAGCAACGATGGAGCGGCAAAGGAGCGAGGATTGGTGGGAGTTAGGTGGGGGAAAGGCTGTGTTTATGCTGTGTGAAAATAAATTTGTACATTTGCATTTGCATATTTGCATTATATATAAATTTAAACTTATGTATATCATAGTTATAGCCAATGGGCAGTTTCCCGTGTCGCGGCAGGTGCTGGACTTGTTGGGGGAGGCGGACCGCGTGGTCTGTTGCGACGGGGCATTTGAGAAGTTTTTTTGTTGGCACCGGCAGTCGTACGGACGTGGACGGATGGTGGAGGTGGTTGGCGACGGCGACTCGCTGTCGCCCTCTGTGCTCGACGAGGCGCGGCAGGCGGGCGTGGATGTCCGACGCAAGGTGGTTTCGGAGCAGGAGAGCAACGACCTGTCGAAGGCGGTGCATTACGCCATTGGCGAGGCCCGCAGCGAGGGCTGTGCCGACAGCGAGATTCGGTTGGACATACTGGGCGCGACGGGCTTGAGGGAGGACCATGCGTTGGGCAATATCAGCCTGTTGGCATACTATACTATTGAGTTTCCGCAGGTGGAGTTCCGCATGGTCTCGGACTATGGGGTGTTCGTGCCTGTGAGGGGGCGGAGGGTGTTTAAGTCGTGTACGGGGCAGCAGGTGTCGATATTCTCGTTTACGCCCACTGTGCCCGTCAGCGTTTGCGGATTGCGCTATCCGATTGTGAACCGCCCGCTTACCTGGCTGTGGGAGGGGACGCTCAACGAGGCGTTGGGCGACGAGTTTGAAGTCACCGGTGGCACGCTTGTTGTGTATGTCAGCTGGGAGTTGAAAATCACCGCCACTAGCATTGGCAGACATTCGTCAACAGTCAGATAACAAACAGTTTCCATTTTCAATAGGATAGTAATTCCACCTGCAAAGATAACAACCCGATGTTACAAAACGATTAAGACTTGGTTAAAAGATTGTTGCGGACGGAAAATTGTCTCGCTGTCTGCACAATAAAAAGGAATGTGGGCGTTACTAAGGGTAGAAAATCTAAAAAACAAGTGGCTCTTCATAAAATAGCTTAGGTAGAATACTAAAAAGGGGTTCATCAACGTTTTGGTAATGAAGAAAAAAAACGATGTAAAGATGAATCCAAGTGATTTATACCATCAGCACGGAGTCCGTGAGCAGGTATGCACCCGTGCCGAATACGGGTCTAGGACTATTGTACGGCATATAAGAACGATGAAGGGCAAGTTTTTTGAACACGGTGCAAAAGCAGCGATGTGATACGGCCGGGAGTGGTGACTTTGAATTGACAATTCGGTTTTTCATGTTTTGGGGAGGAGTATGACTTTTGAGGAGGAAAAGACCACCTTTTGAAAAGAAAAAATCTCATAAGTTTGTTATGAGAAAAACTTATGAGATTTTTTTCGCGGAGAGGCAGGGATTCGAACCCTGGGACCCCAAAAGGGGTCAACGGTTTTCGAGACCGCCCCGTTCGACCGCTCCGGCACCTCTCCTGATTTTCAATGGATAACAGAGTATTTCTCTCGGTCAAATCGATTGCAAAGATACAACTTTTTTTTGAATTAGAAAAAAAAGTTGTATCTTTGCATTTCTGAAAAGGTGGTTCGAGACCTTTTCGGAAGAAGGAAAACTTGTAATTAATAATAAGATAGAAACACATTTAAGTGAAATGACTATGAAGAAAAAATGTCTTGTAATTTTTTTGCTGATGGCGGCTGTGTGGGCTGCCCCGTCTGCCAAGGCGCAGATAGCTGACACGATGACGGTGCCATTCGGCTGTTTTGAGCAGTGGAACTCGTTTCCGGGCGACACGATGACGCTGATGATGCTCCCGATTCCCATCAACGACGGCTATACGCTGCCGGAGGGTTGGCAGATTCCACATTATGACATTGACGATACGGTGTCGGCCATGGGTATGCAGATTCCGATTAACACTTCGATTCCGTTGGCGAAGGTGTTGCGCGACACGGTCAACGCTCCTGAGGGCAGTTCGGCCATGATGGTGGAGTCGTTCACTTTCGAAGACGTGCTCACGCCGATGGCCTATTCGATGGCGTCGCAGTTTTTGGATTCCGACTTGGTCCACACCGTGCTGCCGACGATTGCTTCGACCGGCTATGTGGACGTGAACAAGATTCTGCCTCTGATGGAGCAGATTCTGGACAACCCCGCCGACCTTTCGTGGATGTTGGATATCTTGGACACTGCCGACTTTAACAACTACATATCGGGAGGTTTCCCCCTGGGCGGATTTCTGCCTGGGCGTCTGCTGGGGTATTATAAGTACTTTAACCGCAGCACCGACCCGCTGAACCGCGACTACGGCGCAATCATTGCTCTGGGGACGCGCTACGACAGCCTCAGCCACCGCCGCATGATTGTGGGGGCAGGTTCGAAGAATCTGTTCCAGCTGTACGACACGGTCAATTACGAGCCGTTCTACATGGATTATTTCCCCATTGGAGACTATCTGCCCGACGGCTATGCCTATTCGGAGCCGGACTCGATGGTGGTGCTGGTCATCTCCTCTATCGGTGAGAAGGACCGCTACAGAGGTTCTCGCCTGTGTGTCGACAGCCTGCAGCTGGTGCAGTTCCCCGGCCCGTGTGGTCGTGTGGAGAACCTGCATGAGGTGTATCACGACTATATTACCGTGGAGCTGGCGTGGAACAATTCCGCCACTCCCGACCGCTGGGAGGTGGAGTATGGCCTTGGCGGTTTCGTCCAGGGCAGGGGCACGACGTATACGGTTACCGACAGCACGTTCCTGATCAATATCCTCGAAGAGAACACTACCTATGACTTTTATGTCAGAGCCTTGTGTGGCGATACGGCTACGACTCCGTGGGTGTTTATCTCAGCGACCACCGACACTATGCCCCAACACAATCCTATCGGCATAGCCGAGGTGGACGGGTCGTCCGTTTCACTCCGACCCAATCCGTCGCAGGGGCGTTGTATGGTGGACTTCGGCGGTGTGGCGGTGGAGCGTCTTCGTCTCTATACGGTAGAAGGCCGTATGGTGCAGGATGTGGCTGTGAAGGGCGAAGGCATCGAGCTGGAGCTGCCCCACACGGGTGTCTACATCGTGGAGCTGCAGACCGCCCAAGGCCTTGTGCACAAACGGCTGGTGAACAAGTGATAAAACCTCCACGTATCGCGCGTATCACAAGGATAATAGGATACGTGGAGCAAAAGAATGAGGATGTCGGTGAACGGCATCCTCTTTTTTTGAGGGAAAGGGAAAGAAAAAACTCACAAATAAGAAAAAAGTTGTATATTTGCACTTGCAGACAGCGAGAAGTATTGTTTGCAATTGATTAAGAAAGCGCATTTTCGCTCTATTCCTATTATTGGTGAACTTCGACACTTCATATATAAGTACAGGGAATATTGGAAAATGAATGCTCCTGTTGGATTATATCAAACCTTCACGATACATCCTACAGTGGAGCAATGTTTTCAGCACAGTCGAGTCGCGACACGGACAAAGTGTAGATAATACCACAAACAATAAGATAATACAAAAACTCCCAATACCATGAAGAAAACCATTATGTTCGTTCTGCTGCTTGTTTTTGCAGTATGGAATGTGGCTGCACAGGTGCGTAATGCCTATCAGTCGGCCACCAACAACGAGGACGGGGTTGTGCATGTAGACCAATCCATGCGCCATGCCGCACGTCCACATCAGGTCATAGTCAAATTTCAGGACTATAGCGACATTAAAGTGAATCCCCAAAACAGCAAACAGTTCCAGCTATCGGGCAAGTCGGATGGCATCAATGCTGTGCTGGAAGGCTACGAGGTGGCGAATATAGAGCAGCTGCTGCCTACGTTCCAAATGCCCAAGAATCCGCGCCGTGCCGGCAGTTTCGGTGGCGGCGAAGTGGTGGAGCGCGATCTCAGCCAGCTGCACCTCATCACGCTTAGTGACGGAAGTCCCAAAAATGAGTATGAGCTAATGGAGGAACTGAAAACCCTTGCCGAGGTGGAATATGCCGAGCCCAACTACATCTGCTATGCACTGGGGCAGATGGATGGGGACTTGATGCGGGCTATGGTTCCCGCCGATGCCACAAGGGTGGCATCGCCCAAAGATACCAACCCACAGCCTAAGACAGACCCCAACGACCCGTTCTATTCCCAACAGTGGGGCATCCCTGCCTGCGGCATCAACAGCCTCCTCTCCGCACCCAAGCTCAATGCTACATGGCGACCCATCATTGCCATCATAGACACTGGCGTCGACATAGACCATGCCGACCTGCAAGGCAACATCTGGACTAATAGTACCGAGGCTAGCGGCGCGACCAACCAAGATGACGACCACAACGGTTTCAGCGACGACATCCATGGCTGGGACTTTGTGAACCAGACGGGTGAGATGCACGACTTCAACAGCCACGGCACCCATTGTGCCGGTATTGCTGGCGCGGTGACCAACAATGGTATTGGCATTGCCGGTGCCTGTCCTGACGCGCTGATCATGCCTGTCTGCGTGATGCAGAGCGATGGCACGGGCGATATTGCCACCATCATTCAGGGCATCAACTATGCCACACAGAATGGTGCCGACATTATCAGCATGAGTCTCGGCTCTTACGCCTATTCCATAGCACTGGAACAGGCTCTTGCCGTGGCATATCAGACGGCTGTCATCGTAGCTGCCGCCGGAAACGACGCCACACCTATCGACTTCCGTTGTGGTGGTGTTGGGAGTCCGCTCTACCCTGCTGCGTTCACCTTTGTTTTTGGGATACAAGCTACTGGCACTGCTTCTGGAGGGCTTGCCGAGTTCTCCAATTATGACTGTGACGGCCCTTCGTTCTCTCAGTTTAGTGAGGAGCAGCTGTACAACTACGAGCTGTCAGCACCGGGTGTGGGCATTATAAGCACTGTGCCAGGCGGGCAGTACCGCATCTACAATGGTACCTCCATGGCAACTCCCTTGGTGGCGGGCGGCATTGCCTCGCTGCTGCAACGGCGCAACTACGCCACCAAGGAAGTTCTCTTTGGAGACCTTATCAACTATTCCCAGGAGTTCAACCCCGTCAACTTCTATACGGCTTATAATGCCCCCGCTGTGGCACCCGCCGTGTTGCAGTGCGTCACCGTGGAGGTGAACGACTCGCTGTATGGCGACACCAGCATGTATGCCGATGCGGGCGAACGGATACATCTCTACCCCACCATCCGCACCGTGTGGGGACCTGCCGACAGCATCGTGGTGTGGCTGGAGTTTCAGGAGTTTGAAGACACCAACACCGTCCATATCCTACAAAACCATGTGAACTTTGTGTGGCCGCTCAGTTCGTATGCCCACAGCAAGTCGTTGAACCCGATAGATGTGAGGATAGACGACAACGTGGTGGACGGGCGCAAGATACGGCTCAACCTCTGTGCCTATTCCACCGATGCCACGGACACCCTGCGGCACCCGTTCACCCTACAGGTGACAAACGGAGTAAAACTGCATGGAATGATTAACCACAGCGATACGCTCTATCCCAATGTGCAATATATCGTCACGCAGAATCT
>JAEEGL015970563.1_pt1 | contig 22731 bp, 18 predicted proteins | sample 9134231 | NCBI WGS metagenome assembly JAEEGL01 (sample SAMN16246548, study PRJNA631951) | gut metagenome | biome: gut microbiome; feature: rumen; material: fiber-attached | host: Bos | place: Iran: Karaj | collected 2018-10 | reverse complement strand
GCAGGCAACTACTCCGGATGGCACACAATGCTCAAGAAGGACGGCCTTCAGAACCAGACATGTAACGTATTTGCAGATTATGCTAAGGGCAAGCTTGATGCAGACGGCTTTGTATCAACAATGGCTCAGGTAATCTCCAGCTACTATGCTCAGTAATAAATAACATGCAGGCAGGGCATGCATGCCCTGCCTGTTTTTTCACAAGATTAACTGTTTCCATCGCTTATAATCTGAAAGGGGGATTACAGATGGGTAACTTTTCTACAGGCCGGAAAATAGCATCCTTTGGCAGCTTAATACTCGGACTGGTACTTCTTATTGCAGGACTTGCACTTTCCATAACAGGGGCCGGGGACCTAATCCTGTTTACAATGAACATTGGCGGCAAGGCCACACCTATAATTTTCGGCAGAGGCATCATGTGTGTAATCGGTGTAATTCTTCTGATCGTTGGTCTCTATCTTTTCCCGACGCTTAAACACCACCGCGCCATTATCAATTTTATTTTCCTTTTCCCATTATTATTCGCATTTCTGGTAACTGTTATCATTCCTCTTTTCCTTGGTATCGGCTATTCCTTTACCGACTGGAACGGTATCAAAATGACAGAAACCGTAGGTTTTTACAACTACACCAGAATGTTCAAACAGCCGGCATTCCTTTGGTCAATTCTTTTGACCTTCCTGTTTGTTGTATTTAATATGATTCTGGTCAACCTTGTTGCTTTCCTCTTAGCCCTTCTTTGCACTTCTAAGATCAAGGGCCTTGGATTCTTCAGAGCAGCATACTTCCTCCCCAACCTTATCGGAGGAATCGTTTTGGGTTATATCTGGCAGTTCATTTTCAGCCAGGTTGTTACTAAGTTTTCCGGTACATATTCAATGCTTTCGGACACAAAGACAGCCTTTGTAGCTATCATTATCGTATATATTTGGCAGTACGCAGGTTATATCATGCTCATCTACATCACGGGTCTTAACACTATCCCCGGAGATGTTCTTGAAGCATCCTCCATCGACGGAGCCAACGCGATCCAGACTCTTTTCAACATCAAGATTCCCATGATCGCACCTACAATCACGATCTGTACTTTCCTTACACTTACATCAGCCTTCAAACAGTTCGATGTAAACCTTGCTCTGACAGGTGGTAAGGGTTCCGTACAGTTCCTTGGCTCTTACATCGCCAACGGTACAGAGATGCTTGCCCTTAATATCTACACCACTGCGGTTATCAACAACGATTACGCACTGGGCCAGGCAAAAGCGGTTCTGTTCTTCATCATCCTTGCAGTCGTATCCATTATTCAGGTTCGCATATCTAATAAGAAGGAGGTGGAATTATAATGCATAGAAAAGAAAGTACTTCCAGCGTTGTAATACGATTCATCATTGCTATCATTATCGCAGTATATGTACTGTTCCCATTCTTCCTTCTGCTTATCAACTCCGGCAAGGTGACAGCTGATATCACTTCCAATCCTGTAAGCCTTGCAGGTGCCAGCTTTGGCCAGCTCTTCACCAACATCAAGGCGGTTGTAAATGACCCGAACTTCAAGTTCTTCTCATCATTTGCTTCCTCCGCTGTCATCACCATTTTGTCACTGGTTCTGCTCTCTCTTTTCGGAGCCATGGCAGCATGGGTTATCTGCAGAAACAAGACCATCTGGTCCACAGTTATTTACTTTACATTTATCGCATCCATGATCATTCCCTTCCAGGTAGTTATGCTGCCTCTTATCTCTACTTTCAGAGATGTGGGAAAATTCATTGGAATTCCGATGCTTCAGTCCGTTCCCGGTATCGTTTTTGCATATCTTGGATTTGGCGGAGCCATGACAGTATTCATTCTTACAGGTTTCATCAAGGGCGTGCCCTTTGACCTTGAGGAAGCTGCCTCCATCGACGGTTGCACACCGGAGCAGACCTTCTTCCAGATCATCTTCCCGCTCCTTACACCTGTAATCACTACAGTTACCATCCTTAACGGAATGTGGATCTGGAACGACTACCTTCTTCCTTCAATGATGCTGGGACAGAACGGTAAGGTTATGACGATTCCCATCGCCATTCAGAAGTTCGTTGGATCCTACGTAAAGAGCTGGGACAGAATCCTTCCCGCAGCTCTACTTGCAATCATTCCTATGATCGTTATCTTCCTTATCGCACAGAAGCAAATCATGGAAGGCATGATAGAAGGAGCTGTTAAGGGATAACCACTTAACTAATTTACATAAAAACCCACTAAAAAGACGCATGCCGATACACGACATGCGTCTTCTATTTTACATATTATTACAGTTCAAACTTCTTCTTATCCTGAACATTGATCGACTCGCCCAGCTGTACCTCAATGAGCTTGAGCTCAGTGTCAGCAAAAATGGTGTGCTTGCAGCCGGCCTTCATGGTGATCACATCGCCGGGCTTAACAGGGTTCTCCACGCCGTCAACCACGGTTCTTCCGGTTCCGGAAATAATTACCCATACTTCATCGCGGTATTCATGGTTGTGATAGTTCATGGAATGGCCCGCATTAAGGGTTACCTTGATGGTCATGCTGGCATTCTCAACGTCTATAACCTTGAAATTACCCCAGGACTTCTCTGCAAACATGATCTGCTGCTCGAAGGAATCAACGAAGGGCTTGATGTAGGAGCTCTGCTCCTTATCTGATACAAGGATTCCCTCGGGAGATGCTGAGATCACCACATCCGTAAGTCCCATGGCAAGAACAGGCACATCCATCTCATTGACGATGTGTACACCCTTGCACTTATCATTAAGGATACCCTTGCCAACAACGTTCTCTTCCATTGCTTCCGTAAGGGTATTCCAGGTTCCGAGATCCTTCCACTCTCCGTTGAAACGCATAACCTGAATCTTCTTCTCTTTCTCAACAACTGCATAGTCAAAAGAGATCTTGGTGAGAGTGTCATATTTAGTAAAAAGATCGTTGTAATCCGTAAAATCAATAAGCTCGTGAGCCTTGTTAAGGACGTAGGACAGCTTGTACGCAAACACGCCTCCGTTCCAGAGAGCTCCCTGGCTGATATACTGAGCGGCCACATCTGCTGTGGGCTTCTCTTTGAAAGTATCTACTATACTGACATCCTCTGCATCCTTGGGAATAATGTATCCATACTTCTCGGAAGGATAGGTAGGCTCTATTCCCATGAGCACCAGATTGGCTTCACCTCTGTCAGCCTGCTCCGAAAGAGCCTTGATGGCCTCAAAATAGTCATCATTAACATAAGGATCCACAGGGCAAACAACAACAGACTCGTTAGGATCAACACCCTTGACGTCTACAAGATAAGCTGTAGCCAGCGCAATGGCAGGGAAAGTATCTCTTCTGCAGGGCTCGATTGAAATGCCCACATCCTCTCCCAGCTGATTGTGGATTGATGAAACCTGTGCCTTGCTGGTGGCTATGGTAACAGTGGCGTCCTTATCAACCTTTTTGATCTGACGATAGACCCTCTGAACCATGGACTCGTAGGAGCCGTCCTCTTTTTTGAATATCTTGATAAACTGCTTGGATCTGATGTCATTGGAAAGGGGCCAGAGGCGCTTGCCTGAGCCGCCGGATAATAAAACTATGTTCATGTGATTTCTCTTTTCATCTATAATAATGTGGTTTAAATAATAAAATTATTTCCCATAAAAAAACCCCATATATAATTGCGTCAGACAATTACTATACAGGGTAATTGTGTATTCATATTCAGCCGATAACCGACATGTAATAGGAATAAAGGCTTCTGTAGGTAGCTGCGTTGTAGTGAAGTCCATCGGCAGTTGTAAAGCCTGCCTGCTTGAGATATGTATAGCCGTCGATCCACTGCACTCTGGAGTCAAGTCCCGCCTGAAGCTGGGCATTGAAGCTCTCAATCTGGGCATTGGATACGCTGGCGCCATCTCCTACCGGAGTAACAGCCGCATAATATACTGTGACCCCTGCATTGGACCAGGTATCGATATAGCTGTTGACGAGGCTGACATACTTGCCGGCATTGGCCAGATCGTTGACACCGAAATTGATGATCATCTTGGTGCCCTTTCCTGCGTATACAGGAATAAGTGAAAGTGCCGATTCCTTGAACCAGCTGTAGCCCTCACCTATCTTGGCAATATAGGCCTTGTCTGAGGATCCAACAGCCATCTGAAGCTGTACTGTTCTGGAATCACCAACAAATACGTAAGGAGTTCCGGGAAGCTCGTCCACCATGTATTCTCCCTTGATATAAGCAGTCGAATCCTTGAATGAAACCTCATACCACTCATTGTCGGTCTCTCCGGTGACCTCCACGGCGCTGCCCCAGGAGAGCTTGCCCACCTTGTCATAATCGGTGCCTGCACCGGCTCTTACATTGACGGTGTCACTGGTATATTTGGTCTTCGGAGCCTCATACTCGGTAACAGTAAAAACAGTTCTGGTGAGTTCCACCGTAGCCTCTTCCTGAGATACGCTGACGGTGCTGACCATCTCTTCTACTTCCGATTCCGTTTCTTCCACAGCCATGGTGATGTCCTCTGCTATGGCTGTTGCCACGGCGCTGCTGGACAATTCTGAGGATGAGGTAGTCTCAACCTTGTTGGCTGCCATCATTCCCACTGCAAGGAACACGCAGAAGAAAGCGGCAAATGCTATGAGTATCATTAAATTTCTGTTTTTGAAGGTAATAATATTCATATCCTAAAAATTTTACATTAGCGTCAAAAATATGTCAAATCACCGAATTTGACTATCGCCTTCCTTATTATTATAATGACTAAGTATTAGCAAACAGAAAACGACATTATGACGGAGATAATATGTGCGGAATAATAGGTTACATAGGTAAAAAAACTACTATAGATATTCTACTTGATTCACTGGAGCTTCTGGAGTACAGAGGCTATGACAGTGCAGGTGTAGCTCTTTTTGCAGATCCTGATAAGGGTCCTGTTGTCAAAAAGGTCGCAGGCAGGGTTTCAGCCTTAAGAGCCATCTGTCAGGATCTTCCAGAGGACCCTTGCGCAGGTATCGGTCACACCCGTTGGGCTACCCACGGCGGTGTCAGCGATGCAAATGCTCATCCTCATCAGCAGGGAAGAGTTACCCTGGTTCACAACGGAATCATCGAGAACTACAAGGAGCTTATCAAGGAGTACAATCTTAAGGACAGGCTGGTTTCAGAGACCGACACCGAGGTTGCAGCCGCAGTTCTTGATTCACTCTACGACGGCGATCCCGAGAAGGCCCTTAGAGACCTGGTAAGTGTTCTGAAAGGAACCTTCGCCTTCGCTGTACTTTTTTCCGATAAGCCCGGTAATATATATGCAATCAGAAACGTCAGCCCCATCGTTGTTGCAATGACTGAGCACGGAGCTCTTCTTGCTTCTGATGTAGCAGCCCTTGGTGTTCATGCAAGAGAATATGCATTCCTTCCCGAATATCAGGTGGCTTGTCTCTCCTCCAAGGGCATCATCGTTCACGACGAGAAGAGACGTGAGGTTCCTCTCCAGCTTATGGAGATCGACTGGGATACCAGCCGCGGCGGCAAGGACGGATATCCTTTTTATATGGAAAAAGAGATCCACGAACAGCCCGATGCCATCCGCAACACCATAGAGCCTCATATCATAAACGGCACCACTTCCTTTGCAGATGAGCAGATTCCCGATTCACTCTTTAGAGAGAATCAGAACATCATAGTTATCGCCTGCGGTACAGCCATGCACGCCGGCCTTATCGGTCAGCAGCTGTTCCACACACTTGCAAATATTCATACGGACGTGGCCATGGCTTCAGAGTTTACTTACACCAACCCTGTTATCAAGCCAGGCACACTGGTTATCGCCGTTTCACAGTCAGGAGAGACAATCGATACTCTCGAAGCTATCAAATACGCCAAGAAGCGCGGTGCCAAGGTTCTGTCCATAGTTAATGTCAAGGGTTCAACCATTGCAGATAACAGTGACTATTGTATCTATACACACGCAGGTCCGGAGATCGCGGTTGCAAGTACCAAGGCCTTTACCAGCCAGGCTTCCGTATTCTATCTCCTGGCAATTCATGCAGCAAGACTTAACGGACTCCTCACACAGGCTGAGGTAGCAGCATATCTTGAGGGACTTAACAGTATTCCCGAAGTTATTGGCAGGATCCTTGATCAGAAGGACTTTATCAAGAACATGACCAGGAACCTTCTCTCCTCAGATCAGTGTTTCATGATCGGCAGAGGCCTGGATTACTCCCTGCTTCTTGAAGGATCACTCAAGCTCAAGGAGATTTCCTATATCCACTCCGAAGCCTACGCTTCCGGAGAGCTCAAACACGGTACCATCGCACTTATAACAGACGGTATACCTGTGGTTGCACTGGTAACTCAGAAGGCACTGGCTTCCAAGGAGTATTCCAACATCCGTGAGGTTCAGTCCCGCGGCGGAAATGTACTTCTTATTACCAAGCAGTCCCTCTATAAGGATATGAACATCGCTGAGGAGGATACCTTCCTCCTTCCCGAAATCGATGACATGTTCATGCCCTTCCCCGCTGCAGTTGTTATGCAGCTGATCGCTTACTTCACCTCAGCAGCCAAGGGCTATGATGTGGACAAGCCACGTAACCTTGCCAAGGTTGTTACAGTAGAATAATGATGTAAAAAATATACGCCTGACACTGGGACGATATGTGTCAGGCGTTTTTATATGAAAAAGTGTGTGTGAAAGCTGTGTAACATATGGAGAACATCTTCTTACGCTGAAATAGTGGTTGCAGCACTAACGCCGTCCTCTATTTCGCTCTTTTTCTCCAAAACAAAATTTATATAGTCAGTGGAAATGCCGCCGAGATTAAGACCTATTGCTTCATGGCCGCTTATCTTGAACACTCTCGCAACCGTTCCCACAACATCGATTCGTTTGCTGTTCTTGCTCTTATGGAACATCAACCTTACGGTGTCTCCAACCTTGTATTCGGCAAGACCGTCGGCCAAAAATGCCATGCCTCGAAGTGATACGTCATGAACAACAATGTTCTAGGGCGTAAAGCCATTTACATACGCAGTGCCGGGAATATTAACATTGTAGCGCTTGGCTCTTCTTCTGTTGTTCTCACCTGTGATCTCTTTCCCTTTGACAATGTGAAAAGCAGAACCGCCAAAATCTACCCTCTGAAGTGAGTCCACCTTAAACAGATGCTTATCATCTGTATAATCGTCCTCATATATGAGGCTTGCGCTGCTACAGCTGTTAACAATAGTTCCGTTACTATAAACCGGTGTAATAAGAGCTCCTCCTTCGTAGTGTATCAGCACCGTAGCTTCTGCCTTAACCATCAAACCGTTATGAATCATACTGATTATGATTTTTTTGCCTTGTTTCATATCCTGTATCTTCATACGCTCAGTATAAAAATGACCGGTGAACAGTTTGTGTTATATATGTGAAAAAATTGTGTTCTTGACGAAATACTGTATAAAAATTTCAAAAAAGCCACGAAAACCTTTTCGATAGTTTCAGTTTCCGTGGCTTTTTGCGATTATATATAATTGTTATTGCGTTCTATTGGACAATCAGCCCACCTCAAGGCCCTCGATCTGAGCTGTATACAGGTGATAGTAATCGCCCTTCCTGGCCATGAGTTCCTCATGGCTTCCGCACTCTGTTATTCCGCCGTCGTTGATATACATGATCTTGTCGCACTTGGTGATGGTGGAAAGTCTGTGGGCTATGATAAAGCTGGTTCTGCCTGCCAGCATGGCATCAAGTCCCTGCTGCAGCGCTTTCTCAGTCTGGACATCTATACTTGAGGTAGCTTCGTCAAGGACCAGTATGGAAGGATCTGACAAAAGCGTTCTGGCGAAGGATATAAGCTGCTTCTGGCCCTGGGACAAAAGTGCGCCCCTCTCCTTAACCTCAGTCCTGTAGCCTCCGGACATGCCCTTGATAAAGTTATGGGCGCATACGGTCTTGCTGGCACGTCTTATCTCAGCCTCTGTGGCATCCAGTTTGCCGTATCTGATGTTGTCCTCAATTGTTCCCGAGAAAATGAAACTATCTTGCAACATTATACCCATTTGGGATCTAAGACTCTGCAAAGTAACCTTGGAGATGTCCTGACCGTCTATGAGGATACGACCGCTGTCTACGTTGTAGAACCTGGAAATAAGGCTTACGATGGTGCTCTTTCCGGCTCCTGTGGGACCTACCAGGGCTACACTCTCACCGGGCTTAACCGTGAAGGATACATCGTGCAGAACTTCTTTGCCCTTCTCATAGGAGAATGAAACGTGATCAAAGGTTACCTCTCCCACCATCTTCTTCATCTCAACGGCATCCGGCGCATCGTCAACAGTTACGGGCTCGTCCATTGCTTCAAAGATTCTCTCAAGATAAGCCATGTTGTTGATAAAGCCGTTGAAGATATTTCCCAGGTTCATGATGGGCTGCCAGAATCTTGCGGCGTAGCTGGAGATTGCCACGATGGTACCCAGGGTCTCGTTGCCGCCTGCAAAGATGAGAAGGCCGAAGATGTAGATCGCTGCCCTTACAAGAACAGAGATAATATCGATTCCGGGCCATACCATGGTGGAGTAGCTTACGGCTGTCATCCAGGTCTTACGGCAGTTATTTGACAGAGTCTTGAAGATATCAGCATTCTCGTCTTCTCTTGCAAATATCTGAGTTATCCTTGCACCTACTATGTTCTCCTGAAGGTAAGCGTTAAGGTTGGAGTTCTTGTTGGATACGGCCTGCCAGGCTCTTCTTTGCTTGTTCTTGATCCAGAACATGAATACCATAAGGAAAGGCACTCCCGCCAGAACCACAAGGCTAAGCTTCACATCCACTGCGAACATGAAAATCACGATAAATACAAGGTTGATGATCTCAAGGATGACATTAATCAGTCCGTTACTTAACATGTCCGAAACGGAATTGACGTAGTTAACCACCCTTACCAGTATCTTGCCGTGGGGCCTGTCGTCATAGTACTGGAAGGGGAGCTTCTGCAGGTGCTTAAACAGGTCCGTCCTTATCTGATAGATAATGTCCTGGCTGACATTAACCATGACTCTTGATCTGATGGTGGTAAAAAGCACACTTATAATGTAGAAAACCGATGCAAATACCACCAGTCGATACAGCATATTTACATCCTTCTGCGGAATTGCTATATCAAGAGCTCTCTGTACGATAATAGGGCTGACAAGGGCCGCAGCTCCGCCAATTGCAGACAGGATAAGTGCCAGCGCCATTTTGCCTGCTTGCTTTTTGATATATACCCATGCCCTTAGGAGGTGTCGTATGTCAAAAGGCTCTTCTAAGATTTCATCTTCTTTGTAGGTATTTCGTCTTGCCATCTTACTTCCTCCTTTCACGCACCGGCCTGGAGCTTAACAAGCTCTGCGTAGTAGCCGCCTTTTTTGATAAGTTCTTCGTGGGTTCCCCGCTCTGTTATCTCGCCGTGCTGCATGATGAGGATCTGGTCCGCATCCTTGGTGGTGGATATACGCTGGGCGATGATGATCTTGGTGCAGGGGAAATCCAGGTTACGAAGGCTCTCCTGGATCTCTTTTTCCGTCTCAAGGTCCACGGCGGAGGTGGTATCGTCAAGGATGAGGATGGAAGGTCTTACGGCCAGCGCCCTTGCAAGGGATATTCTCTGCTTCTGTCCGCCGGATAAGCCAACGCCTCTCTCTCCGACTATTGTGTCATAGCCCTCGGGCATCTTGGCGATAAAGTCCGAGGCAGCCGAGTACTTGGCAAATCTCACTACCTGCTCTTTACTCAGCTCACTGTCACCATAGGCGATGTTGCCGTCAATGGTATCGGAGTAAAGTAGTACATCCTGAGTTGCGAGACCTATGTTTTTGCGAAGCTGTGTGAGCTTGAGTTTATTGACGTTAACGCCGTCAACCAGCACTTCTCCCTCAATGGGCTCATAGAACCTGGGGATCAGGTGGATCAGGGAAGTCTTGCCGCAGCCGGTCTCGCCCATGATTGCAATGGTCTGGCCGGGCTCTGCCTTAAAGGATATATGTTCCAGAACCGGTAGCTTGCCGTCGGAATACATGAAGGATACATTCTTAAACTCAACTTCTCCTCTGAAGCGCTCAGGCTTATCTACCGCATCGGGTGCGTCCTTGATCTCAGGCTCCGAGTAGTAGATCTCCATAACCTTGGCAGAAGCCGCAGAGAATCTCTGGAACTCGTTCATTACGTTACCGAGCTGTCTCATGGGGTTGGCAATAGCCCAGATAAGCCCTGAGAAAGCCACGTATTCACCCATGGATAGCTTGCCGTCTATAAGGAAGAGACCTCCTACCAGAATAAGAATGACTGATAAGAGGTTAGCCAGAGTTTCTATAAAAGGATAGAATCTAAGCCACACTAATGCAGTCTTTTTATTGGTATCCCTAAAGTCTGTGTTGCAGTCATCGAACTTTTTAATCTCATAGTCTTCTCTGGCAAAAGCCTTAACCACGCGGTTGCCGGCGATATTCTCCTGGGCGACGGTGTTCATGTAGGCCAGCTTCTCACGAAGGAGGGCGTGCATTGGTGCCACCAGGAGCTTGAATACATATATGATTAAAAAGATAAGGGGCGCCACGATAAGAAGGCTGAAGGCCAGCTGCCAGTTCATGGCGATGAAGTAAACAGCGGTTGCGGTTATAAGCGCAAAAGCTTCCACTACCATTCTGATAACCCAGGCCACCATATGCCTGACAGCGTCCAGGTCACCGGTCACTCTGGTCATGAGGTCACCGGTTCTGTAGGTGGAATAAAACTTCATATCCTGCCTCTGGATCTTGTCGTAGAGGAAGTTCCTGACCCTGAACAAAACAGTCTGGGACACCTTCTCATAGGCCATACAGTCCAGATAGACTATAGCGCACCTTAGAATTGTCAGACCTATCATAAGGAGAAGTAGCCTTATAAACTCATCCGTATGAGCCTCAAGATACTGCCTTGCACCTTCTCCTGACAGGAATCTGTCTATGATCCGGCCGGAAAAAAAGGGCACCGTTAGCTGCATCATATTGTAGATAACCGTGCCCAGGATCGCGAATACATAAAGGAGCCTTGCCCCCTCCATGTTGTCCCACAGCCACTGTAATCTGGTTCTGGGATACTTCCATTTTGAGTTCTTAGCTTTCATTTCACATCTCCCGATTTATGATTTGTGATATTGGTTTTTTGGAGCATTCTTTAATTGTAACCTGACAGAATTCTTAAAACCATTCAGTTTCCGACATGGGAGCTTCTCATTTTTTGCACTGGAGTCACAAAAATAACGATATACCCCAGATTTTTTAACTCGATTCAATTGATGAAGGCCTGGCAAAGCTGTAAAATTATATTAGTTGGGTTTATATGTAATCTGTTGGGGCAAAACATATGGAACTGTACTACAACATGATCGTCAACATTGGCCTTCTTGTTCTGATCGCCAATGTTCTGGTAAGAATTCCTGTAGTTACACAGATCATCTGCGAGGAGAACAAGCACACGCTCCTGGCTAAGCTTGTGCTTGGTGGGATTTTCGGAGGATTCTGTATTTTTTCAACCTGCACCGGCGCTCAGGTTCAGGGGGCTATTCCTAACACCCGCGTTCTCGGCGCCCTGGCGGGAGGTCTTTTGTGCGGCCCCACTGTGGGCATTCTGGCCGGTCTTATCGGCGCCATTCACCGATTCTTTTTTGATATCCACGGAGTTACAACCTTCGCCTGCGCACTTTCCACGTTCCTGGAGGGCGTTCTAGGAGCAGTTCTTTACCAAGTATTTCGTAAAAGAAATATCGACTTCGAGTGGAAGTATCTGGTTTTTATCACCGCTGCTGCCGAATGCATGCACATGGCAAATCTCCTTATCTTTGTGCGTCCCATCAACATTGCAGTTCCCATTGTTAAGATAATCGCCCTTCCGATGATCATCTTTAATTCCATCGGCATGGTGCTGTTTTTCTCTGTATTTAAGGATATATATACCAGGCAGAACCTGATAGCCGCTGACAAGATGCAACTGGCCCTTAACATAGCCGACGCCTGTGTCCAGAATATCAGAAAGCATCACATCACCGACGAGGATTACAAAGAAATGGAAAAGACCATCAGTGGATTTTCAAGATGCCGCGATGTCTTTTTCCTGCCTGCAAGCCGCAAAGAGGAGCTCCGAAACTGCGGTTATGCGCTGTCTGAGGAGTTCTTAAAGGATATTGATGAAAAGTGTGTCACAGAGCTGGTCTACAGAAAAGAACGAAGGGCCCTGCCCTTTAAGACCACACTTGTGGCCTCCGGATCTAAGGTCACAGTAGGAAATGAAACCTGGGGTTATCTCGTGCTGGTTTTTGACAGGCGCTATTCATCCCCCGAAGCAGCCAAATGCCTGGTGCTGGCCCTTGCCAAGTTTTTTACCACCAACTACGAGGCACATCAGGTTGAATATCAGAAAAAGATGAGAGAAAGGGCTGAGTTCCGCGTTCTGCAATCCCAGATCAATCCGCATTTTCTTTTTAACTGTTTAAATACCATATCCTGCTTCTGCCGTGAAAAGCCGGCTTATGCAAGGGAGCTTCTCCAGGCTCTGTCGGTGTATTTCAGGCATAACCTGAACTCCAGCGATGCCTACATGATAGATATCGAGGCGGAGTTTGAACAGGTAGATGCGTATCTGATGCTGGAGAAGGCCCGCTTTGAGGACCGGCTTTCTATCAAAAAGAACATCGAAAGAGATCTTCATGTGCAGGTGCCCACACTTATCCTGCAGCCCATAGTTGAAAATGCCATAAAGCACGGCGCCATGAAAAGAGATATCGGAAAGGTAGAAATTGAAGCGGGAATGGATGGCCAGGAACTCTTTATCCGTATCTCAGACAATGGATATGGGATTCCGGACCAGGTTCTCAGAGCATTTAATGACAAAACCACAAAGGGACGGTACGGACTTCTTAACGTGGACGGAAGGCTTCGCAGCATATACGGCGAAAAGCATGGTCTTCAGATAGAGACATCCGGTAGCGGCACCACAGTATCCATGAGGATACCGCCAAGAGCTTTGTTGGAGGGATGATACATGACAAGAATACTTATTGCGGATGACGAGAGGCCGGCAAGAAGCGAACTTCGTTTTTTACTGGAGAAGATTTTAAAAGAAATGGGCCGAAGGGAGGTTGAGATCCTGGAGGCTTCAAATGGAGCCGCGGCTCTGGAGCTTATTGAGCAAAACTCCTTTGATGCCTGCTTTTTTGACATCGAGATGGGAGATCTGAAGGGAACGGAGCTCGCCGCCCGGATGCGGGAAAAAGAGCTGTATACCGCCGTGATCTTTGTGACCGCCTATGCAAACTATGCGGTAAATGCCTTTGAAGTGGAGGCGGTGGACTATGTCCTGAAGCCCTTTGATGAGGGGCGCATAAGAAAGTCCATTCAGAGGCTTTTAGACAGAGAAATGATCCCCTCCAAAAAGCCTGGGCCCTTTGCGCTGCCTGCCGGAGATCACATGGAGGTTGTAAATGCCGGCAACATCAGCTATATCGAGGCGATCCACAAGGGTGCCAAGGTCCATTGTCACCACAACACCTACTATTCCGGAGATCCTCTTATCGAGTGGGAAAAGAAACTGAGTCCTGCCGGGAATCAGTTCCTTCGGATCCACAAGAGCTATATTGTAAACCTGGATGCCTGTGAAGCCCTTGTCCCCGACTACAACAACGGCTACGCATGCAAGCTTAAGGACTGCGAAAACACTGTTATCCCAATCAGCCGAAATATGATCCATGAAGTTAAAATGCATTTCAGTACCTGATTTTCGCATTTTAATACTTCTTCATTGTTCGGTATACCGCATAATATTATACTGATCATAGGGAAACTTTTTTCCACTAAAGTATAGGAGGGGATTCATATGATCAGCTTTATTGTATGTTTAGCAGTATTGATTGCAGGTTATTTCATCTATGGTGCTATTGTTGACAGGGTATTTGGGCCGGATGACAGAGAAACTCCGGCAGTCAGGATCAATGACGGCGTTGACTTCGTTACGATGCCCAGGTGGAAGCTGTTCCTGATCCAGCTCCTGAACATCGCAGGACTTGGACCAATTTACGGAGCTCTTGCAGGAGCTCAGTGGGGCACCTCCGTATTTCTCTGGATCACTCTTGGAACCATCCTGGCAGGTGGTGTTCATGATTTTTCTGTTGGTTTTATGAGCATGCGTCATGACGGCGCCAGTGTTTCCGAGCTGACAGGTATGTATCTTGGAAATATCATGAAGACAATCATGCGTGTATTCTCCGTAGTTCTTCTTGTTATGGTAGGTACCGTTTTTGCAGTAGGACCTGCCGGACTTATTTCACTTCTTATCGGCAACCAGGGCGGCTCAGGACTTCTTACCAACAGCACCTTCTGGCTTGCACTTATTCTTATCTATTATTTCATAGCTACTTTTGTTCCGATCGACAAGATCATCGGCAAGCTCTATCCGGTATTCGGAATCTGCCTTATCGTCATGGCGATCGGAGTTGGAATCGGTATCTTCACACATGGTTACAGGATTCCTGAGATCCAGCTTTCAAACCTTCATCCGTCAAATACACCTATCTGGCCCATGATGTTCGTATCTGTTGCCTGCGGTGCTATTTCAGGCTTCCATGCAACACAGTCTCCTCTTATGGCACGCTGCTGTAAGTCGGAAAAAGAAAGCCACATGGTCTTCTACGGTGCTATGGTATGTGAAGGCATCATCGCTCTTATCTGGGCAGCAGCAGGCAGCGCAGTTTATGAAAGGACCGGCGGCCTTACATCAGGTCTTACAGATATGCTTGCAAACGGACAGGCTGCATGTGTATATGATATCTGCACAAAGACAATGGGCGGCTTTGGTATTGTTCTTGCAATGCTGGGCGTTATAGCCTGCCCTATCACATCAGGCGACACAGCTTTTCGTTCCGCAAGACTTGTGGTTGCAGACTGGTTCAAGGTTGATCAGAAGCCCTATTTAAAGAGACTCTACCTCTGCGTTCCGCTTCTTCTTGCAGGCGCGTTTATCAGCCAGCTTAATTATGGTATCGTTTGGAGATACTTTAGCTGGTCTAACCAGACCCTGGCTATGATAGCTCTCTGGACAGCATCAATGTATCTGTTCAAGAACGGCCGCTTATACATAATCACAGTAATTCCGGCAACCTTCATGTCAGCAGTATCGGTAACCTATTTCTTCTGTGCACCTGAGTGCCTGCATCTGTCAGTGCTGATCGCATACCCTGTGGGAATAGTTGCAGCCATCGTATTCCTTGTGCTCTTTATACTGGCAACCAGAAGAACATCAGTGACTGAGAAAAAAAAAGATGATGGCCACCACCACAAACTCCATACTGCGTGAAAAAAAGCATTAAAAAAATATTATTTCTGTTGACAAAATTCGAGGGGCTTTGCTATAATAATTTTTGCGACTGATTTAAAAAAGTCCAAGCTGTTGTAGCACAGTCGGTAGTGCGTCGCATTGGTAGTGCGGAGGTCACGAGTTCGATTCTCGTCAGCAGCTTAGCCGTAACCCTTTTGGGTTGCGGCTTTTTTGTTGTGGTGAAGAGGACGGAAAAAGAGCGGGGAATTGGGAATTGCAGCGGAGGCATAGAAATATTCGCCCCTCTTTCGCTATGATTCATGGTCCTCCCAAAAGGCCCCAAATAATCTACGGCTCTAAAACTCCGCCCGGATTGTTCTGATATGGTTTCCCGGGTGGGTATGGCCGGGCGTCAAACAACGAGCCGTGAACAGATTCTTCGGGCCCTTTTGAGAGAACTCATGAATCTTGACGCTCTTTCACAGGCGAATATTTCTATGCCTCCGCTGCAATCCCCCATTCCCCGCTCTTTTTCCTGTCTTTCGCTAAATTTGAAAAGTCGCAACCCTGGTTACTAACTTCAATCCTTTTTAATACGTGCTAGCTATGTCGAGGCTTTTGGAACTGTGCTATCGAGTAAGCAGACAAGAATTTGGTCCAGATATTTAAGTAACGATGCACTAGTCTAGTTCTTACTGCCTGTCGTATTTTTTATTGTTTGCAGTAGGAAAACAGCATTGATATAGTGCCTCTTTTTACAAAACTGACTTGGTTTATACCTAAGGCATATGAACGCATGCCTAATAGAATATTTCATATGCATATTTGTCATTGATCCCACTGAAATAACTTTGGATATACAGATTAACATCCCAGATTTTTTCGTTTTAATATGCACTTTTACTGTAAAATAGCCATTCCTAGCTCAATATTGATTCTAAAAGGCATATTAACAAAAGGAATAATTGCATTTTCATATGATTATCAGGATAATGATTCCTTATAGGCACAGATAACACGCGGATTACAAATAAATAGCAGCAGGAGTGTATGAATTAGCTTTTGTAACACTTCAGAATAGGCATTTTTCTTCTAGGAGTGCTTTGATATCCAAATTTCGTCAATTATTGACTCCAACAGGCACTCGAGGTGAAAGTCAGTATAAATCTGAGTGTTCGCCCACATCTTGCCTTACACTCTTATACAGGTTTTATGTTGTTCCGCATGTTTTTGTTGTGTACAAAGAAATTCCGCCAGATTGTTCCAAGATTCTGAGCCCGAGGTACTGAAAACAGCCACCGCGTAAGCGGCTTGCCCTTGATAGCGCAAAGAATAATTGCTACAATGCTGTCATTCTCATACAGCCGAGGATTAGCCTGGATGCGTCTTCGGGACCTTTTGCGATATTTATCTTCTGCATTTTTCCATCCTCCTTTGAAGTATTGGTTTAGTTTAAAGTGACAGTCAACTCTGTATCATCAATTAGCTTGACCTGCGTCTTGGTTTCCCCGAGGCTTAGGCGGTAATCTCCTTTGAAAGCTTCCACCATGGCGCATCCGTTTTCATCTGTTTTAACAAAAATATCAGTCCACCATTCCTTCTTAACAAGGTTCTTTAGCATCTCATAGGATGGCTTTTTGGAATTATCGAGCCTTATATATCCGCTGGGTGCCTTGAGCCATGCGCCGTCCCTGTAATCCCAGGTTGTTATTGCTTCCACAAGGGGATGCTCAAACAATGTCCTGTACATTTCCTCAATTTCTTTGGCCTGCCTCTCCTCGCCTTCAGGTGTAGAGGGCCACTCCTCGACCTGCCAGTCATTGAGATCTACGATGTGTGCGGGCATAATATCACCTGAAATAAGAGTATTTTCGGTAAAATGTATCGGAAGACCAAAGTGTGAAAAGCGCTCCAGGACTTCTTCCAGCTTCTCCTTTCCCCAATAGCCCTGATGCTGATGGGACTGGATACCTATGGCGCTTATAGGAACCCCCGCGTTAAGGCAACCATCTATCAGAATCTCGTAGTTTGTTGAAGTGTTGAAGTCATTGAGCAGCAGAACTGCATCAGGGTTGTCTGCATGGGCCCTGTCAAAGACTTCTTTTATCAGTCCTACCCTGCCCTTTTCCTTGCAGATCCTGGTTATGGCATTATCGTACTTGTCAAAAATGGGCATGATGACAACCTCATTTATCACATCCCACATATCTATAATGCCCTTAAAGCCTGTGACTTCGCGGTCTATACGCTCAAGCTGCTTTTTCATAATGGTCTCATTATCATATTTCATGAGCCAGTCAGCGCAGGCTGTATGCCAGCACAGAGGATGGCCCTTAACAGTAACGCCCCTCTCCTTCAAATACTCAGCAGTCTTCATGAGGGCATCTCTGTTCGGCTCGCCTTCTACCTTTTCATACTGTCCCCAGTAAAAAGGAAGTGTTCCGTAGTTAAAGATTTCAAGCCAGCTGTCTGTTATCTGTTTATGCTCCTCGTCCCCGTTCAGCACGTAAGGAATGAAGTCAAAAGCGCCGCAGCCAAATAAAAACTTGTGATTAGTCTGCTGCAGTCGTACTTCTGCGTTACTTAAGGGATTCCCCTGGGCATCAGTAACCCTTATAAGCTTTTTAACTTTTCTGTGTGAAATGTCCATAAATCCGCCACCTTCCTTTAGTCATGTACTCTTTCCTGCTTCAAATTGCTCAGTAGTTGTATCATACATTCTAAGGCCGGCTTACGCTTACGGATTTTTGTTATCACTTATCTCATTTTTTGTTTTGGAGTTTTGGTTTCCCGGATGTTTTGATTTACCGGACGCACTTTGAAGGCGAAGAGATACCCTGTAGCGGAGGCATAGAAATATTCGCCTCTGAAGGAGCGCATAGATTCATGAATTCTCTCAAAAGGACCTAAAGAATCTGCCCACGGTTCGTTGTCTGACGCCCGGCCATAACCACCCGGGAAAACATATCAGAACAATCCGGGCGGAGTTTAGAGCCGTAGATTATTTGGGGCCTTTTGGGAGAACCATGAATCATAGCGATGGAGGGGCGAATATTTCTATGCCTCCGCTACAGGGTATCTCTCCGCCTTCCAAGTGCTGTTCCATGTAAAAACAAAAAACGTGAGTCCTGTAGTTTATTGGCAAATATTCATTTAGTTGTATTGGTGTTTGTTTTCGGTGCTGAGTTCGTTCTGGAGCATGGTGAATAATTCGGAGTATCTGAGGGTTGTGCCGCCTTCGTAGCGGACTGCTCTGGCGTATAGGGAGAGGGGGATTTCTTTGCCCTCCCAGGATATGGGTTCTTCATTATGGCTCAGGATTCTGTGCATAGGGTTCTTGCGTAGTTTTCGTCTGATGAACCTGTCAGAATTACGAATTCATCTCCGCCGATGCGGAATACCACGTCTTCAGTTCCTGCTGCCTGCTCCATGCGTTTCATGGCGGTTATTATTGCCAGATCTCCTGCTTTGAAAGAAATGTCGTTTATGGGAATAAGGCTTTTGATGTCACACAGCACCAAATAGCAGCCCTTTCTCTCTCTTATGCAATCGTATAATTCACTGATATCAACTTTTTTCCTGTCGGACATCGTCTTTTCCTCCATTAGTTCCCGGTCGATTCTGTAGCCGGGAAACAGCTCAAATTCAGAGGGATTTTTTCTAAACTCCGAAGGCGACACCTGCCAGACACTGTAAAAGGCTCTTGAAAAGGCTTCATTACTGCCATAGCCATATTCGAGTGCTATGTCCAGCAGCGACCTCTCAGGGTTATGCCCAAGCTCTTTGGAGGCCCTGCTCATGCGTCTTCGGATTATGTAATCCCTGATACTGATGTTGTTAATGTACCTGAAAAGCTTTTCAATAGTGGACTTTGAGCAGTGCAAATGATCAGCAATGGTCTCTGTTTTGATGGCCTCAGTGAGGTTGTCTTCGATATATTCCAAAGCCTCAATAAGGAGCTGAATATTTTCCATGCCCTTAGTCCTTTCTACTACGATATCGTGATTCTATTATACGAATGCATATGAAACTATTCTTGATAAAATGAGTAATGTTTTACATCATATTTTCCTGTTTCTGCTGATACTTTAAAAGGTCCTCGGTCATATCCTTAGCGGTCTTAAGATCCAGCCACCAGAGGAGCAGATTCACCAATATGAAAATGATGACTATGCTCACTGACACGCCCACTGCTGCAGCTATCAGTTCGGAAGTGATCTCTCTTCCGCCAAACATGAATGCCAGCATAAGGACTATGAGAAGCAGCATCCTTACTATGTTGCGTATAAACTCCTGCTTTACCGATAATTCTTTTTTATCTCTGATGAGCAGCGTGGGTATTGTTCCGATAAGTCCATAGATAAGTGGGTACAAAAATACTTCATAGCCAAAGACCTGAGTTGGTGCAAGTATCTTGCCCAGAATAAGCATTGCCACATTTATCAGTGTCACCGATATGAAAAAACTGTTTAAAATATCTCTGATACGTTCCTTCATGTTAATCACCTCGCTGCCGGTTATCCCCGGAGCCTTTCCTTGATCTCAGAAACATATTTCCTGGAAATTATCACATTCTCATTGTTCTTAAGCTGACATAAGAACCTGCCGTTCAGTGCCGGTTTTATGGATGATATCTTCATCAGATTTACCACCACTGACTTTGAGATCCTTGCAAAACTTCTGTCGGATAAGAGTTCTTCGAATTCATATAGGCGCTTACGGGATTCATAACAGTTTCTTCCAAGATAAATAAAGGTCTTATCATCCACAGCCTCGATGTAATAGATCTCAGAAAGGGGTATCTGATACTGCTTTTCCTCTCTTGTGGCTTCAATACTTCCCTGGTGGAGCTTAACAAAACGGATGATCTCTTCTACTTTTGAATCGCGCTTATGGCACCCGATCTCTATATATTCAGTTTGGTCGTTCCGGATCTCTTTTACCTTAATTTCCATTAAATAATCAGTAACTCTCTTCTACAGAGAATTCTCCTTCACCTTTCAGATAACAGTCATAGAACCTTAAGATAATGCTGTTCATGGTATCAATACATTCTCCCGGATCTACGTCGCCGGTGCCGAGCATATTTGCCAGGGCGGGGGATATAAGCGGAAGATCAGTAAAATTCATATGTCCCGCGTTCTCAAAATAGGTTTCATATCCGCAGGTTGCATTCTGAAGAACGACATTGTTGGCATAAGCATAGGAATTTCTAACTGCGTCGACTTCTTGTCTATGGTGCTCCTCGTTGGCTATGGCAAGAAGGGGCGTTTCATAGGGTTCTTCATTGATCTGAACAACGCCATCCTCTACGCCGGTCTCTTCACCCAGCATAGTTCCGTCGATATCTATTACCGCTGAGATGTCTGCTCTTCTTCCCACTGTTACTGCAGTCGCTCCGCCCATGGAATGTCCCATCAATCCTATTTTATCAAAATCAGTGGCCTTTAGAACAGATACGAGAATGTCCTTGTCCTTATCGTCATAAAACCATGCTGCGGAAAGCGTATCGTCACTGCCGGCCTTTTTAAGTTCATCTACTACAAAATTCATATCAGCAATGCGAAGCTGCATCCACTCAGAAGTAATGTCATAGATCTCGGCTTCAGGAACGTCGCTGCCGCCTACTGACAGAGCGGTCTGGAAAAACTCGGAATCAACAGTGACTGTTTTACCAGAAGAGTCTTTTGTGAAAAAAGAATGATATGGGTGATCTAAGCTGACCACTACGTAGCCGTGGCTTGCAAGCTCCATATAGGTTGAGGTGTTGCTCTGATAATAGCCAAAGGCACCGTGGCTGAAGATTACAAGAGGCAGGGTGTCCTCAGAGAAATCGTTTATGTTCTCAGGAAAATAAAAATGTACGGGAACTTCACGTTTTGAACCATCCTGCTCGAAGGTTTCAAGCCTGCTGTCATCGATCAGGATTGCTGATGTTTCTGCAAGTGCATAGTCTCCTGTTGTTTCTCTGCCGTTATAATCTGTTATAACATATGTGCGGAACAGTACCGCGCCAAGGATAATAACTCCTATTATGCAAAATATAACTAACTTAGTGTTTTTCTTTTTCTTTTGAATTGTCATCTTATTTACCGCCTTTCTGATGAGACTATATCGCCGATAGAGTCTGTATTCAATGCTTAGGTGGGTAAGATGCACAAATTGGCGGCAAGATGCAAGTATCAGATTCTTTCGTCTGTTACGATATGCTCTACGCCGCTATGTTCATTCTGAAGATAATCCTTCATGAAGGTGGGAAATGCTTTGTACTTATCGAGTTCAGCGATGGGGAGCCAGTACATGTTTTCCTTAACGCCCTGGGTGTAGCTGTCGCTGTGAAGCTCTCTGGTTCCTCTTGACTTCATTAAGAAGTAAAAGGCTATTTCGTGGCAGTCAAGGCCCTTTAAGCCGCCCTGATTATCAGCAAAAAAGTTCTCGTGGATCACGGCGAGGCGGTCAATCTCATAAGGAACGCCGGTTTCCTCGAGAACTTCTCTTTTGACGGCAGCTTCGGCAGTTTCGCCCATGTGAACGGCGCCGCCAATGGAGTAGTAGTAATCATCAATCTCATTTCCGGCAAAAAGTACATATCCATCCTCAACGATTATCGCTGCCGCACGATATCTGAACCACTTATTTTCATTAGTAAATCCGCAATTGTATTCCATATCTGTAATTCCTCCCTGAATGTAGTTTGTTGGTTTCCTGGGGGTATTGGTTTCCCGAGGGTGTTGGTTTCCCTGGGGTTATTGGTTTCCCGGACGCACTTGGAAAGCGCAGAGATACCCTGCAGCAGAGGCATAGAAATATTCGCCCCTCCATCGCTATGATTCATGGTTCTCCCAAAAGGCCCCAAATAATCTACGGCTCTAAACTCCGCCCGGATAGTTCTGACATAGTTTCCCGGGTGGTTATGGCCGGGCGTCAAACAACGAGCCGTGGACAGATTCTTTAGGTCCTTTTGAGAGAACTCATGAATCTATGCGCTCCTTCACAGGCGAATATTTCTATGCCTCTGCTGCAGGATATCTCTTCGCTTTCCAAGTGCTGTGTACTGAAGATTCCTTCAATGCAGAACAACATCTGTTTTACTCCAAATTGTTTTTCACATAAAACAGATATAGATATTAAATTCAAATATAGCGTGCTATGGCTATATACGCCATCCTTGACACCCCTAACTCTGGATGCAGCATACGAACCACTCATGAAACTTGCTTCTAATATGCATTTCACAGTCTAAGCCGAATAGATTATGGCTGCTTCGTTGCATAAGTGCATATGAAAAGTGTCAAATGTAAGACGTTTAGTATGCATGAAGTTGTTGCTAATAGTCTTGAGAAAGATGAAAAAGCATACGAAAGAGAATGATAATGAAGCTTTCATATGCACAAGAATGCAAAAT
>JAEEGL015665806.1_pt1 | contig 22732 bp, 25 predicted proteins | sample 9134231 | NCBI WGS metagenome assembly JAEEGL01 (sample SAMN16246548, study PRJNA631951) | gut metagenome | biome: gut microbiome; feature: rumen; material: fiber-attached | host: Bos | place: Iran: Karaj | collected 2018-10 | reverse complement strand
TAACTTGTAGTATCTGGTTTAAATTTAATATCACCAACATCAACACTTAAACTTTTTAATGAATTATCAGCATTTCTTTCATCAACTCTAGTAATATTTAAACGATATGTTTTTTTAGCACCGTTTTCAGCTTCTACTACTACTCCGATTGTATTTTTACCATATTTCAAAACTTTTTTACCAGTTCCAGTTACTTTAGCTTTTTCATCAGCTGCTTTTGCTTCAACTGTAACTGTTGATGATTTAGTTGTTCCTAAAGCATATAAAAGTTTTCCTGGTTCTAAACCAGTTAATGGTTCACCATCAATGGTAATAGATTCTATGTTGTTGTTTGAAGATTTTTCTTTAACGACATCTACTTTAATTGTTTTAGTTTCTTTAATTGGTTTTTTGTCAGTTGTTGTTCCTTCAATATTAACAGTTATTTCTGTTTTTCCTTCTTTGACGCCATCAACTTTAATAGTTAAACTATCTTTTTCTAATTTTCCTTCAGCTTTATCTACTTTGGCTGTTTCGGGATCTTTTGATGCTACTTTAACAGTTCCAGTTGCATCTTTTGGTGTAATTACAAAAGATTCATTCTTACCTATTTCAATAGATAGTTCTTCTTTATCAATAGTTATTGATCCTTCAGCTAAAACAATACAAGGTATAAATAGTAATATTGTTAATAATACTTTTTTTAGTTTATTCATAATAGCCTCCGTTTATTTTATTATTATCCTATTTTATATTATAACAAATAAAAAGAACTAATTATAGTTCTTTTTTAAAAAATATTATTAAATGTTTTATTGATAAAATCTTTATCATTCATCTTATTAGATACTTTCTTAATAAAAGCTTTTTCATCTTTAATACTAATATAATTTGAATAAGCTTTAGTGAATTCTTCTCTAGTTGTTTGGTATAATTTGTTAGCTGTAATGATGGTAATGTTATTAACATCATTTCTTAAATAATAGATTAAAGCATTATCATATATTAGCATTTGTTTAAGATAAAAATCATTCTTTCCTTTTAAGTAATCAATTTGTTCATAATGAATTGTTAATTCATTATTTTCAAATCGGAATTCAACATCTTGATTATAGATTGGTAAATTATTTACTAAAGCATGGATATCTTTAGCTTTGTTCTTTATTTTATCGATACCTGCATAATCGTTATTAAATGGTAGTAATTCATCTAAACTTTGATTCTGTTTATCTTCATCAAAGATAGTATATGTATCAAGTGTTCTTACAATACTTCCCTTTTCTATTTCGGAGTAATTTACAACATAATAGTAATACAATGGGGTTTTATATAATATGTTTTTTTCTTGTTTAACAACTTTGTAAGCATACATTGGTAATCTACCATTATCTAGATTAATCATGAAGTAATCTAAGATAAATGAACCCAAAAATAAAGCTATCGTTATTACTACTGATATTATGACTTTAGTTTTTGTTTTAGCAATTAAAAGGTTCCATAATGTTACTAGTTGGAGAATTATACCTATAATAAATACATATTTGTTTAATCTAGCTGGAAGTAAAAAATTTAGATGGGCAAATATAACTAAAAATACTCCTACTATTAAAAGTATTATCATTAATAAAACATCTTTTCTTTTTTTATTACTATAATCAATTGTATTAATAATATTTTTTTCTAATTCGTGTTGATATTTTTCTTTTTCCACTTTTTCACCACTCATTAAATCATTAATAGTTATATCTAATATTTCACATAAAGGATTAAATAATGATAAATCAGGCATGTTACGACCATTCTCCCAGTTGCCGACAGTACGATCTGATACACCTAATTTTTCTGCTAGTTCTTGTTGAGTTAAACCTTTTTCTTTACGTAACTTAGATATATATTTACCTATTTTTTGCTGATTCATTTTGTTCTCCTTTCTAGATTAAATGTATTATTTTTTATTAATTTTTAACAGGAAATATCTCAAGGATTATTATAATATAAAAAAGGAAATTAAATTTCCTTTATTTATTATTAATATTATCTGTTAGATATATAGTTACATATTTAACTTTGAAATGACGATGAAGAATAATATCTCTTTTTATTTTAGTCATTAATCTATTAGCTTGTGATAAACTTACATTTTTATCTAATACTAATGTTAATTGTAATTTATAATATGGACCATATTTTAATAAGACAATATCTTCATTTTCAATTTTTTTGAACTTCTTCAAGAATTTCTTTAATTCTTGAATAATTTCTTCGTTATTTTCTGCTTCTCCTATTATTGATAATGAGTTACTAACAATAATTGTTATTGAAGTTTTTAAAACAATTAAACCTATGATAATAGAACCAACTATATCGGCATATTCTAAGAATGGGAATTGTTCTGAAAATTGTAAAAGAATTGTAATTATGGTTACACCAATAGTTGAATAAAGATCTGTTTTAGATTCTTGTACAGATGTGACTAAAACATTACTTTTTATTTTCTTACCTACTTTAGACATTATTAGAATAGCAATTAGTTTTAGTAAGAATGTTAAACCTAATAGATATAATAATGACAATGGAGGTATTATTGGTTTTTTAAAGAAAGCACTTATTATAATAAATAATGCTAAAGCAAATAACAAAATACCAACAAAAAGATTTGTTAAGTATTCTACTTGACCAAATCCTGATGGATGGTATTTTGTTGGTCTTTTTTTAGTTATTTTAGAACCAACCATACTTACAATATCAGTTATAAAATCACTAAATGTATGCATACCATCAGCAAATAATGATCCTAAACCATAAAAGATACCCCCAGCTATTTTAATAATAGCTATTAGAAGGTTGTTAAACATACTATATCTTAAAGTTTTTAATTCTAGCTTCATATTAATTCCTTCTATCTCTCTTAAATTATAACAAAAAAAAGTAGATTTAATCTACTTATTTTATTTATTTGTGTCTAATAACTTCAAATCTTTGCAGTTCTATTTCCCCTGTTGTGATACCAGCTTTTTGTTTAGCTATACTAATTTGTTCATCAATTGTATCAACACCATCTAAATCTGGTAATAGTAATCCTCTTTTATATCCTTGAGTTACGATTACACCATATTTTTTAGGATCTAGTTCTTCTTTAGTAGTTGGAACTGGTTTAGTTAATACATCAACATTAACTTCCAAATAAGGTATTTCATCTTTGGTAATTGGGGAGAATCTTGGGTCTTCAGTTGAAGCTTTGATAGCATTATCAATTATTTCTTCAGCGATAGAATTTGTGGTTGGAAGGAACGTTCCAATACAGCCACGAAGATTACCAAATTTATGAATAGATACAAAGACACCAGCTTTTTTATTTAGCATTTCTTTAGGGAGATTGTCTGGTAAACTTAGATGTTCTTTATTAGTTATATAACTGGTTAAAGATTTAATTGCTAACTTTACATATTCATCATTAGATTTATTGTTTTCTTTGGCTTCTAAATACTTAGTTAGAAAATGTCTTTCTTTGTTTTCACCTTTTGGATAGAAAGTACATATTCCATATCCTACTCCTGTTACATCTTCATGAGATAGATATGTTGGTTGTACATCAAGTCCATCTAAAGCACCTGCCATTATAGTAAATGAACGATGACCACATTCAGCGGCTTTATCTAGAAAACTTTCTTCATATTCTAATAATTCATTAAAGTTAGCTTTAGACATTGTTGCCATTATTCTTTTATCGTATTCTGGTCCTTCTTTAATAAAGCCATATGGACCATATTCTTGTAGTTTATGTGATAAGTCTCCACTGGCAACAAAGACTACTCGACGATTAAGATTATTTACTGCTTTTTGGATTATCATACCAAAGGCATAGTTTTCAATTAAAGCCAAAGTGGATAAACCTACAACAACAATCTTGGTATTAGGTAATTCTTTTCTAATGAAATATAATGGTACCATTGTCCCATGATCTAATTCAGTTTCGATTGTTCTTCCAGCTGGGAAATGCATACCTTTAGCAATACGCTCTATTTCACTCACTAGTTCTAAATCATTTTCTTCATTAAAGGATACTTCTTTAGCACCAAAAGTTCCAAGGTTACCAACTATTCTTTCTTCCTTACTTATATGAAAGAAGTCACTATAATAAACTGTATGAGGACTAGAAATAATAATCGTTTCGGGATTTAACTTTTTGATTTCTTTAGCTACTTGTTCATAAGATTGTTTTGTCTTTTCAATTTGTTGTTCCCTACCTTTGCCTACATTAGGAACTATTAATGGTGGATGTGGTACCATAAATGATGCAAGTATAGACATAGTGTACACCTTACTTTCTATTTTTATTATATCATAATAAAGTATGATATAATTATGGAGAATAGAAAGAGGGATAAAATGAATAATGATTTTAATCAAAATTATCAACCAATGAATAATCAACAACCTATGAATAATATGTCTAATGGTGATTTGCAAATGAATTCAATGAATGGAGGTAACAACCAATTGCCACCAGAATTAAAAGCACCTAAAAGTCATGTTGGTTTAATAATTGTATTATTATTAGTAGTTGCACTTGGTGTTGGTGGTTGGTTTGTGTATAGCAAAACTGACTTAATTAAAAAGCATGATGCCAAAACAGAAGAAAAACAAGAAGAAAAGAAAGAAGAACCAAAGAAGGAAGAAGAACCTAAAAAAGAGGAAGAGCAACCAAAAGAAGATTCAAAACAAGAAGATACTAAAAATTCCAAGTTTAATGGTCATTATAAACTTAACGATACAGATTTTTACCTATATGCAATAGATGACACTTTATATATTCATTCAACATCACATAGTTATTTTCAAGTATATGCTGATATTAATGGTGATACTGCTGCAAAGGAAAGTTTTGATGATAAATATACATTTACTATAAAAGAAAATGGAATGCAAATTGATATGTCTGATACTGACTATCCTAGTGGATTATATGAAAAAGTTGGAGAATTTACAAAAGAAGATTTCTTTGATGTATTCATTAGTGATCATAAATTATTAGAAGATAATTATAATGGACTTTATAAAAAAGATGATATTTACTTATACTTATTTAAATCAAAAGATAAAAAAGTTAAAGTAATAGCTAGTACTGAACATGCTGGTATTGATTTAGAATTTGATTTAAAGAGTGATGGCAATTTATATACAGAAGTATTTGATAAAGTTTATAATATTAAAATTAATGATGACAATTCGATAGAATTAACTGTAGAAAATGCCGATGAAGATTACAAAGTTTTAGCTGGACATTATACATTTGTTGAAAAGCTAGATGTGGATAAAATTATAGACTTTCTTTATAGAGATTAATAATTAAAAAAGTTCTTTAATAAAGAACTTTTTTTTAATCAACAATTTTTTTGATTGAATCAATTTTGAAATCAGAATTTCTAAATGCTGTATTACAGTATTCACATTTGTCACCAGTTATTGATGCTCCACAATTTGGACATTTGTTGTTTTGATTCTCACCATATTGCTTAACAAATACTACTTCAAATTTTTCAGTTATTGGTTTTGGTGAACCACTAATTATTTTACCACTATGATCTTCAGTATAAGATACATATTCGATTTCTATCATTGTTTGAATTAGTTGTTTACGAGTTGTAACTAATGTACCATAGATAATAACATTTTTTCTTTTGATATTTTCGATTATTTTCTTTTGGGCAAATTTTAGATTTAACATGATATTGGTATGATAACTATTGTATAGTTTTTCAGTACTATTGTTATACATGCCATTATAATCTAAAGCATTATATGATTTTTCAAAATTAGCGAAGATATCATATAAGTAATTCTTTAAGATGGTTATATCTGTTACATCAAATTCTGCTAATTTAGTAGCATTAACATCTTGATAGAATTTCTTTTCATCATTTTTAATAATATTTCTTTTAAACTGTTTATTACTAGCATTCTTTTTTATAAGACTTATTACAAAAATTGGTAACAAGACTGGCCAAAAATAAAAAGCAAGCATTGGTATTCCCACAAGTATTAGTATTATTACCCCAAATATTATTTCGAATATTTCTTCCATATATGCACTTCCTCTACTAATTAGATTTTATCATACTTATAATTTGTGCTGATATAATTATCTCTTTTACTTAACATAAAAAGACACATTAGTGTCTTTTATTTTAAGTAATTAATTATTCGATCTAAAGTTGCAAAATCAATTGTTTGTTTAGCATCTGATAAACTAGCTTCAGGTTTATAATGAGTTTCAATTATAAGGCCATCAGCTCCAGCAGCAATTGCTGCTTTAGACATGGGTTCGACCATATAAGCTAAACCACTAGCGTGAGAAGGATCAACGATTATTTTGTAATCGGTATTGTATTTAATATATGGTATAGCTTGTAAATCTAAAACATTTCTCGTTTCATCAGATATGTAATTTCTAATTCCTCTTTCACAAAGAATTATATTGTTGTTACCACCTTGTTTGATGTATTCGGCTGCTAAAGTCCATTCTTTATATGTAGCACTAAAAGCTCTTTTTAAGATTACTGGTGTTTTAGTTTTACCAATAGCTTTTAGTAATTCATAGTTATACATATTTCTCGTTCCTACTTGGATGATATCTATTTTATCAGCATATTTTTCTACTTGTTCAATACTTGTTAGTTCGGTAACAATTTTTATATCTAATTCTTTTCTTAGTTTTATGAGCATTTCCATTCCTTCTTCTCTTAAACCTTGAAAAGAATTAGGATTGGTTCTCATTTTAAAAGTACCTGCTCTTAAATAGTTAACTCCCCTACTTTTTAATTCTTTTGCTATAGTTAATAATTCTTCATAACTACCAAATGAACAGGGTCCTGCTATTAGTAGTTTTTCTTTAAATAATTCATTCAATTAAAACACCCCTCATCAAAATGAATTTATTTTTTTAGTTTATTTTCTTTATACCATTTAGCGAAATCATCCATAGCACTACCCCAGAATTGTGCTTCATAGTCTGGATCTTTTTCACGTAATTCACTTAGAGTTTCTTTTTCTCCATCAGGAATATAGAATTTATCATGCCATCTACCAACGTTTCCTCTAGCTTCTTTAGCAATTTTACCAGTACCACCACCGGCAAAGACAATTGGTTCTTCTCCTGGTTCACAATAAGCGAAGCAATCTTCTAGACGAGCTGTACGTTCTTTTTCACCTTTAAACATTTTTAAGAATTTTTCGACACCGATTTGTTTATCAAAGTAGGCATTATAAGGTCCTGGTAAACCTCCTAGGGCATCAATATACAAACCTGAATCTGATTTAATACATGGTCTTTTTAATTTTTCACATGCGTATTTTACGCTAAATGCTACAACATCTTTGCAGCTTTTAGCTTGGATTTCGATTACCTCAAAATCAGGGTTTTTGATTTCAATATCAAATCCATACTTTTCATTGAAGACTCTTTGAGCTTCTTCAAACTTTCCTTTGTTTCCTGTCAAATAAACTACTTTTTTCATTTTATCATCCTCCTTGTTTATCTTAACATATCATTTTTTTAATGTAAATTCATGGATAGCAAGAAATGTCTTTACAATCATTTCATCTTCTTCTCCATAGTTAATTCTACCGACATATTGTTTTTTGTTTTGCCAACCAAATGATTTACCCATGATGTATTTAATACCCGTATTAACATATAGGTATTTGTATAAGTCTTCTTCGGTTGTATCAGGATCTAGTTTTAAGACATCGATTAGTTTAGTAAAATCAACAATAGCGAAGAAACCTGATTCTGGTCTTAAAGTTTTATCTAAATTGATTCCTTTAATACCATGCCATTCTTGATATTTTATCTTGGAATATTTATTTATTCTTTTTAATAGTTTTTTATTCCCTTTGCCGGTTATTAGATATTCTAATAAGGCATATTTTTCTTTATACTTATTAATTAATTTAGAAAAGTATTTATAGTAATACTTATGTCTTTTAGGATCATTATTATAAGCTCCTGAGCAAGAATATGATAAGTATTTAGGAACTGAATCCATATCTTGAAACAAGATATTTTTGATTCCTTTAATAATATAATTATTGGCAATTACAATACCACTTCTTAAACCTGCTCCTCCAAATGATTTTGATAAGCTATATAAAGTAATTGAATATGGAAATGAATCATTGTAATTACCAATTGGCATTACAATATTATCTAAATCATAAGCTGTATCTTTATAGACTAAGTCATCAATTATATAAATATTATTCTTTTTACAAACATCAGCAATTCCTTTTAAGATATTTTTTTGTTTAATCCCCATTACTTTGCCAGTTGGATTATTAGGATTTTCATTTAGAAATGCTATTACTTTTGGTTGATATGTATTATTTTTGTATTCTTCTTTTAAGCGTTTGTTAGTCTTTTTTATTAATGTATCCAACTTTTTTGGATTGACTAAATATTTGTCTTCTTTATCTAAATTTAGATATTCAACATCTAAACCTAATCTTTCACAAATGACTGTAAATAAACCATAGTTAGGTGCTGGTACAATTACGACATCATTTTTATTAGCTATTAGTTTTAAGATAAGGTTTAGAGCATGTGTTGTTGATAAAGTGAAGATTATATTAGTTTCATCAATTGGGTCTTTTAAATCCTTAAAGTCATAGTTATTCATGTATTCTTTTATTCTGGTTTTTGAATACATCTCACCAGATGCTCTAGTATAACGATAGAAACCATATTTATGATCAATCTTTTTAATTTCTTTGATGATTGGTTTAAAGATTTTATATTTCATTGGATCGCCACTATCTAAAGTACAATCTTTGATAGCGGTTTCTTTTTGTTCTAAATCAAATAGTTTTTCGGTATATAATGAATAACTGGTAACTATATCTTTAACATTTTCTGTATATTCTAAATCATATTGTTTGTTCCCTAGAAATGGTACACCTTTTTTGTTGTGTTCTAATTCCTGATGATTAGATATTAATTCTTCAATTAGTTTCATGGTATAACTCCGTTATTGTTTTATTCTTATAAGTTAGATGTATTTTATTTTTTTCTTTAATGTAGATATTAGGTAATCCCTTTATAAAGAAAGGAATAAAGTTTAAGGAATATGAACCAACTTTTTCAATTATTATATAGTCACCAATTGCTATTTCTTTTTCGTTTATTATGGTAAATAAACGGTCATTTTCCATACAAGTAAAACCACAGATTATTTGTTTTTCTTTATTATCTCTATTAGTTAATCTTTCGATACGATAATGATTCCAATTAGGAAATTTATTTGTTATATCATAATAGTTTTTAGAAGCGTCAATAGTTAAATAAGAAATACTATTAACATCTTTTTTAGCTATTACTTTGGTTATTAATTCACCAGCATTAGCAGTTAGTGCTGCTCCTGGTTCAATCATTATTAAAATGTCATTGGGAATTGTCTTTTTAATTATATTAATCGCTTCTTTATAATCAACAGATTCTACAGCTCTTAGGATGCCACCACCAAAATCAATGTATTCTAATTCTAGATTATATTTATTAAGAAGATTCATAATCTTTTTAGATAGGAATTCATAGTTTTCTATTATTTCATAGTTATGATTAATATGAACATGAATACCATTTAAAGATATTTGATTTTGGTTTAGTATTGTAAGAGCTTTTTCGAATTCTTCTTCAGTGATACCAAATCTACTAGATGAGTAACCAATTAAATCTTGCATCTTTTCTTTTGGTAAATCGATGTTTAAACGGATACCTAAACGATGATATTTTTTTCTTTTTAAGTATTCTTTTAATTCAATTATGTTATTTATTTCTTCTAAATTATCGAGATTTATAAAACTATTGTTTTTAATGGCTTGTTTTAGATCATCTTTGGTTTTACAAGGTCCATTAAAAACGACTTTAGATAAATCAATATTTAATGATTCTACATAGTCATATTCTTCTCTTGAAACTACTTCAATGAAGACTCCCTTTTTGGAAAGATGTTTGATTATTTTAGGAATGTTATTAGTTTTTAGAGAATATAACATTTGTGATTTTGGTAATAGTTTTAAAGCGTTAGTTAGTTTATTTAGATTATTATCTATCTTATCTAAATCAAAGATAAATGCTGGAGTTTTTAGTTTTTCTTTATTCAAGTTTATCACCTTCTATGTGTTTAGATAGTACTTGATGTTTACCAAAGTAATCTAGTAAACGAGGTTCTAAACTATCTTCATTTTTTTCTTTACCAAAATAATCATATTCTGGTGCTCCACTTAGACATGCTTGTTTTAAAGTAGCTAATCCTGAATTATATTCAGCGAGAATATACTCTCTAAATTCTAAAATAGAAATATCTTTTTTAGTTCTAGTTAAATAGTTTTGATATAGTAATTCAAATGGAAGATCAATATATAATACTTGATAATGTTCAATACCTATTTTATTAATCATATAATTGATTCCCTCAATTGTTCGATTACCAATTATGATTACTTTTTCTTTTCCTTCAATTCGTCTTGCTACTTCAGCACTTATTAAATCATCTGTTATATTTTCACCATAAAGAGTTTCTAGTTGTTCTACCCAAGCACCTATTTTCATATCAGGGGCTTCTCTTTTATGAATTTCTCTAATAACAGGTCCTGTATCAACTAGAACAATATCTTTTAATTCCGGATTGTTTAAAGCTAGTTTAGCAGAATAAGTTTTTCCACAGGCATGTGGTCCTACGAGAAATAGTACTTTCATTTAACCCTCCTATATTTTGATATTATCGTATTTGTTATATAACTCTTTTAAGTATTCAACTACCTCTTTATTTTCTTTTATTACTTTTGTAGATATCTTTTTACAATAACCGCAGGATTCACAATTACCACTACAATTACCTTTAACAAAGAAATCAATAAATTTATCTAGTTTTTTATTATCAATATAAATGTGTCTTTCACATTCTCTTGGTTTTCCTAGACCTCTTACTCTTTTGATTTCTTCGTAGATTTCTTGTTGGGTTTCGACTTTATTCTTAGTTAGTTTTAAATCTCCTTTTTCAGTTACGCCATGACCTTGAATTAAATCTAAAAGATTACCATCATATTTTCTTTCACAATAGGCTTTTAATCTTTTTACTAATTCTTCAGTTGGAAAGTCTCTTTCGGTTATTTTGAAATGATCAACTCCTACTTCTTCATAGTATTTTAAGTCTTCAGGTCTTACCCATGGCGATTTAATATATTCACTCGGATCATTTAATTCTTTTTCTTGACAGAAGAATAAACTCCAATCTTCATATTTACTTTTTTTATTTTTCTTCGATGAAGCATGAGATAGTGCTGTTGTATGAGCATAGATCATCGGACAATTTTTTAAACAACTATTAGTTACTAGGATTTCTAATTTAGCGTGTTTTAAATGGGAAGCAATATATTCGATGGTTTTAAAATCACGATTTATTTTTACAAAGTCAGCACAAATGTAATCGGCTCCTAAATCTTCCCAGTATTTAGCTTTAGTATAAGAATCAACACACGCAAATGTTGATACACGAATATAGAAATCATTTTTAAAGTATTTTTTGATTATCATTAAGACATAGGGATTAGTTACGGTTAAAGCATTAACTCCTACACTCTTTAAATATTTTAAGAATTCAATAAAATTATTACGCCATTCTTCATCTTGTTCGTTGTTTGCTAAACAACTACCATTAAGAAGATAGTTAAATCTAATACCAGCTTCTCTAACTTTTTTAACGTGGTTTTCAAATTTCTTTTTATCAACACTTTTTAAAGTGTTATCGGCTCTTCCACCACCAACAAAATCGTTTTTTAATTTTCCATATATTTCATATACTGGATAACCTTTTATTTGATCTATTAAATCATTATCAAAGTTAGTTGCTAATGATATTTTCATAAAACACCTCCTATTTATTTAATTCTTTTATAAATAAATCATTTGTCTTTTCATCTTGAATAGCTATGCGATAATGTAATTCATTTTCTTCATCTTTTACTTTTACAAGAGAAATATTGCTTGGTAAGTTAAAACTATTTTTGGTAAATAGAATATTTGAATCACTATCTAAGCATTCAATTTTATTTTTTAGTAACTCCTTTTTTATTCTTTCTCTTTCTTCAATTACTTTAGTAATGTTTTTAGAAACACTAGTACTATTTAACATGGCAATGGCACTATAAATTGCAATTGAAGATACTTCATTAATTGTTATTTTTTCTAAATATCTTTTTTTAAATTCTTTATTGCAAACCATGTAACCAATTCTTAAATTAGCTAGACCATATGCTTTAGAAAAGGATCTTAAGACGATAATATTATCAGGTATTTCTCTTTCCAGAAGAGATTCTTTTTTTGTAAATTCGATACATGATTCATCGACAATAAGTGGAATTTGAACATGTTTACTTAATTCGATTATCTTATCAAGGCTTTCATAAATACCAGTTGGATTATTAGGATTACAAATGTAAATACATTTGGTATCTTGATCTATGGCATTTAATAAACCAGCAAAATCTATTCGATAGTTTTTACAAAATACTCTTTTGGTAAAACCATCAAAGCTACTACAAGCATATTCTGCTTCATTAAAGGTATAGAACGGTGTTACTAGATTACCTCCTCTATACATTAAAACTTTTAATAGATTTTGAATTAAACCATTCGCCCCAGGGCCGATAATTATTTCTTTGTTTAAATGATATTTTTCTTTTATTAGATTACTTAATTTAGTTATTTCTTCATTAGTTACATATTCATCAAATGTAACTGGTATTGCTAGTTTAGGGAATGGTGTAATAAACTTCCCTGAAATACTCATATCAATATCTTTTTTAGTTTCGTTATAATAATCATCTAAATAGTTTCTTTTGGAAATTATATAATTATTTTTGGGCGATAAAGGTGAAGACATTTCTCTTACCACTTCCTACATCAGTAACATGTTCATCAATTTTTTTAATTTTTTGGAAACCAAGTTTTTTAATTAAAGTTGTTATTTTATCTTTGGAGTATAAATACATTGGTTCACGATCTTTTACTTCATAATAATTAGTTTTGATCTTCTTTAAATCGGATGTGATAACATCATCCGTAAAGATGGAAATAATGGCGATACCATCTTTTTTTAGGATTCGATATAATTCATTAAAGGCTTTTTCATAGTTTTCTTTTGTTAAAGCATTGTGAATTACACCGATAGATAAGGCATAATCATATGTATTATCTAATACTGGGATGGAAGACATATCTGCTTCGATAAAATTAATATTTTTATTTAAGTCATCTGCAAACATTTCATGATATTTATCAACAGCTAAGACTTTGGCTTTTCTTTTATCTAAATATCTTGAATATCTTCCTCCACCACAACCAACATCAATACACATTTTATTTTTTAGATCTAGTTTATCTAAGAAATTGGTTATGTATTTAGATGTAGGTCTAGTTCTAAATTCTTCATTAACGATTGCTTCTTGCCAAAATGTTTGTTTCATTTTACTACTCACCACCCTATATTTCGTATTACATATCGTTGTTTTATATACTATTAAATTTAATCTTTCTAATTCTTTAATGCATTCTTTTTCTTGGTCATTATTTACTAGTAAGAAGAAGGCAGGTCCTACTGAAGATAAGGCTAAGAATTCACATTTATGTTGTTCATATAGTTTTCTTATTTCATTACTAATATCCATTAAACCGTCATAAACAAATGAACAGTTTTCATTACTTCCCATATTAAAACGATAATCAAAGACTAAATCAGCTAAGTCCTTAATAGAACCATTAATCATACTCGGGATAGCTTTATGAAGTAAGGTATAAGCGATATTTTCGGCATATTGTTCACCAGTACGTTTGAACTTCCATAGATTTTCTTCTTCTAGTTCCATTAGAACTTTAGCATCTTTTTGAACAAAGTCTTTTGGGAAACAAACTAATACTTTACTTTCATATTTCATTTTAGCTATTGTTGTTGACCGACCAGAGATGATTATAATACCTTCATCAGTTAAGCCATTAGTTGCACCACCACCGATGCATTGAACGACTTTTAATTCATCTGGGTTATCATCACTTACTTCTTCACCATGATTACTAGCTAGATATTTTATTAAATCTTTATTATCGATAGGACAACCATATAGTTCATTGATTGCAGCAGCTACTGCTGCAATGGTTGAACTACTAGAACCAAAACCACAGTGTTTTGGTATATCACTATCATTAACATCAATCTTTAAAGATGGATTTACTTTTAATGCTGAACACATTAAGAGATAAGAATGCTTAGCTAAGACTTTTCTTTTTGTTCTTTTACTAATCTCTAATCTACCGCCTGTTGAATCTAATACTTCAATTTTTACTTTAATGAATTTAGCTAAAGAGAATACTACTTCACCTGGGGTAAAAACCATTGAGTCGTTATAGCAAACGGCGGCTGGATTGATAGCCATCGCATCTAACCGGCAAGGATAGTTGATTGTTATACTTTCTTTTTCTAAAACTGGTTTGGTTATTTTTTTATTAAATTGATTTAAGATATAACCTGCTTTTATGATGGGAAATTGTTTTGTCATTACAAGACCACTTTCAGGGTACAAAAAAAACGATAAATCCCTTGTTAGGTATTCATCGTTTTTGGTATTTTGGGGCACAAAGGCTACATGGTTCTAAGCTTATCAATAAAATTGTTTGTTGCATACAGAGCTTAATCATATTGTACCTCATTTTGCTTTCCTTCAATTTAATTGTATCACGCTGTTTTGATTTTTAATTATAAGAATTTTTTTTGAAGGCATAAATTTTTTTTGTATGATTATTTTTTACATAAATATTATTTATATCAATGGTGATGGTGATGATGATGTCCATGTTCTTCTTTTATTTCAACATGACACTCTAAATCATCACAGGCTTCGTCTTCTGTTTCTAAGATTGCATGAACTATTTTATGTTCTTCTAATTCTTCTCTAACGAGTTTCTTTACTTTTTTAGAATCTTTTTCTTTGGTTACAATATGCATTGTTGCATAGTTATTAAAACCATCAATACTCCAAACATGAATGTGATGAACATCATCTACTCCATCAATTTTAAGCAGATGTTTTTTTAGTTGATTAATATCGATATCGCTTGGAGTTTTTTCTAAGAATAAGTCTACAACAACTTTTAAATTTTTAATTGAATGAATTAGTATAAAGGTTGCTACACCAATACTCATTAATGGATCTAAGATTGTAATATCCGTAAAATTCATGATAATGGCACCTATTAGAACTACAACCCAACCTAATACATCTTCTAACATATGTAAGTTTACTGATTTTTGATTAATTGAATCTCCTTCTCGTGTTACATAGGCAGCAAAGAAATTTAGAATTACACCAATGATGGCAAAGATAATCATTCCTTGATAGTATACTTCCACTGGATCGAATAATCTTTTTATGGCTCCTATTATTACAAGGATTGATCCTACTAAAAGAATCGTTGTTGTTATTACTCCTCCTAATACTGAATATCTAATATATCCATAAGTGTAATTATTATCAGCTTTTTTCTTACTTTTTCTTTCTAATACATAAGAAATACCAATTGATAAGGCATCTCCGAAATCATGTACTGAATCGGATAAAATAGCTACTGATCTTGTTAGTATTCCACCAAATATTTCAAATAAAGAAAAAGATATATTTAAAAGAAATGCTATTAATATGTTTCTGTCTGTCTTCATTTTATCATCCATCCTCCTTAAGTATTATACCACAAAAAAAGACTAAATCAGTTAGTCTTATTTTAATCTGGCAATATCATCACTTAGGATTATATTACCACTAGCGTCACGTAATGGAGAATTCTCGCGATATTCATTTAAATAATATTGATATGCTTCTGTTCCATATTTGATATAACGACATATTCTTTCTTTGGTTTTTTCTAATCTTTCTCTTTCGTTTCGCATTATGATATTGCCTTTTCCATCAAAAAAGATTTCATGAGCATATTCTTTTTTAAAGTATTCATATGCTCGATGTGATTTGCATATTCTTAAGGATTCATCCTTTTTAAATAATCTACTAAACATTGATGTAATATGACATTTCATATTATTCATCCCCCTGTATGATTTAGTATAGCATAACTAGTATTTATCATGATAATCAAAGAAGTTATATTATTATAAATCCTTTTTATATATTATTTTTTTCTCTAATGGAATGTAATGCTCTAATTAAATCAACAATATGATTTCCTGTATGGAAAATATTAGTGTATTGCCATAAGAAAATAGCATTGTTTATTCTTCCTTCTTGATATTCGATAATACCTTTAGATAAATCATTTACGATATCCTCTAAATCATCTTGGATAGTTGGAGAAACTGGTTCTTCTTTAATTAAAGGATTAAAGACTTCCCAATATCTAATTTTTAGTTTCTCATCCAATTTAATGTTTGCTTTGATATTGAATTTATCATAATCAATATTATCTGGAAGTACTTTAGGAAGATCAATAGCATTCATATATATGTTCATTAAGTATTTAATTAGATTATCAATGTCATTTTCTGTAAGGGTATTATTTTCAATATAATTACAGAAATCGATTGCTAATTCATAGAATTTTTTTGCTTGTTTCATAATCTCCTCCTATAATTTAATTATACTACAATAAATACATATTAAAAAAGAACTAATACTAGTTCTCTATTTAAACTTAACTGTTTTTATAATTTCTTTTAAATCATTAAATTGTTCTTCAGTAATAGGATTATCAAAGTTACTCATTGTGAATTCAATAACATAATCACCAGTTCTTACTAAAGCTTTGCCATTGAATTCTTCGTAATCATCACCACTAGCATAACCAATAGAAAATAGTTTGTTATCAATACTAATCTCTTCTCTTTTAGCTAGTGTTCGAATATATTCATTTTCATCGATTGTTTCATCAGAGAATAAATCACGATTTTTGTAAGAGAAAATACTGATTTGTAAATAACCATCATTTTCTTTGGCAGCATAGTTTTCTTCAACGATTGTTTCTGTTTCATCTTCTAGATATAATGAATCGGAATATTCATAGGTATCGGGAATTGTATATGATATTATATCTTTAATGTTTTTTAAAACTGATTTTTGTTCTTCATTAGGTTTTTTTGTTTCTTTTTTATTATTACAACCAGTTACAAATAATAAACAGATAATGGTTATTATTAAGAATCCTTTTTTCATATAATAATTCCTTTCTATACTATCTTTATATATAAATTATAACACATAAAAAACAGATTATTTATCTGTTCTTTTTTTTAATCTATCTCTTCTTAAGATAAGTCTTTGAATTTCGTTTTCTTCTTGTAGTTTTTTGCCTACTTCTTCTTTATGTTTTTCTAATAATCCAGTTTCTTCTGGATTTTCTTCAGAATAGTATAATGGCGTTACTAAATGATTTCTTACTTTATCTAAATCTGACTTAGACCAATGTAACATCGTTTTAGTGTCATCATCATCAATTACACAATAGTGTTTTATTTCAGGATGTCTATATAAATATAATCTTATTTCGTCTTCTTTCCATACTGGTAAGTAGCTATCTTTTGAAGTTCTTTTAATAACAGTTGGAGTTCTTCCAATACATTCAATACCATATTTAGCAAACATATCAAAGACAAAGTGAATCCAATCACTGCCTTCTTCTAATTCCATTGTTTCTTCATCTATAAGATCTTTGTTAGCTGATGATACGACTACTTTGCAATTGTAGGCTGCGCAAATATCAGCTAAGATAGCAATTCTTCTTTCAGCATTTTCATATAAGGTTCTTTCAAAGCCATGGATACTAGCGTTTACATCGTGCCAAGATTTAAGACAACCATCAAAATCAATAAATATTACATTCATATTTAAGCTCCTTTATAAATAAGTAAGTAAATTTTATTATACACAGGAGCAAAGATAAGTCAAACAAAAAAAGAACTTTTTTAGTTCTTTTCTAAATCTTTGCAAGTAGATAATACTATCTCTTTTATTAGTTCTTGATTATCGATATCATCTATTAAATACATTGGTTTTGCAGTTTCATAAGGAATAGCTTCTTCTAAGTTGTATTGTTTATTATTATTTACTATTTTTACTAACAAACGATCATCATAGATACCACCAAATAAGATCCCGTTATAATATAGTAGGTATTCTCCCATCATAGGTCGACAGGTTATATTATCGAGAATTCTTAATTGTTCTAAAATATATTCTTTATATTCTTTATTTGTTGCCATTTTGATTCTCTTGTTCTTCTAAGGCTTTAGCTATAACACCTTTGATGTATTCATCTTTACCATAAGTATAATTATGTCTATCACTATCACCTTTATATTTTTCATATAATTCCAGTTTTAGATCTTCATAGCGTTTTCTTTCATCGTCATGAGAATTAAGATAATCTCTAAACATGATAGATGTTATACCTTTCATATCACCTGTTTTATAAACATGAATGAAAGCTTTTACTTTACTATCTTCTTCTTTACGAATAAGATAGTCACCACCCATAGTTGGTTCTTTTTTTACAGTATAAGTTGCTCCTTCAACATTTTCTTCAGTAAACTTTTTAAATTCTTCTAAGTCATCAGTTTGAATTAAAATATCAATAATTGGTTTAGATTTAATGCCAATTATCGCTGTACTTCCTACGTGATCAATTATTTTTATTCTAGGTCCATAGATATCTTTTAGATTATCTCTTTCTATCCTAAATATTTTTCCATAATCATCTTGATAATCCATTAGTTCTAGAACACCTTTTTTTAAACCTGCATTTTCCATAAACTACTCCTCTTCATTATTTATTAATTTATTGTTTATGCAATAAGGTATTACTTCATTTTTTAAAGTATTAGATAAAAAATCAATACCATCTTTTAATTCATACCATTTGAAATTTTCTATTTCTTCAGATGTTTTTAAGGTACCCTCTAGCAAACCATTATATTTAAATACATAGAAATGAATTGGGGTTTTACCATCACTAGTTGCTATTTCATCAAATTCCATTACTAGTTCAAATAGTTTTTCATCAAAGATAGCATCAGGACCTAATTCTTCATGACATTCTCTAATGGCAGCCATCAGTGGTGTTTCACCATCTTCTACTCTGCCACCAATCATTTGATAAGTAGGTCTTTTTCTTGGTTTATCTATTAAGAGTTTTTTATCTTTAAAAAACATTGTTCCAACAACGTCCATATAAGACCTCCATTATTTTTCTAAATTTTTTAAAGCTTCTTTATTATTTTTGGTAATCATTGAAAGTTTTGAACATGTTTTCATTTCTTTGCAATCACCACATGTTTCAACGCCTTTTTTAGTAGCACATTGTCTTATAGGACACATTGATTCACAATAAGGAGTTTTAACACCGTCGATACGGCAACCTGTACAGTTAATCATATCAGGTGTTATTTCAGTATTGTTTAATTCTGTCCATTCTTTAGCTACCTTTTCTCTTAAAATATTATCATCAGAAATAGTAGCAAGACGAGCTTCACACTCTTCGCAGTTTAAACCACAGTATGCAATGTATTCATTTATCTTTATTCCTTCTTTAGTTTTTATTTTTCTTCTTCGATATCATAGGTATTAGATTTGATGGTAATAGTGTATGTTTTCTTATCTCCCTCAGGAGATTCTAAAACAAATTCAGTTTTACCACCATGTTTTATTTCAGCATGAACTGCCCAACATTCTATGGCTTGTTCATATTTAATATCTAGATTACCATATTTTTTATCGACAAAATATACTTTATAACTATCATCAAATTGATTGTTTTCACTAGAATGTAATAATTCTGTGTTATAAACAAATGGTTTTAGATACCATAATACTATTGCCGCAATGATTATTAAAATATCAATTATTAAACCTGTAATCTTAATCTTTTTATTGTTAAATACTGCTAATGGATAAATGATTAACGAAAGGATTATAAATATTACAGTTAATAAATGTTGTGGAAATTCAAAGACTAATTCTCCTAAATATTGACTTAAATGAACTCCTAGAAAAAGCATTATTGGTGTTAAGATTAATAAACCCCACCATTTATCTTTTTTCATATAGTAACCAAAGAATCCCATTGGTACACAAGCTACTGTCCATCCTACCCAGAAACGATAGTATGTTATAAATAATCTACTATGATTAATAACATCTTGAATTAAGTAAATAAGTGGTTGACTTATTACAAAAAACACAAGACATTTTAAAGCTGAATCTTTAGCTGATTTACTATTCATTATGATGAAGATACCAAAGAATATCCAAACTTCAAAACTAACGACGATATCATGGAATGAGGTACGTAATAGTCCTGGTATCATTGCCATTGTTGCTGTATAAGCAGCAGCAATGATAGCCATAATAATTACTTTTGGCCAAGTTAGATTTATTCCTCCAAATAATTTTTTCATTTAATCTCTCCTTCACTTTATATTTATTTTTTTAAATATCTTTTTAAGATTTCTATTTTTTCTTGATCTTTAGGTCGATTGTTTTCTAACATCCAGTTAAGTTGTAGTTCTAATGATTCGACTGGATAGCCATCAACAAATTCGATATTATCAGGATTATAGTTTTTACAGTTAACATCTATTTCATCACTTAATTCATATACATAATCATAGCGAGATGATTGTTGCATATGATATTTATCTAGTAATTCTTGAAATAGTTCTTTAGTGACTCTAATATCGATGTCTGTACAATCATCACGTAAGCCATGCATTAGCATAGCTCCACTAGCAATTATGCAATAACTATTTTTATCTAAGTTTAAACTATCAAGTTTTTGTAAGTATTCTCTTTTGTTCATAATTATTCCCCCCTAAAGTAACTAATTAAAGATTGTGTTTCTTTTTGTATTTTTTGATAGCTTTATAAGCACCAGTAGTAACAACAATTGCTCCACCGATAGCTAGCGTATTTCTTATTATTTTAAAGATTGCAGAACCAGTATCCTTTTCTCCAACATATTTTCTACCAGTTCTTAAGGAATATACTATTTCAACTATGCGTTTTGCTTCTTGTTTATTCTCAGCACTAAATTTAATATCATCATCTTTAGTTAAAATAGTAATATCATTACGATCTAAGATTATTCTAGCTTTATCCTTTTTTAATAAAATATCATTTATTAATACTCTTTCAACTGTTTTATATTTATTAGAAAATAATGGTTTCTTTTTGAAAATCATTTCTTTAGCTGTTATTTTTAATAAGGTATTATATTTTACTCCTTTGTAGCAAATAATAGTTTCTAATATTACTTTTGGTTTTACTTCGTTATTCATTTTTATCTCCTTTTAATGCTGTTTCTAGTTTAGTTAATAAATCTTCAGCATCTTTATATTTTATTATTTCATTGTAGTTGTTTCCACAAATCATTGAACTAAGTGTTACTTGTTCGTCGTAAACACAAATAATTCTCTTACCTAGTTTTTCAGCATAAGCTATTTCATAACCCACACCTAAAGAAGGTGTAGATGCTTCTGCTACTAGAATATCACATTCTTTGATCCAATCAATATCTCTTTTATATCTTTCTTCATGGGAAACATTTTTTTCTAATTCAAAGACATTAGGATTAGCAACATGTTTATCTAGTACTTCACCATATTTTTCTAATAATTCATTAATCTTAATGAAGATATTTAGTTTTTCTCTGCCACCTCTAATGGCCCCTGCAAAATAAAATTTCATATATAATTCCTCCATTATTTTTCTAAGGCGATTTTTTCTAAAAAGCTATTTGAAAATTTATACCATTTGTAGATAGCTTTTTTCTTGTCTTGATATTTTTGTAGTTCTTCTTGTGTATAATTAGACTTGTTAGTTTTGAATCTTTCGATTGTTCTATTATAGCATTTTTCAATACATGTTCTAATTACGATTAAAGTTCCTTTTAATAAGTTAAGATCCTTCAAACAATGAAATTGTGCACAGTCAATAACAATGGTTTTATCATATTTACTACAATAATCAATTATCTCTTGATAGATTAAATCAAAGTCATCACCACAATTAGGAAGTTCTTTATATTTATTTCTAAAATATTCACCTAATTCTTTATTGATACCAGTACTATTTGGGAATCGATGTTCTGTTAATACTTCATCTGTATCAACAATTAAATAATTATCATTATTATAATGTTCATTTGCATATGTCGTTTTACCCGAACCACTTTGACCTGTTAGATTTATTATTTTATCATCGGTTAATTTTTTAATATATGGTTCTCGATCAATATATAAATTTATATCAAGAGGATTTTGAATCTCTTTTAATATTTCATATATTTCTTGAGTAGCTTCAAATTTTAAGTTATCTTCACCAGCGTAACTTACAAATTCTTTTAATATTTCATCAATGTTTTCTAAGTTAACTCTATCTTTTATGATGTATTTAGATATTTCTATTCTATCTTTCCATAATAGAGTCATTAAACATTGAGCAATTATTTTGTTTGATAAAGTAGATTTCTTATATAAATCTATTACCAATTCATCAGTTATTTTACGGGGATTAGTAACGATAATTTTATTTGTTCTGTAGATTCCTTTTTCTTTATCAACATTAATTACTTCAGCATCTTTAGGAATAATTACATCATAAATAGTATCTCCTCGATGTAACCATCTTAAGATTTTATCTTCAG
>JAEEGL015458494.1_pt1 | contig 22732 bp, 18 predicted proteins | sample 9134231 | NCBI WGS metagenome assembly JAEEGL01 (sample SAMN16246548, study PRJNA631951) | gut metagenome | biome: gut microbiome; feature: rumen; material: fiber-attached | host: Bos | place: Iran: Karaj | collected 2018-10 | reverse complement strand
CTATAGGACTCAAACGGATGAAATTTCGAGATATTTTCGGCGCGGAGGAAGCAGGAATACGCCGGTATTCCAATGACGACAAACCGAAAAGAGCCGAAATAGCGCCGTTTGAGCGGGTTCGGATAACTCTTGTTACCCTAGCATAAAGGGCGTTTTGACTGCAGGAATTTTTTTCATTTTGTTGCGCCCGTCCGGCCTCCTATTATAAAAACGGACGGGCGCGGTCTTCTTCGGTAAAACGCCGTATAACATAAGACTCATTTTGTGTTTTTACACATAAAAATATATAAAAGGAGGAAAAACAAAATGAAGAAATTTTTAGCACTTGCGATAATCGCGGTTATGACTGTCGCTCTGTTCGCGGTCGGCGTTAACGCTGCGGATCCTGTTCTTGTTATCACTGCAGAGCAGATCGCCTCGTCGGAAAACAACTGTTCCGCCGGCGTTGAATCCGTCGAGCTCAAGACAGACGACGGTAATTACGCAAGGATCACGTCCGCGGGCGATGACCCCTGGATCCAGATCTTACCCACCCCCACAACAGAAGTTGCAAACAAGTATGCGGCGATTAAGTACAGATCCACATCCGAAAAATCGACCGGCATCGAGATCTATACCGAGATCGCTGAGCCGCACGCAACCACGAGCGAAGCTTTCCAGAACGACGGTCAGTGGCATACGATCGTTATTGATCTGAGCACCGCCGCAGCGCAGTGGAAAGGCAACTTCAGCCGTCTTGACCCGATGAACGCCGCAGGTCTTCCCGCGGGTGAGGTCATAGACATAGCCTGGATAGCTCTGTTTGCTTCAGAAGACGACGCAAAGTCTTATACCGGTACCGATGCAGCGGCGGCAGGTGCATCCGTTGTACAGCCCTGGTTTGATAATTTTGCAGCCGATGGCGCGGAATTCTGGGCTCGCGGATGGGTCATCATCGCGGGTGACGATATAGAAGATATCGGTTACAGCGTTGACGGCAAAGACCCGGTATTCAGTTCTCTTGTTGACAGATCCGCCGAGGTCTCCGGCGTTATGGGTTCCGATCCCGCCAAGACGAACGGCTTTGATGTCAAGATAGCCGCTGCAGATCTTCCCGCCGGCGAACATACCGTCAGCGTCATCGTAAAGACAAAGGGCGGCGAGCTTCTCAAAGTCAACAAAGACGAAGCTGACACCTTCACGTTTGTCGGCACCGGCTCTGAAGCCGAGCCCGAAACTCAGCCCCCCGCCACCGCCGACGCCGCCGTTATAGCGATAGCCGCCGTAGCGTGCGTTGCTCTTGCGGGCGTTGTAATTGCAAAGAAAGTTAAATAATACAAACTGATATTTCAGCAAAAGACCGCTTCCGGCGGTCTTTTGTTTAAAACGCGATAATCTTCATTGTTTTTGTTGACGGAAAACGGTATTCATGATATTACAATCAAGGAGTTTTATATGAAAAAGATACTATGCATTTTATTCGCGCTTCTTCTTACGGTATCCGGAGCCGTGCTGTCCGGCTGTTCCGACAAGCCGGACAGCGATACGACGACAGCGGCGGCAACAGACAGTATAACGGATACCGAGACCGAGCCCGCGGAAACGGAGCGCAAAGCCGACCTGCCGGACGTTAAATATGCCGGAAAAACGATCCGCATTCTTTTGATGGACAGGGCGCAGAGCGATATATATACTGAAGATCATATGACGAACAACGCCATGCACGACGCCGTATTTTCGCGTAACAGCGCCGTTGCAGACCGTTTCGGCATTAAGTTTGAATACGTTATCGATACTGAAAGCGATGTTCCGTCAAGATTGAGCACTGCCGTAAAAGCCGGCTCGGATGAATACGACATCTGTTTTACGCACATGGTAAACGGCTCGAACAACGCCATCAATAACGAGGTCTTACCGATTGACGAGCTTCCGTACGTCGATCTGTCAAAGCCTTGGTGGGACAAGGACGTAAATCAAGGCTTTTCCATAAAGGGACATCTTATGATGATAAACGGAGACATCAGCCCCTACAGCTTCAATCTGACGGCTTGTATGTATTTCAACAAAAAGCTGTTTGACAAATACGATCTTGAATATCCGTATCAGCTTGTAAGAGACGGTAAATGGACGCTTGACAAACTTATCGAGTTGACAAAGGATTTCACGGCGGATACGGACGGTGACGGAAAGATAACGGCTGACGGCGGCAGCGACGTTTTCGGAATGACCGCGTGGTATCTCGGACTCCCGTACGATTTTTATTACGGAGCGGGCGGTATGATAGTATCCAAGGATCAGGACGACGTTCCGTATTACGATCTGCAGGTCGAACGCGATACCGCGATATACGATAAGATCTATACAGCCGTTATCACGAATCAGTCTAATTATGAACAGTCGAACTGGAACGTACCTCACACGCTGTTTTCAAGCGGACGAGCCCTGTTCTACGACGCGTCTCTCGGCGACGGAGAGCTTCTGCGCGAGATGGAGGACGAATACGGAATCTTACCGATACCGAAATTAAACGAAGAGCAGAAGGAATACAAATCGTTTGTAAACGGCGCCTCGGCTATGATATGCGTACCGGCTACGGTAAGGGCGCAGAACAGAGAATTTGTATCGGTAATTCTCGAAGCGCTTGCAAGCGAGGCGTATAAGACAGTAACGCCGGTGCTTAAAGAAACGTATCTGAAGCGTAAATACACGCGCGACGCGGATTCTATGGATATGCTTGACTACGTTATAAGAAACCGGGTGTTCGATATGGGTTACGTCTTTTTGTACGGCAACGTCGGGTCATACGTCAGAGATCTGCTTGTCAAGGGCACAAAAAGTATCAGTGCCGCCGTTAAGTCATACTCCAAAACCGGTCCGAAATACGTTGAACGTATTGTGATATCGTTTGACAAAAGCTTGCAGCAATGAGATTTTATGAATGAAAATGAACACAAGACTGATCGCCGCCGTGACAGCGGCGGCGATCATGTGTTGTCTTTTTTTCGCTTGCAATACCGAACCGGACCGGGAACCCACAGTTTAAGTCGGCTTGCCGACACCTTAATCCTTAATTTAAAAACCCGACCGAAGCGCGGATATGCTCCTTACTTCGGTCGGTTTTATCATTATTAAATTTTACAGATCCTGCCAGAACGCGAGCGCGGGCATATTTCCGGAATTATACAGCTGCGTATTCTGCTCGTTTATCACAACGTCGAACGCATAAGCTATCTTTTCCGTCTCCGCGTCCTCGGGAACGTGTACGAGAACGGTATCCTTTGATACTATCTCCGCCTCCGCCGCCTTCAGCTTTTTCTCCGTGCCGACGTAAAAGCCGTTGACGCTTTCGGTTCCGCTCTTTGATACGAGCCCGTCGCGCACGTTTTTGAATTTTACGGTTACCGTCGTTTTATCCTCCGAAAGAGTTATCTTTTCGGGCATCGGCGCGAGAAAATCGTTCTTGTCGCCTATGCCGTATTCCTTTGCGAGCACAAGATCGGCAACGCGGTCCGCCGTCTCCTCTTTTTTTGGAGAATGCATATAATCGAAATAATAATCGGGAGAGCGCAGATCATACGAGGGCAGTAAATTCTCGTTGTCCATATCCGCCATTGCCTGATACTGTCCGAAACGGACGTAATTGACGCGTCCGAAGTTTGTCTGACTTGCTTTTGAATAGCTTGACAGCTGTATCGCGTAAAACGCGAAATCAAACCCGAACTGATTTTTCATATCGGCGACGTATTCCTTTAAATACTCGTCGTATTTCTTTGCCGTGCTGTCCATTCCGCCTTCGCTTTCGCCCTGGAAAAACACCATCCCCTTGAACGATATGCCTACGAACGGATGAACCATACCGTTGAAGAAGCCGCCGGGCTTAACCTTGTAAGACGTCGTGAGCTTTACTCTCTTGGCAGCCGCCTTTGTCATAAGCTCCTGTATCTGCGCGCCGTTCGCGGCTATGTTTATGACGCCCACCGGTATGCCGAGATCGGACGACATCCGGCGTCCGAAGAAGAAGCCGAGCGCCGAAAACTCAAGCGACGCCGCCTTGTCGGGCTTTTTCCACATTACCTTGGGATCCGGAAAATCGTCGCAGGGGTCCTTGACAAGCTTCGGATTGTCCAGATAATAATCCGGTCTCTGCATAAAGATACGCATATTTTCATTTTCATCAAAAGCCGGGAATTTTTTAAGTCCGCCGCCTATTTCGAGAAGGCTTATGTTTGCGTTGGACTGTCCCGAGATAAGCCACACGTCGCCCACGAGCACGTCCTCGAATTTAACGGAATTTCCCTTGTCGTCCTCTACCGTAAGCTCAGCCTGCTCCACGGACGCGGGCTCCGGCGCGAACTTCAGCGTGAACTCCCCGTTTTTGACCAGGGCGTATGCGGTCTGCTCCTTAAACGTGCCACGTATGACCGCCCCGTCCCTGTTCGATTTGCCGAATACGCGTATTTCCGCGTCTCTTTGAAGCACCATATGCGAGCCGAACGTTCTCGGCAGAGTGAGAGTCGCCTCCTCGTCCTCAACGACGATGAACTCGGGTATCGTCTCCTCGGGCTCGGTCTCCTCCTCCGTTGTGACCTCCTCCGTTGTGATCTCTTCGGTCGTGATCTCCACGGTCGTGACCTCCTCCGTCGTCACGGGATCGGTCAGGGACTCCGACGTCGTTTCCGGCGCGCCCGAGCAGGCGAAGAATGATGCCGTGACAAACGTCAGAGCAAGAAGTAAACATACCGTTTTTTTCATCTTCAATCTCCTATACGGTTTTTATTCTGAATGCGGGGCAAGGAAGACCGTTTGATTTGATAAGCTCCGCGTTTTTGTCGTTTATATCGCTTGCGTAAGCGTAATTCACGTAACCTTTATCCGCGCCGCGGGGCGCCTTTACGGTTACCTCGTCTTTACCCGTTATTTTCGCCTCCGCGTCCGTGAACGCGCCGAATTCTCCGAAGGAAAAGCCGTTTACCGCATCCGTTCCGTTTCTGCTTTCAAGTCCGTTTGACACGTCCTTGAATTTTATCACAACGTTATCGCCCGAAACCGAAGCCGAAACGGGCGACGGCGGATTTGCGTCTGAAAGCTCACCTATTCCGTATTCCGCGGCGAGTATCTGCGCGGTTATGCGTTCGCACAGCGGTTTTTTCTTCGGCGAATGCGCAAAATCGCCCCATTCGGGCGGAGAGCCGAGGTCCATATCGACCGTTAAGTAACTGTTTCTGATCTTTGCCGCCGCGTCGAACTGTCTTACCCTCACCGTTTCAAGAAACGGGAAATACTGCTTGCCCTCGCTTCTGTACGACGACAGCTGAACGTTGTAGAACGGAAATTCAAAGCCGAAGCGTTCTCTTTCGTCTTCCACAAGGCGCGTAAGCTCCGTATCGTACGCTTCAGCGCGCTCCCGCCATATTCCCTCGCTTTCCCCCTGGAAAAAGGCCATGCCCTTGAACGAAACGCCCTCGAACGGATGTATAAGCGTGTTGTAATAGCCGCTTCTGCAAACGTTTGCTCCGTCCGTGTATCCGAGCTCGTCCGCAAGCGCGGACGGGATCAGCTCTTTGACGCACGCTCCGCCCGCGGACATATTTATCGCTCCTATCGGCACCGCGGTCTTTTCATACAGAGCTCGCGCTATGAAATAACCGATTGCTGAAAACGACAGCGACGCCTCGGCGCCGGGCAGCCTCCAGCGCCAGTCCGGACAGATAACGTCGGGCTGAGGCTCGGCGCAAAGCTCGGGGTGAGCAAAAGGATACGCCTGCGTCTGCATGAAAAGTCTGTATTTTCCGTTTTCGTCAAACTCCGCCGGCAGATCGTCCGGGGATACGAAGCGCAGATTCAGCTCGGCGTTAGACTGACCGCCGATGATCCATACGTCGCCCGTAAGCACGTCGTCAAACACCGCCTCGTTTCCTCTGTCGTCGTATATGCGCATCGTTTTTCCCGTGCCGCACGCGGGACGCGGCGAAAACGTGAGAGTGAAAGACTTATCCGATACGACGGCCTTCACCGTCTCGCCGTCAAACTCACCGCATACGACGGTTCCGTCCTTATCCGAAAAGCCGTATATCTTTATTTCTTTATCCCTTTGAAGCACCATGGAGGAGCCGAAAGCTCCGGAAACCTTGAATTCCGGCACACGGAAAAAGCTTCCTCTTCCCGTCTTCTCTGTTTTGCCTTCCGTAGGTAAAGCCGCGTTGATTTGCATATTTATCACCTGCCGATCCGAAAACTGAAAATATTATACAACAAAAGGCGCATAAAGTCAATAAGCCGTATTGACTTTTTACAAATTTATACTATAATATACTTAGTGCGCGGGAGGTATGTATGAAGATACTTATAGAATTTTTATGTGAGGAAAACATAAAAAACGTTTCTCCTTTTCTGTACGGCAAATATGACCGCGTGTATTTTATCGGTTTTGAGGAGGACAGCGGGAGCGGACGGCGCGCGGAGGTGCTCGATACGATAATATCGGGCAAATTCGGAGCTCAGGCCGTATTTCTCACCGTACCGGACAAAACTCTGAGCGGCGCCTACAGGCTTTTGTACGAGATAATAGGCGGGGCGAACGAATACGTTATAGACCTGACGGGCGGGCACGAGCTTTTTTCCGCCGCGGCCGGGATACTTGCCGGGACCTGCGATAAAAAGAACGTCAGCATCTCATTTTACGATATATCAAACGGTGAGGAGCATATACAGTATCCGGAGCTGTGCGACAACAAGCCGGCGCGCCGGCTTTCCGCGGACGAGATAATAAGCCTGTCCGGCGGCGCGGTGATATCAAGCTCCAAGACGGCGGCGGATATACGCGATAACGCGGGTCTGCGCACGGAGATATCGCGCATGTGGGACACGGTAAAGGGCTGTACGGCTGACTGGAACAGATTCTGCAGTATGCCGAACAGGCGCGACGGCAGCCACGTTATGAAAAAGCTTACGAGAAGCGACGACAGAAAAACCTGCGAGCGTCTCATACCGCTTCTGCGCAAGCGCGGTATAATAAAAAACGACAGGATATACGTTGACGACAAGAGCAAAACGTATCTTGAATACGATCTTTGCCCCAGGGCGAAAACGATAGAAATGTATGAAAAGAGCGGCACGGCGCTTGAGCTTTACTCCTGCCTCGCCGCCGTGGAGTGCGGCGCGTTCACTGACGCCGCGTCGGGCGTGCTCATAGACCTTGACGGTCTGATAACAAAGAGAAAAGGCGATCCGAGAAACGAGGTAGATCTGACCGCGGTATATAAAAACCGCCTTGTGCTCTGCAGCTGCAAATGCACGAAGCCGACGAAGGAATACCTGTACGAGATTCTTACGATGGCGGAGCAGTACGGCGGCAAGTTTGCCGTTCCCGTCCTTATCTGCTCGGAGCCGGCGTTCGATCCCGTGAAGGAACGCGCAAAAGAAATGGGCGTAATTCTGATAGACAACGTGCTGAACACCTCGCTGAAGAGCCTTAAATCCGTCTTTCTCGATCATTTTCCGATATAAAAAGCCGGACGGCTGCCCGAAGCAGCCGTCCGTTTTACGTATCGGCGGTTTAAGCCGCCTTTTTGTTTTTCAGTTTTTCACAGAGCAGCCAACCGCCGGCTGAGAGAGCGAATGAGGCGGCGACCACGGCGGCAACGGAAATAAAGCTCGAGAAGCGTCCTTTTTCCCGATTTACCGGCTCCGTTTCGGGCGTCGTCGTTTCTTTTTCGGTTTCGGTCACGGCTTTTGTATCTGTCTCCGCTTCCGTCTCCGTTTCCGTATCGTCACGGGGCTCCGTTTCGGTCCCGGGTTCCGTTTCCGTCTCCGTTACCGTTTCGACCCCGGTCTCCGTCCGGGGCTCGGTCACGGGCGCCGTTTCCGTTTCGGGTCCGGATTCTTTTTCCGTCTCCGTCTGTTTTTCCGTGACGGGGTCCGTCTGTATGTCCGTGTCGGCGTCTGTTGCCGTATCCGTGCCGGTGTCTGTCGCCGCGTCCGTTTCGGTCTCGCTGTGTACGCCCTCGGTCAGCGTGCAGGCGTATTCAAACACGGGCGGCGTCACCTCAAGCCTGCCGTCCGACAGCACGGGCGAACCGGTCTTTACGGTCACGGCGTCGCCGGGCTCTCCCTCAAGTATCCTGAATCTGACTTCCATCAAAACGACGGCGCCGGAAACGGGCGCGTCGTTATAGAAAACGAAAACCATACCGTCGCCGTCTATCGAATAGCGGACGGTAAAATCCGTACCGTCGGGGTATTCAACGGACATCAGATCCGCTTTTTTTACGTCGTACAAAAGTCTTGCGCTTCCGCCGCGGAGATTTTCCGCGTCGACCGTGACCGTTATTATGAATTCGCCGCCGTCCGGCTCGTCCGGTCCTTCTATATACATTCCCGACGGATACTCAGCTTCCGTCCCGCTCTCCGGCTCAAAAGACGTCTCCGCGTCGGTGTCGGTATCCGTTTCGGTTTCCGTCACGGTCTGCTCCGCTAACGCCGCGAACGTCAGAAGAAGCGACAGGATCAGCGACAGTAAAACAAATCTCTTCATCCCTCAGCCTCCCCGGACGTTTCCGCCGTGTCGGCAGCGCCGGTCGTGTCCTCAGTCTCTTCATCGGACCCGGGCTGACCGTTCTGATCGTCTATACGCGACACGTCGTATAAAAGGATAAGGTCCGTCACCGTCAGGCTTTCGTTTCCGTCGATATCAGCGGTTAAAAGGAAGAGGTCGTTTATCTCCGCGCCGCCGCTTAAAAGGTATTCCGTCAGAAGCTCAACGTCGGATCCGCCTATCTCGCCGTCGCCGTCTGTATCGCCTATCACGACGAGCGTACATTTATCGAGCGTGACGCCGTTGACGACAACCGATACCTCGCATCCGCTGCTTATGACGTCGCTGCCGTCAAGCTCCTCGCCGGCTTTCGCAACGGATAAGAATCCGGCAGTGCGAAGCTGTTCGTCAAGCCCCGACGCCGAGGTCTTCTGTATGGAATAAACGTATTTTTTCCCGTTGTATTCAAACGCGTCGCTTATCTCGAGCGGATATCCGTCAAAAACGTAATCGTACAGGGCAAGCGAGGACAAAGCGACGTACGGCCCCCCTATTTTATGCGTCTCCGTTATCGTTTTTTCGGAGACGAGCAGGTATTTGCGTGAGATCGACGTATGCTCTCCCGCCTCGTTCACGGGTCCGTCGTGCAGGATATCGAGGTGATAGACGCGTCCCGCGACGGTCACGGTGTTCCACATATGCGGTATGCCGCCCGTCTCTCCCGTGATTATTTTGTTTTCATATCCGAGAGCGTCGAGCACGAGCGAGGTAAAGCCCGCGTATTCCTCGCAGACGCCCATACCGTCGTTCACCAAAGCCACGCTCGAGCACCTGTGATTCTGCGTCATATCGTATCTGAATCTGCCGTCGAGGATCAGCTCGTTGAGCCTTATGAATCTCTCGCCGTCCGGCAGTGGCGACAGCTCCTGTGCAATATCGGCTATGTAACCGTTTTTCAGTTCTTCCCTGTCCTCCGTTTTTTCACCGCAGGCTATGAAGACCTTAAGGATTATGGAGTCGAAAACGCCGTCCGTGCCCTGGATCACCTTTGATATACGCACGTTATACGTCCTTGCGATACAGCGCATATATTTTTCTGAAGCTGACGCTTTTACGAACGCCACTATGCGTTTTGCAAGCGACTCAAGATCGTACACCGTAAAATCGGACACGTCGTTCAGAATGAACGTGCGCATGTAGACGTGACAAAACTCGGCGACGCCTCCTATCGACACTTCGCCGTACATATAATTGCATTCAGCCGGATCAAGTATCTCGTCCGACGTCGCGTTGGTATAGTATTCCTCAAGCTCGGAGAGCGTGAGCTCTCTTACGTAAATCGGCTCCTGCTCGGAGAGCACGTCGTAGGTGCTTTTTTCCGCGGCGGTGACCGTGACGCAGAGGAAGATCGCGGAGATGACGAGCGCGATACAGATTATCTTCTTAAATTTCATTTTGCACTTATATATTTAACGCCTGAATAACGGATTACTTACTTTATTTTCATTATATCAGCAGATAAAATAAAAATCAACACTATAGCAAATAAAATATGTAAACATTATTTTATTTTGCACGGTTTTACAAATTCCAACCGCGGATATAAAATGTGCAAAAGCTCTTGACAATACGGAGATTATAATATATAATGTTTAAATCAACATAGTCCTTTTGGACGGTACTATATGGAGGACGTTATGAAAAAATTTATTTGTGTTTTTGTTGTCGTCATAATGGCGGCAACGCTTGCGTTTTCGGCTGACGCCGCGTCTATCGCAAACCACCTGTTTGACAAGCAGGGCGGTATAGACAAGGGCGGAAAAACGTGGAGCGTTTACGGCTGGATAGTCACCGACGCCGAGATAACCTCCGTCGGCTACATACTCGATAACGGCGACCTGTCGTCTTATAAAGCGGTCGTTACCGGCATAGAAAACGACACGCGCGACGCCGACGATACCAAAAAAGGCGAAAGCGACGCGTACCGCGACCTTACGCTTGAGGACGCCGTAAAGAACGGCGGTATGTCGGGAGGCGTCGGCTGGGACGTTTTACGCGCATACAGGATACAGGTAGTGATAGACATTTCCGGACTTGCGGCGGGAAAGCATAACGTGCTTGTCTGCATCGAATTCAAGGACGGCGGTATATCCGAGGCGTTCAGAGACCAGTCTGAATTTTCGTTCACCAAATCCGGAGACGGAGAGCAGGCTATAGACGGCAAGGGCGCGAGCACGAAATATCTTGTTGGCACGGACAACAGCGACGATACAAAAATAGACGTCGCCGGTTGGGCGGGCTCCACCGTAAAGACCGTGAAGCTCGGCTACAAGATAGATAACGAAAAGACGGTTTACGACGAAAAATACGTCAAGCTGATAGAGATAGACGAGTCCGAAAAGGGCATCATAGATCTCGCCGGAAAATACGCGTTCCGTTTCAGAGCGACTTTCCCGCTTGATGAAATGCCGGCGGGCGACCATCATATCAAGCTGATAATGCAGGATGAGGACGGCGGCGAGACCGCGGTAGGCTCAGCCGGCGGCACAGACGTGCTTTTGCTCTACTACGAGACCGAGGAAGAGGAGACGACGAAAGCAGAGACCGAGCCCGAAACGGAAACGGAGACGGAAGCCGAAACGAATGCGGAAACCGAAACCGAGGCCGCGGAGCAGAACAACGCAAAGACAGCGGAAGCGGCAACGGAAGCGATAACGACGGAGACGAAAAACGAGAATAACGGAGGCGGTCTCCCCGTCGGCGCGATAATCGCCATCATCGCCGCGGCGGTCATAGTCGTCGGCGTCGTGGTCTTTGTGATAGTGAAGAAGAAAAAATAAGAATATGAAAAGAGCAGGTTGACGTAAAAATCAACCTGCTTTTTTGTTTTTCAGCCCATATCCGCGACTACGACCTTCAGCTTTGCTTCAAGCCCCATATACGTCGCTGTTATTATAGTCTCACCGACGGCGAGGGGCTTTATGACGCCGTCTTTGTCTATCTCGATAATACCCGTATCATAACCCGAATACTTGACCGACTGCTTCCAGTATTTCAGATCCTGCGAGCTGCCGATCGCCAGCTCCGTCGTCTTTCCCCAGAGCACGAGATAATCGTTGCCCGCGCTCTTTGCGATAAATCCGGGCTGCTTTACCTCGTCCTTATAGTAGAACGTTATCGTATCCTTTTCCGGATAAAACGCGACGGGGGCCTCCCTGTCTATCGAATTCGGTATCACCGCTATTTCCGCGGTCAGCGTGCCGTACCTCGCATATACGCGCGTCAGACTGTCGCCTTTCAGCGTTATCGTCAGGTTTTCCGCGTCAACCTCGACCTGGTCGTGATCGTAGATATACTCGATCTTGCTCAGTATATCCGGTCCCGCCTCCTTCGCGTCGCCGTTTTTGTATATGTACCTTACGGTGAAGTTATACGCCATGCCTTTGAAGCGCACCGGTATGTTCGCCGCCTTGTACGGTCCCTCAAGCATTATGCCGGATACCTCCGGCGCGTTCACCGTGTCCTTTAAGCCGTTGTTTCCCGACGGGCGAGAGATGACGTTTTCCGGCTTGTCGTAATTGTCCGAGCCGATGAACTGTATCGGCGCGAGCCGCGTTCCCCAGACGCCCCACGCGGAGCCGCTCGGCGCGTACGCGTAGCCTATGAAGTGCTGTTTGTTAAATATGTCTATATGCCCCGACGCGTCGCCGGTCATGCCCATGTTGTGTATGCCGCTCTCTATGTTCGAGCCCTCCGTTTTGTGCTTTAAACGCACCTCGTTCCTGTAATAAATGCCGTCGTACGATACGTTTACGTGTATGTAGCAGTCGTCGGAAAATCTGTTGCCGGTCGCGACCGATACAAAGCATTTGTAAGCGTCAACGTACTTGAAATCCGCGCTGTCCTCGCCTAAACCGTCGTGGCGGTAGGCTATGCCGCGGAACTGCAGCGTTTCGGGCCAGTTTTCGCTTTTCGCGTCGGCGGTATAAACTCTTGTCGAGAAAATATCATCGCACCACGTCACGTAAAGATACAGCGTGTCGCCCAGAACGACCATCGAGCCCTCGCCCGCGCCCCACTGACCTTTCAGTCCGTCGAACGCCACTATCGGTCTCGGCTCGGAGCCCCAGCCGCCGACGCCCCATTTTTCAATTGACGTGCCCGCGGGGTCCTTTGTCCTTGCTGCAAAAAGGTTGTTGTCAACGCCGCCGGGCCAGAGCACGGAGGTGTAGGTTATATAATAATAATCGCCTATCTTTATAGTACCGGGGTCGCACGTCCAGTGCCAGTCCTCGCTCGCGTACGTCGGTCTTACCGCGCCGACGTCGGGCGTCCACGTAAAGCCGTTGTCGTACGATTTTCTATATACGCCGACGTCCGCCTCGCCGCCGAAGCCGAGCGTACCGGCAAGCCAGCAGTCTATCGAATCATCGTCGTTTATTATCATGCTCGGGCCGTATCTGTACGTGCCGTAGAATATATCCCAGCCCTTGTTTGCGATCTTGAAGATCGAGCCGTTTTCCGCGGGATTTTCGTCAAGATACGCGGTCTTTATGTTGTATCCGTCCGCGCGCTTTTCGATATACGGCTTGCCGTCCTTTTCGACGCAGAGGACAAGGTCGAGCTTAAGCGTGTTAGATAAAAGCTGCGCGTATTCGGCGTACGTTACGTTCTCCGAATTTTTCTTTGACAGGTCCATATAATCGGACACGCCGACCTCGGAGGCGACTTTTGCGACGCCGTTTTTATCCGCGTAGTCGCGGTAGCCGAGCGCGTACAAGAGTCCGCGCAAAACCTCGCCGTACGTCACGGGCTCTGCGGGTCTGAATTCGGATTTTGCGGGTCTTATCATAAAGCCCTGATTTACCGCTATTTCGGCAAATTTCATCTCCTGCGAGTACGCGGTCATATCTGTATAGTCGTTTTGACAGATATAATAATGCTCTCGCTGTGCAAAGCCGGAGTATTTTACTATATCCGCCGCAAACGACGCGCGGTCGAGCAGGGCGGAGGCTTCCGCGTTCTCGTTTCCGAAGTATGAGCCCGATTTGAGCCGGTTGAAGATAGCCTCGCCGTTTCCGTCGTCGTCAAGCGGGTCATCCGACGTGTTCATTCCCGTAAGGTCCTCGTCCGGTATCACGTATTCAGTAACCTCCGGCTCCGTTTCAGTCGCCGCGTCGGTCTCGGTTTCCGTCGCCGCGTCAGTTTCCGTCACTTTTGCCGTTTCCGCCGCCGTTGTTTCGGGCGTCGTATCCGTCTGTTCGGTGCCGCAGCCGGATAAAACGGAGAAGAGCATCACCGCGCAGAGTGCGGCGGATATGAGCTTTAAAAATTTCAATATTACGTCCTCGCTTTCATTGTACTGTCTTTTTACACGGCTTTATCGCCTCATTGTTCATTATAACGCATTTGATACGATTTTGCAATAGTAAACTGCAAAAAAACAAAAGAAAAGGATCTTGCACGGTCCTGCTCCTTCCGTCACGGCAAGACGCCGTGACGCCTCTTTATAATCGCGCGATTATGTCAATAGCTTTTGACCATTCAGCGATGTTCACAAAAAATTTAATTATTAAAAATTATTAAGAATTATTAAGGCACCTTAATAATTCTTAATTTTTTTTCTATTGTTTTCGCACGCATATTAATGTATAATTTTAACATTATAAAAAGAAATAAAACCGAAAGGAGACAGTATGGCGATAATCGACGAGATCAAAGCCGCGGAAGCGCAGGCGCAGAAGCTCAAGGACGACGCCAAAGCCGCCGCGAGAGCCGACGCAGAGATGATCGAAGAAGAAGCGAGAAAAAAAGCCGCCGACAAGAGAGCGAAAGCAGAGGCGGAAGCGAAGGCCATGATATCCGACGCGGAGCGCGAAGCGCGCGAGTTTACGGAAAAGGCGAAGGAACAGTCGGACCGCGACTGCGAGGCGCTTAGGTCCGCCGGCAGAGAGCGGCTTGCCGAAGCCGTTGAGCTTATATTAAAAGGAGCGTCCGGAATATGATAGTCGCTATGAAAAAAGCGACCGCGGCGTTCTTCTCCGACAGGCTTGAAGCGGTGACGGAGGCTCTTCAGAAAACGGGCGAATTCATGCCCGTTGAGGAGGACGGCTCCGCACGCGTCAAAACCGTTTCCGCGCCGATCCTTGAGGAAGAAGCGGACACGGCGCTGAAGGCGTACTCAAAATACCGCAAATCAAAAAGCGGAGGTATGCTTTCCTCACCCGCACTTTATTCCGAGGAGGATTTCACGCGCGACAATCAGGAGGACAAAACAAGCGTCATAAAAACCGTTGAGCTGTACGAGCAGCTTAATTCCGTGAACGCTCAGCTCGCCTCGTGCGAGGAGGAGCGCAAAGCGCTTTTGCCCTACGAAGCGCTCACGCTCGACGCATCGGAACAGGACGGTACTAAATACACCTCGCTCATAATAGGCAGGATACCGTATTCCGAAAAGTCGAAGGGCAAGCCCCCGCTTGACGAGATATGCGAACGGTACGGCGTGTCGTACGAAGGTTTTTATGACGAAAGCGGTCAGAAATACTTTTACCTGAGCGTCTTCCGCGGCGACGCGGCGGAGCTTATACAGGCGCTGAACGAGCGCGGCTTCGAGCAGCTTCGCCTCCCGTACAAAACGGGCACGGGCCGGCAGGCGCTTGAAAAGAACGCGGAAAAGAAACAGCAGCTTGAATTTCTCAAAAATTCGATAGACAAACAGCTTGAAGCCGAGGCGGAAAAGGCGCAGGCGGTGGAGCTGTTTTATGACAGGGAAAAGGCCAAGGCGGACAGAGCGGAGATCCCGGCTCTTCTGACCGAAAGCACGGTGGTACTGACGGGCTGGGTGCGCTCCGACAGGACGGAAATAATAGAAAAAGCCGTGTCGGAGGCAGCGGGCACGTATTCGATACAGTTCGACGATCCGGCGGAAGGCGACAAGGTCCCGTCCGTAACGAAGGACCCGTACGTGATAGACCAGTATTCGACGATCACCAACTCATATTCGCCTCCGGGCAAAAACGACATAGACCCGAACCCGTTTATGGCTCCGTGGTATTTTATGATATTCGGAATGATAATAGGCGACGTGGGATACGGCATACTCATAGGCATAGTGCTTCTGATAGTAAAGAAGATAAAGCGGCCGACCGGGGATTTTGCAAAGCTCATCAACGTGATGCTTTATTCCTGCATCCCCGCGGTGTTCTGGGGCGTAATGTACGGTTCTTACTTCGGCGAAACGTGGCATCCGCTTCTCTTCTCCCCGCTTGACAACATTTTAGGCGCGATGATACTCGTGCTCGTCGTCGGAGTGCTCCATATGTTCACCGGAATAACGATAAAAGCCGTGATGAACATAAAGGCGGGACGGTGGCTTGACGCGCTGACGGATCAAATAGCGTGGATGGGACTCATAACCGGCTGCGGACTTCTGGCGCTCGAGCAGACGAGGACAGCGGGCATAATCACCGCGGCGGTCTCTGTCGGTATAATCGTGATACTCGGCGGTCACGCGAAAAAGACCGTTTTCGGAAAGATAACGGGCGGCGTTTCCTCGCTTACCGGGATAACCAACTATCTGTCCGATATCCTGTCATATCTGAGGATATTCGCTCTGGCGCTCGCGTCGGGACTTATAGGAATGGTAATGAACGTCGTCGCCAATATGGTGGCGGGCGGAATACCCGTTCCGGTGCTGAACCGCGTGGCGACGATACCGATATACGTGATAGGCCACGGGCTGAACACGGCTCTGTCTATCCTCGGCGCATACGTGCACACGGGCAGACTGCAGTTCATTGAATTTTTCGGAAAATTCTACGAGGGCAACGGAGTTTATTTTCGGCCCCTGCAGAGAAAAAACAAATATACGCAAATTACAAAAGATAAAGAAATGAAAGGAAATTAAAACAATGGGAACTATTTTTGCAATCATAGGCGCCGCGCTTGCGGCAACGCTGGCGGGCATAGGCTCGTCCTACGGAGTTCAGGCGGCAGGTAAAGCCGCGGCGGGCGTTACCGCTGAAAAACCCGATCTGTTCAGCAAGCTGTTCGTGCTTCAGGCTCTGCCGGCAACGCAGGGTATGTACGGACTTGTCGCGGCTATCGTTATAGTCATGCGCGCCGGTCTTTTCGACGGCTCCATCAACAACATATCGAAAGAGTCCGGTATGGCTCTGCTTTTCGCCGCCGTTCCGATAGCGGTAGTCGGTCTTATCTCCGGTATCTATCAGGGCAAGACCGCGGCCGCGGCGATACTTATGACGTCAAAACAGCCCGACGCTCAGACAAAGGGTATGCAGATGACGGCTCTCGTTGAGCTGTACGCGATATTCGCGCTCGTTGCAACGCTTCTCATCGCCTTCATGCTCCCGATCACGCAGGCGGCTCCCGCGCCCGTCGTTTAAGGTGACGATATGTCAACAAACGCGCTTATAGAAAAAATAATGAAGACCGCGGAGGCGGAGGCGGAACAGATAACGAACGAAATGATGCTCCGCGCCGCCGAAAACGAAAAGCTCACGCTGTCAAAAGCCGACGAGGACTGCGCCGCCGCGTATAAGGCGGCGGAGGAAAAATGCGCGCAGATAAAGCGCACGGCGGAGCTTACTAGCGGTCTTTCGGGCAGAAAGGCAAAGCTTCACGCTCACAGAGAGCTGCTTGACGAGGCTTTTTCCGAAGCATATGACAGAATAAAGAACGCGGACGACGGTTTTCGTCTGTCGTTTATTGAAAATATGATCGTAAAATACGCGCAGGACGCAAAGATAACCGCCTCCGTCGCAGAAAAGGATCTTTCGCTGATAACGGCAAAGAAAGCAGAAATAGAGGCGGCTCTGACCGGCAAATTCGGCAAGGCATCGTCCGTCGAGTTCGTATCCGACGCAAAAATCCCGGGCGGAGTCTATATGAGTTCCTTGCTTTGCGACGTCGACTGCACGCTTGACAGCGTTTTTGAAGAGCTGCGCGGCAAATACGAGGCGGAAGCGGACAAGCTCCTGTTTCCCGCCTTATAAAGGTAGTATCTATGTTTGATTATTCATATACCGTTGCGTATATATCGGCAAAAGAGACCTCGATATTCTCAAAGGAAGCGCTTTCCCGCATGTCCGCGGAAAAGGGCGACGCGATCAGGCTCCTTTCCCAGTCCGGCTACGGCGGAGGAGAGGCGGAGAGCGTCGGCGCTCTCGTCGACCGTGAGCTTTCCTCTCTGCGCTCCTTTATAATGGGCTGTATGCCGGAGGCGCTTTATTCGCTTCTGATACTTCCGTACGACGCGCACAATCTTAAGGTGCTTCTGAAATGCGCGGTGAATGGCGCGGACGCCTCGCCATATCTGTACGACAACACGATGTACGATACGGAAATAGCGGCGGCGTGCTGCCGCGGAGGCGAATTCTCGCTTTTGTCCGACAATATAGCAAAAATACTTAACCCGGCGTACGATGAAGGGATCCTTCAGCTCCCGCTCGGTATAAGCGCATCCTGCGACAGAGCGTTTTATACGGAGATAGCGTCAAGAGCAAAATCTGCGCCGAAGGCGATAGCGGATTACGTAAGGGCGGAGACAGACGGAAAAAACTTCATATCGTATTTCAGATCGAAGCGCATCGGACTTGACCCGAAGACCTTCGGCGACCTGCTTCTTCCGGGAGGGGTAACGCCGTGTAACGTATTCACCGCGGCTTACGCCTCGGGCGCGGAGGATCTTAAGCAGTACACCTTCGGGCTCGACGTGCACGACGCGTTCACCGCCGCCGCGGAAGCGGCTAAAAGGTCGCTGTCCGACGCAAACGACGTTCTCGACGGCTACGCGTCGTCAAAGCTTGAACCGTATAAGTACGAGCCGCAGTCCGTTGTGCCGATATTCCTGTATTACAAAAAGAAGATCGCAGAGGCGCGTCACATAAGAGAGGCGTTCTCGGAGGGAGGCGCGCTGTGACGGAAAGAAAAATGAAAGCCGCGATAATAGGACCGAAATCCGTTGCGGCGTTATACGGCGCCGCGGGCGTCGCGGTGTTTGAACCGTCCGACGATATATCGCCGTCAAAGCTCATATCAAAGCTGTACGCGGACGGCTACGGCATAATTTTTATAGCGGAGACTTATTACAGAAAAAGCGAGGACGCGGTGAAAAAATATCTGAACGAACCGTATCCCATAATAATCCCCGTGCCGGACGACAATTCGGACGGAACATACTCAAAGGAACGCATTGCCGCTAATATCAAAAAAGCCATCGGCAGCGACCTTATATAAAAATGAAAGGCTTTGAAATATGGAAAATACACAAAAAACAGGAAAAGTCATAAAAGTATCGGGACCGCTTATAACAGCCTCGGGCATGGCGGAGGTCCATATGTACGACGTCGTGCGCGTGGGCGAAAAGCGTCTTATAGGCGAGATAATAGAGCTCCGCGGCGACGTAGCCTCCATACAGGTCTATGAGGATACGGCGGGCATCGGCTCCGGCGCTCCCGTGTATCTTACCGGGATGCCGCTTTCCGCCGAGCTCGGTCCCGGAATGATAGAGTCTATGTTCGACGGGATAGAGCGTCCGCTCGAGGCGCTTTACCGTCTGTTCGGCGACAGGATAAACAGAGGCGCGTCCGTGCCGTCGCTCAACAGAGAGAAAATATGGGATTTTGTCGCCGCGGCAAAAGCGGGCGACAAGGTAACGGGCGGCGACGTCATAGGCACCGTGCAGGAGACGGAAGCCGTGCTTCACAAAATAATGGTGCCGCCGGATCTGAAGGGAACGATAACGGAAATAAGATCCGGGCAGTTCACCGTGACGGACACGGTGGCGACGCTCAAAACGGAGGACGGCGAGGAAAAGCCGCTCACGATGATACAGTACTGGCCCGTAAGACGCGGCAGACCGTGCAAGGAAAAGCTTTCTCCGACGGAACCGATGGTGACCGGTCAGAGGAACATAGACACGCTCTTTCCGATAGCGAGAGGCGGCGTCGCCGCGGTACCCGGTCCGTTCGGCTCGGGAAAGACCGTCGTTCAGCATCAGATAGCGAAATGGGCGGACGCCGATATAGTCATATACATAGGCTGCGGTGAGCGCGGAAACGAGATGACGGACGTTATGAACGAATTTCCGGAGATAACGGACCCGAAAACGGGGCTGTCTCTCATGAAGCGTACCGTTCTTATAGCAAACACGTCGGATATGCCTGTCGCGGCGCGTGAGGCGTCAATTTACACGGGTATTACGATAGCGGAGTATTTCCGCGATATGGGATACAAGGTCGCCATAATCGCGGACAGCACGTCACGCTGGGCGGAGGCTCTGCGCGAGATGTCCGGACGTCTTGAAGAGATGCCGGGCGAAGAGGGCTACCCCGCATATCTGTCCTCGCGCCTCGCGGAATTCTACGAGCGCGCGGGTTACGTGAAGTGTCTCGGGTCGGACGACCGTTCCGGCGCCGTCACCGCCATCGGCGCAGTCTCGCCTCCCGGCGGCGACACGTCGGAGCCCGTATCTCAGGCGACTTTGCGTATAGTAAAGGTGTTCTGGGGACTTTCCTCGGAGCTTGCGTACAAGCGTCACTTCCCCGCCATAGACTGGTTGAAGAGTTATTCGCTCTACGAACCGAAAATGCGCGAGTATTATATGAACAACATTTCGCCCGTTTGGCCCACGCTCGTTGCGAGAACGAAGGCGATGCTTCAGGAGGAAGCCGATCTGAACGAGATAGTCCAGCTCGTCGGTATAGACTCTCTCGGCGCGGGCGACAGACTTACGCTCACAGCCGCGCAGATGATACGCGAGGACTACCTGCAGCAGGACGCTCTCGACCAGACGGATTCTTACACCACGCCGCGCAAAATGTTCCTTATGCTCAAGGTCATACACGGCTGGTACGACGCGGGCAAAAACGCGCTCGCCGTCGGCGTGCCGTTTGAACAGATAGAAAAAATGCCCGTGTGCGAGCGCATAGCGCGTATGAAATACACGGACGAGGCGGAGCGCGAGGAGACGTTCGCGTCCATCGCCGACGACTGCGACGCGCAGTTCACAAAGCTTATGGAGGAGGCTGTTGCCGATGAATAAGGAATATAAAACCATAAAAGAAGTCGTCGGACCTCTTATGCTCATAGAAAACGTTGACAACGCGACGTACGACGAGCTCGTTCAGATAAAGCAGGCGAACGGCGACGTGAGATACGGCAAGGTGCTTGAGGTCAACCGCGATAAAGCGCTCGTTCAGCTTTTTGAACCGTCAGAGGGACTTAAGATCTCGGACTCCCGCGCAAAGCTGCTCGGTCACGGCGTTGAGCTCGGCGTATCCGCCGATATGCTCGGCAGAGTTTTCGACGGTATGGGCGAGCCGATAGACGGCGGCGACAGGATAATAGCGGAAAAATACATGGATATAAACGGTCTGCCGATGAACCCCGCGGCGAGAGACTTCCCGTCGGAGTTCATACAGACGGGCGTTTCCGCGATAGACGGGCTCAACACGCTCGTCCGCGGACAGAAGCTCCCCGTTTTCTCGGGCTCCGGTCTTCCCCACGCCGAGCTTGCCGCGCAGATAGCGAGACAGGCGAAGGTGCGCGGAACGGACGACAAATTCGCCGTCGTTTTCGCCGCCATCGGCATAACGTTTGAGGAATCCGAATTCTTCATAGAGGATTTCAGAAAAACAGGCGCGATAGACCGCTCCGTAATGTTCATAAACCTCGCGAACGACCCGGCTGTCGAGCGTATCTCCACGCCGCGTATGGCTATTACGTGCGCGGAATATCTGGCGTACGAGCTCGGTATGCACGTTCTTGTCATAATGAGCGACATAACGAATTACGCAGAGGCGCTGCGCGAGATCTCGGCGGCGAGAAAAGAGGTCCCCGGACGCCGCGGATATCCCGGTTATCTTTACACGGACTTAGCGACCATGTACGAGCGCGCGGGTAAAATAAAGGGCAGACAGGGCTCCATAACGCAGATACCGATACTCACGATGCCGGAGGACGACAAAACGCACCCGATACCCGACCTTACGGGATACATCACGGAGGGACAGATAATCCTCTCGCGCGAGCTTTACAGAAAGGGCGTACAGCCGCCGATAGACGTGCTTCCGTCGCTTTCCCGTCTGAAAAACAAGGGTATAGGCGCCGGCAGAACGAGAGAGGACCACTCCGGCAATATGAACCAGCTTTTCGCCGCTTACGCAAGGGGCAAGGACGCGCGCGAGCTGTCTACGATACTCGGCGAATCGGCTTTGTCCGAGGTCGACCGCATTTACGCGAGATTTGCGGAGGAGTTTGAGAAAAAATACGTATCGCAGGGATATCAGACGGACAGATCCATAGAAGAAACGCTGACGGTCGGCTGGGAGCTTTTGTCCATGCTCCCGCGCACTGAGCTGAAGCGTATCAAGGAAGAATACATAAACAAGTATCTTCCCAAAACCGATAAGGAATAAGATATGGCAAAGCAGATAAATCCGACAAGAATGGAGCTGACGCGCCTTAAAAGGCGGTTAAAGACCGCGTCGCGCGGACACAAGCTCTTAAAGGACAAGCAAAACGGAATGACAAAGCAGTTCATGGAGCAGATAAGACGCAACAGAGAGCTGCGCGGCAAGGTTGAGGCGGGTCTCGCGGAGGCGGCAAAGCAGTTTTCCGCCGCTTCGTCCGCGATGGGCGAAAAAGAGCTGGGCGAGGCTCTGCTTCTGCCCGCGGGCGAGATCGGAGTGACCGGCGGCTCAAAAAACATTATGAGCGTTCAGGTGCCGACGCTCTGCTCCGACGGAAGCCTTGCGCAGTCGCTTCCTTACGGCTTTGCCGATACGTCGTATGAGCTCGATACCGCGACGCTCACGATGATCAGGCTGTTCCCGACGCTTCTGCAGCTTGCGGAATGTGAAAAGACCTGCGATATGCTGGCGTCCGAGATAGAAAAAACGCGCCGCCGCGTAAACGCGCTCGAGCACGTGATGATCCCGGAAATGGAGCGCAATATCAAGTTCATAACAATGAAGCTTGAGGATAACGAGCGCCAGAACATAACGAGGCTCATGAAGGTCAAGGAAGTCATAAATTCAAGGTAAATAAAAAGGTCACGCGAGTGACACTTGCCATAGAGCAGGTGCCCCTCGCGGTTTGTTACGGGTTTGGTGTGAATGAATCGTAGTGAAATCAAAAATCAATTTGGAGGTCACTGCAAACGGAAAATGACGATAACATTTACGAGGCATTCAAATG
>JAEEGL010547961.1_pt1 | contig 22732 bp, 23 predicted proteins | sample 9134231 | NCBI WGS metagenome assembly JAEEGL01 (sample SAMN16246548, study PRJNA631951) | gut metagenome | biome: gut microbiome; feature: rumen; material: fiber-attached | host: Bos | place: Iran: Karaj | collected 2018-10 | reverse complement strand
GATCTGAATAAAAAATACGGTAGGCAGCAGGTCCTGTACGATGTAGACTTAAGCTTCGGGCCGGGCGAGATAATAGGACTTTTCGGAGAAAACGGCGCCGGCAAGACCACGCTCATGAAATGCATCCTGGGGCTTTGCGGTTACACCGGTGAAGTGCTGCTGGACGGCGAGGCTCTCAGCCGCAGAAACATCGGCCGCTTGGCCTTTGCCACCGGCGAGCACAGCTTCTTCCCGGATCTGGACGCAAAAGGCCACGCGGAGTTCTTCGCGGACCATTTCAGCACCTTCAGGAAGAAGCGCTTCGACGGGCTGATGGAGTTCTTCGGGCTGCCGAAAAACAGGCCGATCTCCAGGCTCTCCACAGGCCAGCAGAACCAGTTCGAGGTAGTGCTGGCGCTGTCGCAGGGCGCGGACTACATACTGATGGACGAACCGTTCGCGGGCAACGACGTATTCAACCGCGAGGATTTCTACAAGGTCCTGGCTGGCATTCTGGAGCCGGACGAGACGGTCATGCTGTCCACGCATCTTATAGAGGAAGTCTCCGGTTTCATAGGCCGCGCGGTGCTGATACACGAGGGCCGCATCATAGGCGACATGCAGGCAGAAGACCTTGAGGATCAGGGCAAATCGCTGATGGACTACATCCGTGAGACTTACAACTACCGCGCCGACCGCGTGGCTTTAGCCATAGATTCTATCACAGGGGAATAGGCCGCAGGGCCATTGCGAGGGGGATCATGAGAAACTCGTTGTCGATACTTGAATACTACGCGAAAAAAGCGTTGCCCAGGGCCCTTATAGTGCTCGTGGCCATGGCTGCCGCGGAGATGCTGTACATCAGGTCCCGCACTGCGCTGTACCCGGAGGTATCCCTGCAGGAAGAAGTCAGGTTCATGCTGATCGTGTATGCGGCTGCACGTCTTTTGATCTTCTTCCTGATTGGAGGCCCGTCTGCCCGCAGATCGAATTACCTGATAAGGATGCGCATGCTTAGCGTGACTGAGAACAAGGCGTTCCGCCTGAACGTACTCGTGAACATCATGGTGTACGTCATCGCCTGGGCGGCGCAGATGCTGCTGGTCGTGTATCTGGCGAAAAAGTGCATGTCGCTGCCGGAGTACAGCTTCGGGCCGCAGGGGTTCTTCAGCCTCCTCGTGCAGGCGTTCGGCGGCCAGGCTCTGCTTCCGACGGACAGGTTCTTCTTCTGGGTGACCTGCTTTGCCGAAATGCTGTCCCTTGCCATAGGTGTGGCATGTTTCAGATACGCCAGGATGTACAGGCGCTTCCCGGCTGCCGCGACCATCATAGTCGCGTTGACCATAGGGACGCAGTTCTACCTGCTTAACGGCAGCTACGCGCTGGTCCTGTCGTCGTTTGCGATGTTGGTTGCGTGGATAGGGTACTTTGCCCAGCACGAACGCGCAAACAACAGGGATGAGAAGGAGGAGGCTGTATATGAAAACTAAGAAAAGACATATTGCGCTTCTGCTGCTCGCCATACTTGCAATAGCCGGTGTTGTCGGTGCGGTCTTTGCGAACAGCATCGTACTGGGACCTGCAAATTCGGTGGAACTCACGCAGGTCGAAAGCTTCGGCGATCCGGCGTTTGCCAGGGGCCTTGAACTGAACATGATGCTCAGGGACGGCTCCAGTCTTTACTGGGATGCCAAAGGGTCTTTCGGTAAGACCGGGCCGGAATTTGAGACCAGGCACAGATATTCACAGGAACCGAAGTATCTGAACCCCAGGGACAGCATCTTTTTCTATCCGGACCTTCTTCAGATCCCGGAGATACAAACGATGGTGGAAGATGCCGCCGCGACGGCGGATATGGGTAACATGGCAGATCTGAAGCTCGATCTGTCAGAGTATACGGAATACCTTCCTTTGAGCATATGGGCCGATCGCGTCAGCAGTGATCTGATCTCAGGAATCACTTTTGTTGACCGGACGGACCGTATGGATAAGAGCAACGACTGGAACAAGGTTCTGGACGGCATTAACGACGCCGCAAACAGCTTCCTTAAGATCCCTGTTCCCAAAGGCACAACGGCGCAGATCCACATTTTTGTAAATTTTCGGGACGGATCCACGGGAAAGGTGGATTACAACATAGATGTGAATTTGGGCGCCTGGGCAGGAATGGACTATGGCATATACAGGGGAGATACGGTCTGCAGCGGGCCGCTGATGGGCGATGCGTATTACGTTTATGTGCGGCATGGTGTTGCCGGCAGCAAGCTGCCCGGCGGCCCGGGAATATACCGCATACCTTTGGAGGATGTCGGTCACGAAGAGCTCCCAATGATACAGAACGCTGTCAGGGTCTGTCCGTTCGACGAGGGCGAGGAAGTGTTTGCCAGCAGCGTGATGCAGGACCCTGCGGCGCTTGTTGTAATAACCGAAAAGGAAGGAGCGCTTAAGGAATACGTTCTGGGCGGACAGGACGGCAGCGATCTGCAGATCGTAGATCTCGGTATTTATCCGGATCCGGGGAAATTCGAAAACCTGGAGCAGTCCATAATGGAAGTGCACTTCTACAAGGATTACAATGCTCTGCACATACCCGGCGAGCGCTGGATCGTGGTGCAAAGAGCCACGGACGGGACCTGCCGCACGTTCAGTTTCCCGGAGACGGCGGAAGACCTGGAGCGCGACAATGATCATTATGTGCAGGGAAGCCGCCGGGAGCACATGAGCGCAGTCTTCGACGGAAAAAGGCTGGCTGTTGCAGGGGCTCTTTACGAGCCGCAGCCAGGCAATCCCTACGGCGCGACCCGTTTCAGCGGATTCAGGCTTTCCGTGTACACAGAAGACGGGCTTGGGTATTACGGTGCCTGGTCCACAAGCCTTAAGGACGATCCGTATCTGCATCCGCCATATGCTGCATATGGTGTATATGATCACTTAACGACTCCCTCAACATATGACCGTTACTGGATAGACCAGATCTGGAACTGAATCGGACAACAAAAAGCCGCCCTGCCCGGGCGGCTTTTTAGGTGGAGGAGAGTCCCTTTCCACCGTTATTCTACGTCGTCGAATCCCTTCATGCAGGAGGGGCAGTCGGCCTCGACGGTGATGCCCATCTCGTTCATGAGCTGGCCCATCATGGCGATCTCAGCTTCCTTCATGTCCTTGTAGCCGAGGCAGGTGACGGAGTTTTCCTGGATCTTGTAGACGAAGTCCTCTCCGGCTTCCTTCATGGCCTTGATGTGGGCGAGGAGCTTTTCCAGTGTGGCTTCGGAGAAGGTGCGCAGCTCGCTGGTCTGGTAGGTCTCGATGGAGGCCCATTCCTTCTCTTCGGAAGCGTGCAGCGGACGGCCGCCAAGAGCCAGCAGCGGGTAGGTCTTGCGGAGCTCTTCGGTCTGCTCCAGCATGATCTTCCAGATGTCGGCCACGAGAGCGTTCGTCTTTTCGGAAACTTCCGGCAGGAGGCCCTTGAATGCCTCGAAGCCCTTAGGATCGGTGTGCTCCATCATCCAGATGTACTTTTCCTTTACAAGGCTGCGGCCTGCCTCGATGGCAGCGTCCAGATCCTTGTTGTAGCTTTCGAGCGCGTCCTCGTTCCAGACGTCGAACTGGGCTGTGCGCATGTTGTAGAAGGTGGTCGGGTCTTCCTGGCAGTCTACGCGGTCTTCGCCGTTGACGTTGTGGAACATCGGCCATTCTTTCTTTACGATCTCTTCTATTAAAGCTTTCTTATCCATTGTCTGTTCTCCTTTCAGTTGGGCCGGAGGCTTATTAGCCGGGGCTTAGCCGCCGATCTTGCAGGGGGAGCCGGCTTCTTCTACCAGCTTTTTGAGGCTCTGCATGTATTCGTCGGTGGGCACTGTGATGGTGCACTTGTTTGCGACGCCGAGGCTCTCGTTCTTGCTTTCGCCGAGCTTGTGGGCGGGAAGCAGGTTTACGAGGACGTTGTCGCCCAGGGTCTGGGCAAACTTGGCTGTAGCGATTATGTTCTCCGGGCTGTCGTTGTAGCCGGGCATTGTCGGGACGCGGATGATGACGGGCACCTTAAGATCCAGCGCAATATGCCTGATGTTCTCCAGGATGTAGGTGTTGGGCACGCCGGTGAGCTTTTCGTGGGTGGTGTTGTCCATGTGCTTTACGTCCAGAAGGGCCAGGTCCACGTGCGGGTAGATCTTGTCGACTGCCTCGCGGGAGCCGAACGAGCTGGTCTCGATGCAGGTGGTGATGCCTTCTGCGTGAGCAGCTGCCATGAGGTTGGCCACGAAATCCGGGTGAGCAAGAGGCTCGCCGCCGGATACTGTCATGCCGCCGCCGGAACCGTCGTAGAAGAGCTTGTCCTTCTTGACTTTGTCGATGACCTCGCGGACTGTCATGGTCTTTCCTGCGATCTCGCGGGCTTCAGCCGGGCAGACCTTTACGCAGGCGCCGCAGTCCACGCACTTGGTGCGGTCGGTGATAGCGATATATTTGAGGCTCTCGCCTTCGCCGTAGGGGCCTATGGAGATGGCGCCCCTGGGGCACTTGGGCAGGCACTGTCCGCAGCCTGTGCACTTGCTTGAGTAAGTCATAAGCTGGGGCTTTGCCAGGTTGGATTCGGGGTTTGCGCACCACAGGCAGCGGAGCGGGCAGCCTTTTACGAAGACTGTTGTGCGGATGCCGGGGCCATCGTGGATGCTGTAGGTCTGGATGTTGAATACCGGACAGGTAACATCATAATTTACTTCGAAACTCATATTCTCTCCTTAGTCACTTAAAAAACCACTTTGCATAATGATTATATCAGTTGAGGAGCGAATTGTAAAATGATAGAATGTACAAAAAGAGGATGATTCCGATTGATTTTTTGGACAATATATACGAGGTCAGCTATGGATATCAGGGATTATTTCAGCATAGTGGATAAGTCCTACGGGACGGAGAACAACCAGATCATTGAGTCCGAGATAAAGCGCGCCTGCGAGCTTGCGAAGGAAAACGAAGGAGAAGGCAGCGCCATCTACGCTTCGATGCTTTCGGAGCTGGGCGGGTTTTACCGCGGGCTTACAAGGTACGACGAGTCCGTTGCGTGCTTTACTAAGGCGGCAGAGATCCTTAAGGCTCTTAACGGACCTATGTCTCCGGATTACGCTACCTGCGTAAACAACCGCGCCGGGTCCTACCGCCAGATGCGCGAGTTCGACAAGGCCGAGGAGGGCTTTGCGGAGTGCCTTAATATCTACGAGAACACCGTGGGAAGGCATCACATACTGTATTCGGCAGGGCTCAACAATGTGGCGCTCGTGGCGCTGGATAAGGGCCAGACGGACAGGGCTGCGGCGTATCTTAAGGAGGCTTCGGACATCCTCGCGGAGCTTCCGGAGCACCTGGATGAGTACGCTACTTCGCTTACGAATACCGCGGAGCTGTACAGGCAGCTGGGGCGCTACGAAGACGCCGAAAAGAATCTGCAGGAGGCCAGGGACGTCTACGAGAACAGGCTCCACGACACGTTCACGCCGCACTACCACGCGATCCTGAACAGCCTGGGGCTTGTCTGCATGGCTACCGGAAGGTTTAAAGAAGCCGCGGACTGGTTCCGCTCGGCTCTGGTATACTGCGAGCGCTACTACAACAAAGAGCACCGCGAGTACGTCGCCACAGCCCGCAACCTCGCAGAAGCAGAATCAAAGATATGACAGGGGGGACGGTTCTCTGTCACAGAAAGGAACTGAAATGAAAGGACTTGAACTTTCAAAGAAATATTGGGAAGAAGTGGGCCGCCCGGCATTTGAAAAGGGCTGCCCGCAGGTGCTTGAAAAGGCCACGGTGGGCCTTGTGGGAGAAGGCTCGGAGTGCTACGGCTTTGACGACGAGATCTCGCGCGACCACGACTGGGGCCCGGGCTTTTGCGTGTGGCTCACCGACGCCGACATGAAAGAGTTCGGCGGGCTGGCTTCTGGCATATACAACGTGCTTCCGGAAAGTTACATGGGCTTTCGCAGGCTCAACGTATCGGCCCAGACCGGCGGGCGCGTGGGCGTCATGAGCGGCGGCAGTTTCTATGCCAGGTACACTGGCTTCGACCGCGTGCCGCAGAGTATCTTCGAGTGGCGCTGCGCGGCTGAGAAGGGCTTTGCCGTGGCCACCAACGGCGAGCTGTTCCTCAACAACAACAAGGAGTTCTCGGATATCCGCGAAGGGCTTCTGGCTTTCTACCCGGAGGACCTGCGCCTCAAAAAGCTTGCGATGCGCTGCGCTATGGCGGCTCAGTCCGGGCAGTACAACTACGCCAGGTGCGCGCACCGCGGCGAGTTCGTGGCGGCGTTCCTTGCCTGCGCCGAGTTCGTGGACCACGTGCAGGCTATAGTGTTCCTGCTGAACAAGCGCTACCGTCCGTACTACAAGTGGGCTCACAGAGCCATGAAGCAGCTGCCTGTGCTTGGCGGAAAGATAGCTCCGCAGATAGAGCTTCTTGCGGACGCTAAGGATTGCGCGCCGGTGTCCTTCCACGAGAAGGTGGACATAATAGAATCTATCAGCGCCGATGTGATAGCCGAACTGAAAAAGGAAGGCCTTTCGGCCTCCCCTTCAGATTTTCTTTTGCAGCACGCGGAGGAAGTGCAGAGCCGCATCGCCGACCCGCAGCTGCGCGCCATGCACCTGATGGCAGAATAAAAAGGTGGAGAGGAACCGTCCCTCTCCACCATTTTTTTTATTCGAACGGGAAGTGATACTGGGTGAGGCCGCATTCATCGCGCAGCTGGATGAATTCCTTCTGGATGGCTTCGCCTACGGGCACGCCCTTGTCCTTGCGGAACTGCCAGTTCTCGTAGGCCTTCTCGCCTGCGGTGTAGATGCGCTCGGCTCCCGGCGCCTTCTTGGAATTCCTAAGGCCGCGGCAGATCTCGCCGGCGGTCTTTTTGAATGTTTCAAGCCCCATGAAGAACTCGGGGTTGATGACGAAGAAGAAGTGTCCAAGCCTGTACATCTGCGGGCTTCCGTCTTCGGCTACGCCGGACAGAGCCTTAAGGAACGGGCCTCCTGCCAGAGCGGCGGAAAGGATCTCGACTACCGTGGTGTATCCGTAGCCCTTGTAGCCCGCGGTATCCTCGCCGGGGCCGCCAAGCGGCAGCAGCGCTGCGTGTCCAGCGCGCATATCCTTAAGGATCTTAGCGGATTCGGTCATGGTCTCGCCGGTCTCGCTTATTACGCAGCCTTCGGGAGTGGGCTTTCCCTGCCTTGCGTAGAATTCTATCTTGCCGTTCTGCACTATGCAGGTCGCGCAGTCCAGGTTGAACGGGAAAGGCTCGTCGGTGGGCATCGTAAACGTCATCGGGTTGGTCCCCATCATGGGTTCCACGCCGAACGTAGGCGCAACGGAAGGCCTTGCGTTTGTGCCGCTTATGCCTATCATTCCGGCCTTTTCGGCCATCGTGGTCCAGTAGCCGGCTATGCCGTAGTGGGTGGAGTTCATGATGGCGCCGCCGGCCATGCCGTAGGTCTTAGCCTTTTCGATCAGCATCTCCATCATCTTGTAGCTTGCCACCATGCCCATGCCGTTGTTGGCGTCCATGACGACAGTCGTCGGGGTCTCCTTAACGATGTCGATCTTGGTGACAGGCAGCAGCGTGCCTTTCTTTATGCGGTCCAGGTAGATCGGCTTGAAGCGGTTGCATCCGTGGCTCTCGATGCCGCGGCGGTCGCTCTCAAGAAGAACGTCCGTGCAGATCTCCGCGTCTTCTCTGGGTACGCCGTACTTTACGAACACATCGACCATAAAATCGTGCGCCAGTTTCCAGTCTAAAAAGGGTCTTGTTTCTTCCATTTCTATTATCTCCGTTTCTTAATTGAACAGTTTATGCCGTCGCGTATAGTATACATCTTTTCCGCCGCAGAAACAACTTGTTGATATACAGAGCATAACTGTTTGAACAGGAAGCTTTCAGGGAGTATAATAAAGAAAAAGTTTAAAGGAGCCGCATATGGATACCATTTACGACGTTGTTATAATAGGAGCAGGCCCCGCGGGGCTTTCTGCAGCACTGTACGCGGGGCGGGCAAAGCTTAAGACGCTGGTGCTTGAGGCCGACACCGAAGGCGGCCAGATACTCACCACCTCCGAGATAGCCAATTACCCCGGGTCCTTCCCCGAGGAATCCGGGCACGCCCTTACCGGCAGGATGGCGGAGCAGGCCAGAAGCTTCGGCGCCGAATTTGCCAAAGGCAGCGCGGATTCCTTCGTCCTGGACCAGGATCCTAAGATCATCCGCTGCGGCGGCATGGAGTACAGCGCCAGGGCGGTGATAATAGCTACCGGCACTCACCCCGCAAAGATAGGCTGCTCCGGCGAAGAAGAGTTTACAGGCGCCGGCGTTTCCTACTGCGCCACCTGCGACGGCCCGTTCTTCGAAGGCCTTCCTGTTTACGTGGTGGGCGGCGGCGACGCTGCGGTGGAGGAGGCCATATACCTTACGAAGTTCGCTTCAAAGGTCACGATCATCCACAGACGCGATGCCTTAAGGGCCGCAAAGTCCATACAGGAGAAGGCCTTCTCCAACAGCAAGATAGCCTTCAAGTGGAACACCACCGTAGAGTCTATGTCGGGCGACGGCTACCTGCAGTCCATGATACTCAAAAACGTCGCAGATGGCAGCAGGGTAAGGATAAGCGGCCGGTTCGGGCTCTTCGTGTTCGTGGGGCTTAAGCCCAACACCGCCGTGTTTGAAGGGCTGCTCGACATGGAACGGGGCTTTATCGCAACTGACAGCGAGATGCGCACCTCCGTTCCGGGAGTGTTTGCCGCGGGTGATGTGCGCGTAAAGAACTTAAGGCAGGTCGTAACAGCGGTCTCTGACGGCGCGGTAGCGGCTGTGGCTGCGGAAAAATATATAGAATCGGCGGGCCAGGCGTAGCAAGGGCAGGAAGGAAAGACCATGACAGTATACGATTTCACGATGAAGGATGCTGAAGGGCAGGATATCTCCCTGGCGGACTATAAGGGCAAGGTGCTGCTTATCGTCAACACCGCCACCGGCTGCGGCTTTACCCCGCAGTACAACGGGCTCGAGGACCTCTACGAAAAGTATAAGGATCAGGGTCTGGAGATCCTGGATTTCCCCTGCAACCAGTTCGGCAACCAGGCTCCCGACAGCAACGCCGAGATCACCGAGTTCTGCGCCATCAACTTCGGGGTCAGCTTCAAGCAGTTCTCCAAGATCGAGGTCAACGGCCCGGGCGAAGCTCCGCTCTACACCTGGCTGAAGAGCAAAAAGGGCGGCATCCTAAACAGCGATATCAAGTGGAACTTCACCAAGTTCCTGCTGGACCGCGAAGGCAAGGTCGTGGAGCGCTACGCCTCCACAGTAACGCCGGAGCGCATAGAAGCCAGGATAAAGGAGCTGCTGTAGCGCACTTCAGAAAAGGGGTGATGGGGATGCGTAGAGCTTTAAAGATCGTTCTTCTGGTCATAGTCGTTCTGGCCGTTGGCTTCTATGCTTGCTTTACCTATGGCAGAGTGTATTCACCGGAGGCAAAGCGTATAAAGCTTGCGGATTTTGCAGGCCAGCTGAAACACCAGATAACAGAGCAGGCCAGGTTAAAATACGGAAACGATTATGAAAAGCACGTTCGAATAAAAGATATTACCAGGATAGAAACCAAATGGTACGAAGCTGATCCCTACAAATGGACCTATGTCGTTTCTTATGATCTGTCTGATGAAACAGAATACTATAAGGTCGCTGAGATGGATCGGCGGCAGGCTTCCGGCTATCTGTTCTATAAGGTGGACGGCCCGGACGGGTCAGAGCCTGCGGCGCCGGAAGATGCATTTGTTTACGAGATCAGTTCCGAGACCCAGGTGTACAGCATTTATACCTACGATGATCCGCAGCTTATAGACGGCAACACAGTTGAGGTAACCGTGTCCGGCAGCAGGATCAGGATAGGCGGCTCGGGCGAGTATTATGAGTATATGCTTGGGTACTTAGGCGCTGACGGCAGCTGGGAAACGTTTGAGAAATACACCGGCACCAAGGCTGACGGCATCGATTACACCAATTACTATCAGACCAGGCATTTCATTTTCCGATTCGAGTACGAGAACGCGCTGGCAGTGTTCAGCAAAGACCACGGAACCTGGATCTGGTTCGTGAAAGAATAGAAACCGGGGTTATCCCCGTTTTTTTATAGTTTAATACGTTCCGGGAACGCTTCCCGGCGCATGATGCCCCACATTTTATCGATGTAGGCCAGTGTATAAAAGTTTTCATAGTAGTGATAGCGGTAGGCCCCTTTAAGCGTAAGTTCATAAGTGCCGCCGCTTTTGTTTACCCATCCGAAGCGCTCAGCGAGCCACAGTTCAAGACCGTACATTTTCTTCAGCGGAACGCCAAAGAACTCCTCGAAATCGCAGGCCCGTACTTTTGTGCTGTACGCGGTCCAGAACAGCCAGTAGACCATGCGCTGCCGCCTTGTAAAGCGCAGCGTCAGTGACGTGGCGGGAAGCCCGGAGCGTATCCTTTCGCAGTACGCCTCCACATCAAATGTGTTTATCTTGAACTGCTCCCTGAAAAGGCTGGCCGCAGAGCAGCCGAAGCCGATGTAGTTTTCCCGGGTCATGGACGAATAGCCGGCCTGTGGATCGCTGCAGAAAGTCCAGATGGAGCTGCGCACATACCCTTTGCCGAGGCAGTACTTTGTAATATCGTCCAAAAGCCTGCGCTTTTCTTTCCCCGGCATCGCTGAAACGGTGCTGTCTGTAAACGTGAAATCGATGAACGGGTATATCGCCACGTGGTTTGCTCCGCTTAAAAACGCAGTATCGATGTCCGTCTTCAGGTCTTCGAAGGTCTGGCCCGGCAGCGCAAAGATAAAATCCATGGAAACAGTCTCAAAAGGCACCGCAGCCAGGACGGAGGCCATTGCTTCAGCATCGACAGGCGCCCTCCCGAGTATGTTCTGATACTTGCCGCAGAATGACTGGACGCCTATGCTGAGCTTCGTGACGCCGGCATCTTTAAGGATCCGCAGCACGTCTTCGGTAACATTGTCGGGGTGCAGCTCCAGACCTATACCTTCGGTTATTTCGAAGTGCTCCTTTACCGCGCTGATGATCTCTCCTATGCGGTCCGCGGCAAGCGCAGGCGTTCCGCCGCCGAAGTACAGGCTTGTGACCTGCTTCTTTTCGGGGCTCTGCGCGCCCACCTGGTGTATCTCCTGTATCAGGGCATCTATGTATTCATTGCACAGCTCTTCCGAATACAGCACTTTGCAGTAGGGACAGAAGCTGCATATGCTTTTGCAGAACGGAATGTGCACGTAAAGCCCCAGGTTACCGCACTCTTCGAACGGCAGTATCCGGTCGTATTCGTTTTTAAACGTGAACGGCTGCACCGTGTGGGTGAGCCACGTTCTTGTGAGACTGGTTATGAAACTCATTTTGCCATTAGATATACTTCAGATACGTCCGCAGCATCTCGAAAACGATACGCAAATTGCCCCTGAACAAAAGCGTGTATTCCGCCACGAAGAAATAGCCGCACTCATCGCAGAGCCCCGGCACATCGATGCAGCGCCCGCAGGTGGACAGCCTGCCGTTTTCGATGACCACGCACTGATAGCAAGGTGTGGGAAAACTGTTGTCTATAAGGTAGGGGAAAGCGCTTTTCAGATTGAATACAGGAGCGCCTTCCTTCATCATCCGGGTGATCTCAGCGCAGCAGGCAGCCTTTTCGTCCCGGCTGAGCGCAAGCTTGCGGGTGTCCGGATAAGGCGTGTGGAAATTGAAGGACACCGCACGTATATTCTTTGTGTCGCGGGCAGTCCGGCACACGTGCTGTATGCATTCCTTGTTGATCTGGTTGACCGCCATGTAGAGACAGATGTTGTCCGCTGTGGCGCCTCTGATGTTCTCCATGATGGTGTCGTAGGTGTCGCCGCGGATCTCGTTGTGGCGCTGCCGGTCGCCGTCCAGGCTCAAAAGGATCAGGTCCGCCTCCGGAAGGTCGATCGGGAAGGTACCGTTTGTGACCACGTTTACGATCAGAAAGCCCATGCGCTTGGCCTCCGCTACCAGGTCTTTTATCGTAAGCTTTCCGTCCTGCCAGAGAAAAGTCTCACCGCCGCAAAAAAACAGGATCCTGACCCCCATGTCGTAGAGCTGCTGCATCTCGCTGCGCAGCTGTTTATACGGATGCATGACAGCGGTGATGTTGTTGACGGAACAGTGTTTGCAGTGCAGATTGCACCTGTCGGTGACGATCACCGTCCCCAGGATCGGATCCTTCTTCTTAAACAGTATGGTCTTTATGCCAAAGCCTGCAAAGCGCAGGAAAGATGAAAGCTTCATGTGCCCCCAATAACGATTGTATACTATTACTAATTTCATGATAAATCTTCAGGGCGTGTTTTTCAATACTTTTCCTTTATCCCGCATTGCTTCAGTACAGCATTCGCGGTGTGCCTGGACTTGATCTTCGCAGGAACTGTAACTTTTCTTTCAGAGATCGGACTGTACCAGATGTCATGGTCGCCTTTACCGTGCCTAATAAAAAAGCAGCCGTAGCTGCTGAGTGTCTCGCGGACTCTGTTTTCGTATTCCGCCATCAGGTGCACGCACGCTGAAACTGTTTCGGGCTGTAGCGTATGGTCTTGCATTGCGGAAGGCTGTTGAGCTCTATCAGTTCCGGTACAGCTGTCTGAACCTTTTCGATGAGGGCATCAAAAGATGAATCCTCGAGTACCAGTCCGGGGATGTCAGCGCTTGTCGCGATCCATACTGCAGCTTCGGGATCCCATGTAAGGGTCACAAGATATTCCATAAACAGACCTCTTTTCATCGTACTTCCTTCTTTCTTTATACCACATTTTGAGTAAAAGTAAATAAAAACACGCGGCCGATCCGCGCATTTCACTGATAGTATCATACCATGTTCTAAATAACAAAATGGTACACAGTTGAATGAAAAATAAAATTGCAAGGACCTGCGATGTATGATATAATTCATTGTCACAGAACGTTTGATACTTTGTATAGCAAGTTCGGAGGATAAAAATGGAAAGAAAGCACATTCAGACTCTCAGCACCAGAAACCTCTGCAGCAGCGCAAAGGACGGCGGATGCGGCGAATGCCAGACTTCCTGCCAGTCCGCCTGCAAGACCAGCTGCGGCATTGCAAATCAGAGCTGCGAGAACAAAGAGAGCAAGTAACTCTAAATCAAGCACAGGAGATGCCGCCTTATTTCAGGGCGGCATTTTTCATGGTGGTGGAGAGGGACGGTTCTCCTCCACCGTTACAGCTGCGGGTGACGCCAGGAGAGGCACCCGCGCCCTGAGCATTTTCGCGAAGGGATGCGGGGAGATGTTCTGGGGGCAGGACCCGCTGCAATATCAGTTCATTGCTTTGGTGGAGGAGAACCGTCCCTCTCCACCAGCCTCAGAAATATGATCCATCAATATAGACTCAATGGTTACAACATAGTTCTGGATGTGGCTTCCGGCGCGGTGCACGCGGTGGACGATCTGGCGTACGACGTAATAGAGCGCTTTGAGTCGCAAAGTCCGGAGCAGATCCAGGCGGAGCTTTTGGAAAAGTACGCGTCAGACTCGGACGTTTCGGCTGAAGAGATCGCCCAGGTCTGCGCCGAGGTGCAGGAGCTCAAGGACGCGGGCGAGCTTTTTGCCCCAGAGGATTTCGCGCCTCTGGCCGGCACTTTCAAGGAGCGCAGCAAGGGCATAGTTAAGGCCCTCTGCCTGCACGTGGCTCACACCTGCAACCTGAACTGCGAGTACTGCTTCGCAAGCCAGGGCAAGTTCCACGGCGAAAGGGCCGTCATGAGCTTCGAGGTCGGAAAGCGCGCGCTGGATTTTCTCGTGGAGAACTCCGGCAGCCGCCGCAACCTGGAAGTTGACTTCTTCGGCGGCGAGCCTCTGATGAACTTCGACGTGGTAAAGCAGCTCGTGGCCTACGCCCGCAGCATAGAAAAAGAGGCCGGAAAGAACTTCCGCTTCACTCTCACGACAAACGGCGTGCTGGTGGACGACGACGTGATAGATTTCGCAAACCGCGAGTGCCACAATGTGGTATTAAGCCTGGACGGCCGCAAAGAAGTGCACGACCGCTTCCGCGTTGATTACGCAGGAAACGGCAGTTGGGAGAAGATCGTTCCAAAGTTCCAGCGCTTCGTGGAAAAGCGCGGCGGAAAAAGCTACTACATGCGCGGCACCTTCACCCACAACAACCCGGATTTCGTCGAGGACATAAAGGAGATGCTGCGCCTGGGCTTTACGGAGCTTTCCATGGAACCCGTAGTCTGCCCGCCGGGCGATCCCTACGCCTTAACGGACGAGGACATAGAGATAGTAAAGGACCAGTATGAAAAGCTCGCGCTTCTGATGCTTCAGCGCCGCAAAGAGGGCAGGCCTTTTACGTTCTACCACTATATGATAGACCTTGCCGGCGGCCCCTGCATCTACAAAAGGATCAGCGGCTGCGGCTCTGGCACGGAGTACATGGCGGTCACCCCCTGGGGGGATCTGTACCCCTGCCACCAGTTCGTGGGCGACGAGGCCTGGAAGCTGGGCGATATATGGCACGGCGTCACCAACACCGCCGTCCAGGAAGAATTCATGAAGTGCAACGTCTACGCAAAGCCGCAGTGCGCTGACTGCTGGGCAAAACTCTACTGCTCCGGCGGCTGCGCGGCTAACTGCCTGCACGCGTCCGGCTCCATAACCGGCGTCTACGAGCAGGGCTGCGAACTGTTCAAAAAACGCGTTGAATGCGCCATAATGCTTGCAGTTGCAGGCGCTTCAGAAGTATAATAATTCATTATGAAGCTTCCGTTCTTTAAAAAAGCAGACGTTGTGTTGCTGGCGGTGCTGCTTGTGATAGGCGCGGCGTGCATGATCCTTTTGCGCGGCAATTCCCGGCCCGGAAACACAGCCATAGTGCGGGTCGACGGGAAGGTCGTGGACAGCATCCCGCTCACGCAGGAGCGCTGGCAGAGCACCGTAAACACAAAATACGGCAGCAACACGCTGGCCGTGGAAAACGGAAGCATAAGGGTCGAGGACGCGGACTGCAGCGGAAAAGACTGCACGCGCTTTGCCCCGATAAACAAAAGCGGCCAGGTAATTATATGCCTTCCGCATCACCTGTCAGTCACCGTAAGCGGCGGGGATGACGCGCCCGACGCGGTGATACACTAGGAGGCGGGCCTTATGGAGAAACGTTCTGCTGCAAGGCTCACCACCTGCGCTCTTCTTGCGGCGCTGGCGCTGATAGTATCGTACATAGAGTTTCTGCTGCCTCTTAACGTTGGCCTTCCGGGCATCAAACTGGGGCTTGCTAACATAGTCGTGGTGCTGGCTCTGTACTACCTTGGCCCGCAGTACGCGCTGCTTATAAATTTCGTCAGGATAGCCCTTGCGGCGCTGCTGTTCGGAAGCCTGTTTTCCGGGCTTTACGCACTGGCCGGCGGCCTTGTGAGCCTGGCAGTCATGGTGCTCCTGAAAAAGACCGGGCTGTTCAGCATCACCGCGGTCTCGATGGCCGGCGGGGTCTTCCACAACCTGGCGCAGCTTATCGTAGCGGCAGTTATAGCATCAACAACGGACATATTCCTGTACTTTCCGGTGCTCTTTATCGCGGGCATCGCAACAGGCATATTCAACGGAATAGTAAGCAATCTTGTTCTGAGGAAACTGAGATGACCTACACAGAAAAGACCCAAAACGAGCTGGACCGCATAGGACTGGATTCCAAGCTCATGGCAACATCCTGCGGGGATCCGATCCCCAGCAGGCTTGAGGTGAAAGCCATAGTCCTGGATACCCTTTCGGCCCTCTTCCCGAACTACTTCACCCCCGAAAAGGACGCTTCGCTGGAGCTCATAGAGGCCCGCTTGGCAAGGCAGATAGCCATGGCCTGCCGCTTTTCCGACGTGGACATGGGCTGCTCGGCCCATGAGGCCGCAAAGGCATTCATCGAGGCTCTCCCCCGGGTCAAACGCCTTCTCCTCACCGATATCGAGGCCCTCTACGAGGGCGACCCGGCAGCCCGTTACAGGGACGAGGTCATCATCTGCTACCCTGGCTTCATGGCTACAGCGGTATACCGCATGGCGCACGTGCTCTACGGCCTTAAAGTGCCTCTCATCTACCGCATGATGACCGAGTTCGCCCACGAAAAGACAGGAGTGGACATACACGCGGGCGCGCAGATAGGGGACCACTTCTTCATAGACCATGCAACAGGTATAGTAATAGGCGAGACCACCGTCATCGGCAGCCACGTCAAGCTCTACCAGGGCGTCACCCTGGGCGCCAAAAGCTTCGAGCTTGACGCCGAAGGCAACCCCGTAAAGGGCATCAAGCGCCATCCCAACATAGGCAACAATGTCGTCATATACGCCAACGCAACCATACTCGGCGGCAATACCACGATAGGCGACAACAGCATAATAGGAGCCAGCACCTGGATAGTTGAATCCGTGCCGGCAGGGAGCCGCATATTCTACTCCGCAGATACCGCGAAAGCCATGGAATTCTGGGGAGATTTCGGCTCAGGCATCTAAACAGAAAGGAATATTATGAAAAAGACAATTTTAAGAAAGTACGCGAACCTTATCGCAGCCAAGGGCGTAAACGTCCAGAAAGGCCAGGAAGTATTCATTCAGGCGGAGCTCGATCAGCCCGAATTCGTAAAGATGCTTGTTGAGGAGTGCTACAAGCTCGGCGCTAAATATGTAAAGGTCGACTGGACCTATCAGCCCCTGTCCAGGGTAGGCGTAAGGTACGCCAGCCTCAAGACCCTGTCCACGCTGGAAGATTACGAAGCAGCCCGCTGGCAGCACTACGTAAACACCATTCCCTGCCGCATCTACCTGGAGTCTGAGGACCCGGACGGCCTTAAGGGCATAAACCAGAAGAAGCTCTCCAAGGCCATGCAGAAGAGGATGCCTGAGATCCGCAAGTACAGGGATCAGATAGAAAACAAGTACCAGTGGTGCATAGCTGCTGTTCCCGGCGAGAAGTGGGCAAAAAAGCTATTCCCCGAGCTCTCCAAAAAGCAGGCCGTAGAAAAGCTTTGGGAGGCTATACTCTCCTGCGCGCGCGTCACCGAAGACCCACTGGCGGCATGGGACGCTCACAACAAGGACCTCAAGGCGCGCTGCAAGTACCTCAACTCGCTTGGCATAGACAGCCTTGAGTATAAGTCCAAGAACGGCACAGATTTCAAGGTCTGGATGATAGACGGCGCGCACTTCAACGGCGGCGCCGACACCAGCCTTCTTGGCCACACATTCAACCCCAACATGCCTTCCGAGGAGTGCTTCATCTCCCCGATGAAGGGCAGGGCAGAAGGCATAGTCTACGCCAGCAAGCCGCTCTCCTACAACGGCCAGGTCATAGACAAGTTCTGGATCCGTTTCAAGGACGGAAAGGCCGTGGAATGGGACGCTGAAAAAGGCAAGGACGTCCTTACCGAGATCATTAATATGGACGAGGGCTCCTGCATGCTGGGCGAAGTCGCGCTGGTGCCTTACGATTCCCCGATCCAGAACAGCGGGCTGCTCTTCTACAACACCCTGTTCGACGAGAACGCCGCCTGCCACCTGGCGCTGGGCTTCGGCTTCGCAGACTGCCTCGACGGTTTCGAGAATTTCACTTCGCTTCAGGAAGCTTATGACAAAGGCGTCAACAAGTCCTTCATGCACGTGGACTTCATGATCGGCACAGCAGACCTGAGCATCGTGGCCAACACCCGCGACGGAAAGAAAGTCCAGATCTTCAAGGACGGCAACTGGGCGTTCTAGGGGAAGGACCCGCAATACGTAATTGAAACACTCGGACGGCCGAGGCTGAAAAGGTCTTCGGCCGTCTTTTGTTTTTCTTTACAGGGTACTGCCTCTGCCCCTGTACAACATCTTGGGGCGTTTAGCGCGGTAAAACACCATGTTATTTTTTTGCCAAAAAACAGGGGGTATTTATTGTGATTTTTGTGCAAAAACTTAAAAAAAGTCCTTTTCTTTAAAAACTGAACATGTTATACTTTTAGTGTCAAAAGGCAGAGGAAAACGTGCAGATGAACGAAGCATTATTAAGCAAGCGCGCTCAGAAAACCAGAGAAAAGCTCCTGGTAACTTCGCTCGATCTTATGAAGCGAAAGGGCTACCAGAGCACCACCGTCCGCGATATATGTGCCCAGGCAGATATATCAGTCGGAACGTTCTATAGCTATTTCCCCTCCAAGACAGACCTTTTCTTCGACATATACAAAACCGCGGACGACTATTTCTCCGAAACCGTCGCCGCCCGCATCACAGGCTCCGACGCAAAGGAGCGCATCCTCGATTTCTTCAAATATTACGCAAAATTAAACATAGATACCGGCATAGATCTTGTGCGGGTGCTTTATAATCCGGAAAACTCCTGGTTCATCAAAAAGCGTCCCATGCACAAGCTTCTTGCTGACATAATCGCAGACGGCCTCGCCCAAAAAGAACTGGCGACGGAGCACACGGCAGAAGAGATAGTGGACTACCTCTTCACCCTCGCCCGCGGCTGCTGCTACAACTGGTGCATAACCGGAGGGGAAACAGACCTCACTAAGGGGCTGCACTCCTGCACCAGCATGGCTCTGGAGGCGTACTGAGCCCCGGCCCCCTGAAACACGGAAATAAACGTTGATCGTTTGTTTTATAGACATTTTTTATCCAGCATTCCAAAGGAGGTAATCGCGTGGTTAAACTCAAGGCTGAACTGGAGAAGATCTTTGGCGCTGCTGCTGTTTCCCAGAAGGAAGCAGATCTTGCCGCATACGCCAGCGACAAGAGCTTTGCTAAAGCAATGACTCCAAGCTTCGTCGTAAAGGCGAAGAACGCTGACCAGGTAGAAGCTCTCGTAAAGCTTGCAAATGAGAAGGAGTTCCCGATCATACCTGTCAGCTCCGGTGCTCCCCACTATAAGGGAGACACCGTCCCCTCCGTTCCCGGCGCAGTAATTGTCGATCTGTCCGGAATGAACAAAGTATTAAGCATCAATAAGCTTCACAGAATGGCTGTCATCGAGCCGGGCGTCACCTATGGCCAGTTCCAGAAGGAACTCGCTAAGAAGGGCATGCACTTCGCATACACCCTGGCACCGAGAGACACCAAGTCCGTCCTCGCAGACGTTATGGACATCGAGCCGAGACTCAATGCATGCCACGGCTTCTCTTACACCGAGCCGTTCCGCTGCGTGGAAGTCACCTGGGGCGACGGAAACCGCATGTACACAGGCGACGCTGCAAACGGTGGTCCTGTAGGATCCCTCGAGAAGCAGTGGAGCCAGGAGAAGTGGCAGGTCAGCCCGCTCGGACCGATGATGCTCGACTTCTACCGTCTGCTCACCCAGTCCGAAGGAACCATGGGCGTAGTAACATGGGCATCTGTCCGCTGCGAGCTCGCTCATCAGGCTCACAAGTGCTTCTTCGTCACAGCTGAGACTGAAAAAGCTCTCCTCGACTTCGTATGGGACGTCATCCACGTCCGTTTCTCCGACGAGCTCTTCATCCTGAATAAGGCGCAGATCGCCAACCTCATGGGTAAGGACGCCAAAGAGATCGAAGCCCTCAAGAAGGAACTCCCCGCTTGGGCAGTATTCGTAGGCGTTGGCGGAAGAGATCTTCTGCCGCAGGAAAAGTGCGCTCAGCAGGAAGCTGACATCAAGGAATTCGCTCAGAAGCGCGGACTCGTTCCTGTCAACTCCATCGGCAGCGTAAGCGCAAACGCTTTCTACAAGAAGGCCATCACTCCGTCCCCGGCAAAGAAGTACTGGAAAGAGACCTACAAGGGTGCATTCCAGGATATCTTCTTCATGAGCAAGATCGACGACACAGCTATGTTCATCGACAAGATGAACGACATCGCTGCTAAGGTAGGCTATCCCGCTTCCGACATCGGCGTATACGTACAGCCTGTCCACTACGGATCCGCATACCACATCTGCTTCACGCTTCCGTACGATCCGGAATCCTGCAAGGATACCAGGCTCGCCAAGGAGCTCTTCGACAGAGCAAGCGTAGAGCTGGCTCAGGCAGGCGCTTACTATTCAAGGCCGCACGGACCCTGGGCTCGTATCCAGCTCAACAAGGACGCTATGGGCTTCGAAAACCTCAAGAAGCTTAAGGGCATCTTCGACCCCAAGGGCGTCATGAACCCCGGCAAGATCACAATTTAAGAAAGGGGAGACTAGAATATGGCATTAAAAGATTATTTACCGATGATGGAGCGTTGCTCCAACTGCCTCGGTTGCAAGTGGATACCATTCGATAAGATCCAGTCCCAGCGCTTCGGCGAGAACTGCCCCACCAACCTCTACTATCAGTGGCATATGTACTCACTGCGTGGTAAGTGGCAGGTAGGCCAGGCTTATCTGACCGGCGACTACGACTTCAAGTCTTCTCCGGAATGGCTCAACGCTGTTCAGTCCTGCACCGCCTGCGGCGCATGCGACGTCACCTGCAAGATCACCAGGTTCAACCTCGAAGGTCTCGACTACTGCGTAGAGCTCAAGAACGAAGCTATACTCAAGGGCTTCGCTACTCCCGAGCAGAAGAAGATGATCGATTCTCTCAAGAAGCAGCAGACCCTCATTGCCGGCGAAAAGAAGGCAAAGAGGCAGGACTGGGCAAAGGGCATCAAGTTCGAGAAGGACGCGGAAGTCGTGTTCTTCCCCGGCTGCAAGTACAGCTATGATCCCGCTCTCCAGGGCTATGCGAAGAAGGCTGCCGAGACCCTCATCAAAGCCGGCGTCAAGCTCGGATACCTCGGCGATGCAGATATGTGCTGCGCAGGCCGTGCATATCAGATGGGCTTCTTCGATGAGTTCGGCGCCAGAGCAGATGCCAACATCAAAGCATTCGAAGCTAAGGGCGTAAAGACCATCGTTACCCCGTGCGCTGACTGCTATCACGCATTCAAGACCCTGTACGCTGCACGCGGCTGCAAGGTAGAAGTACTCCATGTTACCGAGTACCTCGACAAACTCATCAAGGAAAAGAAGATCAAGTTCAAGAAGAACCTCGACCTGGTAGTCACCTACCATGATCCCTGCCACCTCGGCCGTCAGGGCGAGCCCTACACCGAATGGCACGGCGAAGAAAAGAAGATCATGAACCAGGTAGTTACCTGGGAGCCCAGAAGACCTCGCAGAATGGGCGTCTACGGAATCTATGACGCACCGCGCGATGTCATCAAGGCTATCCCCGGAGTCACCCTCGTAGAGATGGAACGTATCCGCGAGTACTCGCTCTGCTGCGGCGCTGGCGCAAACGTCCAGATCACCAACCCGGAAATGTCTCAGGCTACAGCCAACGAGCGCGTCACCGAAGCTAACAGCACCGGCGCAGATGCTCTCGTAACAGCTTGCCCGTGGTGCGAGGCCAACTTCAAGAACGCAGTAGACGAGAACGGTAAGAAGATCGATGTCATCGACATTATCGACCTCGTAGCTCGTGCACTGTAATTCAGGGAGGTATAAATATGGCATTCAATCAGGACGCTTATAGAGAATTAGAGCTGGTAGTAGGTAAGAAGAATATCTCTCAGGATCCGGCAATGCTCGAATCCTACAGAGTTATCAATACCCAGTCCTCCGCTCACTTCGGACCTTACGATGTCAAGTCCCCGATCCCCGGCGCAGTCATCATGCCCGGAAGCACCGCGGAAGTTCAGGCAATCGTTAAGATCTGCAACAAGTACGACATCCACTTCAAGGCTGCTACAACATTCTGGTCTGTAATGGGTTACATCGGCGACGACGACTCCCTCCAGATCGATATGAAGCGCATGAAGAAGATCGAGTTCCACGAAAGAGATCAGTATGTTGTCGTAGAGCCCTACGCTATCGGCGCTGTAGTACAGGTCGAAGCTATGAAGAGAGGCTTCAACGTCAACATGGCAGGTGTAGGATGCTCCTCCTCCACTCTTGCCGGTACCGCTTCCTGGGTAGCATTCGGACCGTCCTCCTGCTTCATGGGAGTTGCTTCCGAGAACATGCTCGCTACCGAGTGGGTACTTCCTAACGGCGACCTCGTCCGCACCGGTACCCTCGGCGCAGGCGGAGACTGGTTCTGCGGCGAAGGCCCCGGCCCCAGCTTCAGAGGCGTGCTCCGTGGTATGCAGGGCCCCGCAGGCTCCATGGGCGTATGCTGCAGAGTTGCAGTCCGTCTCCACCCCTGGCCGGGTCCGCGCGTACTGCCCTCCTACGGCGTAGGCGCTGCTTACAAGCTCGTTCCGCAGTGGAACATCAAGACCTACACACTCAACTTCCCCGACTGGGAAGGTTACGCTAACACCATCAACCTGCTCTCTCAGAACAACGAGATCGCTTACCTCGGTCACAGACAGTTCAACATGTGGGGCCGCTACATCAAGCTGCCGATGCTCGAGCTCCTGTCCGATCCTGAAGGTCAGCTCTGCGATCTGCCCAAGTATATGAACGATCCGTACATCGCTGAGCAGAACAAGCTCTGCAAGATCGACCTCCAGATCGTCGTTGTAGGTATGACTAAGAGAGATATGGAGTGGAAGGAAAAGGCTATCGACGAGATCCTCCGCCGTGTAAAGGGATGGAAGAACGAGTTCATGCTCCAGCCGAAGATCCACGACTTCGTAGCACTCTACCTGCTCCGTCTGGGTCACAAGAACCTCAACTACACGCTGGCTTCCAGCTACGAAGGTTCCGGCGGACTTTCCAACAACGTATTCGTTACCAGCAAGGTAATGGAAG
>JAEEGL014871233.1_pt1 | contig 22734 bp, 17 predicted proteins | sample 9134231 | NCBI WGS metagenome assembly JAEEGL01 (sample SAMN16246548, study PRJNA631951) | gut metagenome | biome: gut microbiome; feature: rumen; material: fiber-attached | host: Bos | place: Iran: Karaj | collected 2018-10 | reverse complement strand
TTTATTAAAACACTAAGCTCGTCTTCAAGCTCTTTTTTCCCTTCGGCAGTCAGACTAATACTTTTCTTACTCATCATCAAAATACTCCAATCTTAACCTATTATATTTTATGAAAATTCAATATGCTTGTCAATACTAAAGCTTAGCAATTCCAACCAACTTGGTTTCTCCTGTTGCTCTGTTCGTTACTTCAGCGCAACCTGTTGCTAAAGTCTTATCCGAAATCACTACGCGATAAGGAATTCCCATTAATTCTGCGTCTGCGAATTTTTCTCCCGGACGTGCATCGCGGTCATCATAGAAGAATTCATCCTCTCGTCCTTTGTATAGTTTTTCAGCTTCCTCGACGCCCTTTTCGCCAATACCAACAAGGTAGTATTTAAACGGCGCCACTGCTTCTGGCCAGCATAATCCCTTTTCGTCAGCAAATTTTTCTACAATCACGCCCATCACGCGTGACACGCCAATGCCATAGCAACCCATGTAGATAGTTTTTTGTTCATTGCCTTCATCCGAATATTTTAGTCCCAAAGGCTCAGTATATTTGAATTTCAGCTTAAATATGTTCCCTACTTCAGCGGCGTTAGTTTCGGAAAAATGTTGCCCGGCTACGCCCAAGTCATTGAGCACTTCGTCATTATATACTTCCTTATTGAGTACAGTTGAATAGTCGTCGTTATGGTAAATCGTGTCTTCACCTACCGGCAATACAGTTTGAAATTCATGCGAATACTTTGAGAAAATCCCACCGCTCGCAAATGTCTCGTATGTGCAATCACCAATACCCAAGCGATCATATATTTTTGCATATGCCTTTTCAACTTTTGCATAAAAACCATCTAAGTCTTCTTCAGTAGTGTGAAAGCTATATAAATCCTTCATTAAAAATTCGCGTCCACGCAAAATCCCAGACTTCGCTCTTAACTCATTTCGGAATTTAGTTTGGAATTGATAGACATAAAGTGGCAAATCTTTATAACTTGACACATAGTTTTTCAGCATATTTACAATCGGTTCTTCGTGCGTTGGTGCAAGTCCCAACACGCCACCGGCAGCAAGCTCAGTTTTAAACCATATATCAACTTCCTGATCTGAAAAACGTCCGGTCTTTTCCCACGGTTCTGGGTTCTGAAGCGTAGACATTAAGACTTCTTGTGAACCGAGTGCGTTTAACTCTTCCCGAATAATATTTTTGATTTTTTCAAGTACAATTAAACCAAGCGGTAAATAATCATATACGCCGGCCATCTCCTTATGAACAAAACCAGCTCTCACGAGCAAAGCACCATTTTTAGATGTTTCGTCTTTCGGCGCCGTGCGTAAAGTTTTTACAAAAGTTTTCGAAAATCTCATAATACGACCATTATAGCACAGAAGTATAACAGAGATAATATTGACATTCTAACAAAAATATGATACAATATAACTATTGCATTCCAACAACATACAAAAGGAAAAACGCTACGCCATTTTTGACCATATGTGTCAAAATCCCAGCATAAATAGTGCCAGTTACTTCGCGAAGTCCGCACAATACTACAGACAGAGCAAATACGTTAACTCCTACGTTCCATTGCATATGTATAAGACCAAACAAAACCGAAACAATCAGAATAGATATCGCCATGCCCCAAATATCTTTCATTTTGCCGTTTAATTTGTCGCGAATCTTACCGTAAAGCCACCCACGAAAAATAATCTCTTCCGCAATCGGTGCCAACACTACGAGCGTTAAAAACGCAATCATTCTATCAAAACCGGACATATATAAACTAAATCCAACATTTTGAGCTTCTTCGGCATCAAACCACGGGAAAAGGCTAAACAACGTAACTAAACCGGTCGCCAAAACTAATGACACAATATAACCGATTGGGGCTAAGGCAATATCAGACCATGTCGGAAGTCCAGCCAAACCGAGTTCTATTCTGGTCTCCGTTTTAAGCAATTTTCTCTTCACTTTTTCTTTATGCGCATCTGCAACTTTTGCGTCTTTTGACTTCTTAAAGCCACTTTTTTTCTTCTTTAACGCAATAGGTACAAAAATAGTTAAAAGAAGCGCCATGGTATAAGCCGCTGCCGAATAAACTGCCGTCCATACTGGCTTATTAAAACGCTCAGGGCCGAGAATCCAAATCATCAAGTATCCGATTATCAACTCTGAAGCGATGACTGACACGAAAGCCCAAATACAGTAACAAAGAATTGCTAAAACTGTCTTGCCACGTTCCGATTTCACCGGTTTCTTTACGGTTTTTTTCGGAATATCCTTAGGCGCTTCGTTACTCACTAAAAGAACCTCGTAATATCAAGAATTGTCACAATAAACATCAACGCAAGGAGCACGATAAAGGCACGCGAAACGATTTTTTCCTCAGTCTCTTTAGTAAGCTTTTTACCGCGTAATTTATAAATTGCAATTAGAAGCCATCTGCCACCATCAAGTGCAGGAATTGGCAGTACATTCATACAGGCAAGCGAAATTGAAATAATGGCTGCGAGAAAAGCTAAATTCGCTGGTCCGGCAGATGTAAATGTTGGGAAAAGAATACCAATTATCCCTACTGGTCCAGAAACGGAATCACCCACAGCAGAAATCTCGGCTTGTCCGATCTGGCGTGCATTGTCATCAAAACTAAGTAATGATCCAACTCCATGGATAAAATTCCAGACCATTTGGCCAATGCCTTGGAAGGTTTGCCCAGTTATCTGTGCAGTTAGTCCAACTCCAACAAGAGGCGCTGACCATGTTGAATAAGTAAAAGTCCTCGAACTTTCCATCGAAACGCCAAGCAGATAATCCGCATCTGCTTCGTTCAGCCTTACGGTTATGTTTGCAACTGCGGATTCTTGCCCGCAATTAGTACATATTTCGCCATCACATTCTGGGATATCATCACAATTAGCTACTTGACCGCGTAATATTCCAAGAGTAACTTCTTGTCCGGCGCGCTCTTTATCGTATTCTGTAATATCGCTGGCGTATTTAACTACGTTTCCATCAATCGACAATATGTAATCATCCTTCATTATTCCTGCATTTGCCGCCGGTGAGTTCTCAGCCACAGTTGTTACTCTGACTGGGATCCAATCGATTTTCGTATCTTCTGCAATTGTGAATTGATTATCCAAAAATTCCGGCATACCGGTCCAAGCCAAAATAGTCAAGATTACGGCAGCTACTAACCAGTTCATTGCAACCCCACCGAATAAAATCTTGGTTTTTGCCCAAAAGCTTGAAGCCCCAAATGTCCCTTTTCTGTCATCGGCTGCTGATTCTCCATCCATTTGACAAAAACCACCAATTGGCAACCAGTTCAAACTGAAAATCATACCCTTCTGGGCGAATGTTCTATCTTTACCATCTGAAAAAACTACTTTCGTAGCAGAATCCTTAGACCATTCCTTGCGTGGCAGTCTTTTCCACTTACCGGTTTTTGGATCCTTTACCCATGCAATAGCACGTGGCGGAAAACCAATTCCAAATTCCAAGACGTTTACGCCATTTCTTCGAGCCATAATAAAATGGCCAAACTCATGCAGGGTGACCAAAATCATTAATACAAGAAGACCAACAATAACGCCAATCAGTATATTCATAACCTTAATTATAGCACACTAATATTAAAAAAATCTTAAACAGAATACTAAAACACTCTATTCTTCGGAAGGTTAGAAGGCGCTTCTATTTACCAAAACGACGATTGCGTTTGTTGTATTCGTCGATAATATCTTTGATATCTCCAGCATTCATTTCTGGGAAATACTTCTTTAAGAACAACAATTCAGCATAAGCGGCGCGCCAAAGCATAAATCCTGAAATGCGCTCTTCTCCAGAAGTACGAACCACCATGTCAATGTTTGGAACTTCCGGATGATACAAGTTTTCGCGAATCGATTCCGGCGTGATATTGCCATTTTTTGACGCCAAAGTCGCAGCTTCAGCGATTTCCTGTTCGCCACCGTAATTAAAACAAAAACACGCCGTAATTCCGGTCGAATTGGCAGTCATTTTTTCGGCCTTTTCAATCGATTTTCTAAGCCCGTCAGAAATTTTTTCTCTTGAGCCTAAAATTATCATCTTGGCGTTGTTCTTAGCTAATTTTTCGGCATATTTAAGGATTCTTGATTCAGCAAGTTTCATTATGTAGCTTACTTCATCACTACTTCTGCCCCAGTTTTCAGTAGAAAACACATAAAAAGTAATATAAGAAATACCAGCTTTATTAGCGGCACCAATCAACTCTTCTATTACGTCGAGACCTTTCTTGTGACCTTCAATGGTTGGAAGTCCATGCTCTTTTGCCCACCTTCTGTTCCCGTCGGCAATAATGCCTAAATGTTTTAGTTCCATATGATTATAATTTCATTATCTCGTCTGATTTTGCTTTGAATGCAGCATCGACTTTATCGTTAAACTCTTTTGTCAGCTCGTCAATTTCCTTTTCAGCGCGCTTTTTTACATCCTCACTAAGGTCTTCGGCTGCCTTCAAGTCTTTACGGGCATCCTCACGAATATTTCTAATTGCTACTTTTGCCTGCTCAACTTTAGCGGATGCGTTCTTAACAATTTCTTTACGGCGTTCCTCAGTAAGAGCCGGGATTGGTACGCGTACCACGCGACCGTCATCGGCTGGATTGAGGCCCAGGGATTGATCGGCACGGATAGCAGCGGCAATCGCTTGAATCGTAGACGGATCAAAAGGAGTAATTACAAGTAGTGTAGCATCGGCTGCAGTAACATTGGCAACTTGATTTAAAGGCATAAATTGGCCATAGGCTTCAACTTTAATACCAGCAAGCATATCAGGATGTGCCCTACCAGTACGAACCTTCTTCATCTCATCGCCAAAACGCGCAAGCGCTTCATCCATCGCCTTACGTTCATTGCTAATGTCAAACATAAATAACTCCTTATCTTATAATGTTATTATAACATAAAGAGTGCAAGGCAACAAAAACTCGCTATTCGGGATCGTCCGGAGGCTACGGCCGAGGTGGAGAGCGCGAGCTCTGTAACGACAGGCGCGAGCGGACCCGTGTCCCGAATAACGGTTTTTGTTGTTAAACTATTCGGTTACGCCAAGTTCAATACGCTTAAACTGACGAACGGTGATATTCTCACCAGTCTTAGCGATAGCTTCCTTAATGAATTGCTCAACAGTCTTAGTGTCATCCAAAATATATGGTTGATTCATTAAAACTTTATCAGCAAAAGCTTTCTTCATTTGACCACCGAGAATCTGATCTTTCATTTTTTCAGGGCCTTTAAAGTTAGCTTCGAGTTCTTTAATCTTAGCAGCTTTCACTTCTTCTGGAATGTCATCTTCAGAAACATAAAGTGGTGACATTGAAGCAATTTGCATTGCGATTTGGTGCGCTAAAGTTTTGAACTCGTCAGTTTTTGCGACGAATGAAGTTTCGCAGTTTACTTCCACGATTGCACCAAGACGGCCATCGTGAATATAAGCCTCAACGAGACCTTCACGAGTTTCGCGGTCACCACGTTTTTCGGCTTTGGTTAAACCCTTTTTTCTCATCTCTTCGAGCGCCTTGTCAAAGTCGCCGTTAGCATCTATTAACGCTTTCTTTGCATCAGTGAGACCGGCACCGGAAAGCTCTTTTAATTTTTTAATAAGTTCAACGGAAATTTCCGCCATTTTGCCTCCTTTAATAATTATTTTTTGCCTTCTTTAATAGCTTCTGTGAAATAACCAAGCGCAAGTTTAGTAGCTTTTATTGAATCATCATTCATCGGGATGACATAATCAATATTGGTTGGGTCAACATTAGTATCGGTTAGAGCAAATACTGAGATCTTCAAACCATTAGCTTCCTTAATTGCGTTCTTATCTTCGAGCGCATCGACTACGATGATTGCAGCTGGTTGTTCGGTCATTTCTTTAATCCCGCCATAACGCTCATTTAAAAGATCGATTTCTTCTTGAAATCTTTGAACTTCGAGCTTAGAATAACGATTCTCGAGTTCACCAGAAGCCATGCGGCGTTCGAGATCTTTCAATTTCTTGATTTGGCGATTTACGGTTTCGACATTAGTAAGGGTACCACCAACCCAACGTACTGTGACATAAGGCATATCTACAGATTTAGCGGCCTCTTCAACAGCATCTTTCATCTGTTTCTTGGTGCCCACGAAGAGCACTTTCTTTCCACCTTTAACAATCTCGGTGATTTTTGGAAGAGCTTTTTCAAATCCGCTAACCGTCTTTTCGAGATTAATAATATGTGCATCCTGGCGTTTGCTATGGATGTATGGCGCCATCTTCGGGTGCCAACGGCTCGTCTTGTGCCCAAAATGAGCACCCGCTTCGAGCAAAGCTTTCATATCGACATCAACTGCCATATATGATTTCCTTTCCCTTCACTCCCTTATCCTACAATTCAGGAAATCCTAAGAGAGCTGTTTCATTAAAATTAATAATAGAGTCATTATAACACGACTTTAAGATTATGGCAAGATGGTAAATTTACAATCTATAAAAATATGATATAATATGCTTAACAGGCAGGAGAGTGGGACTGATTTGTAGAACTTTAATTTTTTATTGGAGGTGACATTATTGTCAAAGAAGAGCAGAAAAACCGATGAAGCCCCGCAAAGTGTTCATTCGTCCAGAGCGACAAAATCCGGTAAAACCAAAAGCTCAAAAGGAGCCAATCCGACCGAGCCTACGCCCGAAATGCCAATTCAAGGAACAACTCCGGGAACATCTAATCCAGGAACGGCCATCCCCGAAGATGGTCGCATCGCCATTACCACAGAAGAAATAATTGAATTTCTTCAGCAATTGGCTTCTTCTGTTGCAGAAGAAGAGGCTGGCCGCACCAGTTTTGTGGTTCAGGCCAACAATTATGATTTCCGACGTAACCAGGATCGCTATCGCCGCAGAATATTTATCTATGGCGAAATTCTTCCGCCAGAAGAGTACTCCGATTTGGTTTATGGTATGACCGCCGCCAACGTAATTGAGGACATTATGGAGTATAACCGCGAAGATTTCGGGGTTCCGGTCGAAAATCGTAAGCCGGTAGTTATATACATCAACTCTCCAGGCGGCTCGGTTACGGACGGTTTTGCCATCATTGCAGCCATTAAAGCCAGCAAGACGCCAATTTACACAGTAAATGTCGGGTGCTGGTGCTCTATGGCGTTTTTGATTGGTATTACTGGCCACAAACGTTTTTCCCTTCCCAACATGACTTTCCTGCTCCATGACGGCACTGCCTTTGTTGCCGGTAGCGCAAACAAAGTGCAAGACCGAGCTCGCTTTGATATGCGCTACGAAAAGGAAGTAGTCCGTCCGCACGTCCTTCAGCATACTCGAATTCTCAAAAAAGAGTACAAGCAAAAACTTCGTGAAGAGTTTTACATGCTGCCGGATGATGCCCTCCGCTATGGCGTAATTGACGAGGTCGTCGAAGATCTCGACGCCATTCTCTAAGTACAGGCCCCTATGGGGCCTTTTTAATACTTTACTTTTTTCTTTTTCTCTGATATAATAATCCCTAATTATGAGTAAAACAGAATTACATCCTAAAGATTATCGTGATGTCGTCTTTATGGACGAGGCCGCGAATTTTTCATTCCTCACCAAGTCTACCGCTAAGAGCGAAGAAACTATCAAATGGGAAGACGGCAAAGAATATCCACTTGTAAAAGTTCAGATTTCTTCTGCATCTCATCCATTCTTCACTGGTGAAGAAAAGATTATCGATACCGAAGGCCGTGTCGATCGCTTCAAAGCTCGTGCCGCTAAAGCTGCTAAACTAAAAGAAGCTCTCGAAAACAAAGCTAAAAAAGCCGCTAAAGAAGCCAAGAAAAGAGCCGAAGCCAAAGAATCCAAATAATTTTATAATAAAAAAATGGATTGGAATTCACTACCAATCCATTTTTCATTATAAGATTCTTTCGTCGGGTCTTTCTTTTAAAGAAAGTCCCACTAAAAGTTGGGCGCCCTCGCAGTTTAAAGCGCCCAACTCTAATGTAGAGTATGATTGTTAATAATTATCTTTTCTTATTGGAAAAATTCACGCGGGATTTTTTATTCTTATTTACAATCAACACGATCCCTGCGATTGCTAAGAAGAAGAATATCATTAAACCAGTAATCAAATAATCTTTATTTGCAATATTTAATATATGGTAAACGCTACCAGTATCAGGGACAACAATGTCGATGTCTTCCTCGCCATCATATTCTACTTCAAGAATTACAGGCTCAAAGAGGGGATCTTCGCTGTCATCGCCGAAGGCATTAATCTCGAGTTTATATTTACCAGCCTCAAGACCATACTTGCTAAAATCAATCTCGGCAGAAGTGACAGGCTTACTAATCTTAATCGGAAGTCCATCGCCAGTTACCTTTTTACCATTTTCGTCAAAGATATCTACAATAATATACGATACACCACCATCACCTTCACCCGGAGTTGGCTCGTAATCAACGATTATTTTATCTTTGTCACCTTGTTCGGTCTTTTTTGATACATCGGCTATTACTGGCACATAATCAAATACGACACTCTCTTCATCACTTGCACCTTGCCCTTCTCCGCGAACAGTAATTATATATTGGCCATAGCTAAACTTCTTTTCGGCCATGAAATTTCTTAAATTAAAAGTGAATGATTCTGTACCGTAGTCAGTAGTTGGGGAGAAAGTGTAAACCTCTTTTGTGGTGTCACCGTCAACGTATCTAATCGATGCTTTTACAACCTCGCAGCTCTCGAAATCATACGAAATGGTGCCGTCTGCATCCACAACTTTCTGTTGGTTTGATATACCAGTTAAATTGCTAATAATTGGCGTCGAGCTTAATACTCTCACCCTAATTGTGTCTGTAACCGTATCAGAAGTTACAGCAGATGCCCTCAGGTCTGGTATCGTGATTGCGATGGCAGTAATCACGAATACAACAAGCAAACCAAAGAAGCCGAATATTTTCTTTTGTGTTTTACTCATACTCTACACTCTTGTTTATGTTTAATATTTATTTTGGCCTCGTAAAGACCGCTCCACACGGTGCCGAACTACATACTATGACGAGAACGGCGTTCTTTACGTTTCCGCACCATCATTATAACCCATATGGTTATAATTGTCAATAGTAAAATTATAGCGACAATTATTGGAAGTGGAAAAATGAAAAATATCCTCGAAGTGACATCTGATCCATCCGGAGTGGTTACCGTCCAAGTGGCGTTAAAAATACCGAAATATGGTGTTTCGTCCCACGAATCAGAAACTGAAAGCTCTGCTTCCGGAATGACAGACACTTTTCCTTGGGTACCAGAAGTTGAATAATAAACCTGTCCAAAAATACCTCTCACTTCAAGTGTGCCACTGGCCATAAAGTCTACATTTCCATTATTTTTTACTTTGGCGGAAGCATTGATGATATTTTTTATTTCCTTTTCAGTGCCAGATTGATGCTGTGTTTCGACTTCTTTTGTCTGCATTAGCTGTAAATTGCTAATCTCCGCTGCTACTATAGTCTCACCCTTAGTCGAGCGACCATAGACCACGAGGCCAGGGCTGGCTTCGGTTTTAATTCCGCTCGCCGAAACACTGTCGGATATAGTATGTGCAAACAATACGGCATACTGGCCGCCAGATGGGATGCTCGACGGAGTGGAAATATGATACATTACATCAACACTTTCGCCCGCCTTAGCCACAAACTGCGGATTTTCCACGAAATTACCATTGGTATCTTTAAAAGTAATCCATCGAGTTATTTGAGTGTAGCTATTATTATCATTGAAACCAAGAACATAACTTCCTTCTTCCTCGGAATAAGAAAAAGAATAAGGTGAAGCATATACTTCAAATTTCATATCCCTCGCACCGTTATTAGAAACTTTGAAGGTGTCTTCATAAACTTTGTTTGCTTCAATTTCAAGGATTTTGCTTACTGGACTAATACTAATACTAGTAGCGTCCTTTAACGCCTCTTCATCGCTAATTGTTTCCGATTCGTCAGCAAACGTGCTATTGGTTGCAAAAACCAATGTACCCATCAAAACAGACAAAACTATCAAACAAGCACTACGGATATTGTTTCTCATTTACCTCCTTTATCTTTTTCATTATAACATAGTTTTGTTAGTACGCATCAAAAAACTATATAAAAAAAGCCTTGATTTTAAGACATTTTTAAGGTACAATCATAAGCACAAAGGTCATCAAGAAATAAACATATGTTGTCTATAATAAGTAGGAAGAAGATAATCCTTCGCGCAGCACTCAGTGCCATATCAGCAGTTTTTTTGGTTTGTCTATTTTTTGTAATATCTAAGAATATGTCCAACAATGACGTATCGGCTATTGATAGTACTATGTACATTACGAATGATGGTCAAAAAATAAGTTACGGAACCCATGAGACTCGAATCTATTACGCAAGCACGAACAGCGGACAATACTATTTGGCCTTCTGTGCGGAACCGCACAAGACTGGCTATTACGGAACAACAACGGTCCAAACCACTACACAATATAATAATGCTGGTGGCAATTATGACAAAATCAAACTAATGGCTTATCTTGCATGGGTAGATAGTTCTGCGACGGCTACCGCAATCAATGATCTGTTTTACTCAATTCCAGAGTATGACGGTTCTGTCAACATGCAGTATGCCTATGGTCACGCCGCAATCGGCTACTTATTCGCTGGTGATACCGATGGACTTTCTGGTTCAGCACTTTCTACTATCACAACCTCTGTCCCCACAAAATTAGGCAACTATATTTCCAGTAATAGCTCACTCTGGCAAGCAGCACAATCCTATACTCTCGTGGCAATCCAACCAACCACAATTCCCTCCGGCTATCAGAACATTGTCTGGCTCGTTCCAGGCGATACGCCAGTCCCGCCAACCCCAACCCCAATTTATGGCAATCTTTCATTAAAAAAGTTAGACGCCGAAACACGCTCAAGCACCAATATTGGTGGCGCAAGTTTTGAAGGTATTACCTACGGTTTATATAATTATAACGGTTCGAGCATTACTGTTGGCGATAACACGTACGCACATGGTCAGCGTATCATTTCTCTCACTCATAACCAAACAGGACAATATAACGTAACAAACCTTCCTGCCGGTACCTATATGCTAAAGGAGGATTCCACAAACAGTTCATACAATCTCGACTCGACACCGCAAACTTTTACAATTTCAACGAATGGCGAAACCAAAACGGTTACATTCTACGATCAGCCAGTACGTGGCGATGTAAAATTCACTAAAGTCAACAGCTCTACCGGCGAACCAATGGCGAATATTCCGTTTCGTATTACTTCTAAAAATACCGGAGAAAACCATATTGTCGTCACAAATAGTGATGGCGTAGTAAATACCTCATCAAGCTTTATTCAACACACCAACAATACTAATGGGTATGATTCATTGGATTTTGTTAATGTCTCATTTGCAGGCTATGGAACTTGGTTTAATGGAGGAGGCACTGCAACTATCAATAATTCTCTCGGCGCTTTACCATATGGTTCATATATAATCAATGAACTTTATTGCGTATCAAACCAAAATTGTACTAACGTTTCCAGTCAGCAAAAAGAGTTTAGTATTACATCGGATGGCACAGTGGTTGACCTTGGCACCTGGAATAATGATTGTCCAGAACCAGAAAAACATGGCAGTATTATCATCAAAAAGTTAGATGCGGAGACCCGTACAAATACCAGTATCGGCAACGCCAAACTATTCGGAATCAGTTTTGAGGTTGTAAATAGTTCAGGAAGCGACATTACGTATAATGGTGTAACTTACGGTAATGGACAAGTTGTTAAAACTCTTACTACCGATTCGAACGGTGAGGCCTCTATCCTTTATTTGCCAGAAGGAACATACACGGTAAGAGAATCCAGCAGCAACAGTTATTATCTACTTAATTCAACGCCACAAACAGTAACAATTAGCACAAACAACGAAACAAAGACAGTTACTTTCTACGATCAGCCAGTACGTGGCGATGTTAGCTTCATTAAAGTCAACAGTTCTACTGGTGAACCAATGGCAAATATTCCGTTTCGTATTACTTCTAAAAATACCGGAGAAAACCATATCGTCGTCACAAACAATAATGGACAAGTAAATAAATCATCTTCTTTTGCGCAACACACCAACAATACCAACGGCTATGATTCTCTCACAGTTGAGACTATCACCTTCGGTGGTTTTGGTACTTGGTTCAATGGAGGAGGTACTGCGGCCATCAATAATTCCCTCGGCGCTTTGCCATACGATTCATATGAAATCGTTGAGCTTTCATGTGAATCCAACTCAAATTGTACTGACCTCGCCGCTCAGCGAAAAGAATTTAACATTACATCAAATGGCACAGTTGTTGATCTTGGTACCTGGAATAATGATTGCCCTCCAGAAGAAACGCATGGAGGCATCAAAATAATTAAATTAGACGCAGAAACCCGCACAAAAAATGGCACCGGCGCTGCAAGTGTTGCCGGAATGACATTCGAGATAGTGAATAGTTCCGGAAGGACAATTAACTATATGGGCACTGATTATGACAATGGTCAAGTAATTAAGACTCTCGTCACCGACTCTAACGGCGAGAATTCCATTTCAAATTTGCCAGAAGGCACATATACGATAAGAGAAACCAATACTAACGGTTCATATGTACTTAACTCTGCGCCACAAACAGTAACAATTGACGCTGATGGTGGGGTAAAGACGGTAACCTTCTACAATCAACCAGTGCGTGGAGATATCAATTTTGTCAAAGTGAACAGCAGTACAGGTGAACCTATGGCAAATATTCCATTCCGTATTACTTCAAAAACTACTGGCGAAAACCATATCGTTGTTTCGAACAACAATGGCGAGGTAGACACTTCATCATCCTTTGCGCAACATACTAATAATACTAACGGCTATGATTCTCTCACAGTTGAGACTATCACCTTCGGTGGTTTTGGTACTTGGTTCAATGGGGGAGGTACCGCAGCGATTAATAATTCTCTCGGTGCCCTACCATATGACACATATGAAATCGTAGAGCTTTCTTGTAACAATAATGAACAATGTATAGATGTAGAAAACCAAAAGAAAGAATTTCAAATCAGAGAAAATGCTCAAAAAATAGACCTCGGCACCTGGAACAATGAGTGCCCACCAAAAGAGTATACAATTGGTACCACTGCTACGGACGCATCTGATGGCGATAAAGAAATCAAAGCTCGCCCTGACGTTACGATTAAGGATACAATTTCCTACTGCCTCGAGGCTGGAAAAAGATACACCATAAAAGGCGTATTAATGGACAAATCTACTGGAGAAAAACTATTTATTAATAACAGCACAATCGAAGCCGCCATCGTATTTACTCCGACAAGCGATTGTGGAACAACGGAAATGAGCTTCACTTTCGACGCTTCCTCAATTGCTAACAAAACAATAGTAGTTTATGAATACGCATACATCGATGATGAATTGATCGTGTCGCATACAGATATAAACGATACTGCGCAGACTATCCATGTCGAACAGCTAATTCGTGGCGATGTTAAATTCACTAAAATTGACAAAAACTCCGGCAAAACAATGGCGAACATTCCATTTCGTATTACTTCCAAAGCTACTGGCGAAAGCCACATCGTAGTGTCAGATGGTGAAGGAAGAATTAATACTGCATCGTCATTTAATCTTCACAGCAATAGTACCAATGGGTATGACTCTTCGGAATTATGGAGGATAAAATTTCACGGCTATGGAACCTGGTTCTCTACCGAAGCAGACGGACATGAGGTGTCGGTCAATAATGCGCTCGGTGCTCTCCCGGCCGGAGAATATGAAATAAACGAGCTCAACTGCGAAGTAAACATGTTTTGTAGAGATGTTGAAGGTTCAAAACAATCGTTTTCGATTACCACAAATAATTCAATAGTGTCTCTATCAAACTGGGAAAATGATTGTCTTCCAATCACGATTACCACCACGGCTACCGATTCCGCAGACGGAGATAAAGAAATCATTGGAACCAAAATAGTAGAAATAAAAGACAACGTAAAATATTGTGTTGCCGCCGGTAAAGAATACACCCTTGAAGGTGTTCTAATGGATAAAAGCACCGGTCACAAGTTAACCATTGATGGAAAAACTGTTGAGTCGTCGGTAACATTCACTCCAGAACAAGACTGTGGCGATATTGACGTAGTTTTCAGCTTTGACGGATCAGAACTCAAAGAAACAGACATTGTGGTCTTTGAATATCTTTATTACAATGATGAATTAATCTTTGCAGACGACGATTTCAATAATGCTTCCGAAACCGTACACTTTATACCGCCAAGCCAACCAGCCATCCCAGATACTGGTATATTTAGCGGTATCCTTCAGAACCAGAATGAATCAAGAACAATCTTCATTGTAGTATTTATCTGTCCAGCAGCCCTATTCTTTGCTTATACAACCAAGAGATATTTGGCAAAAAGAAAATTCGGCGTGTCTACATTCTCATTCTTGCGCAAAAAGTAAAAAATGTGATATAATATCAGCATGCGCCTGTGGTGGAATTGGTAGACACGCTACCTTGAGGTGGTAGTGGCCAGATTCACGGCTGTGCTAGTTCGAGTCTAGTCAGGCGCACCAAGACCTTAAACGGGTCTTTTTTTTACGGGCTCGTTTTCGAAGCGAGTCCTACCTCTATCACCAGACTCAAATAAAGTCATTTTTTTAAAAATATAGTTGATTACTAAAACATTTATGCTAAAATGAACATAAGAAAAGAGTGTGGAGGAGTAATGTTAAAAGGCGTAAAAGCCAAAATTGGCATAGTAATATTGGGCATATTAGTGTTTTGCGGTTCGGCGATTGGTATTGTTAATACTTTTGCTGATCCAAATTACGCAATATTAACTGTTGAAGTTGATCCGTTTTATTGGGAAGATTACGTTGTAGAGTTAGATGGTGAAAACGGTGACGAATTTAATATAAGACTAATCATTGATGACACTTATTATATAGCTCGTAATGCTACGGGGAGTTTTAATGTTACCAATCCGTACATAACAGCAAGTAGCTGTAGCGGAGGAGCAGGCGGGGGTTTATGTGACGTAAATACTGGTCATTTTTCCTTAGAATATAACGGCAACGAACCACTATATAATCTTTTCACGATGCACTACAATATCTCTCCCGATACTCCTGCTGGAGTTTATGATTTATCAGTCAATATTAATAATTTTCAAGCTCAATCCGATAACGACGACCCAGATGAACAGTATTATATTGATTTAGCTGAAATTACTCCACGCACGGATGTCGAAATAACAGTAAAAAGACCCCAGGAAATAGTATTTGAAGATTCTGACGGTAATCCTATTACGGAAATAACTAAATACTTGGGCGATGAAGATTTTATCGTGAATAAACACACAATTTCGGGAGAAGGGGATATTTCCGATCTTTACATTGATTATGGGTACGATGAAGATGTAGTCGATATCGATTCTGATTATATCCAGATTTTAAATGTTGGCACGACTAGAATTTGCGCTTGGGCAAGTGAAGCCGGTCTCTATTTGGATGGTGAATCCTGTTTTACAGTTAATGTTGAGAAAAAACCAATTCTAACTTATAGTATGTATATTTACGACGAAGAGTATGTCGGTGAAACCATCAAAGCTGGGCCAATTATTGTAGAGTTAAATGGCACCGACGATGTCAGAATAGCTGTGGAATTAGAACCTATAAATACAATTAGGCTGCTTAATACACACGGGTATTTTGCGACGTCCGAAAATCCTGGGAGTGAATATGGGCCTCACTACATAAACGCCACCGATTTCTACTCGATGTCTATATGCGAAGAGCAGTGCGGGTTTGATGTGGGAACCGGTTCTTTTTATTATGAATTCAATGACATAAATGATGATGGCAACTGGTTTGAAGAAGGAAACGAAGAAATTGCTAGAATGATCTATACTATTTCTTCCGATACTCCTGTTGGAGTTTATTACCTGCCGATTGTCATTAATGATTTGCAAGGTCGAAATATGGACGATGGAACTGACTTTAACGAAGAATACATGTCTTTTGAAAATGTTCAGGTAATGGTAAGAAGACCTCAGAATATTGTGTTTTCGGATGAAAATGATAATCACATTACAGAGATAAATAAAACTTATGGTGATTCGGATTTTATAATCACCAAAGCAATAAATAATGAGGGAAATGGTGAAATTATTGACTATTATATTGAAAGTAGTCATAGCGTAGATGAAAGTGAGGGGAATGTAGTAGATATTGTACCCAACTCAGATTACATCCATATTAATAAAGCTGGATCTGCTGAAATTTGTGCCGTTGCATCTGAGACTGAGTTTTATTTAGAGACTACAGCTTGTTATACAATCAATGTTGAAAGTAAAGAAATATGGGTGAAAGATTTGACGGTTGCCGATAAACGATTTGACGGAAACTCTGATGCTGAAGTAGATGAACTCACGTTTTATACTCTTGATTCAGAAGACCAGCAGGTTGATATAAATATTGATCCGGCTTATTATTACATTGATAAAGTTGAGCTTGATGACCCAAATGTGGGTGAGACGATTGCAAACATCGAAATATATTTGACTACAGAGGGATATGGTCGCTATTATTTATCAGAAGCTATGTATACTGCGCCAGCACGTGTTGTTTCTGCCGACATTAGTGACACTGTAGCTGCAGGCATTCCTCCACAAACATATGATCCTTCAGTTAATTACCAACTCGTTTTAGCAGAAGTCAGCGCAAAAGATGGGGAAATCCTCCTAGAAGAAGGTGTCGATTACGAATTATTATATTATGGCCAAAAGTTATATGACGAAATATGGCTGACCGATGTCGGTGATTATGTTATTACTATTTCTCCGATAGATGGAAGTAATTATACTTTTACACCTTTTGAAGCGACTTTCACAATATATCCTAAAGAACTTACGATAGCGGAGGTAAATGTTGATAATAAAACCTTTGATAACTCTTATGATGCCAGCGTGATTGAGGTTGTATTTAATGAAGAAGAATTAGTAAAGGACCGCGATTATTGGGCGTACGCCAACCTTGAATCTTCCGATGTTGGAACATGGCGCGCTATGGTTTACGTGAGCTTGTATAATTCGAACTATGGTTTTTATGATGAGTATAATCCAAGTGTATATGTCGACCAAGTGTCTCTTGAAGTTGACGGTGTTGAAATTTATCCAAGAGAGTTAAGGCCCGGAAACTCATCTGTTTATTTTTTAGACGGCGATGGAAGTTATACTTATACGGGTGAGGAAATAAAGCCACTTGTTCATTTAGCCACAGGCTTTACTGATGGTGCTAGTTTTGAAGATTATCACGAACTCTATTATGAAGAAGGTTATACAATAGAATATCCAGAAGATACTATCAACTCTGGTGGAAAAAGTCTGAATATCGTTGGTATTGGGAATTTTTGCGGATCAATTCCCTTAGAATATTATATTGAACCGGCTTCGATAGAAAACGTATCAGCCATGGCTCCATCACAGACTTATACGGGAGAGCCATTGGAGCCAGAGCCAGTAATTACTGCTACTTTTAATGGAGACATAATTACTCTCCCTGGAACAGATTATGTTATTTATCATGATGATTCTTTTGTTGACGCTAATGATCATTACTCTTATGCGATTTCGCAATCAGCAAATGGTAATTATTATTTTGATACATTTCAATCAGGTTTTGCAATTGAGCCTTATGCGATTTCTTCCAGTGACATTTCTCTGAGTGAAAATGTCTACAAACACAATAGTACTTCGCAGATTCCATCTGTCACTGTCACAGTAGGCAATTCAACAATTGATGAGAATGATTACGAGGTGGAATATAGCGCCGACACAATTGGCAATGACGAAAGCGATACTACTGTAACCGTTACGGTTACAGCCAAAGAAGGAACCAATATTACTGGCAGCGCTTCTACTACTTATGTTATTACTCCTCGTGACGTATTGACGATTAGTGGTATTGAAGATAATCAACAAATTGAATATACCGGGTCGGCAGTAGTGATAGATGGTGATGTCGTGGTGGAAGAAAACACAGGTGGAATAACTGCGGATGATTTAACTGTTAATTGGTACGACGGTGATGGCATTACAGTGATAGATCAACCAACCGATGCAGGTTCTTATAAAGTAATTTATTCCTATGAAGACGCAGATTATAGCGGTGCGTTAGTAGTTAACTTTGAAATCACCAAGGCTGTTTCTCCTAATCCTGCAGAAATGTCCGCAGATTTTAGAATAGCAAGTGGGAAAACTCTTGCCGACCTTGAAGGTGAACGTACGAATGGTTTTGCTTGGGGGGACAGTAGTGCAACAATTATTTCAGGTAATAATGTTTATCCTGCCACCTATACTTATAATAACGATGCTGTGAATTATGAAACACTGGCTCTAAATGTGCCGGTGTATGGTTTAGCCCAGGTTAATGTTACCATTTCAGAAAGTGAAGGTGGTGAAATCTCAGTTTCTAGCCAAAATATACTTGAAGGTGAAACTGTCACTGTCACGATTACGCCAGATTTTGGATACACTTTAAGCAGAATTACAGTTAATGGCGTGGATTATATTGGCGGCGTGGACGCAAATACTCTTACGGTAGTAGCCGAAGTTAGTGACATAGAAATCGTGGCCACCTTTGTGCCGATAGTTTATGAGGTAGTTGAAGGAGCTGAACAGGTTTATACTATAAATGAAGATAATGGAGCTGAATTTAGAATTAATGCCGTCTATGAGTTATTTGAAAATGGTAGCACAGTCTATGTAGATGATGCATTAGTTGATCCTAAAAACTATACATCATGGGATGGTAGCACTTATATTCAGTTTGCTGATGACTATTTGAATACCTTAGCAGTTGGTACACATACGCTCAAAGTCATATTTAACGATGGTGGGACTGTCACGACAACCTTCACTATAGCAAAATCCGAATCCGAAGACGAGAATAAAGATGAAGATGAAAACGAAGATGAAAATAATTTAGTAATACCAAATACTGGTTTCTTCACACTAATCGGTGGTGGCGTCACTACAACTATCGGCTTGCCAGTAATAGCATTTATAACGCTTGCAGTTACTTTCATAATCCGAAGGCACAAAAACTTAAAAAGGAATATTTAAATACTTAGTATGATACTTAAAACCCCCGAACTAAGTTCGGGGGTGCTTTTAGTTTGTAACATAGCTGGTAATATGTGAAAAACCAGCGATAATGCTTTCGCCAAAAATTCGCACATTTCCACTGATCAATGCAAAATCGCTTACTTGCGCATTTTCATAAACTTTAGATCGGCCGAGAATACGAGCAAAACCACCAATCTTGGCGTTTCCGTATACCTCAGCACAATCGACGACGGAGGCATCTCCGTGTACTATGGCATTGCCTCTTAGATAAGCAAACCCTCCAATATGTGCATTGCCACTAACTCTTACTTTTTCCGCAAGATGCGCGTTATCGCATATGGTTACATGATCGTTTACCGATACATCATCAGCGATAATTACTTTTCCGCACACATTCGCATCGCCGATTATTGCGGCCTGTCCAGATACTTGTGCACCACCCCACACAATAGCGTTTTCTAAGACCTTTGCATTCATATACACCATTGCGTGGTTAGCTACCCAGGCGTTGCCAATCTGCAGGAGATTTTTCTCACTTTCAATCCAACCGCCGAGGTCGCCGGCTTTGACGCCGTAAATCGGAATGTCAATTAAAGCCTTGATACGGTGCAATTTTTTGCCGTCAACAGTCATGGTTTCATCGGTTAAACAATATTTGTTCATTTTTAAGGTACCCCCCTAATTTTATTATCACAGCACTAATAATAATGCCGTGAATTATAAAATCAGGAACAACCACCCCATAACTACATTATACCACAAAACTAAAGAATAGTCAAGAGTACAGCTATCGCGACAGAGGCGACACCAGCAATAATAATATGCCAAGAATTTTTGCCTGTTTTAATCTTATACATTATTCCGGCAATTATGCCACAAGTTCCGAGTACCAATGCGATTAGGAGCATGAGAAAAAAGATACTTCCAATAATGCCAGTAGCAGTCGCGACTGCAGAATTTTCGGCCCTCTTTTCGCCACCATTTCCGCCAAATAATGCACCCGTTAGAATCATTCCAGTTGCTAATTTCCCAACAGCGCCGAGCACGGCAAGGGCTATTCCGATATTTGCGAACTTTTCACCAGTCTTGTAAAACGCATCGGGATCGCTCGAAAAACCACGCTTATTTCTAAATGCCGAAGAATCGATATTGGCCAAATTAGCTTTACTCTCCCCCGTCATCGACATCTCGGCCTTCTCTTTTTCGGCCTTTATGCGTTTTTCTTTTTCCCAGTCAATCGGCTCATCATTCATTCATGCCACCTAAGGGGTTTTATTAAGAGACGTTTTGTTCACGGCAAAATTATTAACATCCGAGAATCTATCAAGTCCTGTCACTAATCTCACACCATCTCCATACGTACGCACGTTCTTATTATAAAGATAAGTCATATTTGCCTGGTACAACCCAATTGCGGGCACGTCATTTACCCAGTATTCGAGGAATGATTCATACTTTTTAGCACGGAGGCTCGTATCGAGGGTTTCCCTTGCGGCGATTAGTAAATCATCGACTAACGCGTTTCGGTAATTAGATAAATTGAATCCAGTAGATGATGCCTGAGACGAGTGATAATAAGGCAAAAGATCCGGCTCGGCGCCGAGCTCAATTTCATAAACTAAAATATCATAATTACGGCGTGAAATAATATTAGCGATGAATTCCTGTGTTTCTTCATAGACGTTAACGTCCGCTTCGATTCCAAGCGATGCGAGTTCTTCTTTTAATAGCTCCGAAACATATGGCAAAAATCCGGAATTAACTGTGACGATATTTAGATGCACTGTTTCGCCACTGCTAAGCTCGGCAATTTTTGATTTCGCATAATCAAAATTATAATCCGGCAAAGCAGGATAAGATTGCAAAGTAATCTGTGAAGCAATTAAAGGATAATTAATCGCAATTGTTTCCAAGGCTGCACTTCTAATGCGGCCTAAATCAATTCCCCGTCTAATTGCGTTCCTAAAATCACGACTTTTTAGTTTTCCATTACTGTTATTAAAGAAAATGAACGCACCGGTATCAATACTTGAGTTCTTTATATTGTACACTTCCGAAGTAACCTCCTTTATGTCTGTTCCGGAGAGCTCAGCCGTAGCGGTTACGGTTGCGTTATTCATTGAGGCGATTAGCTCAGCTTTGGTATCAAAAGCATATACTGCAAATGTGCTCAGCATCGGTTTTCCTAAATAATAATTCGGATTGGCTGATAGATAAACAATTTCACCGCCAGTGAGACTTGCGGCTTGCTTAGCATTAAATGTAAATGCTCCTGAGGTAACCGGCGCATTCGAAAAATCATCTTCTATGATAGTTTTGTACGACGTGTCGTCGAGTTCGTGCTTTGGGACAATTGGAATTTGAAGAGCTGTCGGAAAATCGGCATAAGCCGAAGGCAAAGTGAAAACTATCTCGCCAGTTTCTTTTTCGGCGACATTCACACCAGTAAGATTTGAGTCATAATTAGTGTTTACGGCTGCGTTCTTAATAATATCAATTGTGAACATTACATCTTCATTAGTAATTGGCTGGTCATCGGACCACTTTAAATCATCCCTTAATCTCATCGTCCAAACTCGGCCATTTTCGCTTGCGATTAAACTCTTTGCCAGGCCCATCCCAATATTTCCAGAATAATCTATAGTAGTTAATGTTGAAAACATCAATCTACTCAAGACCTTTTCGCTATTAGTTGAAGCAAAAAGTGGATTCATTGAATTAACCGCACCGATAGTGGCCTCAGAATATGTACCACCGCCTATAAAACCATCCTCCGCATAAGTGCCGGTAAACCAAAAAGCTTGAGTCGCAGCAAGTAGTATTAAGGCTATCATTAGAAGTGACCATTCAAGAATCAAGAGTTTAATATTAAAAATATGCGAAATGCGCTCAAAAACATTTTCACGGATATGCTCTTTGCTCTCCGCACGCGCTTTTACTGAAACGCGGGAAAATTTTCGAACTATTTTTTGCCCACGCTTTTTGATTGAATTAGCCATATTATGCCGGAATGATTAATAATCCTATAATAGATGATACGAATACAACAGAAGTAATAATAGTAGTTACAAAGAGCGATTTTTCGAGACCACGCCTGGTGGTATATAGTTCACCAGAGCTGCCAAACCCTGCACCGAGCGATGCTCCACGTTGCTGCAACAGAATAAGTAATATCGTAAGAAATGCTGAAATAAATATCACAACTTCAAGTATGTTTCCTATTTGCATAAAATGACTCCTTGTACTATCTACTTTAGCATATTTTTTCTTTTCAGTAAAGAATGGTAGGTGATAGCAAAGCGATGCGACTCCTCGTCGATTCGGGCGATTAATCTCGCCACATGCGAACCTTTATCAATCGGCATTAGCCCTTTATTTGGAATTATGATTTTAACAGTTGCTGATTTCGAATGATCACCAGACTTGTCGCGCCCGATAATCGGAATCCCTAAAGGTTCTACAAGCGGCAATATGGCATTAACCTGCCCCGCTCCACCATCCAAGATTATTAAATCCGGATAGTCCC
>JAEEGL014398771.1_pt1 | contig 22734 bp, 21 predicted proteins | sample 9134231 | NCBI WGS metagenome assembly JAEEGL01 (sample SAMN16246548, study PRJNA631951) | gut metagenome | biome: gut microbiome; feature: rumen; material: fiber-attached | host: Bos | place: Iran: Karaj | collected 2018-10 | reverse complement strand
TCAGGCAGACTCTGGCACAGATCTTCCAGCAGGTAAATATCAAAGCCGATACCGATGATTTTCTGATCAACCTGGTAGCCACGGAATTTCAAAAGGTTTGGCGCATTTTCAATCCCGTTAAGCTGCAGCAGTTCAGACTTGATGTCCTGAACCTGCAAACTATAATAACGATTAGCTTCTGCTTCATCGGAAACAGCACCGGCATAGATTAATGCACTGGTTTGCGCATCATTAGCAGGAATAGATATATGCTTCAGTGCGAGCTTTTTGCCATCCAGTCTGCGTGTGACTTGATAAACCGTTCCGTTGGGACCGCGTCCAATCTCGCGATCAACGGACATATTTGTTAACAACGGGGTAACACGTCTAGGATCAATCAAAACAAATACCTCCCATTCAGAGGAAATGCTATGAAAATACCGCAAAATACTTACGGCATATGCATAGTTCATCTATTATAGTATATTCTACGGTATAACTCAAAAAAAAGCAACAATAATTACACACTTAATACTATTTTTTGAATTATATATTTTTAAAAGAATTTGCGAGAAAAACTTACGAACGATAAGTCTTATATCCATATAATATTACAAAAAGTTACAAAAGATTACAAGTGTCATTTTTTGACCTTATATAGGTGCTTTTTAAAGTATTGCCATAGAAAAGCTCATGTTTATCTTTTCAAAGAATTTGAAACCGTGTATAATAAGTACGGCAGGTGAATTCAATTGAATTATAAAATGACAGTACAATACGACGGAGCAAGATATTCCGGTTGGCAGCGACAGGGGAACACTGGGCGGACAATTCAAGGCAAACTTGAGCAGACGTTGTCAGACTTGCTGGAAACTCCCATAGAAATACAGGGTTCTGGAAGAACAGATGCCGGAGTACATGCACTCGGACAGGTGGCAAACTTTCAGACTGAGGCCCCAATTCCAGATTTTGACCATTTTTTGCTCCGATTAAATAAGGCACTGCCTGCTGATATTGCAGTTGTTAAAATCGACATCGCGTCACCCCGATTTCATGCCAGACTCAATGCTAAAGAAAAAACATATCGGTATCTCATCTGGAACAGCCCGATCCCGAATGTTCTTCAGCGTAGAGTAATGTTCATGGTTGACACGCCATTGGATTTGGAAGCCATGAAAATTGCGGCTTCCAAACTGACTGGCACACATGATTTTTCCGGTTTTTCTTCAGATCATACAAAGAAGTCTACTATTCGGCATCTGCGTGCTGCTGAGGTGAACAGAAATGGCAATCAGGTTGAAATCCTGTATACAGGAAACGGCTTCTTGCGTAATATGGCCAGAATTATAACCGGTACACTTGTTGAGACAGGACTTCATCAACGGACACCAGAGAGCGTTCAGGACATTCTGACGTCTGGGGACAGAGCAAAAGCCGGTTTTACGGCTCCCGCACAAGGACTGTGCCTCATGGAAGTGTTTTATTGACATTAATACGATAGTTTAAAGGGGGATATTGAGATGCTAAAAGCAGGAATGAAAGCACCACGGTTTTGCCTTCCGGATCAGAACGGTGTGATCGTCGATTCAGAAAACCTGGCTGGAAAACCCTATGTTATTTATTTTTACCCGAAGGATTCCACGTCCGGATGTACCAAGCAAGCCCAGGCATATTCATACAACCTGGACAGATTCAGAGAGGCAGGGTATGAAGTGTTTGGAGTATCTAAAGATTCTGTTGCCTCTCACAAAAAGTTTGAGGAAAAGTATGATCTTACAATTACATTGCTCTCCGATCCGGAACGATTGGCCATTGAGGGGTTTGACGTCTGGCAGGAAAAAAAGAACTATGGAAAAGTCTCTATGGGAATAGTCCGCAGCAGCTTCGTGGTAGGTAGTGACGGCTGCATCCTGTTTGCAAATCCGAATACCAAAGCTGCTACTGACTGCGACAAGGTAATGGGGCAGCTTGGCATATGAATATACAGATTTTTGGAGTTTCCAAGTCCTCCGATACGAGAAAAGCAGAGCGTTATTTTAAAGAACGTCGAATCAGATTCCAGTCCATTGATATGAAGAAATATGGAATGAGCAGTGGGGAATTTGACAGCGTGCTCCGTGCTGTAGGCGGAATAGACAATTTAATTGACTGGAATGGAAAAAGCTCTGATCTGGATCTGATACGCTATTTGGCCAATACCCTTGATAAAGAAGACAAGGTGTTCGAAAACCAGATGCTGATCAAATTACCAGTGGTACGGAACGGAAAGAACGCTACAGTAGGTTACTGCCCTGAAATATGGAAGACCTGGGAATAGGAGTATGCAGTGTGATCGGATAGGATCCCAAATAGAAACATACAATAGAAAAACAATGGGTAAACCATAAAAGAAAGGCGGAATCTATCGGTGATAAAAATACAAGGACTTCGCCTTCGGCCCGGCGAACAGGAATCACATCTGATGGAAAAGGCGCGCCGGGAACTCGGAACGGAAATTAAAGGATTCAAAGTGCTAAGACGGTCTGTTGATGCAAGAAAAAAACCGGAAGTCTGGCTGGTTTATACGATTGCTGTAATGACAGAAAACGAGGAAAGGGTTCTTAAACGATGCAGAAGCAAGCAAGTCAGTCAATATACTGAAACCAAGTACTCCTTCCCTTATCAAAGGCTGCGCCTTGCCAACAGACCCGTTGTTGTAGGCACAGGACCTGCCGGGCTCTTTTGTGCATTGATGCTCGCCCGAATTGGCGCACAGCCGATACTATTAGAGCGCGGTAAGAATGTTGATGAAAGAGCGGAAGATGTTTCCCATTTCTGGAACACCGGAATACTGGACACGGAAAGCAATGTGCAGTTTGGAGAGGGCGGTGCCGGAACGTTTTCTGATGGTAAGCTCAATACCGGCGTGAATGACCCACGGATGCGAATGATTCTGGAAGAATTCGTAAAACATGGGGCTCCTGCTTCAATCCTTATTGATTCAGCACCACATATTGGAACGGATTACCTTCGTACTGTGGTAATCAATATTAGGAATGAAATCATATCACTGGGAGGCGAAATCCGCTTTCAGCATAAAATGGTGGGCTTGATATCGGCTCAAGGGATGATCAGCGGTATCCTGGTTCGGGCGGATGATAAAACATATTCCCTAGATACACATCATCTTGTTCTGGCCATAGGTCACAGCGCAAGAGATACGTTTGAAATGCTTCTCGAAAACGAGATTCCCATGGAACAGAAGCGTTTTGCAGTAGGGGTTCGGATTGAACATGCGCAGAAAGATATCACAAAGGCGCAATACGGCGCTGAAATCACTGGTTTACCTGCAAGTTCATATAAACTAGCCTGCCATCCTGAAACTGGAAGAGGTGTTTTTTCCTTCTGTGTCTGTCCTGGCGGTATTGTGGTTGGCGCTGCATCAGAAACTGGGCATGTCTGTACAAATGGTATGAGCGATTATGCTAGAAATGGCAGTAATATCAATGGAGGATTGCTGGTAAGCGTTGGTCCAGAGGATTTCGGGACAGACCATCCGCTTGCCGGGATGTATTACCAGCGCAGACTGGAAAAGGCAGCTTTCCAACTTGGTGGCGGAAATTATCACGCTCCAGCTCAAAAAGTAGGAGATTTCCTTCGCAACGTTCCTTCGTTTGGACCTGGAAGAATCGTGCCGACTTACCAGCCTGGTGTTGTATGGACAAATCTGCACGCATGCCTTCCAGAGGAAATAACACAATCCTTGGAACTTGCAATTCCAATACTGGGGAAAAAGCTTCATGGTTTTGATGATCCCGATGCGGTTTTGATTGCTGTTGAGAGCAGAAGCTCTTCGCCAGTTCGAATCGTGCGTGATGAATCCGGGCAGAGTGCAGTAAAAGGATTATTTCCATGCGGGGAAGGTGCCGGATATGCAGGTGGAATCATGTCTGCTTCAGCGGATGGAATTCGAACGGCGGAATTCATCTGCAGGAGTGTATAGTGTGTTAATTACGCTAAATAAAATGGATATCAATCAAATATGACCATTGGAAAGCGTGACATCGGTCAATCTGTTAGATCAAGTGTTAAGGCTCACTGCTTTTTCTATGTAAAAAATGAAAAAAGTATAGACTTTTAAAAAAAACCCTGTTACAATAATTGTAGATTATGTAAACGGGGGCGTGATGTTCTATGAAGTGTCCGTATTGTGCCTTTGAAGAAAGCAAAGTTGTAGATTCCCGGCATTCAGAGGATGGTACGTCCATTCGGCGGAGGCGTGAATGCCTCCAGTGTGGGAAACGATTTACAACATATGAGACGGTGGAAAGCCTGCCAATTGTAGTTGTTAAGAAAGACGGACGCCGTCAGACCTTTGATCGTAACAAGATCCTTAACGGTATGGTTCGTGCATGCGAAAAGCGTCCGGTTCCGCTGGCAAGTCTGGAAGCTGCAACATCTGAAATTGAACAGATTGTCCACAATGCTCTGGAACGAGAAGTTAAGAGTGACTATATCGGGGAACTGGTTATGGAGCGCTTAAAGCCATTGGATGAAGTAAGCTATGTTCGGTTTGCTTCGGTATACCGCCAATTCCGTGATATTAACAGCTTTATGAATGAATTGAACAAGATTCTTGCAGAAAAATGAAAAAGAGGCGGCTAGGGCCGCCACTTTTTCTTTAACCGGAGGCATGCATGACAGATCAAAAAATGATTCTTTATCAGGATAAACGCGTAATTGCGGCAATTAAGCCTGCTGGCGTCCTTTCCACTGATGAACCGAACGGGATGCCGGATCTGCTCAGAAGTGAATTGGGAACCCCCCAGGGGTGTATTCGTACGGTTCACCGACTAGACCGCGTTGTAGGAGGTGTGATGGTATTCGCCCGCTCCGTATATGCGGCTAGAGAACTGTCAAGGCAGATACAAGAGCATGTTTTTGTTAAGCAGTATTGGGCAGTTGTCCATGGTGTCCCGAAGAATGCCAACGGTATTCTCAGAGACTTCCTGATCCGTGACAGAGCGGCAAAAAAGACCCTGGTTGTTTCTGAATCGGGCAAGGGGATACAGGAAGCGGTGCTTGAATACCGAGTACTTGAAGCTGTGGCGGACTTCTCTTTGCTGGAAATCACGTTACTTACCGGAAGGACGCACCAGATACGATCACAACTGTCTTATCATGGCTTTCCACTGGTTGGTGATCGGAAATATGGTGTTACAGATACGTCAGATCACGTGGCGCTGTGGTCCTGCAGAGTGGGGTTTCAACATCCTGAGACAGGGAAGTGGATTGACATCGTGGAAAGGCCACCATGTCAGGAACCATGGAATCGGTTTACAGCAATGACTGGAGATATCGAACTTCTTGATGTTGTGGATGATGAGGGAAATCCAACAGGAATTGTCACAGATCGGGAAATGGCTCATAGATTGGGGATTCAGCATAGGACTTCGCATGTCTGGATTTTGGGAGAACACGGCGGACATGTTGAGGTTCTATTACAGAAACGTAGTGAAGTAAAAGACTCGTTTCCAGGCTGCTATGACATCTCCAGTGCCGGGCATATTCCAGCGGGAGATGAGTTTCTCTCTTCTGCTATTCGTGAGCTTTATGAAGAACTGGGTTATACAGCGAAGGAATCTGAGTTCATTTTCTGCGGACGAAGGCGCTTTTCGTTCCAGAAGGAGTTCCATGGAAAACTGTTTTTCGACAGACAGGTGAGTAATATATATGCGATATGGACTGATTGGGAAACAAAAGATTTCAGCCTGCAGAGCAGTGAAGTGTCTGATGTACGGTGGTTTGATTATGAGGAGCTTGTTGACCTGATTGCAAGCAACGGGATAAAACACTGTATTTATCAGGAAGAATTGAAAATGCTTCAATCAGCAATCGATAAAAAAAGAAAAACGCGGGCGTAATGCCCGCGTTTTATCTGCGCTAATTATAGTATCTCATTAACAAGATCACGCATATCGTAAAGACCAGGAGTACTTCTGGAACTCAAGAAGCTAGCTGCGCGTACGGCTCCAACTGCAAAGATTTCTCTGGAATAAGCTGTATGCGTAATTTCCAGGACTTCATCAGTTCCGGCAAAAATTACATCGTGCTCACCTACGATGGTACCGCCCCTCACGGAACTTATTCCAATCTCGTTTTTACCACGCTTTTGCCGAACGCTATGGCGGTCATAGATATACTCCATCTTATCAGAAAGCACAGAGGCAGCTGCATCTGCTATCATAACAGCGGTTCCGCTTGGGGCATCCAGCTTGCGATGATGATGCTTCTCGACGATCTCGATATCACAGCTGCTGCCGAGGACTCTTGCAGCCTGCTTTACAAGCTCCAAGAGGACATTGATTCCCATGCTCATATTTGCTGATTTGAAAATGCGAATTGAGGAAGCGGCATCCTGTATTTCCTGCAGCTGCTGCTCTGAATATCCGGTGGTGGCCAAAACAATTCCGGCACCGCGCTCTTTGCAAAATGCAAGCAGGGGGGTAAGGGCGGCTGGATTAGAGAAGTCTATCACACAGTCTACATCTCCAATGAATTCCGATGGATCCGTATAGACTGGATAATCGTTTTGGCAAATCGGATTTAAATCAATGCCGCCAACGATCTCAATATCCGGGTTTTCCTGACACAGTCCCGTGACAACCTGTCCCATTTTTCCGTTACATCCGGATATCAATACCTTTGTCATTTTGAACTTCCTTTCTAAACGCGTCAAGCCAACTGAAAGCCTTTCTCCAACAGAGCCGCCTTCAAACGTGCTTCATTCTTTTCATCCATCTCACAGAGGGGGAGACGCACAGGGCCGGCGTTCATACCAATCAGGTTCATAGCTGTTTTGATAGGAATCGGGTTAACTTCACAGAACAGCGAATCAATCAGCTCCATATAGTCTATCTGCATAGAGGCAGCTTTCTTATAATCACCCTGTAAACACGCCTCAGCCATTTCGGCGGTTTCCTTCGGGCAAATGTTAGCAAGAACGGAAATAACACCCTTTGCGCCCATCGCCATGAACGGAACAATCTGGTTGTCGTTACCACTCCATATGTTCAGGTCATCGCCACAGGCATCTAAAGTACGCAGAACGATATCGGTACTTCCAGAGGCTTCCTTAACACCATTGATCAGGGGATGCTTGCTGAGTTCCTTGTAGATAGGAACCGTCAGAGATACTCCTGTGCGGGAAGGAACATTATATACAATAGCTGGGATGTTTGCTTCGTCAACGATCTTGGTATAATGCTTGATCAGGCCTTTTGGCGTACTCTTGTTGTAATAAGGTGTAACAAGCAAAACGCCATCTGCACCATAAGCAGCAGCCTCCTGGCTGAATTCAATGGCATGGGAAGTGTAGTTGCTTCCGGTACCAGCAATGACCGGGATTCGCCCGGCTACATGTTCCACTGTATACTTGATGGCAGCTAAGTGCTCGGGATCCTTCAGTGTGGGTGCTTCACCAGTTGTACCGCAGATGGTAATAGCTGAGGTGCCGTTTGCAATGTGAAACTCTATGAGCTCTCCGAGCTTTTCGAAGTTGATGGACTCATCTTCATGCATAGGGGTGATGATGGCAACATTGGATCCTGTAAATAATGGCTTTTTCATATTATAATACCTCTTTTATTTCTTTGTTATGTAGTTTTCTGCACACAGCAGTTCGGCAAGCAGCACACCGCCGCCGGCCGCACCGCGTAACGTGTTGTGGGACAGACATACAAATTTCATATCATATTGGCTATCTCTACGAAGACGCCCTGCGGATATAGCCATGCCACCCTCAAGATCACGATGCAGCTTGGTTTGTGGCATGTTATCCTCTTCAAAATAATGGATAAACTGTTTAGGGGCATGAGGGAGAGCTAACTCTTGAGGCCTTCCTTTGAACTCCTGCCACATTCTCTTGATCTCCTCGAGATCAACAGGTTTTTCAAATGAAGCAAAGACTGCTGCCATATGCCCGTTAGAAACAGGAACGCGCAAACACTGAGCAGTAACAGAAGGGGACTGAGCGTTAATAATCTCATTTCCCTGGATTGTGCCCCATATTTTCATAGGCTCCTGTTCTGACTTCTCCTCTTCGCCTCCGATATATGGGATCACATTATCAACCATCTCTGGCCACGTATTAAAGGTCTTTCCAGCACCGGAAATAGCCTGATAGGTACAGACAAGTACCTTTTTCAGTCCAAAGCGCTCTTTGATAACAGATAGAGCGGGAACATAGCTCTGGAGACTGCAGTTGGATTTTACGGCTATAAAGCCACGCTTAGTGCCAAGACGCTTTTTCTGTGCATCAATGATCTTAATGTGATCATTATTAATCTCAGGAATTACCATTGGCACATCAGGGGTTGATCTGTGCGCACTGTTGTTGGAAACAACGGGACATTCAAGACGTGCATATTTGTATTCAAGCTCTCGGATCGCGTCTTTTGCCATGTCTACCGCACAGAACACAAAGTCCACGGAATCTGCAATCTTTTCTGCGTCTGCATCGGCATCCATCACTACAATTGTTTTTGCCCAGTCAGGGATATCAGTATCCATGCACCATTTGGAACCTACAGCCTCTGCATAAGGTTTTCCTGCAGAACGGCTTGAAGCGGCGAGAACTACGGCATCAAACCAGGGGTGGTTATCCATAAGTGTGATAAACCGCTGGCCGACCATGCCGGTAGCACCAATTATTCCTACTTTGTACTTATCCATCGTCAATCTTCCTCCTAATAAAACATATATGCGGGAGATATTACTATAAAAAAAGCCGACAGGGTATCCTGCCGGCGTCATGGATGTGTATTACATCAGACTCAGCAGAAAGCACTCCATTCCCAATCAGGGATGACAGCCGCAGAGCTATTCGCAACTGCGTCCAGAACAGATTTAGCCGCATTGTCTGAACTTCGGCGGTATTTCCTTTCACAACAGCATCAAGCAGAGTACGGCCTCTTAACTGCGTTACTGATAAATCCCGCAACCTCTATCCTGCAATTGTCTATATACTATCATAGATTATCTTGAGATGTCAAGAAAGCTGATGTACGAAGAAACACTTGAAAACCCAAGTGTTTTCGGGCAATATGCCAAAGTTAAGCAGTTTTGTGCGCTATAAATGCTTCTGAGTGAAAATCCTTGCGTTATGTCTTAGTTTATACTATGATAATGCTACAAAAAGAATAGGTTGTGTGAATAGCAGTGAAAACTAGTGATTTTTATTATGATCTTCCACAAGAACTGATTGCCCAGACCCCACTGGACCGCAGAGACGGTTCTCGTCTATTAACTCTGAATAGAAAAACGGGCGAGATAGCACATGGACATTTTTATGATATTCAGCATTATCTTAAACCAGGAGATACACTTGTGCTTAATGACAGCAGGGTGCTTCCTGCAAGACTTCTTGGCCATAGAGTTCCCACTGGCGGCGCTGCGGAATTATTGCTGCTGAAGGACCATGGCAACCGGATATGGGAATGTCTGGCCAGACCGGGCAGGAAGCTTAAACCAGGCAGTAAGATTTCCTTTGGTGACGGAGAACTGACTGCTGAGATACTTGAAGATGTCGGTGAAGGAAAGAAACTTGCACAGTTTCATTTTGACGGTATTTTCCTGGAGGTGCTTGAAAGACTTGGGAAAATGCCACTTCCCCCTTACATAAAAGAAGAACTGCAAGACGGGGAACGATATCAGACCGTCTATTCTCGGGTAAACGGTTCTGCTGCGGCACCCACAGCGGGACTGCATTTTACACTACCGCTACTTCATGAAATTGAAGAATCAGGTGTTAATCTGGCCTATGTTACGTTACACGTGGGACTCGGAACATTTCGGCCGGTTTCAGCTGAAGATCTTACTGATCATAAAATGCATAGTGAGTTCTGTATGATCTCTGAAGAGACAGCTCAGATCCTGAATAGTACCCACAAAAATGGTGGAAGGATCATTTGTGTAGGAACTACCTCATGTCGGACACTAGAATCACTAGCTGATGAAAACGGACTTTTTAAAGAAGCCAGTACATGGACAGACATTTTTATTTATCCTGGGTATCGGTTTAAAGCAATGGATGCCCTGATTACTAATTTTCATTTACCTGAAAGCACATTGATCATGCTGGTATCCGCATTTGCAGGAAGAGAGAATGTGTTGAACGCATACCAGAAGGCTGTGGAAATGAAATATAGGTTTTTCAGCTTCGGCGACGCAATGTTTGTGTATTGAGAATCGGAGGAAATCATGTTTCGGCTGATCAAAACAGAGGGACTTGCCAGGCGGGGAGAGTTTACATGTCCACATGGAACGGTTCAGACACCAGTGTTTATGAATGTTGGCACACAAGCAGCTATAAAGGGCGGCCTAAGTGCAACAGATATGGAGAAAATCGGAACACAAATAGAATTGAGCAATACATATCATCTCCATCTTAGACCAGGAGATTGTGTCGTCCGGGAGATGGGTGGCCTGCATCGATTTATGACCTGGAACGGACCGATACTGACCGATTCTGGCGGATTTCAGGTGTTTTCACTTGCTGAACTCCGAAAAATCAAAGAAGAAGGTGTGACTTTTGCCTCCCATCTGGATGGCCATCGTATCTTCATGGGACCAGAGGAGAGCATAAGAATTCAGTCAAATCTCGGTTCGGACATAGCCATGGCATTTGATGAATGTGTTGAAAATCCATCTCCATATGAATATGTTAAAGAATCCGTAGAGCGTACCCAACGCTGGCTACTCCGTTGCATTTCTGAATTAGACCGCCTCAACAGGCTTCCTGAAACAATTAATCCGGGACAGGTCCTGTTTGGCATCAACCAGGGCGGTATTTACGATGATCTACGTATCTGGCATATGAAACAAATGCGTGATCTTCCGTTAGGCGGAATTGCTATAGGGGGGCTTGCTGTAGGAGAGACAACGGAGACGATGTATCATGTTCTGGATATTCTCGCACCTTATACGCCTGAGATATTGCCGAGATATTTGATGGGAGTTGGAACACCGAGCAATATCATCGAGGGTGTTGCAAGAGGAATTGACTTTTTTGACTGTGTAATGCCAGCGAGAAATGCTAGACACGGAAAACTCTTTACATGGCGTGGCACGTTAAATATTAAAAACGCTAAGTATATTTATGACGCTGGGCCTATCGATCCAGAATGTGATTGTCCAGTATGCCGCAGGTACTCTAGAAGCTATATTCATCACCTGTTTAAAGCAGAGGAAATGCTGGCAATGAGACTCTCCGTGATGCATAATCTGTATTTTTACAACAAATTGACAGAGCGTATCAGAGACGCACTTGATCAGGGCGCGTTCGAGGAATTCAGGGCTGAGTATTCAAAAAAGCTGGCTAATAAAATATAGCTTGCAAAGATTTCACTAAAGCCTTATAATATAAAAAACAATAATCGGAGGGTATTGCTATGCTTAATCTGATCCTTACTGCAGCACCTGGTGGTGCCGGAACGATCCTTACAACACTGCTTCCATTTGCGGTCTTGATCGTTGTTTTCTATTTTCTCCTGATAAGACCAGAGAACAAGAAGAAAAAGGCTCTCAGCGAGATGCGGAACGCCCTTGCTGTCGGAGATGAAGTTACAACAATTGGCGGAATTGTCGGCCGCGTTGTTCACATTAAAGATGATCTCGTTACCATTGAGACCAGTGAAGATCGAGTCAGAATTCAGATTGCCCGTTGGGCTATTTCGACGAAGGGGACGCAGACCAACGAAAACGCCTGACCCCAATAGCTTCCCTCTCGCATATTCTGCTTAGAGTATTGCGAGAGGGATTATTTTACGGGAAAGAATCAATTAGCGGCTCTGCAAGCAGTACTCAAAACAGTGAAACTGCATTTGGATGTGTTTTATAATAGAAAACTATTTCTGCAGCAACGATTCATTGCTGCAGATTTCCGGAAAAAAACCAAAACACATTGAAATCCTTATGCTGATGTGTTATAATTAAAAAAAACCACGGAGGAGGGGAATCCATGACTCATATTAAAACGCTTAACGGTGCCACGCTGAAGGAAAGCGCCTGTAAGGGTGGCTGCGGCGAGTGCCAGACTTCCTGTCAGTCTGCCTGCAAAACTTCCTGTACTGTTGCCAACCAGAAGTGTGAGAATAAGGATCGCTGAGATCATCTGTGGTACTGACGCAAACTGGGGAGGGGCTTTTGTCCCTCCCTTCATTTGTGCTTAATATGAATTGGAGGACAGAATATGGTACACGCTTTTTCGGCGTTGGGATGTAATATCGTTGTTGATGTTAATAGTGGCGCGGTTCATGTACTCGACCAGCTGAGCTATGACTTGGTCAAAGCAGCAAACGGGGACTTTTCGTGTATGCCGGTTTTGGAACACGTCGATTCAGAAGAGGCATCAAAGGCATGGCAGGAATTAATAACACTGAAGGATAACGGACTGTTGGATGCGCCAATGGACTATGTAGATCCTGAAATTGCAGTGCCAGAAGATGCTCCGGTCAAAGCACTGTGCCTCCATGTTGCACATGACTGTAATCTTCGCTGTAAATACTGCTTTGCCTCAACAGGAGATTTCGGTACTGGCAGAAAGATTATGCCTCCAGAAACAGCAAAAAAAGCTATTGACTGGGTAGTCAAAAAGTCCGGCCAACGCCATAACATCGAAGTGGATTTTTTTGGCGGTGAACCTCTCATGGCAATGGATACAGTTAAAGAAACAGTTTCATACGCAAGAGCACATGAAAAAGAATGGGGAAAACATTTTCGGTTTACCATGACTACAAATGGTGTGCTTCTAAATGATGAGAATATAAAGTATTTTAATGAAAACATGGATAACTGCGTACTTTCTTTAGATGGGAGAAAGGAAGTCAACGACAGAAACCGTCTAACCGTAAACGGGCAAGGGAGCTACGACGTGATTGTTCCTAAATTCCTGAAACTGATTGAACAAAGGGATAAAAATAAAGACTATTATGTAAGGGGAACATTCACAAGAGAAAACCTTGACTTTTCCAATGACGTTATTAGTATTGCGGATTTGGGGGTTGACAGCATCTCGGTAGAGCCAGTTACTGCAGATGACTCTGATCCCTACAGCTTGCGGGAACAAGATTTGCCTGTTATATTTGAAGAATATGAAAAATTGGCTAAGATTATGATGAAGCGGAAGGATTTCAATTTCTTCCATTTTAATGTTGACTTAAGCCAAGGACCGTGTGTGATCAAACGGATGCGCGGATGCGGTGCGGGATGTGAGTATGTTGCGGTAACACCAGATGGAGAACTGTATCCCTGTCATCAATTTGTTGGAAAAGAAGAATACAAAATGGGCTCGGTGTTTGATGACACTTTCAACATGGAAATTGCGAATACATTTGCTGGTTTAAATGTTTTCACAAGAGGGGAGTGCAAGGAATGCTGGGCAAAGTTTTACTGTAGCGGAGGATGCTCCGCAGCAAACCTGAATGCAAATGGCGACTTACGGATACCTTACCACTTAGGGTGTGAAATGCAGCGCAAAAGATTAGAATGCGCCATCGCTATCAAGGCAATTGAAGCTGGGGTTGCAGAAATGACAGAATAATTTATTCGTAAATAATATTTACTCCGCACGCAAGAAAGCGTGCGGAGTCTTTCATATTCAACATATCGTAGATAGTAGCGAGCAATACCACTATATGTAGGAAAAAGGTGACAATGTGTTACAAAGGTGGTTGCACAGTTTACATAACAATGTATACATAATATTTAAGCATAATTAACAAATTTAAAAAAATCCTTGATATTTCAAGTGTTTTGCGGTATATTATCAGTAGTTATTCAGTTGTTATGTGTGAATAACTCGGTGGAAAAATAATTTTCCACAATATATTGTGTTTGCCGTTCAACTCGACCATAATATATATGGGGGAGAGGGTATGACGAAAGAACAGATTCACAAGAAGCAAGATTACTGCAGATCTGTTCTTTGCTGTTTTAACCTGGAACTGAGCTTTTACTGGTATAACACTTTTATTCCATAGCTTAATAACTGTTATTACGGAGTCTGATTGTATCATGAAAACGTATCTAGCTACCTACGAAAGCTATCTGGAAATTGAAAAACACGCATCTGCCAATACAGTAGCATCTTATATGCGGGACTTACGGCAGTTTGCGTCATATGCAGATGAGCGGCAGCTGAACGTTCAAGATATCAGTCAATCTAACGTTAGCACTTATCTGGATTATTTGTCCGGGCAGGGGAAATCCGCTGCAACAGTTTCACGCAGCCTTGCTTCTTTAAAGGGTTTTTTCTCATATCTTGTTCGAGAAGCTGTGATTGATCGTAATCCTGCGCTTAACATTGCAACAGCCAAGGCTGAAAAAAAGCTTCCTCAGGTTCTGACAGGTAAAGAAGTAGAACGTTTGTTGGCTCAGCCTAAATGTTCTGATATGAAAGGGTACCGGGACAAGGCGATGCTTGAGCTTTTGTATGCTACTGGTATTCGAGTGACGGAGCTCATTTCCCTGAACTTGTCTGATGTCAATCTTGCTGGTAGTTTTATTCGCTGTGAAAGCAAGGGGAAGGAACGCATAATTCCGCTTTATCCTGCGGCTGTTGATGCCCTGGCTGTTTATATACAGAATATTCGCCCGAAAATGATTGCGGATATCGATGAAACGGCGTTATTCGTCAACGTGAGTGGCGATCGTATGAGCCGCCAGGGGTTCTGGAAAATAGTGAAAAGCTATCAGGAAAAAGCACATATTGATAAAGATATCACACCGCATACGCTTCGGCATAGTTTCGCAACACATCTTCTTGAAAATGGAGCTGACTTGCATTCTATTCAGGAGATGATGGGTCATCGTGATATTTCCTCCACACAGGTTTATGCTCAACTTGTTAAACAGCATTTGAAATCTGTATATAATAAGAGCCATCCTAAAGCAATGTAAAAACGACGCAGCAAAAGCTGCGCCGTTTTTTTACAATAGGGGTTATTATGCTTGGAATTCTTTTTAATCCATGATATAGTATGTCTAATCCTAAAAGATAAGGAGTTCTCCAAATGGGACTGTTCTCATATAAGAGTTATTATAAGCCAGGGAAGGGAATTGAAAAGGACGCACCTGAAAAGAATGCTATTTTCCGCTTTTTTGAGATTTTCGGAAGGAAGTTCTGGCGTTTTATAGAAGTTAATTTCATTTATCTTGTGGTTCTTATTCCGATACTCCTGACTATCTATGCAGAAGCGTATGATACACTTTATTCTGTATTTATTAACCATGGGTACACTGGAACATACGCTTCTTTTTCTCAAGGCAATCTTACTGTGACTGCTAATACTCCTGGTGCTGATGGAAATGATTATACCTTAGATGTTGACGCGGATAAGAATGGCACCTATACGGTGACACTATATACTGATCGCGGTGCTGCAGCTGAGGATGCTCACAATACGAAAGACTATTGGCTTGTTCTAGAAGGAGTATCCTCTGTGGACGAACTGGCAGAAAGTACAAACGATTACGTTACGTTTTCGGGTAGTGGCTCCTTAGAACCAATACATGAAGCAAAACTCCAGGGCGGAGACGGACTAATGAGTACGTTTACTCCATTGTTGTATCTAGCCATGCTGTATTTTGCGCACATTCCAGCACCGATCAGGTGGCTCCTCCTGATCCTTTCGGTTCTGGCGTATGGTCCAACGAAATGCGGCGTAACATATGTACTACGTAATTACTCTAGGCAGAGTCATTCATGGATTAGTGATATTTGGGACAAAGCCAAAGAAAACTGGAAATATGGCATGCTTTTTGGCGTAATCGACTGTATCATTGCCGTTCTTGTAGTTTTTAATATGACGTACACCCCCAGTGCAAGCATGGCTTCGCTGATCCGAATTACAAAGTATCTTACTCTTCTAGTTGCAATCATTTATGTGTTTATGCGGAAATACCTATATTTAATGATTGTCACTGTTAATCTGAACCTTAAATCACTGATTCAGAATGCATGGCTCCTTGTGTTTATCGGTATTTTCAGGAATTTTTTCAGCGGTTTGACAAACCTGATTATCTGGTTGGGTGCTTATCTTCTTATCATGGCGGTGCATCCGTTCTTTGAAATCCTGTTTCTTGGGCTGTTGATCTACAGCTTTACAAACTTCTTGAGCATAAACGCCTGCTATCCTCTTATCGACAAATATCTGGTTCAGCCTATCAAAGAAATGCAGAATAATGCAGTTAAGCAGGAGGTTGCTGAACCAGATGACGACATCCAGGAGAGATAAAACCGTTATGCAGATTGATAGTATTATCTTTGACTTGGATGGGACCTTATGGGACTCTGTGGATGAAGTCGTTCTGACCTGGAACCGAGTTCTTGCACGCTATCCTGGACTTAGAGCGCCAATCAACCGGGTAGAGCAGGAATCTCTGATGGGCCTTCAGATGGACGAGATTGCACGTAGACTGTTTCCGGCTGAGCCTTCAGAACGTCAGACGGAACTGATGGAAGAATGTGTCCACGAGGAGAACCGGTATTTATATCAGCATGGCGGCAGACTGTATCCTGATGTGGAGTGCACCCTGGCTGAACTTCACGCACATTACTTACTGTATATTGTCAGCAACTGCCAGAGCGGCTATATAGAGTCTTTCCTCCATGCGCATAGACTGTCTGGCTATTTTGATGGCTTTTTGTGCTTTGGTGATACCGGCCTAAGTAAAGGCGAAAACATAAAGAAAATAATAGATGACAGGCATCTGACTCGTCCCGTCTACATCGGTGATACAATGGGGGACCAGAAGTCTGCAGACTTTGCGGGCATACCATTCATTTATGCCTCCTACGGATTTGGGAAATCAGACCATTATACAGGGATCCTTCAGAGATTCTCTGATCTGGCTGAATGGATATGATTCGAAAAGGGCATTAAAGAGGACTTACAGTTAAACCCGGATGGCTGAAAAGCCATCCGGGTTTATTGATCTGCATGCAATTATCAGTTAGCTTTGAGCCTGCTTCATGGACAAGCTGATGCGTTTTCTCTTCTCGTCTATCGAAAGAACCTTGACCTGTACGATATCGCCGACAGACAGCATCTCAGTAGGGTGCTTTAAGTACCGGTCTGCTATTTCTGAGATATGAATCAGTCCGTCTTGATGCACGCCGATATCAACAAAAGCACCGAAATCAATGACGTTTCTGACTGTACCCGTTAGGATCATTCCCGGTTTCAGATCTTTGATTTCCAGAACATCTGTTCGAAGGATCGGTTGGGGCAGGGATTCACGCACATCCCTGCCAGGTTTCTGGAGCTCAGAAACAACATCCAGTAAAGTCGGCACGCCGATTCCAATTGCATCCGCAACTTTCTGGCGTCCGATTCTATCCAACTCAGCAGAAAGAGTGCCCAATTTGGATTCCTTAACGTCATTCATGTTGTGATGAGTCAGCGACAGCAGGCGCTCTGCCGCATGATAGGACTCCGGATGTACCGCCGTTTGATCCAGTATGTTTTTGCTTTCGGGAATTCGTAGGAATCCCGCACACTGCTCATACGCTTTCGGACCAAGTTTTGGAACCTTCAGCAACTGCTTGCGGTCAGAAAAAGCGCCATGCTCTTCCCGATATGACACTATGTTTTTAGCAATTGTGTTTGTCAATCCGGAAACACGTAGCAACAGGGAAGGGGATGCGGTATTAACATCTACACCCACCGCATTCACACAGTCTTCCACCACAGAGTTCAGCGCTGTATCCAGTTGCTTCTCTGGCATATCGTGTTGATACTGTCCGACACCAATGGCCTTTGGTTCGATTTTAACCAGTTCTGCCAGCGGATCCTGCAAACGACGGGCGATTGATACGGCAGAACGCAGGTTAACATCGTACTGCGGGAATTCCTCTGCGGCTAGGGGACTGGCCGAATACACAGAGGCACCGGCTTCAGAAACAATCATATAGCTTAGGTCTATCCCGCTTTCCCTTTCTTTCTGTATAAGTTCTACTGCCATTTGCTCTGTTTCTCTGCTTGCTGTACCATTGCCGATAGCTATATGTACTACTCCATGCTTTCGCACCATCCTGGAGAGGGTGGCAATTGCTTCTTGCTTTTTCCTGTCCCCATGAGTCGGATATACCACTGCAGTATCCAGAACTTTTCCCGTTCCATCCACCACCGCGACTTTACAGCCCATACGATATCCGGGATCAAGCCCCATGGTAACTTTTCCTTTGACGGGAGGCTGCATCAGCAGCGGTTTTAAATTCAGTGCAAACTGCTCAATGGCACCCTTGCAGGCGTTCTCAGTGAGGTAGGCGCGGATCTCACGTTCGACTGATGGGAATATTAGGCGCGTATAGGCATCCTTTGCTGCACCGGAGACGAATTCCGTTGCAGGAGAGCCATACTGAACAGAAGCCCGGCGGACAGCCTGCATAGCTACGTTTTCATTGAGTTCAAGCTGTACCTTGAGACATTTTTCTTTTTCACCTCGGTTAATCGCAAGGATCTGATAACCGTGAAGCTTGCATATACGTTGAGAGAACTCGTAATAAACGCGGTAGACGGAGTCTTCTTCTGTTGCCGCTGTAGAAATCAATGTACCGTTATCAAACAAGAGCGTACGAAGGGCTTTCCGTAGGGCGGCATTATCGCTGATCCTCTCGGCAATAATGTCGCTTGCACCTTGAAGCGCTTCGTCCGCAGTATTCACATTCAACTCAGGATTCACAAATCTGATTGCAGCCATTTCCGGCCTGGGACAGTTTTTTTCCTGGGAAAACAGGAGATCTGCAAGTGGCTCCAACCCTTTTTCCTTTGCAATCGTTGCTCTTGTCCGGCGCTTTTGCTTGTAAGGACGGTAAAGATCTTCTAATTCGGAAAGTGTCATAGCGCATTCAAGCGACTTTTTTAGCGATTCCGTCAGTTTTCCTTGGGATTCAATGGCTTTACATATTGTTTCACGGCGATCCTGTAGCCCACGCAGGTATTGAAGCCGTGTCTCAAGTGTCCTTAGAGAGGTATCATCCATCGAACCATGGAGTTCTTTGCGATACCGTGCAATAAACGGGATTGTATTGCCTTCATCCAACAAGGTTACAACGTTTTCGATATATTTCTCGGGTTTCTGTAATTCTTTTGCTAGTGTTTTGATTATTTGTTCCATATTTCAGACCTCATTTTAGGATAACTGTACAGTATTGTATTGCAAGGAACGCTGGCTGTCAATCATTCAAGAGCAATTGAATTCACGTAAATTTTAATAAAAAGCTCAGCGGAAGGGGAGCTGCTGCTAGTTCCACTGCCGTAATCCAAAGGTGAATAGATGGAGGAACTGTGCATGTTTTTTCTCTCATTTGACAATTGTAATACAACCTTAAACATTTAAGGCCATCATTAATGAACAGTTGGCTGATTAGGATATGATTAACTGCGTCAAAGCATCAAGCAATTATCCAAGACAGTGTCAAAAAGAAACGGGACATACAATTTTGGATGCCAGTGATTGTGATCTGGCGCTGAATTGAAAACGTAAATGCTTATCATGACTTAGGCAAGTAGCAGCTGCATAACAGACTCTTTGAGAAATAATGAGAAGCAAGCGGAAGGGGGCAATCTATATTGAAAGATAAAAACGCAACAAAATAAAAATTTTGTTGCGTTTTAGGCGGGTTTGTGATATAATAAAACCATCAAGATGAAATCAGGTGTGTTTATGGATCTAAAAGGTTGTCCAAGAGTTCTGCGGGATTTTCTAGCTTACCATGAAACGATCAAAGGCCAATCCTCCAGAACCGTTGCTGAATACTATCTGGATCTAAGAATGTTCCTTCGCTTTATGGTTATGATTCGCAGCGATATGCCCTATGATACAGACTTGAATACGATCTCAATCAAAGACGTGGATCTGGAATTCATTAAAGGGATCACGCTGGAAGATATCTACGACTTTTTCTCTTATCTGAGTGACGACCGCATTTATCATCCTGAGACCAACCATCCGGGCCAAGGAATTGAAAATGCAGCGCGCGCCAGGAAACTTTCCGCGATCAAATCATTTTACAAATATCTGACAGTACGGACCAAGCAACTGGAGGAAAACCCGGTTGCGGATGTGGAATATCCAAAGTTGCGTCGAGCTTTGCCAAAATATCTGACACTGGATCAGGCAAAAGACCTATTAAACTCCGTAAAAGGCACCCATGCGGACCGGGATTTGGCTATTCTGCTGATCTTCTTAAATTGCGGTGTTCGTATCTCAGAACTGGCAGGATTAAACTTCGGCGATATATACAAAGATAGGCTTAGGATTTTGGGCAAAGGTAACAAGGAACGTACGGTATACATGGGAGAGGCGTGCATTGAAGCCATTCAAGCCTATAACAGTTCACTTCCGGAAAAAATCCAAAACGATGTGAAGCGTCCGTTGTTTTTGTCACAAAAAGGCGGCAGGATGAGCACAAACGCCATCCATCGGATGGTAAAAAAACATCTGCTTGCGGCTGGATTGGATCCCACACAGTATTCTGCCCATAAACTCCGGCATACTGCGGCAACACTAATGCTTTCACGAGGTGTAGACGTCAAAACGGTGCAGGAAGTACTGGGGCATGAACATCTGAATACCACGGAGATATATACTCATATAGAAAACACGGAGCTGAAAATCGCAGCCGAGGCAAACCCTCTTGCAAATTTCTCCTCCCAGTCTTGATTTGCAATATTCAACTAAATCATGAACTTGCTTCTCGGACGTAGTTTTGACGCAAGGGTGGAAACCAGAGAATTGGAAGAAAGCATCCGTGAACTCCGAGAGAATCTGAAAGTTCAGCAGAAAACCCGCTGTACCACTCCCCTGTTGGAGTCAGTACAGCGGGTTTGTATTCGTTGTTAGATCTTATTGTCGCAACCCAGCACATCGATAATTTTGTGCTTCACCAGCTCCTTGATATTGGCCCTTGCAGGCTTCAGATACTGGCGGGGATCAAAGTCGGCGGGATGCTCGGCGAAGTGCTTCCGGATGCTGCCAGTCATGGCAAGACGCAGATCGGAGTCAATGTTAATCTTGCAGACGGACATGGAAGCCGCCTTCCGGAGCTGCTCCTCGGGAATGCCAACGGCATCAGGCATGGCGCCACCGTTCTCGTTGATCATCTTCACATACTCCTGGGGCACAGAAGAAGAACCGTGGAGCACGATGGGGAATCCAGGCAGGCGGAGAGAAACCTCCTCTAGAATGTCAAACCGCAGCGGAGGCGGAACCAGAATACCCTTCTCGTTCCGGGTGCACTGTTCAGGCTTGAACTTGTAGGCGCCATGAGAGGTGCCAATGGCGATGGCCAGAGAATCGCATCCAGTCTTCTCCACAAACTCCTGTACGTCCTCAGGACGGGTATAGGAGGAGTCCTCAGCGGAAACTTTTACATCGTCCTCTACGCCGGCCAGCGTACCGAGCTCAGCCTCAACGACAACGCCGCGGGCGTGAGCATATTCCACCACCTGGCGGGTGATCTCGATGTTCTCCTCAAAGGGCTTGGAGGAGGCGTCTATCATTACAGAAGTAAATCCGTCATCGATACAGGATTTGCAGGTCTCAAAGCTATCGCCGTGATCCAGATGCAGCACAATGGGAAGCTTGGTTTCAATTTCGGCAGCCTCGACCAGTTTGACCAGATAGGTGCGGTTGGCATAAGCACGGGCGCCCTTAGAAACCTGCAGGATCACAGGCGCATTGCATTCTCTCGCAGCCTCAGTGATTCCCTGGATAATCTCCATGTTGTTGACGTTGAAGGCACCGATGGCATAACCGCCATCATAGGCCTTTTTGAACATTTCAGTGGATGTGACAAGTGGCATGCGTATTCACTCCTTTATTGATTTGTTTTAGTATAGCACCTGCAGCCTTTTTTTGCAAGGACTGATTGCGTGATACATTATAGACGTTTCATACATCTTTCGTCAAGAGGGGCTTGCGAATTCAAGGTCGGAATGGTATAGTATATTAAATACAATGTAATGTTACAGGAGGTAATCACTATGTCCACTCCCCTTTCCGGCGCCTGTATCTTCGGCCAGTCCGGCGGTCCGACTTCTGTTATCAACGCAAGCGCATACGGTGTCTTCGCTGCGGCACTGGAGAATCCCAATATCACAGCGGTCTACGGCGCAGCTCACGGTATCAAAGGCGTTCTGGATGATCAGCTCTATATAATCGACCAAGAGGATCCTGCAGAGCTGGCACTTCTCCCCTACACACCCTCCTCTGCGCTGGGATCTGTTCGCTATAAACTGAAAGATCCTGAAGTTGATGATACTGATTATAAGCGTATCCTCGAGATCTTCAAGAAATACAACGTCCGCTATTTCTTCTACAACGGCGGCAACGACTCCATGGACACCTGCTCCAAGGTCAGCAGATACTTGAAATCCGTTGGTTATGAGTGCAATGTTATCGGCGTGCCGAAGACCATTGACAATGACCTCTATGGCACTGATCACTGCCCTGGCTTTGGCAGCGCCGCCAAGTACATTGCCACCACCTGCATGGAAGTTTCTCTTGACGCTAAGGTATATGATACTGGTATGATCTGCATCATCGAGATCATGGGCCGGAACGCCGGCTGGCTGGCCGGTGCGGCCGCATTGGCTTCCGCCAGTGGTGAAGGCCCCGATCTGATCTATCTGCCGGAGATTCCCTTCGATGTAGAGAAGTTCTGCGACGATGCGGAGCGTATCTACAAACAAAAGGGCAAGGTCATCATCG
>JAEEGL010027313.1_pt1 | contig 22734 bp, 25 predicted proteins | sample 9134231 | NCBI WGS metagenome assembly JAEEGL01 (sample SAMN16246548, study PRJNA631951) | gut metagenome | biome: gut microbiome; feature: rumen; material: fiber-attached | host: Bos | place: Iran: Karaj | collected 2018-10 | reverse complement strand
CCGCCATCCCCACTATGACGTGAAGACCTGGGACATGGAATACCACAACGGTTCGGCATCCATCGGCGGCAAGTGGAGCCGTTCAAAGACCGACTACATCTCGCTGGACGTGGATTGGCACCGCCATGTCGGCATCATGCACCAGTGCAAAATGATCTTTTTTACCCACGTCAACCAGCCGGATGTCGGCCGAGTCACGGACACTGAATCCTGTGGCATACTTCACGGTTACTTCTTCCATCGAGTCAGCACCCGACTTTGACTGCTTGTCGTCCTGTGAAGAGCAGGCGCAAAACAGCACCAAAACTGCGATTAATCCTAAAAATTTCTTCATTTCTCTGTTCATCTCATTTATGCTACAAAAGTACTACTTTTTTAGGGAACAGATGGCAGTAAACAATGATAATTTTGTACCTTTGCGCTATGGAAAATACAGCAGTAAAAACTAAGTGGTATGACAGCTTGTGGGCGGCCTTGATTTTTTTCACGAGGCTGCCTTTCTGGAGGATTTATCAACCTCCACAAACGAGTTACAAGACAGTCGTTGAGTTTTGGCCATTAGCCGGCTGGCTCACTGGCGGAGCCATGGCAGCGACACTCTACTTCGGCAGCATGGTTTTGCCCCATGCCGTCGCCGTGATTGCCGCGATTGCCGTGCGGTTGGTGATTACCGGAGCGCTGCACGAGGACGGACTCGCCGACTTCCTGGACGGATTTGGCGGTGGTGGCGACCGCAACCGCATCCTTGCCATCATGAAGGATTCGCACATCGGCACCTATGGCGTGCTGGGGCTTATCGTCTATATGCTACTCTTGGGGACAGCGCTCTACAGCATGCCTGTGGCAGTGGGGGCACTCACCATCCTGGCTGCCGACCCGTTCTCCAAAATGGTCACGAGCCAACTGATATCGATACTCCCTTACGCACGTCGCGAGGAAGAAGCCAAGAACAAGACCATTTACCGTAAACCCTCACTTGCTGCCGGCTTGTTCATGTCGGTGCAAGGCCTGTTGCCGATGGTGTTATTGATTTGGATGACGGGCATCAGTTGGTACCTTGTCCTGTGTATACCGGTAGTGGTGATGTATTTCCTGTATCTGCTCATCCTGAATAAGATTCGCGGTTACACGGGTGACTGCTGCGGTGCCGTGTGCCTGTTGGTGGAGTTAACGGTGTATCTGGTGGTGTGCTCACAACAATTGCTGTAACGACAACAGACACAATGAATTAGCAACAATAGTCAATGTTGTATTTATTTCACTTATCGTTTGCTTTTCAAATATGGAAGTGGTCTTGATTAGACATACCAGCGTCGATGTGCCCAAGGGGACTTGCTATGGATGGACCGATGTGCCCGTCAGGGAGACCTTTGAGCAGGAGGCTGAGGTGACCCGTCAGTCGCTGAAGCAGTTCCTGCCGTTTGACAAGGTGTATTCGTCGCCATTGACTCGCGCCCGCAAACTCGCCGCCTATTGCGGTTATCCCGATGCGGAGACCGACGACCGACTCAAGGAGATGAATATGGGCGAGTGGGAAATGCAACTGTATGACGAAATCCAAGACCCGCACCTGCAGGAGTGGTACGACGACTACATCCACCAGCCCACGACAGGCGGCGAGAGTTTCCTGCAACAATACCAGCGCGTTGCGGCGTTTCTTGACGAACTCAAGGGCAAGCCTTACCAGCGAGTGGCCATCTTTGCCCATGCGGGAGTGCTTATCAGCGCGGGATTGCATGGTGGACTATACTCGTGGGACAATGCTTGGAGCAATCTACCCGATTACGGGAATTATATTGTTGTAGAGACGCAAAATTTTGCGTCTCCCAAACTAGGCGAATGAAATTGAGACGCAAGATGTTGCGTCTCTACAAACAAGAAAATCTAATGAAAAAAATCATATTGATTACTGGGGGACAACGGTCGGGCAAGAGCAGACATGCCGAGGAACTGGCATTGAGCCTTGCCGAGCATCCAGTCTATGTAGCGACAGCACACGTTTGGGACGAGGAATTCCGTGAACGAGTGCGTCGCCATCAGGAACGCCGGGGTCCGCAGTGGACCAACATCGAGGAGGAAAAATACCTGAGTCGCCATGACCTGACGGGACGCGTGGCAGTCATCGACTGCGTCACGCTGTGGCTGACCAACTACTTTTTTGAGGGTCAAGATCAAGACACACAGCAGGTTTTAGATATTGTCAAAGAGGAGTTTGACCGCTTCACGGCACAAGACGCAACCTTTATCTTTGTTACCAACGAAATCGGGAGTGGAGGTGTGAGCATGGATGCCGTGCAACGACGGTTCACCGACCTGCAAGGCTGGATGAACCAGTATATCGCCAGCCGAGCCGACGAAGTCATCCTTATGGTATCGGGAATCCCTTTAAAAGTTAGGAGTTAGAAGTTAGGAGTTAGGAGTTCTAGAACGTCTAGAGCATCTAGAGACTAAAACCAGAGACTTAAAAATGAGAGAATTCAATATACAACACACTGATAAGTCGATGGCTGATGCCATCCAACAGAAAATCGACCACCTGAATAAACCTAAAGGGTCACTGGGACGCCTGGAGGAACTGGCATTGCAGATTTGCCTCATCCAGCAGACCTTGACACCAAGCCTGAATCATCCTTGCCACCTGCTGCTGAGCGGCGACCACGGCATTGAGCGCGAGGGGGTGAGCGTATCGCCTCGCGAGGTCACCTGGCAACAGATGATCAACTTCACGCGTGGCGGTGGTGGTGTGAACATGTTCTGCCGCCAGCATGGTTTCAAGCTGCGCATCGTGGACACGGGAGTGGACTACGACCTGTCGAAAGTTGAGGGCATCATCGACTGCAAGATAGCCGCACCCGCAATTTCCTGCATGAGCCCGCCATGAGCGATGAAGAATTTGACCGCGCTATCCAAGTGGGTTGTGACCTGGTGGATGAATGCATCATCGAGGGATGCCAGGTGCTGTGCGTCGGCGAAATGGGCATCGCCAACACTTCGCCGTCGAGCATCTGGATGAGCCTGTTCGGCAACATTCCGCTTGACGAGTGCATCGGTGCAGGGGCTGGCCTTGACCATCCGGGCATCCAGCACAAGCGCGAAGTACTTGCCCGGGCATTGAAGCATTACCACGAGACGATGCAGAACACGACCGAAAATGCCATCCGCTACTTTGGTGGCTTTGAAATGGTGACTGCCATCGGCGCCATGCTGCGGGGAGCCGAGAAACACCTTGTTGTGCTGGTTGACGGCTTTATCATGACGGCCTGTGCTATCGCCGCCATCCGCCTCTACCCTGCTGCTCAAGACTATATGATCTTCACCCATTGCGGTGACGAGAGCGGCCACCGCCGGATGCTCGACATCGTGGATGCCAAGCCCATCCTTAACCTGGGCCTACGCCTCGGCGAGGGAACGGGCGCCCTATGCGCCTTTCCCATCATCGCCTCCTCGGTCCGTATGATCAACGAAATGAACAACTTCGACACTGCCCACATCACCAAATACTTCTAGGGTGGAAGGGGCTTAGTTACTTCCGGTCGGATCCGAGGGGACGGTTCCTGAGTCCAAAATGCAAGGCATTTTGTTACACAGAAACCGTCCCCGAGTAGTTGCCCAAAGGGCAACTTTTGGACACTCACATTAATCCTACTTGTTTTCCTCGGACGCCAAAAAAGAGAGCAAATGGCTACTGGCTCTAGCTTTTTATGCTAGCTTTGCAAAACTATGACTTCGATTTTCAAAAATGACAAAAGCCAAGAAGCATAATATTCTTAGATTTACTATAAATGCGATTTGTTTATTATTCGCATTATGGAGTTCTATTGATTATGGTTACAGAACAAGGATTATGAGTGATTTTGCACAGCGGTCCTAATGTTATTGATTCAAAAGTTGACGGTGGGTTTTGGTGCCAGCGATATATCTATTATGATACCAATTTTTAAAACCTTGGGTATATTTTTCTTTCGAGCCACCCATAAAGCCACCAGCCCAATGGTCATAGCGATTGAATAGCAATGCTTTTAATCCTAAGGGGGTGCCGTCATCTTCAGGAAGGAGATTTGGCAAATCAAATTCTTTGGTAAAACGATCGATGTATTGTTGAGGTCTATCATCTCCTTCAAGGACCCAACCTACCCACACTCGTTCATAGTCCCAATAGATGTCTTTTCCTTCTGGTAAGGATTCTGGCACATCGTCTTCGCCATTGTAATAACGGCAATCCAATATCAATTCTTCTCTTGTCATAACAGGTGCAAATATAGTGCTTTTTCTTGAGAAATCCCCAACAGATGTCACCGAAAGAAGCGGTTCTTTTTCTATTTGGTAACATCGACGCTCCCTAGCCCCCTCTAATCTTAGAGGAGGAATTGATTTGCTGGGGGGTGATGATGTGGATTTGGGGCGCTAGAGGTTAGCGTTTTCTTAGGGTTTCGACGATGCGGGCCATCTGGTTGGGGATGCGAATCTGCTGAGGGCATTTCTTCAGGCAGGTTTCGCAGTCGGTGCATTGGGTCGCCCAAGTGGATACGTCGGGCAAAGCCTGGCGCATGCCGTCGATGAACTGCTGCTTGCGATCCATATAGTCGGCCGCCTGCTTGTCGGGCAACGGGAGTACCTGCTGGGCAACAGCCTCATTGTAATAGGTGAAGTTGCCAGGGATATCAACTCCGTACGGGCAAGGCATACAATAGCGGCATGTCGTGCAGGGAATGATGGGGAAACCTGCCATCACGTCGGCAATCTCCTCCAACAGTTTGTTTTCGGCCTCGGTGCAGGGTTCCAGGGGCGAGAAAGTGCGGATGTTCTCCTCCAGGTGGCTCATCTGATTCATTCCGCTCAACGTGGTGAGGATATTGGGGTGTGAACCGACCCAACGGAAGGCCCATGAGGCAACGCTGTCATTAGGTCGCAGAGCGGTGAGGCGTTGACTGAGGTCTTCTCCCATATTTGCCAACGAACCGCCTCGCAGTGGCTCCATCACGACGGTCTGCACTCCGGTTTTTTCCAACTTGTCATAAAGGTATTCGGCATCGGCATCCCGTTTCCTACCCGTCTTGTTGAGCGAGGCATGGCGCCAATCGAGGAAGTTCATCTGGATCTGGGCAAAGTCCCAGTGGTATTCATCCTGATGATCCAACAGGAAATCAAACACGCTGACATCACCGTGGTAGGAGAAGCCAAGATGGCGAATACGTCCGGCTTCGCGTTCCTTCAACAGAAATTCGAGCAGGCCGTTATCAAGGAATCGGGCTTTGAGGGTGTCGATACCACCGCCACCGACGCTGTGAAGCAGATAGTAATCGATGTAATCCACTTGAAGATCACGGAATGATTTCTCGTACATCTTGCGTGAATCATCAAAATGCCACAGTTTCTCATTTTGGTTCGACATTTTGGTCGCCACGAAATACTTTTCACGCGGGTGCCGGCTCAATGCTTGCCCCGTCATGGTCTCGCTGTTCCCGCCCTTGTACATCGGGGCGGTATCAAAATAGTTCACACCGTGGGCAATGGCATAGTCCACAAGGCGGTTCACTTCTTCCTGATTGTCGGGCAGGCGCATCATGCCGAAGCCCAGCAGCGAGATTTTCTCACCTGATCCATGCTGCACCCGATAGGTCATCTGATTCTGTGCATCAGAGCCGCCCGTTTGCGGCTTGCTCGTTTCACCCGCCAACACACCTAGCGGGTTTACAGCCATGACGGCTGCACCCAGTCCCAGTTTATGCAGGAACTGACGGCGATTCATATCCGATTGCTTATTTCCCATAATATTGATTATTAAATTGTTTTTACAGTATTAATTAACAGACGATTAGCTCACAATAGCTTGATAGCGATGTGGGCGCAAGCCTCGGCATCGGCGAGGGCATGGTGGTGATGCTCCATCGGGAAGCCGCAGGCTTCCGCTACGGTATTGAGTTGGTGGTTCTCCAGGTCGGGGAGCAGGCGCCGTGATGCCGCAAGGGTGTCGTAGAACTCGTAGTCGGGGTAGTCCATCTGGTAACAGCGGAATACCGCCTTGAGGCAGCTCTCGTCAAAGGGCCGATTGTGGGCGACCAACGGAAGCCCCTCGATCAGCGGCTCAATCTGTGCCCACACGTCAGGGAAAACCGGGGCATTCTCGGTATCTTCACGGCAGAGGCCATGCACCTGGGTGCACCAGTATTTATAGTAATTGGGCTCGGGCTGAATGAGCGAATAGAAGGAGTCAACAATCATTCCGTCACGCACGATGACAACGCCAACCGAGCACACCGAAGTGCGCTCATAGTTGGCCGTCTCAAAGTCAATTGCAGCAAAATCCTTCATTTCAATGCAATGGTTGTGTAACTATTTCAAGGTGAAGGTCTGGTGCTGGACGTCGCGGCTGTTGGTACCTACCATGACATCAAAGTCGCCCGGCTCGCAGACGAAGTTGAGGTCCTTGTCATAGAATTTCAACAGGTCAGCATTGATGGTGAAATTGACCTGACGGCTCTCGCCGGGCTTGAGGGTGATGCGCTCAAAGCCCTTGAGTTCCTGTACGGGACGAGCGATGCTGCCCACCATGTCGCGGATGTAGAGTTGGACAACCTCAGTACCCTCAACGGTTCCCGTGTTGGTCACGGTGACCGATGCGGTGATGTTATCGCCAGTCGTCATCGTGTTGCTGCTCAGTGTGAGGGGACTGTACTTGAAGGTGGTGTAACTCAAGCCGTAGCCGAAGGGGAACAGCGGGTCGTTGGGGACATCCAGATAGTTGCTGGTGAACTTGGTGAACCAGCGGGGATTGGGACGGCCCGTGTTCAGGTGGTTGTAATAGATGGGCACCTGTCCCACGTTGCGGGGCATGGTGACGGTGAGTTTGCCGCTGGGTGCCACATCACCGAATACCACGTCACAGATGGCGTCAGCCGCCTCGCTGCCACCGAACCACACATTGAGGATGGTGGGGAAATTCTCTACTTCCCAATCCATCACCGTAGCACGTCCCGAGAAGTTGAGCAGGACGATGGGCTTGCCCGTGGCCTTGAGAGCCGTGAGCAGGTCCTTCTGGGCATCGAGGATGGAAATGTCGCTGCGGGAACTGCTCTCGCCCGACATCTCGCTGGGCTCGCCCATAGCGGCGACAATCACGTCACACTCGCGGGCGATGCGCAGGGCCTCGTCGCGCATCACATCAACAGGACGCTCGTCGCGCATCTCGCGGCCAAACATGGTCGAGTTTTTCTCCAACTCGGCATCATAGCACACGTTGCAGCCCTTGGCATACATCACCTCGGCCTTATCGCCAACGGCACGGCGCATCGCCTCGAGCAGCGTGCTATAGCGGTCACTGGCAGCGGCTACACTCCATGTGCCCGGCATGTTGGCACGGGTGTTGGCGAGCGGTCCGACAAGCGCGATTTTGCCCGTACGCTTGAGCGGCAACACATTGTCGTTGTTCTGCAGCAAGACGAAAGTCTCGGTCGCCAGTTGGCGAGCGGCTGCACGGTGCTCAGCGGTATAGATATCCTTTTTGGCACGCTTGGCATCGAGATAGCGGTAAGGATCGTCAAACAGGCCCAGTTTGTACTTGGCCTCTAGGATGCGACGGCAGGCCTTGTCGATGTCGGCCATGGTCACCTTGCCCTCGCTGAGCGACTTCTCGAGCGTTCCCAGGAAACCGTCGGCCACCATATCCATGTCGGTACCAGCCTTGAGCGCCAGTGCAGAAACGGTCTGCAGGTCACCCATGCCGTGATTGATCATCTCGCTGATAGCCGTGTAGTCGGTCACCACAAAGCCATCAAATCCCCAACGGTCGCGCAACACCTCGGTCATCAGCCAGCGGTTGCCCGTGGCAGGGATATAGTCAATGACGTTGAACGATGTCATGAAACTGCCCGCGCCAGCGTCAACGCCAGCTTTGTAGGGCGGGAAATACTCGTTGAACATGCGCACGCGGCTCATGTCCACCGTGTTGTAGTCACGACCGGCTTCGGGAGCGCCATAGAGGGCAAAGTGCTTGACGCAAGCCATCATGGTAGCCTTATCAGCCAGGTCAGCGCCCTGGTAACCCTCAATCATCGCGCGGCTGATAGCGGAGCCCAGGAAGGGATCCTCGCCATTGCCCTCACTCATGCGTCCCCAACGGGGCTCACGGCAGATGTCCACCATGGGGCTGAAGGTCCAGCAGATGCCGTCGGCTGTCGCCTCGATGGAGGCGATGCGTGCCGAGTTGCGGATGGCATCCATGTCCCAACTCATTGACATGGCAAAGGGGATGGGGAATACCGTCTCATAGCCATGGATTACATCCATACCGAAAATCAGCGGGATGCCCAATCGGCTCTGCTTCACGGCTACTTCCTGCAACGCGCGGATGCTCTGCACACCCTTCATGTTAAACAGTCCGCCCACCTGGCCAGCCTTGATCTTGCCGACCACGTCACCGCTCACCGTTGAACCGGTGATGATGTCGCCGGTCACAGGCAGGTTGAGTTGTCCGATTTTTTCCTGCAGGGTCATCTTACCCATCAGGTCATCGATGAACTGATTCATCTTCACTTGGTCCACAGCCTGGGCCGTCAAGGCAGTAAATGCCAGGGTCAACGCAATTAAAAAGCTCTTGATTTTCATGATCTGTTCAGTTATTGATTATTTTTTAGTTGTTAATTGTCATACCTAATTTCTCCAGTCCCTGTTGCACCTCGGGGCAACTCATGAACAGGCGCCACAGCAACCTCGTGCGATAGCACACATCACCGTCAGTAAAAGCATCAGAAATCTTTTTTTCATTAGTTTCAGGTTTTTAATGCTAATAGTTAATTAAATCTACACATTTTCGGCAAATATAAATAAATCTTTTGAATAAACAACAATTTTGTTCAATAATTCGCATCCATTGTCCAATAATTCCACCCATTATAGTTGGGTCACCAGTTTTTGGAGTGCTTGTGGCCTTTGCTTCACCATATTGACCGAATGCTGCGAGAATTATCCTGCTGACTGTCTCTGGCCGTAGATGGGGACCAGTATTTTGATTTCAGATGAGCGGCAGGGACAAAGAAGTAGCTGATATACTTGTCATTTTCAAGAAAAGTGATTAACTTTGCGTCATCTTCCCGAGTGGGACGTGGAGTGTACTTGCCCGTACCCTGATTGTTGAACCTTATAGAGACCTTACCAGAAGTTGATGAAACCATCTGATTTTATCCATCCTGAAGATGCAGCCGCCATGCGCCAACTGGAGAGCATTCCGGGCTTTGCCGCTTTCGCCAAGAAGTTGATGTCGATTGGCACCGAGCAGCAGCTCTATGGCGTGAACATGGCTTCGAGCATCCGCCTGTCGGAGAAACAACTACCACACATCTACAAGCATCTGCCGCCCATCTGCCAGCGTTTGGGTATCGCCGAACCCGAGTTTTATCTGCAGATGAGCCCCGTCCCCAATGCTTGGACCATGGGCGATACCCGCATCTACATCACGGTGACGTCGGCCCTGCTCGAGATGATGAACGATGAGGAACTTGATGCCACCCTTGCCCACGAGTGCGGACATATCCTGTGCCGCCACAGCCTGTATCACACGCTGGTCTATTGGATACGCAACGGTCTTGTAGAGCAAGGGCTGATGCCCAAGAAAATGATGACACCGGTAGAGATAGCACTGATGTACTGGAACCGTAAGAGCGAGCTGTCGGCCGACCGCGCGGCGTGCATCATCACCTCGCCCGAGGCTGTAGTGAGCACGATGGCACGCTTTGCAGGAGGCCCCAAGAGCATCACGTCACAGATCAACTACCAGGAGTGGGCCAAACAGGGCGACGAATATGAGAAGATCCAACAGTCCGGACTCTGGAACAAGGCCCTGCAGTTGCAGGCCATCGCCGAACTGAGCCACCCGTTTGCCGCCGTGCGCGTGCGCGAGGTGATGAAGTGGAGCGAGAGTGAGCAATACAGGATGATCAAGAAGGGGCTTCTCCAGCTTGAAGCACCCGATGGCTTCTGCCCGCAATGCGGCAACGCTATCGAGAAGGAATGGAAATTCTGCCTGAATTGCGGTCATCAACTCTAATCATCTTTAAACCCTAAACTCTAAACTTAAGATTATGATATTCAACCAACAAGGCATATTAGATATCGACGGAATGATTGCGGCTGCGCCTTCATTCCAGAAGATAATGGACGATGGCATCGTGACCGATGAGGAACTGAGCCTGCAGACCGACAAGGTCATTAACCTCATGCGTGAGGCTGAACGACGTTTCAGCGAGGAAGACCAACTCTTCATCAAGCGCCTGTTTGCCGAGACCAATGTCCTCTCGGCCATCTATCAGTATTATGAACTTCAAGAATTGAAATAGTCATGGGACGATATAACACCAAAAGACTGCTGAAGGCCGACGTGTCGCAGATCGACGCGATTGCCGAGGCCATCCGTGAAGAGTTCGAGAACGATGGTTTTGATGTCATGGTCGATGACCTGCTGAGTTGCGGCAAGGACATCAGCATCACCAAGGGCGGCATGTTCAAGGCGGTCCTGGGCATGAGGTCGGCCCTGAAAGTCACGCTCACGCCACAAAGCGACGGCGTGCTGTTTGATGCCAACGTGGGCATCTTCGGACAACAGGTGATACCAAGCGTCATCACGCTGTTCTTCTTCTGGCCCGTGCTGATTACCCAAATCTGGGGACTCGTCAAGCAGTCCAAGATCGACGACCGCGCCCTTGCTATCGCCCAAGCCGCCGCAAGGGAGAGCGCCCCCGCTCCCACCGCCTCCACCCTACTCGACCACGACGTCAAATTCTGCACCCACTGCGGCCATAAAATGTCCCGCACCGCCAAATTCTGCCCCGAATGCGGAGAAAAAATGATGATGTAAGAATGATTTCAATGTTACATTTTTAAACTTTTAATTTGAAAAGACTATGTATACAGTTATTTGTATTATCCTAGTAGCATTGTTGTTAGTTCTGCTTTTTGCGGGATTCAAAAGACTCGAAAAAATGGTTTGCAGTGAAGTGTGTGCCATTTTCAGCAATACTATCGTCTATGTTGATCAACTGTGTGGTGTTAACAATGAGATTTTGTCGTCATGGCATAAGTTCTGTCTAAAAAACTCCATTACAGGAGAAAAGTCATTCAGTGCCGAGAAAAAAATGACTGAAGAAATCATATTCCGTAAGAAGGAAATAGACCAACTAAGCAATCATAATGTCCGTTTATCATTCCAACCATCTTTCTTAAAAACCTTCATCCTTCATAAACACAAACTGAGTAATCAAGAAATTCAGGCTGCAATAATGACAGCCGAATCTACTGAGATGGAATTGGAACAAAACTTTGATTTCTTGATAGATCTTCTAAAAAGCGAAAAAACGGTTCCTTCAGGCTGGGCATTTGCAGAAAACAGGCTGAAATGTTTCCAACATGAAGCAAATGCTATGTTTTATGGTGCATTAGAAGGCTTGTGTTCTTTCCCAAAAGACTCTTTGACACTGTATGAGCAACAACGAACCCGATTAAAATACCTCCCGTCTGAAATCGGATTGAACAAACGCAAGGAGGATTACTTACAATTACAAGAAATTGAATTTAATAAAGTTGAAGAGCTCTTGAAATCCACTGGAGAACTCATGGATGATGACAGTGTTCAAGTTGATCTCTTCGGAAATCAATTGTTTTCACAGCAAGTTAATGTCTTTTTTGCAGGATCAAAAGAACTACAAACAGAACGAGATGTATACAGTAATGTGGTCAGCCAGCTACAGACCAAATGGAAGGATAAGAACATCAATCTTTATGGTTATTCTTTCCAAAATTTTGAACATGGGTTCATGTATAATGGTCATCAATGTACATACAATGAATTCATAAAAAGATATACCAATGTAGCCATCTTTGTCCTGAATGGGAACGTTGGAGGAAAGACAAAAGAAGAATTTGATATTGCTATGGATTCGTTCAAGGAAAGCGGCCATCCTATCATCTATGTGTATTCTAGAGAATCTGATATAAAGAATAAGGATGTTGAGACCACTCGGAATAGAGTTAACGAAGAAGCACAATATTGGCAAGATTATTCCGACAATGAACAGCTCAGACTCCTGATTAAGAACGATCTATCTGAAAAGCTACAACAAGCATATGAAATTCTTGTTGAAACCCGCAGAACGACTCTGGAATGACATCTAATTGAAAATTCAATAAAAAACTACATTATGGAAGAGTATAAATACGACGTCTATATTTGTTACTCATTGAATGATTGTTTTGATGAACGAAAATATTTTATTGCAGATAATGAAATAACAAAAATCATTAAGGCACTTCGTAAAGCCGGAATTTCTTTTTGGTATGCCCAAAAAGAAATATATCGTAGACAGGATTTTGCTGAGATAATCGTTCCGAAAATTAAAGCGTCAAAAATCTTTCTTTTTCTTTCAACTTTCAACTCCAATGATCATTCAGAATGGATTCACAGACAAATATCTATTGCATCTGAATTGAATAAATGCATCATACCTGTGCATATTGATCCTTTAAGGTATTCTGATTCAATTCTGTTTTGCATTTTTTACATTAAAGATTTAGACCATATCGATTATTATGCTAATCCTGAGAAAGGTCTTGATGACATAATCAATGCTATCAATAGACGACTACTCATTTTAGGAATAAAAGAAGAAGACAAGAAGCTAGATGAAGCTCACAAAAAACTAGAAGAAGAATACAAAAAACTAGAAGAAGAATACAAACAACTAGAAGAACTCATTAGTGAAGAACAAAAAAGAAGAATACTGAATAAACTTGAATTAGTTAAGAAAGAGATAGAATGTTTGGATAGTGAAAAGGCTCTTTTGGAATATAGACAACGACATTTGGAAAGAGATAATAGACAAAAACAGCAGTCAATGATAGTGCTGCCGAAAGCATCATGTCCTCCACCGAATAGTAAACATCGATCTCTTTTTAGTGAGATTGTTTCAAGTATTGCCTCTCTGGCGAGTGGGGTGGCATCTAGTGCTAGTTCTATGGGTAAAAAGATTAAATCTATTACCGACAAAACAAATGTCTCTTATTCAGCACTGACACACGATTTTTCCAAGACAGGCAATGTTTTTAGTTCAGTTTTTGCACCTGCGGAGGTGAAGCGTGCGACTCACATGCTGGTGCAGGTGTATCTTCATTTACCAGAAGAAACTAATAACGTGCAGACTCTTGCACAAGAGGCTGACAAGAATGCTAAGCGAAGAGATTACATCCCGCTTAGCATCCAATTGAAGAAAGGAGACATGGTGGATGTGTTGTTTGGCATCTATGGAGAGACGCTTCTGATGTCTGAGAAAAAGAGCGCCATTTGGATGGGTTCTTTCACCAAATGCACATTCGTCTTCTATGTATCCAATGATCTTGATATTGAGGAATTAAGTTGCATGGCGATGCTTACTGTTAATGGGGTACCTGCTGGTGAGATGAGGTTCATCACTAAGGTTGTTGAAAATCCAAGGCAACTGAATCCTGAGGTTTTCTCCAAACAGTATCAGAAGATCTTTATCTCCTACGCTCATCAAGACGAGCCAAAAGTTGAACAAATGGCTCGTGCCTATAAGGCTCAAGGTGTTGATTACTTCTTTGACCGTCACTACCTTCAGCCGGGAGATGTCTTCCCCTTGAAAATACAGGAGTTTATCGATAGTGCCGATTTGTTCATCTTATGCTGGTCTGTCAATGCGGCTAATAGTGATTATGTGAATTTGGAACGCAAACGCGCCCTTGAACGGGCATATCCAAAGATCAAGCCCATTGAGAAAGCACCACTCCGCATCTATCCGATGAGCATTGAGCCCCGTGCTGAATTACCTGAAGATATGCGTGATACCTATAACTTTGAAATCATCTGATAGGGTTTAGTGGATTAGGACGATGCTTATTGCCAGTTTGAGAAATATTGTTTAACTTTGGGGGATTGTTTTTTTAGAGAACTGAAAGGATTATGGTAGAGGATTTTGACATAGCAGGGGAGTTGAAGCCGGTTATTGAGAAGTTGCAGTCACTACTTGACCAACTTGGGGACAAGGGACCATTTACATTCCTGGATTATTCTGAGGTGTTGACGATAGATGGTGTGGTGTCGGCTCTGATCTTTATGGGGCTGATGGTGGCACTGGCGTTCTTCTTCTACCGAAATAAGAGGGCGCTGGACTTTTGTGACCGCTATTTGACCTACGCCTTTGTTGCGGTGTGGACGCTGGGCTTTGTGGTTTATGACGTGGGTATGTACCCTGACCACAGTCTGACTGGTTGGAGGGCGTTCTGGGCGATGCTGGGTGTGGCACCGATGGCGATTATACATGCATTTGAGATGTTTATCTTGCAGAGCGACGTGAGTGCAATCCACGACGGATGCCACGACAGTGCCTGGTTCATGTTCTTCTTCTCGATTGCCCATCTGCTAGCGGCGTTCATCAGTATGGTGTTTGTCATCAAGCACTTCGGGTTCAATATCGTGGCGAACTTCATCAGGATTATCAAGACCCACTTCTGGCTGAGCAATGTGAAGGACCTGTATGTCTTCTGGGGCATGAATAATGCGACATACTATCTGGCCAAAGACATCATCAAGAATAAGCGTGATGTCAATGCCCGCACTATCATCATCCGTGTGAACAACGACAAGGAGGACTCGAACAAACGCATCGGCTGGGACCGCCTGTTCAGCTTCCTGTCATTGACGAACAACAATCTTGACAACCTGCAAGAGCTTCAGAAGAAAGGATGCCTGACGAGTAGCACCTTCGGTTCACTGACCGACGTTCAGGCAGGCAGCGACAATGACCTGATAAGGCGCGAACTGCGATTGAGCAGCCTTGTCAAACTGATGAGCCATACGACAGGAAAAGTGCACATGTTCTTCCTCAACGACGACGAGTCATTCAACATCCAGGCCGTCGGGAACCTCAAGCGCGATGTCTCCATCAACAATTTTGCCAGCCACGGAAAAATCAAGTTCTATTGCCGAGCACGTTACAACAGCGTTCACCGCGTCATTGAGGACGAGCCGACGCACGAGAACATCGAGGTGAGGGTCATTGACTCGGCCCACCTGAGCGTGGAGATGTTGAAATTGAAAAAAAATATCCACCTGCAGCCTGTCAACTATGTGAGCGTTGAGAAGGACGCCACTGTGTCTACACCATTCAATGCACTGGTAGTGGGCTTTAGTGAGGTGGGCATGGACATGGTACGGTTCCTGTATGAGTACAGCGCATTTGTCAAAAAGGGCAGCACCGACACTAATGTGATACCCTCGGATTTCCACTGCGATGTGGTAGATAAGGAGATACCAGCTCTAGCAGGCCAGTTCGTCGCTAACGCACCAGCTATCCAACCATGCCTGCATCTCAAGAAAGAAACCACTAAAGACGACTTCCGCTTGTCCACTATTGAACTCTACGAGATGGACTGCCAGAGTGTAAAGTTCTATGAATATCTCAAGGATTGGTTGCCTGAGGTCAACTACATTGTCCTCGCCACCGGTGACGACGAGTTGAACATGTCTCACGCCGTGCGGTTGTTCAAGTTAGCTATCCGCTACGGAACCGATATATCACGGTTGCGCATCATGGTGCGCGTGCGCCATGATGACAACGGTCACCTCAAGAAGATTGCCGAACATTACAACCGCCTTTGGGCCGCTGAGTGCATGAGCACAGACAAGGACAAACGTCATCAGCGGGTCATTGAAGCCACAAAGCTGATTGACAGTCCCATCACTCCTTTTGGCTCGACCGAGAGTATCTATACATTTGACCACATCGTCAACGAGTCGTTGAAGGAGAGTGCCAAAAAGTTCAAAGAGAAATATGACCTCTCGCTCATTGAACTCCAAAGGGTTGCAGGGCAACCGACTGATACTTATACCAACTGGGATGACGAACAGAATCAATACATGCAACTGACCGGTGACTGCAAGGGCTACTCGCCCACCTACAGCGGCATGATGCGATTAAGACGTGTCCAAAGCCAGAACACAGCCAACAGCATGCACGCCGCCACAAAGGTTGAGTTGGCAAAACGGGCCCTTAAGGAGAAGTATGACCTCATCAAGATGCATGGCCTGTCACGCAAGGTGAACGAGATTGAGTACCAATGGCGGGATCACTGCAACGACCCCATCGAGGAGATCCAGCGGGTAATGGACGTGTTGGCTCAGACCGAGCACCAGCGCTGGGTAGCATCACACGAAATCCTGGGCTATCAGGAATACTATCCGCGTGACCCCGAGGTTCCTGACAAAAAAGATGAGGCAAGACTGCTTCATGGGTGCATCTGTAATTGGAGCCTCCTGCCGACTAAGATCAAGAGCTATGATTACAATGCGGTGGACGTGTCGATCAGCGAATATGGTTTTGACAATTAAGTATATCATTTTAAAACTTCAACAATATGAAAACTCTTTTAATCATCACAAAATGCTTACCATTAGCATGCTTAACCAGCTGCGCACAGGTAACAACCGACAGCGATGCTGTTTGGATCACGCACATCATTTGTGCAACAATATTGTTATTGAGTATCGTACTATCTATTTTGATTTGCGTCTTAAGATGGGAACAGAATCGTTCAAGAAAAGAGGAAAAAGATGCAGAAAGACAACACGAAAAGGATATGATGGACAAACAACTAGTAGCCAAGAAAGAGGAAGAGAAGAAACTCTATCGGTCGCAACTGGTTAACTTCATGGAGGAACAATCCATTAAAGTTGAAACTATCTCTGAGAATGGCAAACCGAAAAAATGTATTATCAGAGCCATGAATCCAACCCAAGCCCAAAATCACATCAATGAGTTGAAAAAATTGGCTAAAGACTTGATTCCCACAAATCCAAAAGAGCCAACTGAGCAAACTGAGCAAATGAATCCGAATAATCCAACTGAGCAAACTGATTACTCAAGAAGCAGTGAAGCTGATGACTGATCGGGAGATCATAGAGGGACTTATCGCGCGGGATGAGCGGGTGACCGGGGAATTTTTCTTCGGGCAGTGCCGGCCGTTGCTGTGCAGCATCATCGCATTGGTATTCAACGGCAGGGTGGACTATGACGAGTTGGTGAATGAACTCTATCTCTACCTGATGGAGAATGATGCGGCACGGCTTCGCGGCTTTGAATTCCGCAGCTCAGTGTATCAGTGGCTCAAGGTGCTCGCCATCCGTTACTTCATCAAGCGACGTGACCATGTAATCGATGACGTGAGCCACGAGCCTTCTTCTCATGCCGAGGAGAGTGCCGAGGACAGCCACGCCAGCGAGGACTTGGAACGCCTGTTCGGGCTGATGCCCAACAAGCGCTATGTGATGGTCATCAGGCGGCTCGTGCTGGAGGACGAGGACCCCGAACGGTTGGCCCGCGAGATGAACATTACTGCTGCAAACCTGTATAACATCAAACGGCGCGCGATGGCTCAGCTAGCACGCGTCGCCCTAAACGACATCCAACAATATGGCAGACAACAATAAACATATTTTAGATGAACTGGTCGCGGCTTTTCTTGACGGCAACACGACCGCCGAAGAAACCCGACGTGTGATTGAAGCGATGAGGACCGACACGTCCCTGCGAGAGGTCATCAAAGTGGCACTGCAGGTGCATCGCGACCCGACGGCAGTCACCCTGCCGATGATGCAGATGGCTGCCGAGAGCGGCGAGAACCTGTGCGGGGTGATGTGCGAGGCCTACATCCTCAACCGGCGCGGCATCTCCTATCACGAGGACGAGCTGATCGCGACAGCACGCGAAAAACGGTGGCTCAAACCCGAAGGCTCCCCGCTGCACGCCATGGGACAGCTGCTGGCGCACTACGGGCTGATGATCACCCACAGCTATGACGCCACCATTTCCGATATCTCTGCCGCACTTGACCTTGACAATGACGTCATCGTGGCTGTGGATAACGGCAAACTCTATCCTGACACCATCGATAACGACGATGCCGCCAACCATGCCGTCGTGATCACCGCCATTGACTTCGAGAGGCAGATGGTCACCATCTATGACCCCGAGAAAAGCGCCATACAGACGGTGGGTCTCGAACACTTCAATAACGCCTGGCAGACGTCACTCAACTACATGGTGCGCGTGCTGCAAGAGGCCGGCGAATATGACCCGCACCCCATCAACCTGGACGACATCGAGATTACCGACGACCTGATGGAACTGCGCGAAGCCATCGCCGAGAACGCCCACGACGTATGGGCCGTCGCCCGCATCAAGGACGGCTGGACCTTCGGCCCCGAACGTAACGACACCCTCAAGCACCACCCCGACTTGATTCCCTACTCCGCCCTGCCCGACGGAGAAAAAGAGTACGACCGCCTCATGGCCCTCAACACTATCAAACTGGTAAAAAAACTAGGCTTCGACCTCGTGAAAAGGAACTGATTAATCCTTATAGGAAATTTTTGTATTAAGAAAAGATGTGAATTTTAAAAAGTCAATCAATATGGAAGAAATCAAATATGACGTATTCATCAGTTATTCTCGAAAAGACTACATGGATGAACAAAACAATGAGATTCCTGGTAATGAGATATCAAAAATCATGCAGGCATTAGCTGATGCAGGTATATCTTATTGGATTGATCAAGAAGGGATGTATTATGGAGAAGCCTTTACTACCAAAATAATTGAGAACATCAAAGCATCAAGAATCTTTCTTTTCCTTTCTACTCATAATTCAAATTACAATTCAGTATGGACTTCTAGAGAAATAGCCTCAGCTTGCGAATGGAAAAAATGCATTATACCTGTACGCATTGATCCTTCTAGGTATTCTGATGCTCTCATGACCCGTTTAATTACCTTAAAATATATACGCTATCATGAGAATCCAGATCAAGGGCGTGTTGAAATGATCAATACAATCAAGGAAAAACTAATAGCCATAAAGAATCAAGAAGAGAAAGACAGGAAACGAGAGGAAATATTGAAAAAGCAGAAAACTGAGGAGTTAAAATTTTCAATCAGTCAGTTATCTACTGACTGCGAAGACATTAGAATCAAAAAATCAAAAACCGAAAATGAGATTAGACAAATAAACCTTCAGATAAATGCCAATAATCAGCAACGTGTTAGGCAGACAAAAGAGCTAAATTCCCTAAAGAACACTTTGGTAGGTTCCATAATACCAGCACAGAATGGACAAATTTTAAACGATATTTTCATCAGTTATTCTAGAAAAGACTATCTTGATGAGCAAGGTAATGAGATTCCCAATAATGAGATATCAAAAGTCTTGCAATCGCTTATCAATGCAGGCATCAACTACTGCATTGATACAAAAGGCTCTAATTTTGGCGAAGATTATATTAATACAAGAATTAATGACATAAAAACATCACGAATAGTTCTTTTCCTTTCTACACAAAATTCAAATAATAATTCCGCTTGGACTGCCGCAGAAGTATCTATAGCTTGTGAACTGGAAAAGCCTATCATACCAGTACGTATTGATTCCACAAAATATTCAGATAATATTCTTTTCCGCATTGCCGATTTAAGCTATATAAATTATAATGTTAATCCTGAACAAGGGCGTGTTGAAATGATTAATACTATCAAAACACAACTTGCTGAGATTAAAAGAAATGAGGACATACAACACGAGCAAGAAGAAAAGAGAATACAAGAAGAAGAAAGAAAGAGAAATCAAAAGATAAAGGAATTAGAATCTTCAATTCAACAGATTGACCCTGAAAATGAACGATTGAAGAAAGAAAAGTCCAACCTCTTAGAATCTATTATAGATCTCGATAATACTTTCAATAAGAAAGCTAAACAGCACAATGAACTATGCCAACAATTGTGCAAACTAACTAATAGCCCGATTAGTCCCCTAATTGAACTCATCAATGACCCCGAGCCCATTCCTCCCATTCCACCAAGTCCTCTTAACGATAGGGATTTTCAACAATTTCTCAAGAAATGGAATATGGGCGCATTTCTTCTCAGCGGATTTTGGTGTATGAAAAACAATCTGAAAAAAGAAGCCATATTTGTATTTGTATCATTCGCCCTAACACCTTTATTTTTTACTCTAGCTATTTGGTTGGGAGTCAAAATATGGCTTGGTTTTTGTGGTAATAGTTTAGCATGGAAGAAAAACTGTTCAAAAATGACTCCAGAAGAATTTATCTCCAAACAAGAACAATGGCTTAAGCTGTCTTAACAGGTCTTCGTCCTTTTATTACAAAAAGATTTCATATGTTCGAAGGCTCTGAATTAGATTATCATATATAGGTGATAGAAATGTAAGGTATTGGGGCTCCTTATTGGTGTTTATGGATTTTATGAGAGAATGACAATGAAAAAGAAAAAGAAAGATATGTATACTCCGGAGCCGGTGGATACTAGCGATGTCATTATGCCTGAGGAACTGATGGGACTGGTGGAGGAGATGTCGCGCAATGTGCATGAGGTGTGGGCCAAGAGCCGTATGGATCAAGGATGGTCCTGGGGGCCTCAGCGCGATGATGAGCTGAAGACGCATCCTGATTTGGTGCCGTATGACGAGCTGACGGAGGAGGAAAAGGACTATGACCGCGACACGAGTATGCAGACGATTAAGCTGATTCTGAAACTGGGGTTCAAGATCTCGAAGTGAAACTACGAATTACGCTAATTTAACGAACGTCCAGACCCTGTATTAACTACGAATTACGCTAATCTAACGAGGGCATCCGCAAACTATAAAGTGATAACTGAATAGTCTGATTATTCTGAGGGCCGAAAAAGATAAGCCCTATGTTTACTTTCACAGTCAACATAGGGCTTTTATTTATCAGATTAATCAGATACTTCAGTTGTTTTACTTGGTGGGGAGGGTGCGGACGGGGAAGTTGAAGTAGGTGTTGGGGAAGGGCTCGTTCTTGAGACGGAAGTGCCACCACTCGTTGTCGAGGGGGAGGAAGCCGTGACGCAGCATGGCCGAACGCAGCACCATGCGGTTGTAGAACTGCTCGCTAGTGAACGTGGGCACTGTCTGCTGGAATTCGAGGGTCTCGGGGTTACCTCCGCCGAAGTCGGGATGGCTCTCGATGCCGAACCAGTCGAACGTGCCGCCCATATCAACCTCCTTGCCGGTCTTCATATCGACGATGGTCAAGTCAACCGTCGAGCCGCGGGAGTGGCCGCTCTTGGTGGCAACATATTCTCCGTCAAAGACTTCCTTCTTGGTCAAGCGGGGATAGAAATAAGCCTTGGTGATGGTGTCACCCTGATCCAGCGCCCAACGCATGAAGTGATCAACACCACGCTGAGGACGGTAAGCATCATAGATCTTGATGCAGTAGCCATGGCTTTTAAGGTCATCGCTGACGGCTCGCAGGCTATCGGCTGCCACACGCGTCATCAATGCCACAGGCTCCTCGTAGCCGTCGATGCGAGCACCCACAAAGTTATAGGTGCTGAAATAGCGGATTTCGAGAATCGCATCGGGCACCACATCGGTGACGTTGACAAACTGGCTGTAATCCATCGTCGGATCCTTGACCTGTGCCACCTGTGCCATTTTCTGGGCACTCTTGCAGCCCGTGAGCAGGCCTGACATGACCAGCAAGGCTGCTGCAAACATCTTTGCGTATTTCATCTTATTTCTCTTTTAATTAAACATTTCCGCAAAGGTACAATAAAGTTTTCAAATACTAAAAGGCCGTAACTCTGTCACGGCGCAGATGGACCGCCAACCAAACGGACTAGTCAACATCATTGCCCTTGTGCTTGGCCTTGCGGGTGTAGGTCTTTTTGGAGCGGTGGACACGATTGGTCGAGTGGAAACCAGGTCCTAGCACCTCCTGCTCGCCCTCACGGTTGCCACGACGCATCGCCTTGATAACATCATCCAGGCGCGATTTCCCTTTTTTCTTATTCTTCATACTTAGAATTATCAACTCTCTATCACCTTTACAAAGCTCTCGGGGAGGATGATGTTCTCGTCATCAATAGCAGCGGCAAACAGCGGAGCAATCTCCTCGATGGTAAAGCCAGCAATGCCGCAGCCGATGGGTGTGACGAGAAACTTCAGCTCGCGATGGTCACGGGCAAAGGCGATGAACTCGTCAACATAGGGCTTGATGACGTCCACGCCACCGTGCATCGTTGGGATGGCATAACTCTGCCCTTGCAAGCCGACACCCTGTCCCCACACGGCGCCAAACTGTTCAAGTGCGACACGTGCAGCTCCGCCACCATGGAATCCGCCCAGGTTGCTACCAAACACAAATATCTCATTCTTTTTCAGCTCCTTAATCCACGCTGGTGTAAATTCTCTGTTATACATAATCTCTCAGTTATTAATATGATAAACTCTGCAACATCCATGCCAACCACCTTACCCTGCCAAACGGCTGACAAAACAATCAATAAATGATCTCATACCTTTGAAAAAAGCAGGGCGGATGCCATTGTTGCGCCCGCCCTACTCTCTTTGGTTTTTCAACGCCCCCTGACCCCCTCTAATCTTAGAGGGGGATTCCTGTGAAGGGTGTTGTTTACTGATTTACTTCTCGAGCTCCTTCTTAATGCGCTCGGTCAACATGGGGACAATCTTGTGGAGGTCGCCCACGATACCCAGGTCAGCAACGCTGAAGATGGGAGCGAACTTGTCCTTGTTGATGGCGATGATGAAGTCACTCTCTTCCATACCTGCCAAGTGCTGGATGGCACCGCTGATACCGCAAGCCATGTAGAGGTTGGGACGGACGGTCTT
>JAEEGL011917001.1_pt1 | contig 22735 bp, 19 predicted proteins | sample 9134231 | NCBI WGS metagenome assembly JAEEGL01 (sample SAMN16246548, study PRJNA631951) | gut metagenome | biome: gut microbiome; feature: rumen; material: fiber-attached | host: Bos | place: Iran: Karaj | collected 2018-10 | reverse complement strand
TGTCTCCCTTATGGGGAGCATATCAGTCAGGCAAAGGGCCTTTTTCTGCGTTGAAGATTATCTGTCCCTATAGAGCTCGTTCAGGCGGAGGAGGATCTCCACGTTCTTCGCCATATTGCGCACCGGAACGTACTCGAAACGTCCGTGGGCGTTCTCGTAGCCGGCGCTGAGGTTGGGGCAGGGAAGACCGCGCTGGGAGAGGGCGGAACCGTCCGTTCCGCCGCGGAACGCCTCGCATACCGGTTCTACGCCGCAGTCGGCGATCGCCTGTTTCAGGTCGTCGATCATGAAGGGAACGGTGTCGATGACCTCTTTCATGCTGCGGTACTGCTCCTTCAGTTCCAGCGTGACGGTACCGGCGGGGTATTTTCTGTTCAGTTCTTCCGTGACGGTCTCCAGATAGCGGTTGCGGTGCGCGAACTGCAGCGCGTCGTGATCCCGCACGATGAGCTGGATCACCGCCTCCTCGCAGGTCGCGTTGACGGAGAGCACGTGGAAGAAGCCTTCCCTGCCCTCGGTGTACTGGGGCTTCTCATAGGGCGGCAGCGCGCTGAGGAATTCGGCGGCGATGTCCGCTCCGTTGATCATGATGCCCTTCGCGGTGCCCGGGTGGACGGAGCGTCCCCGGATCCTCACCGCCGCCCAGGATGCGTTGAACGTCTCATACTGGTAATAGCCCAGATGGTCGCCGTCCAGGGTATAGGCGATCTTCGCTGCGAACCGGTCCAGATCCAGATCCTTCGCCAGACCGCCCACCTCCTCGTCCGGCGTGAAGGCGAGCGCGATGGTGCCGTGCTTCACTTCCGGGTGGGACGTATAGTATTCCGCCATCGTGACGATGGAGGCGATGGAGGCCTTGTCGTCGCCGCCGAGCAGGGTGGTGCCGTCGGTGCAGACCAGGTCTTCGCCGACATACATCAGCAGATTCGGAAAATCGGATGGATTCATCCGGATGTCTTTCTCAGCGTTGAGCAGGATCTCGCCGCCGTCGTACTTTTCGATGACCTGAGGACGGATCTCCGTGCTCGGCGCGTCGGGAGACGTATCCATATGGGCGACATATCCGATCGGCATGCCGCCGTCCGTGTTGGCAGGGAGAACGCCGTAGACGACGCAGGTCTTCTCGTCCAGATAGACGTCGCTGACGCCGATGGCTGTGAGCTCGTCCCGGAGCATCCGGGCAAGATCGAACTGTTTCATGGTGGTGGGAACGGTATCCGAATCGTTGCTGGACTGCGTATCGACCTTCGCATAGCGGATCAGGCGTTCCTTTACGGCTTCTTCAAACATTGCTGTTCTCCTTTATTTCGGAAACGGCCGCTGTTCCGTATATCGCGCGGATGCGGTCGCGGTAGGCGATGAGCAGCACGCAAAGCACTGCGAGAAAGACCACTGCGGGCAGACCTCCCTCGATCCCGAAAAGAGCGCTGTACATCAGACCGTCGCTGGCGGCCTCCAGATGCAGCAGAGAGCGGGGTGAGACGATGCCGGAGTTCGGCAGACCGAGAAGGATGTTCTGGGTAAAGTTCCAGGCGGTGTGGGCCGCCATGACGAACCACATGCTGCCGGTGTATTCCACGATCAGGGTGCATACAGCGCCCCACAGGAACAGGTTCAGAAGGGACAGCGACGTGACGCCGGGATTCCCCAGATGGAGCGCCATGAACAGACTGCTGTTCAGGATCAGGCCGGCGATCCGGCCGTAGCGCTCACGGATCGACATGTAGAGGTAGCCCCGGGTCAGCAGTTCCTCCGCGGAGGATTGCACGAAGATCAGAAGCAGCGCGCCAAGAAGATACAGCGCGTCGAAGGTGCCGAAAGAGAAATCGAGATCGCCGGCAACGAACGCGGAAACCGCACAAAGGACGTTTACAAGAAAACCCGCGAACAGACCGAGGCCGAGCATCTTCAGGCTGTTTGAAGCGGGACCGCCCGCGGAAGGCCACAGATAGCTGCGGAAGATCTCCTTCTCGAACAGGAAGGTATAAGCTGCCGCAAGAATGACGATCCCGGCGAAGACCGCGTAGATCTCCAGCAGGAACAGCCATCCGCCGTCTTTGACCCTGTTGAGGAAAGGATAGACGATGGCGGTTCCCAGGCCCTGACCGGTGAACATCAGGAAAACAGTCATGAAGAGGACGAACAGGAACTGATGTCTTTTCTTCTTTTTCGGTTTCGGCTGTACAGCGGTGTTTTCTTCCATAGGATCTCCTCCGGTGTCGTATTCCTCCCGATTATACACCGATTCCCGGAGACCTGAAAAGAATAGGGCAGGGGCGCTCTTGTCTTTTACGGAAACGGCTGTCTGAAAATAAGACGGTCAGGCGATTTCTGTTTCCCGGTGAGCGGATAATCGCTATAATTCAGATGGAAAGGAAATGCCGCCGTAGAAAGGACGCGGCCGTCACTGCGGCCTGCGGAGAACGCCTGGGACCGGAAAACACGGAAACGGCGCGTGAGGGAAATGTTCATGAGATTTGGGAAAGCGTATCTTACCGAAGAATTTGAAACGAAGAGGGGAAAATACCGCATCGCCGGCACGCGCTTCACGCCGAAAAAGGGCGGCAGCGGCGTCCCGGTGATCATCAGCCACGGATTCATGGGAAACCGGAAGACCGTAGAGGAGTATGCCGTCATGATGGCGGAGATGGGATACACGGCCTACACCTTCGATTTCGTCGGAGGCGGCCCGAAGATAGACAGCGGCGGAGACATGACGGAGATGTCCGTGCTGACGGAATGCGCGGACCTCTTTTCGGTGATGGAATATGTGAAAAAACGTCATGCGCAGGCCGCCGGGAAACTGATCCTCATGGGCTGCAGCCAGGGCGGTTTCGTCAGCGCGATGCTGGCGGCGAAACGGAACGGGGAAGTCGGGAAACTGATCCTCTTCTATCCTGCGCTCTGTATTCCGGACGACGCGAACAGAGGCCGGATGCTGCTGTTCCGGTTTGACCCCGCCAATGTGCCGGACGTGATCCCCGCAATGGGCGGCAAACTGCAGATCGGCAGGAAGTACGTCGAAGACGCCATGAACCTCGATCCGTATGAAGCGATCCGCGGATACCGCGGTGACGTCCTCATCGTTCACGGGACGGCGGACAGGGTCGTCGATTACGCGTACAGCGAAAAAGCCGAGGCTGCATACGGCGGCAACGCCCAGCTGTTTGCCATCCGCAACGCGGGGCACGGATTCCGCAGGGAAGAAGACGCTGTGGCAAAGGAGACCGTCCAGCAATTTCTGGCGGGAAGACGCGAGGTGCTCACGGTAGACGTCCGGACGTCGAAACCGGTACTGGAGCGGAAAGGACTGAACAGCACACTGACGATCCCCTTCGACGGGTTCGCCAAAGGACCGTTCTTCGAAGGCGTCATCCAGGCAGGAGCGCAGGACGTGCAGAAAAGAAAAGGAATGAGGCCGGTGGAGTTCTGTGCACAGTACTCGCTAAGAGGCGTAGACGTCCGGGGTCAGAGCTGCACGGTGGAGATCGTGAACCGCACGGCGGACGGGACGCACTGGATCCCGGAAGTCAGAACGGACAGCGAGGAACTGGGCTTCCTCAACGGCGCATACTGCGAGGCGGTGCTGGAAAACCGGAAAACGGGACCCGTCGTCCATATCTTCACATGTCTTCCGGAAGGAAGAACCGTACCTGTCAGGTAACGGAAGAACCCAGCACCAAAATGCCGAAAGGAGACGCGGAAACAGACGATGAGGATCATCAGATTTCAGGCGGAACGTGATCTGAAACGCCTTGAGAACTATCTGCGGGACCGATATTTCGTACACCGTAATGCGGATTCATGGCTTCCGGAAAGACTGCACGACCTTCTTTACAGAGTCGGTGCGCAGGAGACGGACGAGGGAAGGAAGAATTCTGCGGATTACATGTTTCTCTGGGAAGAGGAAGGGAACATCGTCGCCTGTCTTCTCCCGGACGGTGAGAACATCTATGTAAGCGTCGAAGACGGCTATGAGCATCTTTTTCCGTCCATGGTCGCTTTCGGAGAAGAGAACTGCAGGCCGCTGTTCGCAGCCGGGGAGGACGGATCCGTAAAGATCTGGTTTGCCGTAAGCGACAGTTTCACGTATATGCGCGAAACGCTGAAGAAACTGGGTTACAGTGAATTCCCGGAAAAGGAATTCATGAACTGCGTCTGTCCGCAAGGTACGGATCTGACGATCGAACTGCCGGAAGGCCTCCGGTTCCTCTACGGTGAAGATTATCCCGACGAGGAGAATAAATGGAGCGCGCTCCGTCTGGGATTCCATCCGGATGATGAAGCGCAGGACTATCGGGCTTCGATGAATCCATACATGAGCAGGAAAAAGTCGTCTTTATACGCGGACAGTTTCGAGTGCCTCGTCATCGACGAGAAGACCAAAGAGAGAAACAACGTCTGCGCCTATTGTTTCGTCTATGTCGACCGGCGGACGAAAACGGCAGTGATCGAACCTGTCAGCACCAGGGAGCGGTACAGACGCAGGGGCGTCGGCACAGCCATGATGCATGGCGCGGTCCTGCGCTGCAAGCAGCTTGGCGTAGAAAAATGCTATGTGGATTCCTTCGGCTGGAGAAAAGACTTCTATCTTTCCGCAGGATTTTCCACGGAAAGCAGCATCAGTTTCTGGTCCAAAATATTCAGATGAGCGCATGGACCCCCATAAAAGGCGTTGCCAAAACAAAAGAAAAAGGCGTGACCGGTCCGGTCACGCCTTTTTCTCTGGTTATTCACATATATTCTCCGAAGCCGAAATAATCCACCGCGTTCTGCAGGCAGATGCCGCGCACGATCCGGCTGAGAAGCCGGTCGTCGTCCGGATATTCGCCGTTTTCCACCCATTTTCCCAGGATGTTGCAGAGAATCCGGCGGAAATAGCCATGGCGGGCATAGGAGACGAAACTGCGGGAATCGGTCAGCATGCCGACGAAAGCCGAAAGAAGTCCCATGCTGGCAAGCGTCGTCATCTGATCTTCCATGCCTGAGCGATTGTCGTTGAACCACCAGGCGCTGCCCTGCTGCAGTTTGCCGCGGACCGGCCCTTCCTGGAAGGAGCCCATGACGGTGCAGATAGCGGCGTTGTCGGACGGATTCAGGGAATACAGGACCGTCTTTGGAAGGGCGTTCCTGCGGTCCAGATGATCCAGCAGCAGAGCGAGTTCTTCCGCGGAACCGGTGCCGCTGATGGCGTCTCCTCCCGCGTCGGGTCCGAACGATCTGTAGAGACGGGTGTTCAGGTTGCGCTGAACGCCGAAGTGCAGCTGCATGACCCAGCCGCGTCTCGCGTATTCTTCGCCGAGCGCGAGCAGAAGCATGGTCTTGAAGGAAAGCGCTTCGTCGCGGGTGATCTTTTTGCCGAGCCGGGCGCTGGTCAGGATGCGGTTCAGTTCCGTGCCTGTCGCCGGTCTGTACATGGCGTAAGGGAGGGAATGGTCGCTGATCGTGCATCCGTTTTCCGCGAAATGGTCCATCTGAACGAGCAGCGCGGAAACCAGGGAATCGAAATCCTGCACCGGGCAGCGGCTGGCGGATTCGAGGGCCTCCAGATATTCTGCGAAACCCGGCGCTTCCAGACTCATCGCTTTTTCGGGACGCCATGCGGGAAGGACGGCAAAGGGAAGGTCCGCTTCTCTGCGCAGCGCGGCATGATATTCGAGGCTGTCCACCGGATCGTCGGTGGTGCACAGCACTTTGACGTCAGATCCGGCGATCAGCTTCCGCGCGGAGAGGGAAGCGAGCTTTTCATTGCACAGATCCCAGACGTCGTCCGCGTTCTCCGAAGTGAGATGCCCGTCGAAACCGAAATACCGGCTCAGTTCCAGATGGCTCCAGTGGTACAGGGGATTTCCGACGGCAGTCTCCAGTGATTCCGCCCATTTGCGGAACTTGTCCCGGTCCGGGGCGTCCCCGGTGATATAGCGCTCCGGCACGCCGTTCGCGCGCATGAGACGCCATTTATAGTGATCCCCTCCGAGCCACAGCCGGGTGATGTTGTCCCAGGTGACGTCATCCCGGATCTCCCGGGGAGAGAGGTGGCAGTGGTAATCCACGATGGGCAGATCTTCAGCGAAGTCGTGGAACAGATGCTGCGCGGCGGCTGTTTCCAGCAGGAAATCGGGTCCGAGGAAAGGTTTGCTCATTTGAAGTCCTCCTCCAGTACGGTGCGGACACTTCCGGGGCACCGGAGCATCCGGTTCAGATCGGTCAGAATGACCGGTGCGAGTCCGGCTTCGGCAAGGTCGATGCCGAAGAGATCTTTTCTGCGGAGAAGAGGAAAAATGCGTTCTTCGGTCACCTCCGTGCCGAGCGCGACGCCTTCCATGACTGAGGTAAGCTCCGAAAGCATGGGGTCGGAGGGAAGTTCGAATGGCTTTCCTTCATCGTCTATGGCGGTGAGATATCTCAGCCATCCGGCGAAGACCAGCGGGATCGCCCGCAGTTCCGTCACGTCCAGACCTCTCGACTGATAGGCTTTCAGCGTCTCGCCGAAGCGCACCGGGATCTTCTGGGAGGTGTCCATGGCGATCCGCTGCGGCATGTCGGGAAGGAAGGGGTTGGGGAGGCGTTCCTCCAGTACGGTGCGCAGGAACTCTTCGGGAGAGAGGATGCCGGGGTCGCTCACAACTCTCATGGCCTCCTCGCAGCCGATCTTCCGGATCAGCCGGACGAGATCCGCGTCCTTCATTTCCTTCCAGATCCGGTCATAGCCCAGCAGGCATCCGAACACGGCAAGGGCGGTGTGCAGCGGGTTGAGGCAGGTGCAGACCTTCATCTTCTCCGCACGGTCCACGGTATCGCGGTCCGCAAAGAAAACGCCGGCCTTGTCCCATTCCGGGCGCCCGTTGGCGAAGATGTCCTCGACAACCAGATATCCGGTCTCTTCCGCGTTGACGAAGCAGTTCATATAATGGTCGGACGGAAGCAGTCCGATCTCCTCCACGCCGTCTTTCTCCAGCACGGACGCGACGTACGCGTCGGGCCTTGGCGTGATCTTGTCGATCATGGAGATGGGGAAGGCGACGCTGTTTTCGAGATAGGAGAGAAAGCCGGGCTCTCCCCAGGCTTCCGCGTAGCGGAGGATGCCTTTTTTCAGGACGTCTCCGTTGTGGGAGCAGTTGTCGTTGCTGCACATGGTCACGGGGAGCGCTCCGCTCTTCCAGCGGTGGTACAGCAGCGCCGCGATCCTGCCGAGGTAGCCGGTGGCTTCCTCCGGTCTGCGGCTGAGGTCCGGATCGTCCGGACGGACCTGATACCCCTTCTCGGTGATGGTGAGGGTGACCACCTGAAGCGACGGCGCTTCGAAGATGGCGTTCAGCCTCTGGGCGTCCTCGATCTTGACGCTCTCCGCGACGGAACCCACGACACGCTTTACCAGCGAACCGTCCGAACGGAGGGTCACCGCGATGTGCAGATCGTTCAGATCACGGAAGTAGGTGTCGATCACCGAGGAGTTCCGACCGCTGACGATAACGATCCCGGTGTCCCGCACGCCTTCGTCCAGCAGACGGTCACAGAAGACGGACTGGTAAGCGCCGAACAGGTTGCCGGGTCCGAAATGGACCCAGGTGGGGTTTTCACGTGTGCGCTTGGTCATGGCCTCACGGTCGTAGGAGAATATCTCGTATCCTTTTTCCTTCCAGAGAGCGGCTTCCTTGTCCGCGTGGATCAGTCTCATATGATTTACCTCATTATTTATCGTCTCATGTCGTTTCCCGGAAGATGAGCTTTCCGGGCAGCATATATTTGGTGTTCTCGGCGGGCTTTCCGGCAAGACGGTCCGTCACCATGGCCGCCAGGGCTTCGCACAGTTCCTCCGTGCGGTTGTCCGCCGTGGTGAGTTCCGGAGTGGTGCAGCGGGAGAGGACGGAGTCGTTGTATCCCGCGATGCGCAGTTCTCCCGGGACGGAGATCCCGGCGGCCTGGGCGTATTTCAGCACGCCGACGGCGATCGAGTCATCCATGCACAGGACCGTGTCGAACCTGAGACGGCGGTGCGCTTCCCGGATGAACGCGGAAACATGGGCGATGTCGCCTTCCGGGCAGAGCAGGTCGTATTCCGCGGGGAATTCGCCTCCGTGGGCGTGATAGGCTTCCCGGATGCCGGCGATCTTGCGGCGCACGCTGTCGGAATTGCGCGTATGCAGGAAAACGATCTTTTCGGAACCGCCTGCGAAGAGGGAAAGGGTGAGGTCGAACATCGTCTGGTAATCGTCGCAGTAGGAGCAGATGATGTCCGGATCGTACAGCTTGCCGCTGAGGATCGCCAGCGGGATCCGTCCTGAGATCTCCCTCAGATAATCGTTGTCCCTGTCGAATTCCTCCACGAAATGGGAGCCGGCCAGTACGACGGCATCCACCTTCTTCGCGATGACCCAGTTGATCAGGCTCATCCGCCGCTCCTGTTCATAGCCGCAGCAGCACAGCACCGCGTCGTAGCCTCTTGCGCGGAAGGCGCGCTCCAGCTGGTAGACGGCGTTGGCGAGATACAGGTCGCTGGCGTCGGAATACAGGATCCCGATGGACCGCGTTACGTTGGAGTTCAGCCCCTGCGCGAAGACGTTGGGGGTGTACTGTTCCTCCTCGATGACCTTCATCACGCGTTCCCGCGTCGCGGCCGCTACCTTCGGGCTGCCGTTCAGCACGCGGGACACCGTGGCGATGGAGACGCCCGCTTTTTCGGAGATATCATAGATCGTCATGTGCGATTCCTCTTTCCGTTCGTGTGACAGGATTCTGCGCTAAAAAAGGTAAGCGCTTACATTCCATATTGTAACATGCTTTCCGCAAAATGGAAGAGGGAGGGAGGGAAAAATGTTTTTGCGGAAAAACAGCGAAAAATATTGACGATTCAGTATGCGCAGTGGTACACTCAGAAAGAAGAAGCCAGGATCGGCACTGCGGAGAAGATCTGACAGAAATGTGCCGGAAGCGGCTTTTTAATGGCAAAGGAATGTAACCGCTTACACTGCGAAACGACAAAAGAGCGCAGCGGGACGTCCCACGGCGCGGAGGAGAATGTATGGAATTGAGAAATGACGCAAAATATGCGGTGGCGTGCGTGACGAGCATGGGCGTGCGGATCACGCCGGACAGCCGGATGGCCGTACAGAACAGCCACTATTTCTATATGCAGGCGACCAGCGCGGAATCGAACGTGCTGAACGTGTCTTCCTCTCTGGGAAAGAAATGCCTGGCGATGACGAGATTCGTAAAGGGAAGCCCGATCGCGGAGTTCATCAAGCGCGAACTGCGGGCGCGGAACATCGACTACGCCGGTCCGGACATCGCGCCGGACGGTCCGTGGGGATGCCGCCATCAGTTCAACATCGCGGATTCCGGTTTCGGCGTCCGCGGGGCCAGGGTCTGGAACGACCGCGCAGGCGAAGTCGGGCGGACCATCTGCCCGGAGGATTTCGATCTTGACCGGATCTTCGGGGAAGAGGGCGTCGCGATCCTGCATCTGTCCGGACTCATCGCCGCGATGAGCGAAGAGACGACGCGCAGCTGCGTGGCTGTCGCGAAGGCAGCGAAGAAATACGGAACGAGGATCTCCTTCGACCTCAATTACCGCGCTTCCTTCTGGGAAGGCAGGGAAGAGGAACTGCGCGCCAGTTTCCGCGAGATCGCGTCCCTGGCCGATATCCTCGTAGGCAACGAGGAGGATTTCCAGCTGTGTCTGGGCGTGCCCGGACCGGAAGCGGGCGGAAAGGACCTGAAGGCGAAGATCGACGGCTTCAGGGATATGATCACCGAGGTGCGCAGACAGTTCCCGAACGTCACGGTGTGCGCCACGACACTGCGGGAAGTGCTTTCCGCGAACGTCAACGAGTGGGGAGCCATCGTCAACGCCGGAGACGAGTGGCTCGTGGAGAATCCGCGCCCCATCGAGATCCTGGACAGGGTCGGCGGCGGAGACGGATTCACCGGCGGCTTGCTGTACGCCATCGGGCAGGGCATGCCCGTTGAGAAATGGATCGGATTCGGCTGGGCCTGCGGCGCGCTCGCGGCGTCGTCGCTGAACGACTACGCTGAACCGGTCGACGAGAAACAGGTCTGGGCTGTCTACAGCGGCAACGCCCGGATCCAGAGATGAGAATATAAGGAGAGAAAGAAAAATGGAACGTCTTGCGGATATCGGACTGATCGGCCTCGCCGTCATGGGTGAGAACCTGGTCATGAATATGGAGAGCAAAGGGTTCACCGTCTGCGTGTACAACCGCACGGTGGAGAAAGTGGACCGTTTCGTAAACGGACGCGCTGCAGGGAAGAACATCCTCGCCGCGCACAGCATTCAGGAACTGGCGGATCAGCTGAAGAAGCCGAGAAAGATCATGCTCATGGTCAAGGCCGGCGCTGCGGTGGACGCCATGATCGAGCAGCTGCTTCCGGTGCTGGACGACGGTGACATCATCATCGACGGCGGCAACTCCCATTTCCCGGACACTGTCAGAAGAACGGCGTACGTGGAATCCAAGGGCAAGCTGTATATCGGCACCGGCGTGTCCGGCGGCGAGGAAGGCGCCTTGCTGGGACCCTCCCTCATGCCCGGCGGATCTCCTGCGGCGTGGGAAGAGGTGAAGCCTGTATTCCAGGCGATCTGCGCAAAGGTCGATGACGGCAGTCCCTGCTGCGACTGGGTCGGAGAGAACGGCGCGGGCCATTTCGTCAAGATGGTCCATAACGGCATCGAATACGGCGACATGCAGCTGATCTGCGAGGCGTATCAGCTGATGAAAGATCTCCTCGGCATGTCCAACGAAGAGATGCACGAAGTCTTCACCGAGTGGAACAAGGGCGAACTGGATTCCTATCTGATCCAGATCACGTCCGAGATCCTGGCGCACAAAGAGGACGGGGAATATGTAGTGGACACGATCCTGGATACCGCGGGCCAGAAGGGCACCGGGAAATGGACCGGGATCGAGGCGCTGAATCAGGGCGTTCCGCTCACCATGATCGGGGAAGCGGTCTTCGCACGGTGCCTCAGCGCGATGAAGGAGGAGCGCGTCCGCGCCGCCTCCGTCTACGGCAAAGAAACGGCTGCCAGCGAAATGCCCGGTCTCGTGGACAAGATCCGCAAAGCACTGTTCGCTTCCAAGATCATCTCCTACGCACAGGGCTATATGCTTATGCGCGAAGCGGCCAAAGAATACGGCTGGAATCTGAATTACGGCGGGATCGCGCTGATGTGGCGCGGCGGATGCATCATCCGTTCCGCGTTCCTCGGAAAGATCAAGGAAGCTTTCGACAAGGATCCCGGTCTGGAGAACCTGCTGCTGGATTCCTATTTCAAAGGCGTGATCGAGGAAGCGCTCCCCGCATGGCGTGAAGTCGTAGCGGCAGCGGTGCTCCACGGTGTTCCGGTCCCCGCGATGTCCTCCGCGCTGTCGTTCTTCGACGGTTATACGTCGGAACGCCTGCCGGCGAACCTTCTGCAGGCGCAGAGAGACTATTTCGGCGCCCATACCTATGAGCGCGTGGACGCGCCCCGCGGACAGTTCTTCCATACGAACTGGACCGGTCACGGCGGCGATACCGCAGCTTCCACCTACAACGCGTAACGGGAAGAAGAATATGGATATCTACCGTGTTTCGGAAAAAGAAGAAGGACTGTCGGAGAAGGAAATCGGCGAGCTGCTGGCGGAAAGCCTGGAAGGCAGAACGCTCCGCAGCGTCCTGATCGTGCCGCCGGATTTCACGCGGTTTCCCTCCAGAGCGGGAGAGATCACCCGCTGGTATTACCACGCCCTCACCGCCAAGAACGTGACGGTGGACATCCTGCCAGCGCTGGGGACCCATGAACCGGTCTCGGATGCGCAGAGGGAAAAGATGTTCGGGGATATCCCTGCGGAAGCATTCCACATCCACGACTGGAGAAACGACGTCGTGCCGGTGGGGACGGTGCCTTCCGAAGTGATCCGGGAGATCTCGGGCGGGCTCTGGGATCAGGAGGTAACATTGGAAGTCAACCGCATGCTGACGGACCCGAAATACGACCTGATCCTCTCCGTGGGACAGGTGGTGCCGCACGAGGTGATCGGCATGTCCAACCACGCGAAGAATCTTTTCGTCGGGGTCGGCGGTTCGCAGATCATCAACCAGTCCCACATCATCGGCGCCGTCTGCGGAATGGAGCAGGCGATGGGAAAGGATCACACGCCTGTTCGCAGACTCTTCGACTACGGCATGGAACATTTCCTGAAGGATCTGCCCATCGTCTTTGTCCTGACCGTATGTACCGCTCCGCACGGCGACAGCGTCATGCACGGGCTCTTCATCGGAGACGGGAGGAAGTGTCTGGAGAGAGCTGTAGCGCTCTCTCAGCAGAAGAATATCGATTTCGTGGACCGAGGATTCAGGAAATGCGTCGTGTATCTGGATCCTGAAGAATTCCGTACCACATGGCTCGGCAACAAGGCGGTGTACCGCACCAGGACCGCCATGGCCGACGGCGGGGAACTCATTGTTCTCGCGCCTGGGATCGTGAAGTTCGGAGAGGACGCGACCAACGACGTTCTGATCCGGAAGTACGGATACTGCGGACGGGAGAAGGTCCTGGAACTGATCCGGCGCCCCGAGTGCGGAGATCTGCGGGAGAATTACGGCGCGGCAGCGCATCTGATCCACGGATCCAGCGACGGAAGGTTCACGGTGACCTATGCCGTTCAGCCGGAGATGAAAGAGGAGATCGAACAGGTCGGATACCGTTATGCGGACGTCGCGGAGATGATGCGTCGGTACGATCTCGCAAAACTCGCTTACGGATGGAACGAAGTGGACGGGGAAGAAATCTTCTTCATCCCGAATCCCGCTCTGGGGCTGTGGATCGATTCTCAGCGGTTCGGACAGAACTGAATGATCTGAAAAAAAGGACGCCGGCCGGCGTCCTTTTCTTTGTTACACGTACCGCTAAAAAAGTACGGCTCCCGGCCATGTTTGAGATGCCGGAGATCGAAGTGCGATGACAAGGCGGTGGGTATCCACGGCGGCTGATCGGATGCTACAAAGGAAAAGCGGCAGGTCCCAAGGGGCCTGCCGCTGATGGTTAAGGGATTATTTCGTTTCGTGGATCAGGGTGGCCAGGCTGGTCACGTCCTGCAGGTTGGAGGGAACCACGATCTTGGTGGCCTTGCCGTCAGCCATCTTCTCCGCGGCTTCCATCGAACGGATGGAGAGGTATTCGGCGGAGGGCTTTACGGAGTTGATCATATGGATCGCATTGGCCTGAGCTTCCGCAACGGCGCGGATGGCTTCGGCTTCACCCTGAGCGGTACGGATGCGTTCCTCACGGACAGCGTCCGCGCGCAGGATCGCGGATTCCTTCTCGCCTTCGGCGCGGGTGATAGCGGACTGCTTCTCACCTTCGGCGGCGAGGATGACGGCGCGTTTCTCACGCTCTGCCTTCATCTGTTTCTCCATCGCTTCCTGGATGGATTTGGGAGGAGTGATGTTCTGGACTTCCACACGGGTGATATCGATGCCCCATTTGTTGGTGGCTTCGTCGAGGACCTTGATGGTCTCGTTGTTGATCTTTTCACGGCTGGTGAGGGTCTCGTCCAGCGTCATGGAACCGATGATGTTGCGCAGCGTGGTGGCGCACAGGTTCTCGATCGCCGCGATAGGGCGTTCCACACCGTAGGTGAGCGCCGGGGGATTGATGACCTTGAAGTAGACGACAGAGTCTACGTTCATGGTGACGTTGTCTTTTGTGATAACGGACTGCGGCTCAAAGTCCGCAACCTGTTCCTTCATCGAGATCTTGCGAACGATGCGCTCGATGATGGGGGTCTTCAGATGAAGGCCCGCGTCCCAGGTTGCCGCATATTTGCCGAGACGCTCCACGACCCAGGCATTGCCCTGAGGCACGATGCACAGGGAGGAAAGAATGATCGGGATCGCGATAACGATCAGAGCGATCAGAATGTATACGAATTCCATCTTTTTATTTCTCCTTCTTCTTATTGTTGTTTGCGATAACGATTATGATCGGCAGTAAAACGATAATGAACGGGAAGAACGCGAAGAATATGTCGCTGAAGAAGGGCAGGATGCCCATCAGCATAATGATGAGGCCGATCATGATGACGGCTAATGCGGAAGCACCTTTTGAGGCGCTGCGCTTCATATCTTCCTGTTCCTGCTGGACAGCGCGGTATTGTGCACGTGCCTGCCTCTGCGCCCCTGCCTGTGCCCGCTGGATTGCGACAGCGGCGCGCGTCCGGGCGTCATGAGCACGTTCATGCTCCATGGCGAGGGTCCGTGCATCACAGTTTTCATTATGGGCGGAACGAACCGCTTCAGCGTCGCAGTGGCGTTCATGGTCTTCCTGCGCGGCTCTGCGTCCGTCCAGTTCCCATGCGGACAGCCTTTTCTCCCGGGCGATCTCTTTGGCGAGCCAGTCTTCGCCGGTTACGATCAGACCGCTGTTCACGTCATGAAGTATCACTGTTCCACCTCCTTGTTTTTTTCAGGTGTTTGAGGATGATCCGCAAACTCCCCTGTTTAGCATATAATAACACGGTTCAGTGCTTTTTGGTGAATAAATTGTGAGACAAGTGTGAAAAAAACGTTAATTGCGTACCGGGCAATGTTTTGCAGCATGTATGAAGCCGCGTCCGGAAGATGTCCGGATAATTGATCACCCTGCTGCGCTGATTCTTTATTTTGTGCGATGCCGGCCATATATTATTAATTAAGAAAAGAAAAACAGGGCACACCGGAAATGTCGTCTGCGAGGCGACCTGCACAGCCTGAAGGCGGAGTATCCTGAATACAGAAAAGAGAGAAACGGAGGACGGCAATGACAGTAAGCAAGGCGAGAAAGATCGTTTACGACTATCTGGACAATCAGAATCCTGGGTTGGAAGAGGAGGACCTGTTCTTCGAGGCGATCGGCTTCCTGATCCACGAGACGCACGATCCCGAGTTCATGAATATTCTCGGAGCGGTTTACTACGGAAAGAAACGGTTCGACCTCGCGCTCAAATACTACGAGATGGCGGAGGAGAACGGAGACCCGTACGCGGCTGTGAATCTCGGGTACATCTGGTACTACGGGCGCACCGGCGTCAAAGACTACGAGAAAGCCTTCCGGTATTTCGAGAAAGGACGCAAGAGAGGCGACATGAACTCCGCGTACAAGCTTGCGGATATGTACCGCAACGGCTATTACGTGGAGAAGGATCCGCAGAAGTACAAAGAGATCATCGAGGAACTGTACAGGAAGATCAGCAGGAGAAAAGGGGACGGCGGTCTTGTCCCGGAAATATACACGAGGCTCGCGGGGATCCGGACGGAAGAGGGTAAGACGGACGAAGCGCTGGAACTCTATGATCAGGCCAGGGAAGAACTGACGTGGCGCATCATGAACAACCCTTTCTTTGGCAACCTGACCATCATGAAACTGCTGATCTGGGACGTGTATGAACTCAGGCCCTTCGACCCGGAAAACATCGATCTCTACGACTGCTACTACCTGTTTCAGAAGCCATGCACAGTCCGTTTCAAACTGGATGAAGAGCAGTACGAAGCGGAATGCGTCATTGAGGACGGAGCCCCGGTGATCCGGTTCGGTGACAAATGGTTCCGCAATGCGGACGATTTCTTCGCTCAGGCGGAGATCGACGGCGAACTGCTTACGACATTGATCTACGAATTTTACGACTATGAGGTGGAGTATGGATCAGATCAGAGATAAACTAACGGATCTGGAAACTTATGAGGCGCTGCTCCTGGAGAGGGATCAGTTGGAGAAGGAAGCGGATTCGATCTGGATCGCCTATGTGCAGGAATTCGGCGAGCTCGAAGCGAAACTGTTCGAGCGGAAGATCGACAGCATCCGCAGGAAGAAGGCGATCGCTTTCGCGCAGCAGCGTATCAACCGGGGCGAGGCTATCGATCCGGCGGAAATGAAGAAGTATCTGGAAAACGTGACGGCTGAGCACCGCAGGAAACTGTTCGAGATGCTGATGCGGAACCAGGCGGCGGCTGACGCGGGAACGGCTTCCACTTATGAACTGAAGCGCTCAAAGGAACTGTACCGCAAACTGGCGAAGCTGCTTCATCCGGATCTTAACCCGGAGACGGACAGACAGCCCTCGCTGCAGGAATTGTGGCTGAGAGTGGCGGAAGCCTACCACGCCAGCGACATCAAGGCCCTGACCGAGCTGACCATCCTGGTCCGCAGGGAACTGAAGGAACTGGGGCTCGGAGACATTCAGGTGGATGTCCCGGATCTGAAGGACAAGATCGACGAGATCACGGAGGAGATCGGCAGAATCAAAAGGACGAAGCCATATTGCCTGAAGGATCTCCTGGAAGACGAAGACGCTGTGAAGGCGAAGAAAGTGGAAATGGAACTGGAACTGGCGTCCTATGACGATTACTGCAGAAAACTGGACGAGACGCTTCGGATGATGACCGGAGCCGGAGAGGGGGAAATGCCATGGGCAACGGATTGACCGTACAGCAGGAAACAGGTGTGATCCAGGCGCTGAACCAGGGTCAGCTGGGTGAGATGATCAAGCCTTTGGTGAACGAGATCCATCTTTTCGACACCTACGTCGCGGGAACGACATACCTGTCGGACCGGTCCGTACTGGATGAGATCGCCGCAGGGGATAAACTCACGCTTCAGCGGGAGAACAGCAAATTCGACGACAATGCAATCCTCGTTCTCACCGGAGACGGGAAAAAACTCGGATATGTCCCGGAACGGGACAACATCGTCTTTTCGCGTCTGATGGACGCCGGAAAGTGCCTGGAGGCAAAGATCGCTGGAGTGGATAAGAAGGGCGACTACACGAAGATATCGATCGGTATCTACCTGATTGATTTTTAGACGAATATGTTTGTTATAAAGAGCGCAACTGCGCTCTTTATGTTTGCTAAAATAGAATCGTAAAAAAGAGCATACTTGGGGTGGAAAAGAGATGCAGTATGAGAGCCTGAAAAAGGATTTTCCGCTTCTGGCAGAAGAATGGCATCCGACTCTGAATGGAGATCTTACACCGGAAAATGTAAAACCATTCAGCTCTCGCAGGGTGTGGTGGCTGTGCCCGGTTTGTCACAATGAATGGGATGCAGAAATCTCAGCTCGTTCTTCCGGAAATGGTTGTCCATATTGTTCCGGCCGGAGAGTAAAAGAGGGCTTCAGTGATCTACGGACAAAGTATCCTGCTGTCGCTGAAGAATGGCATCCTTACAAGAATGGCGAGCTGACACCTGAAAAGATCACTTCCAAAAGTTCGAGAAAAGTCTGGTGGAAATGCAGCAAATGCGGTCATGAATGGAAGGCGGATATTGCCAGCAGGACTGCAGGGAATGGTTGCCCGGCCTGTTACAGACGAAGGTTTTCCAAGGAAGCAGCTAACAGAGCGCTGAAACCGGGGATCAACGATCTTCGCAGCAATTATCCGGATGTGGCCGCGGAATTGCATCCGGAAAAAAATAACGGTCTGACTGCCTCAGAGATAACTGCACACAGCAACCGAAAGGTCTGGTGGAAGTGCGGAATATGCGGAAACGAATGGATCGCGACAGTCAACGACAGAACTAGTGGTCATGGGTGTCCCAAATGCGGCAACAAAAGCAAATCTGAAAAGCTGACAAAAAAGAATCTCGTTCCCGGTGTAACGGATCTGAAGACACGATACCCAGTGATCGCTGCGGAGTGGGATGTTGACAAAAATGCATCGTCACCTTCTGATTACACTCCTTTTTCAGTAAGGAAGGTCTGGTGGAAGTGTGAAAAGGGGCACAGTTATCGCATGCCGATCGCCAGCAGAACAGGGCAAGGGCAGGGATGTCCATATTGCGGAAGCAGAAAAGTGCTGGAAGGTTTTAACGACTTGGGCACACTTTTCCCCGATATCGCCGCAGAGTGGGATTACGGAAAAAACACAAAAAAACCTAACGAACTACTGCCGAAGTCTGAATATCGCGCGTACTGGCTATGTCCGAAAGGCCACAGTTTCAGGACGAGAGTAGCGGAGAGGACGACGAACAAAAAGACAGAATACTGCCCGATTTGTTCAGGAAAGCAGGTCTTGCCTGGTTTCAATGACCTGAGTACTGTCCGTCCTGAACTGGCTGCTCAGTGGGATCCTGTGAAAAACGGAGAGGTGAAACCGACCGATGTTGTCGAATACTCGAACAAAAAAGTCTGGTGGTTATGTGAGAAAGGTCATTCCTGGAAAGCAGCTATTTCAGGAAGATCTCGCGGAAACGGGTGCCCGTACTGTTCCAATACCTGGCTGCTGAAAGGCTTCAATGATGTAGAAACTCTGTTCCCGGATGTCGCAAAAGAGTGGGCTCCCGAGAATGAAAAAGGACCGGACGAGTATATTGCCGGGTCACATTTTCGGGTGAAGTGGGTATGTTCCACATGCGGGCATCACTGGTCTACAGTAGTCAAGGACAGGACGTACGGTGGAAGAAATTGTCCGAAGTGCACACACTATTTCCACACATCTGTCCCAGAGCAGGCCGTATTCTATTATGTGAAGCAAATGTTTCCGGATGCGGTCAATTCGTTCAACGAAGAGAAAAGCGGCGGATGGGAGATCGATGTCTATATACCTTCCCTCTCCATGGGAATCGAGTATGACGGGGGATTCTGGCATTCCGATCCCGGAAAAGATAAACGGAAAACGACGACGCTTCATGAGAAAGGAATCGAACTGATCCGTATTCGCGAAAATAAGACGGAACCCTTGGATGACGGGAGTATTCAGATACTGACAGATACTTCTTTCAGTGACTTAAACAAACTGAAACCGGCTTTAGATGTACTATTCGATATCCTGCTGCAGAAGACCCCTACAGGACAAAAACCGGACATTGATCTTGATAGAGACTATACGAAAATCCTGGCGATGAGCGAAGGAAACAAATACGAAAAGTCTCTGGCTGCTACGGAAAGTCCGATCCTTCAGGAGTGGGATTATGAAAAGAATAATCTGTTAACGCCGGAGAAGGTCACTGCGCACAGTAAAAAGAAAGCATGGTGGGTCTGCTCCAATTGCGGAAATAGTTGGAGACAAGCTATAGACAACAAATATAAAGGCGGACTTTACTGTGAAGCGTGCAGCAGAAAAAAGGCAAGGGAAGAAAGCAATATTGCAGGTTAGGCATCCGGAAAGCTGATTCCTCTTACCGAATACCCGCTTCTTGTAGAGGAATGGTATGACGACAGGGATATTACAAAATTCTCCCGGGGAAGCGATCAGAAGGCTCGCTGGAAATGTTCTGTCTGTGGGAATGTCTTCTATCAGGTGATCCGAAACAGGACAACTCAGAACCAGGGATGTCCTCTTTGTGGGAATAAAAGGAAGGGGAGTGCCGGCAGACGGGAAGTGAAGAATCTGGAAACAGGACAGGTTTTCGGTAGCATCAGTGAAGCTGCGGAAGCATTCAATATATCGGCCAGCGCGATAGGGAATTGCGTGAACGATAAGACAGAAATGGCAGGAGGTTATCACTGGGCATTTTCTGAAGGTGGAAAAGTGGATCCGGAGAAAGAACTGCCGGAACAATTCTCTTTATTTGATCAGCAATAAAACGTTCGTATGCGTGGTATCTAAAGCAGACCGGATTACCACCGATAAAGTGGCAATCCGGTCTGTTCCATCGTACTATAATGAAAACAACTTACCGGAGGTATCGGGAAAAGGGTGACGCTCAACGACTCTTGCACGCTGTCCTATTATCAGCCTATCGCCGCGCTCAATGAGGAACACGGCGTTCTTCTGGTGCAGCATACAGAGACGAAACGTGTTTTCGTGCGCAAGACGCTGACCGTCTACGTCGCGGATCTTTTCCGCTTTCTGAAAGACCATCCGATCCCGCATACGCCCAGGATCTACGAGGTGATCGAGGACGACAATGCCCTGATCGTCATCGAGGAATATGTGGACGGCACCTCTCTTGAGGACTTTCTGGCACTCAGAGGTACGCTGACGGAGGCGGAGGCAGTGCATATCACCAAACAGATCTGCCGGATCCTCGGTTCCTTTGAGAAGATCATACCGCCGATCGTGCACAGGGATATCAAACCGTCCAATATCATTCTGTCGGACGCCATGGAAGTGACTCTGCTGGACATGGACGCGGCAAAGTGGCAGAACAGCGCGCAGCCGCAGGACACGGTCCTGCTGGGGACCCACGGATACGCTGCGCCGGAACAGTACGGATTCGGAGCGTCTGATGTGCGGACAGACATCTACGCAGTGGGTGTGCTGCTCAACGTGATGCTTACCGGCGAATTTCCGCAGATCCGCAAAGTGCCGGGATATCTGGGCGAGATCGTTGCGAACTGTACGGAACTCGACGCCTCCAGACGCTACGCTTCCGCTGAACAGCTTCTGAGAGACGTTTCTGAAACGCCGGAGTTTGACGCTGAAGGGAAAGCGTTGCCGGACACACGGCTGCCCGGATTCAGGGGAACAAAAGGCGAAACGAAGTTTGCCGCATTTGTTGGATACGCGCTGTTGATCTGGGGCTGCATGAATCTGAATTCCGGTGACAGCCGCGCGATGCTCTGGGCGAACAGGATCGATGCGTTCTGCCTTTTTATGAGCATCATCCTGTTCTCCGGGAATTACATGGGCGTATGGAACCTGCTGCACATCGACCGCATCCGCTCGAAGTGGCTGAAGGTCCTGGCTGTTGTAATCGCTGATTTTCTGATCGCATTCTTCTGGCTGGAGATCCTGACCATTCTGGATTATTTTCTGTGAGGCTTTTGGGACAAGATGGAAAAGGCTACGACGACTGAAAAACTGAACGAGATCCTGCGCAAAACGCGTCCGGACGATCTGGAGGAATACTTCGAGGCGAACCGGGAAAAGCTTGCCGAGGAACAGCAGCCTTTTGCCTACTACATGCGGGAGAGGTTCCGCGGAAAGAAACTGAAACAGCAGGACGTTTTCCTCGCGGCGGATATCTCCGAGGGGTACGGGTACAAACTGATCTCTGAAGAGAAAAGGACGCGTCAGCGGGACGTGATCCTGCGCATCTGTCTGGCGGCGCGGTTCACGCTGCAGGAGACGCAGAAAGCGCTCCGCCTGTACGGAATGTCTCCGCTGTATCCGAAAATGGCACGGGACTGCGTCTTCATCATCGCCTTGAATCAGGGGATTTACGATATCCAGGAAGTGGACCGAATGCTTTCTTCTTACGGTTTCGAACAGCTGTATTCCTGCCGGGAAACGGAATGAGTTCACGGGAAAAAATCAACATTGCGCTCCGCCGGGTGGCGGAGTTTTTTATATGCTTTCCGGAGCGGTCAATTCCCACCGGAAGGGTGGGAACGGCGGAAACGGCTCTTTGATACGATGACAGAGAAGAAACTGTGCCGGTCACGGCACTGGAGAAAGGCACGGAAAAAACAGTGAAACGAAGCCGCAGGGAAGTGAGCGTTACCGTGATCTTCATGGTTCTGCTTCCGCTGTTTGCCGGAACGCTGATCTATCTGACGGCGGACCGGGATGTCTTGTTTTTGAAGTGGATGGGACGCGGGCCGTTTTTCGGTGAAAATGTTCGGCCCGTATGGCTGACGGTCTTCCGTAATTACGGGTGCGACATGCTGTGGGCATGCGCGCTTACTTCAGCGGTGATCCTGATCCTCGGAAGAGGAAAAAGGGAACTGATCCTGGCGGGAGCGCTGTGCCTGGGCTTCGAGGCGGCGTTGGAAGCGGCGCAGACACTGCCGTCTGTGGCGGGGACTTTCGACCGGAAAGACATCCTACTCGAGTGGCTTGTGACGGGTGCTTTGATTTTTATCTCTGCAAGGAAGGAAAGAAGAAATGAAAAAAGGAATGAAGCTGATCGCGCTGATCCTGACGCTGGTCCTGTTTGCCGCAATGGCAATGGGCAGCGGATCTGACAGTTCAGACTCCAGTTCCGGTTCATCGTCCGGATCTGTCAGCGGTTCACCCGGTGCGAAGGAACCCTCCGGGGAAAAGGAATCCTCCGGAAAGAAGGAAGAGGTCAACGTGACCATCGAGGAGCAGGTCCTGTTCGAACAGGACGGCATACGTGTCACAGCAAAGGAATACGAAAGCGGCGGATTCTGGGGTGACGGGATCAAACTACTGATCGAGAACGATTCGGAACACAATGTGACGGTCTCCTGTGACGCGCTGATCGTGAACAATTATATGATCAGCGATCTGTTTTCCGCTTCTGTCGCGGCGGGGAAGAAATCCAACGACACGCTGAATCTGCTTTCCAGCGAGCTGAAGGCGGCGGGCATTTCGACAGTGGGACAGATCGAGGCCTATTTCCGCGTCTACGATTCGGATTCGTGGGAGGACATGTTCAAGACAGGGAACGTAACCATTCAGACGTCCGAATTCGGGAACATGGATGTCACGCCGGATGACACGGGCTTCGAACTGCTGAACGAGAACGGGATCCGTATCTGCGCTCGGTACGTGGACGAAAGCAGCTTCTGGGGCGCCGCGGTGCTGCTGTACTGTGAAAACAACTCCGGAAGGAACATCACGATCACGGCAGACGATCTCTCCGTAAACGGCTTTATGGTAACCTCGTACTGCTATATCACCGTCTATGAAGGAAAGATGGCTTTCGACGACATCACGCTGCTTTCCTCGGATCTGAAGGAGAACGACATCGAGAAGATCGAAGAGATCGAACTGAAATTCCATATCATTGACGCGGATTCATGGAACACCGTACTGGACACTTCACCGCTCACGTTTACCGTCAG
>JAEEGL014703729.1_pt1 | contig 22736 bp, 23 predicted proteins | sample 9134231 | NCBI WGS metagenome assembly JAEEGL01 (sample SAMN16246548, study PRJNA631951) | gut metagenome | biome: gut microbiome; feature: rumen; material: fiber-attached | host: Bos | place: Iran: Karaj | collected 2018-10 | reverse complement strand
TTCAGTACAAGGCGTGAAAAGGAGCGAAGCTTAGCGGATTTGTCACGTGCCTGTGACGGCAGGACGCCGTGAAAGGCTTTGAACGCACGGGCGAAGCTGTCGGGGTTGTCGTAGCCGTATTTCAGAGCGACATCGATGACCTTTGCGCCATCCGCCTGCAGTTCGGCGCCAGCAAGCGAAAGACGGCGGTTGCGGATATACTCGCCGAGCGTATAACCGCACAGGATCCCGAACACACGCTGAAAATGGTAAGACGACGAATATGCGACCGCCGCGACCTTTTCATAATCGATCTCGTCGGTCAGATTTGCCTCGATGTAGTCAAGCGCCCCCTGCATTCCCGCGACCCAATCCATGTGCATTTCTCCTTTTTCCTTGTCTGTGCCGTCATTTTACCACAGGGAGGGCATACTGTCCCGATTATTTGTGCTGAGAAATGAAGGCTCGTTCCGCTGAAACCAATATATCATAAAAGTGTTAAAAAATCTACTGCCTTCGGGAAATATGCCGAAGGCATTTTCATTTACGGAAGAAAATTTTCAAAACCCTCTTGGCAAGCGAACAAACGTTCTGTATAATGATATCTGTGATTTTGTCGCTTTATGCGGGAAAAGCACGAAAACTGAATATCGGTGACAACATCAATTACAAAAAACGGGACACCTGCTCTGTCGCAAGTGTCCAAAGGTTGTTTTTTTGAATATTTCATTATTCACGTGCCGATAATATCCGAAAAAGGAGGATATCATCATGGCACTTTTTGAAGACGAAAGAACACCGAAAAACGGCAGACACATCAAGGGAGTTTCCTGCGACGTGAAAAACTGTATCTATCACACCGAATACGATCAATGCACCGCCGACAGGATAGCGGTCGGTCCTTCGTATGCGAGCTCCTGCTCGGACACGGTCTGCGCGACGTTCGTACCGAAGAATACGGTCTGATCAGTTTTTCAGCGAGTGTATCGGCGCGGGGATCCTTCCGCCGCGGGCAATGAATTTTGCCGGTGACAGAGCGCTTATCTTCATAACGGGGGCTTCGCCGAGAAGACCGCCGAAGGTAACGCTGTCTCCGGCTTTTTTGCCGTAGGCGGGTATCACGCGGACGGCGGTGGTCTTCGTATTCGCCACGCCTATCGAGATCTCATCCGCGATAAGTCCGCAGATGACGGCTTCGTCGGTATCGCCGGGTATCGCTATCATATCGAGACCGACGGAGCAGACGGCGGTCATCGCTTCGAGCTTCTCTATCGTGAGGGCGCCTTTGCTTACCGCTTCGATCATGCCGGCGTCTTCCGAAACGGGTATGAACGCGCCGGAAAGGCCTCCGACGTGAGACGACGCCATAACGCCGCCCTTCTTCACCGCGTCGTTCAAAAGCGCGAGAGCCGCGGTAGTGCCGCAGGCGCCGCACGTTTCAAGTCCCATTCCCTCGAGTATCCTCGCTACCGAGTCGCCCACGGCGGGAGTCGGCGCGAGCGAGAGGTCGACTATACCGAACGGCACGCCGAGCCGCTTCGACGCTTCCCGCGCTACGAGCTGACCCATACGGGTGATCTTGAACGCCGTTCTCTTTATGACCTCCGCAAGCTCGGAGAAATCGCAGTCGCCGGCTCTCGCTATGGCGGAAGCCACGACGCCGGGTCCGGAAACGCCGACGTTTATCACGCATTCGGCTTCGCCTGTGCCGTGGAACGCGCCCGCCATAAAGGGGTTATCCTCCGGGACGTTTGCAAACACGACGAGCTTCGCGCAGCCGATGCAGTCCTTATCCCGCGTAAGATACGCGGTCCTTTTTATTATTTTGCCCATAAGGGCGACGGCGTCCATATCTATACCGGCTTTGGTGGAGGCGACGTTTACGGACGAGCAGACCTTACCCGTCGAAGCGAGCGCCTCGGGTATCGAATTTATGAGTCTCTCGTCTGCGCCGGTAAAGCCCTTCTGTACGAGCGCACCGTAGCCGCCGATGAAGTTGATGCCGAGCGCGTCTGCCGCGCGGTCGAGCGTTTCGGCGATGCGGACGTATTCCTCTTCGGAATATCTGCCGCCGAGAAGCGATATCGGCGTAAGAGACACGCGCTTGTTGATTATCGGTATGCCGTATTCTTTTTCTATCTGTTCGGCGGTGCAGACGAGTTTGCCGGCTTTGCCGGTGATCTTATCGTAGATCCTGTCGCACGCCTCTTTCGCGGAACCCGCCGCACAGTCGAGCAGGGATATGCCCATCGTGACCGTACGGATATCGAGGTTCTCCTCTTTGACCATATTTATGGTCTCTAAAATATCTTTCGTGTTGATCATGGCTCAGATCCTGTGCATTGAATTGAAAACATCTTCGTGCATCACGCGGCAGTCGAGCCCGCGTTCTTTGCCGAACTGTGCGAGCAGATCGACGAATTCGGTGAACGGTATGCTGAGCATATCTATATCCGCGACCATTATCATCGCGAAATACTCTTTCATTACGCTTTGCGAGATATCGACGATATTGGCGTTCTTTTCGGCGCATATCGCGCTGACTTTCGCTATGATGCCGACGCTGTCGCGTCCGACTACTGTAATAACGGCTTTCATCTGTTTTCCCCCGTTTGTTTTCTTATTCCGTATTATAGCATCACTAAATGAACATTTCAAGGCGTATAAAAAAATATATTATTTTTTCGGAAATAATTGAATTTTTATTTTTTATATGTTATAATATGAAAAATATCTCATACAGGAGTTGTTTATGGACGAGGAAGCTTCCAATTACGTTGAATATTCCGTCGATAAAAAGGTCGAACGCGAGGATAAGATCAAGCGCGTATTGTATTTCGTTCTCGTCGGCGTCATTATGTTCATACCGGTATTCGTCATATCGGCGTACGCGCCGGCGTTCGCGGTGACTATCGCGCTGGTGCCGTTTATCGGCGTTCCGCTTGCAAAATTCTTTTTCCGATATCTGCAAAACGAATATAAATATACCGTTGACAGAAGCAATTTCAAAATGGAGCTGATCCACGGCAAGGCGAAGCCCAGACTGCTTTACGAGGTAAACGTCAACGATATGGAATTCGCCGTACCTTACGACGATACGGCGGGAGACAAATACCCCGACCGGGATTTCGATACGGTAACGAAATGCTGCGAAAGCATGACGACGCCGGATCTTTACATACTCGCGTTCAGAGATAAAAACGGCAAACGCGTGCTGATGTATTTCAACGCCTGCCAGAAGGCTTTGAAGATAATGAATTATTACAATAAAAAAATCGTGATATCTCCGGATCTCAAGCATTAAAACACGTTTTCTCTCATATGGTATATCAAAAATATCATACGGAGAAACTACAATGAAAAAACGTATCGCGGTTTTATTTATACTTCTTACCTCCCTGCTCTTCTCATCCTGCTCGTCGGACTCGGTGCTTCGCGGCACCGTCGGCGCGCTCGAAAAGCCTTATAAGGCAAGCGTGCGCGTTTCCGAAGGGGGCGACGTGTACGAGGCGGAGCTTGAGCTTGACGAAAACGGTACGATGACGATAAAATTTCTCGAGCCGTCGCTTTTGTGCGGCATAAGCTACGGCTTCGGCAAGGACAGCGGCTATCTGTCTTACGACGGAGTCTCTATTTCTCTTGACGGCAAAGCCGCGAAAGACAAGGTATCGGGCGGAGTTTACGTCTGGTACGATATGCTTTTGCCCGACGATACGCCTCTGACGGGCAGAAGAGTAAAAGAAGGCGACAAAACTTATACCGTTATTTCCGATGGCGATACCGAGTATAAGTTCGATAAAAAAACGGGATTGCCGGTACTGATAACGAGATCGGACACGGCGATATCATTTACGGAGTTCATACAAAATGCCGAATTACCCGAAGGTACGGGCTGAGATAAGCAGATCAGCCCTCGAAAACAACTATGATCTGATAAAAAGACTGACCGGCAAACCGCAGATCTGCGTGGTAAAAGCGGACTGCTACGGTCACGGTATAGAATGCGCGGGAGTTTTTTACGATTGCGGCTGCCGCGTTTTCGCCGTTTCCGGCACGGGCGAGGCGATCTCTCTGCGCGAATTCTTCAACGGCAGAGGCGAGGCGCCGGAAATACTGATACTCGGTTACGTCAACCCGGGCAACGTACCGGAGCTGATCGATAATAACGTCATGATCGCGATGTTTTCAAGCGAATACGCGGAGCTTTGCCGCGCGAAAGTGCCGTCGGGCAAAAAGCTGCGCGTTCATATAAAGATAAACACCGGTATGAACCGTATCGGTTTCGACGAGGACGGGATCGGCGAAGCGCAAAACGTCTGCCGTATACCCGAGTTTTCGGTCAAGGGCGTTTTCACTCATTTCGCCTGCGCCGACGAGGAAGCGGAAGAGCCGACTCTGTATCAGAAAAGCCGGTTCGACAAAGCCGTCGCGGCGCTCAAAGAAAGCGGTGCGGAGTTATCTCTCATACACGCGTACAACAGCGCGGCGAGCCTGCGCTTCAAGCCCGAATACGACGCGGTGAGATCGGGTGTGGTGCTTTACGGAATGGCTCCTTCGCCTTTTCTGGCGTGCCCGGAGCTGCAGCCTGCGATGTCGCTTCACACCGAGGTCGCTCAGGTGAGAACGCTTCACAAAGGAGACCGGGTCTCCTACGGCTGGGAATTCGAAGCGCCCGGCACGATGAAGGCGGCGACTCTGCCGATCGGCTACGCCGACGGCTATATACGCGCCTACCGCGGCGGTTACGCTTTGATACACGGCAAAAAAGCGCCGATCATCGGGCGAATATGTATGGATCAGCTGATGGTCGACGTTACGGATATGGATAACGTGAAATGCGGCGACGAAGCCGTTATGCTCGGAGGCGGAGGGATCAGCGCGGACGAGCTTGCGGCGCTTTCAAATACGATAAATTACGAGGTGACGTGTCTCATATCGAAGCGCGTCAGAAGGATACTTATATGAAACGGCTTCTCTGTCTTTTGACCGCCGCTCTGATCGCTCTTTCGTCGTGCGCCGCGCCCTCCGCGCCGCAGACGGCGGAAACGGATGAGCGGCAAACGGCGCCGGCCGTAAATACCGCATATGAAACGATCGGCGACGTTGAAGAACAGACCGAACCGCCTCTTCCCGACAACGTGAAGGAGGAAGACGGTGTGCTCGTCTGGTACGCCGACGATTACAGCATAAAATATCCGAAGGGCTTTACAGCCTCGGAAAATAACGGAAAGCTCACCGTTTGCCCGAACGGCGGCAAGGGCAGGTACGTCACTCTGGAACAGACGGCGGCGGAGTTTTCGGAACGTCTTTCGGCGTCGCAGACCGCGGAGGCGATAGCCGCTTCCCTTCACGGTTCGGTAACGGACAGGCCTTCCGTGATCGAACTCGGCGGAGCGTACTGCGTACGCTTTGGACTGACGTCGGACGGCGTTTATATCACCTGCTGCCTGTGCAGATTCGACGGTAAAACGTATATAATCTGCGCCGGTACGGAAGATAAAGAAGACGATCTGCCGGCAAGAATAGCGCAGACGGTAAAATTCAATATAAAGGAGAACGCGCAATGAAACGATTCCCCGGAGAAGCAATATCGAACAGACCCGCCGAATGTCAGACCGACTGCGGCTGGTTCGACGACGTAAGACGTGAAAACGGTTTTATCGATCTTCGGAGATACGAAGACGACAAGACCGTGCTGAAAAATCCCCACAAGGGCTGGTTCTGGCATTATATCGACAACGGGCTCAGGTCGCCGATCTACCGCGACAGACCGGAAGAAAACGGTCATGCGGAGTTTTTCCCCGGCATGAATCATCTTTACCTGCGCTTCGACTGGTCGGACGTTGAAAAAGAAGAAGACGTTTACGATTTCGGTTTTCTCGACGGGATAATGGACGAATGGTCGCGATACGGTTACCGCTTCCAGCTCCGGGTAGTCTGTTACGAATCGTCGCACGGCATGGATTTCGCCACGCCCGAATACGTTTTCAGAAACGGCGCGAAATGCTATAAGATACCCGACCGCAATTATCAGCCCGACTACGCGGACGGATATTTCCTTTCGCGGGTCGATAAATTCTTATCAGTTCTCGGCGAAAAATACAATAACGACGACAGAGTGGAGCTTATCGATATCGGCACCTACGGCACCTGGGGCGAGGGTCATACGGTCGAGGGTGAAAACGCGATATATCCGGTCGAAACGATCAAAAAGCATATAGATATGCACGTAAAGCATTTTCCGGACAAGTTCGTGATATTGAACGACGATCATATCGTCGGGCGCATAGCGCATAACGACTGCCAGGAAATACTCGATTACGCGTACGAGCGCGGACTCGGACTTCAGGACGATTCGATCTGCTGCGACTATTATTCCGTCGTCAACGGCTACGATACGATGAGAGCGACGTGGGCGTTCCGGAAGCTTGCCGACAACGCGCCGTCGGTGATAGAGTTCGCGCACTACCGCTACATACATCCGCAGTTCGAGGATTTTTACCGTAACGGTCTGACGATAGTCGAATGCCTCAAAAATTCGAAGGCGACCTTCGCCGGCTTCCACGGCTACCCGGATATATTCTATAAAAGCGACAAATGGCTCGCCGAATACTGCGCGAACCGCCTCGGTTACTGGTATTTCGTACCGAGCGCCGTTGTTCCCGAGCTCACCGCTTCGGCGCATAACCGGGTCAGCGTAACGGTCAGAAACAAAGGCTGGAGCAAGGCTTATCACGAGCACAGGATCGTTTTTGCGGCGATAGGCGAAGACGGAAAGATCTTCAAAGCCGAGACGGGCAGGCGCGTCGACGCGCTCGAATACGAGCAGGAGGAAGAATACGTTTGCAATATCGACCTGCGTGACGTTCCCGAAGGCGAATATAAGATCTGCGTCGGCATTTTCACGGGAAACGAACCTGTAAAACTCGCGCTCAAGGACGAGATAAAACGCGGCGATTTTTACGAGATCGCAAAGAGGACGGTAAGGGCTCTGTAATACATTTTCGGAGATAATATGGCTTTATTTTACATCGCCGACCTGCATCTTTCGTTGAACGACGAAAGCAAAAGCATGAGCGTTTTCGGCGGAAGATGGAGAGATTACGAACAAAAGATAAAACGCGAATGGGAAGCCGCCGTGACGGACGAAGATACCGTCGTTCTCGGCGGCGACCTTTCGTGGGCGATGACTCTGCCCGCGGCTCTGCCCGATTTCGCGTTCATCGATTCTCTGCCCGGGCGTAAGATCGTGCTCGAAGGCAATCACGATTTTTACTGGAACAGCCTGAAAAAAATGAAACAGTTCTGCGCGGACAACGGCTTTTCGTTTGAGTTTTTGCGAAACAACGCGTTTTCCGTCGAAGGGATCTCCGTCTGCGGCAGCCGCGGCTGGTACACCGACGACAAGGTGATCCCCGAGACGAACGCCGACAGCAGGAAGATAATCGCCCGCGAAGCGGGAAGGCTCAGGGCTTCGCTCAGCGCCGGAAAAGAACTCGGCGAACCGGTCGTATTCATGCACTTCCCTCCCGTTTTCGGCAAATACAAATGCGAAGAATTCATTGATATAATGCTGCAATACGGAGTGAAGGACTGTTATTTCGGTCACATCCACGGCAAATACGATGTACCGCCGGTCGAGTATTACCGCGGTATAGCGTTTCACTTCGCCGCGGCGGATTTTCTGTTCTTCAAACCGGTAAAGGTCGTTTAGCAGCCGCGTACTTCAAAGCGCAGACAACAGAGAATATATAAACCGGTCGAAACGGCGCAAGATCCGTTCCGACCGGTTTGACATATTTAAGCGATCCGTTATTCAGCCTGATGTGACCGCCGCACTTCTTAGCGAATTGACCAATATCTGTGAAAAAAACATATCGTCTTTCATTTGCATCACCGTTACGGTGAACGTGATTATATAATCGCCGCACCGCGCGTCGAGCGAATACTGTACGCTGCTTCTGTTGATACCGTACGTCAAATAAACGCCGAGGTACTGATCGACGGTGATCCCGAGAGACGGATCGACGCCGTGCGACACCAGCCAGTCGTAGATCGCTTCGATCGATTCGGCTTTTACACGCGTACCGTTATGATCGGCTGTGTTTTCGGCGACCTCTTCGAATTTCCGATCCGAGAAATCGGAGAGCATCTGCGATATCATCGCTTTCGCCTTGTTCGTATCGATGGTTTTTCCGCAGGAGCAGAACGAAACGACGGCGATCAACGCAAGAAATAAACAAACCGTTCTTTTCATACAATCATTTCCTTTCTTATTCTGCAATCATTCTATCAAAAAAATAAAAATAATATAGCCGGGTGATGTGAATTATTTATAAACAATGCGAATATGCGAGGTACTCTTAAGGACAGTTAATGAAAACCGGCTGAGTAAGGAACAAAAAATCCTTATTTCAGCCGGTATTTTTGTCGCATATCTCTGCAAGCAGGACGTTTGTGTGCCAAACGTCAAAGAAACAGTTTACAGTTATGATTGCACACGATGCGTGCAAGTTATGAGTTGAGGCTTCGCCTCAACGTTATGATATGAGTTCCGCAAACGTGCCGCAGGCACTCATAACTTGCGAAGCAATCATAACGCGCGTCAGCGCTCATAACGTTCCGCGTAAGCGGAACTCATAACTGCCGACTGTCCTTAAGAACAGTCGGCATGCGGGAGATTTTTTGTATAATACTGTAAAAAACGGCGAAAAAAATATAGAATACTTATTGCATTTTGCATATTTATGTGATATGATAAGTTTGAAGTTATATATTTCACCGAAAGGAGACAGTATGAAAAAGTTCACAGTCATCATGATCCTCGCGGTCATGATCTTCGCCTGCCTTGTCTCGTGCGCCGAAAATCCGCCGGCAAACGTACCGAAGGACACGAAAGCGGCAACTGAAACCGCAACGGTAGAGCAGGCTACGGTCGCGATAACCGAAGAGGAAGAAGATACGGGCGACTATGAAGCCGATCTGCCCGAAGAAAAATTCACAGGCGATTTCAACATTCTTTGCGAGGGTCAATTCTGGGCTACCGACTCGAACCTCTATAAAGAAGAAGCAAGCGACGACCCGGTCGATAACGGCGTATGGATGCGCGTCGACAAGATCAGAGAACAGTTTGAGACCGATATAATAGTCACGCCTTCGGCAAACACCGCGGGCGATCTTAAGGTAAGCATCAATTCCGGCGACAGAGCCTTCAACGCGGTATGTCAGAGAATGCCGCTCATGGCTTCGAGCGCCTCGAACAACGAGCTGATGAACCTTTACGACGTTGACGGGATCGATCTTTCGAAAGCTTACTGGGATCAGAGCGCCAACAAGCAGCTTTCCATCGGCGGCAAGCTCTATTACACCGTCGGCGACATCATAACGAACGACGACGCCTGCACCTGGGTGATGATGTTCAACAAAAAGCTCGCCGAGATATACGATTTTCCGAATCTGTACGAGATAGTCGAGCAGGGCAAATGGACGTTTGACTATTTCTATCAGCTCTTGAAGACGGACGATCTTTCGCACAGCGACGACGCCACGTGGGACTATGAAGACCGCTATGCGTTCTCGACTCACCGCGATATGGCGTACGGATTCTTCTACGGCGCCGATCTCTCGTTCGTCGGCAAAGATGAACGCGACATACCGTACATAATCGACGACGCACAGAGCGCCGAGAAAACTCAGAAGGTCCTTGAATTTGCGCTCAAGGTCATGCGCCAGGACAATCTCACGCTTGACGCTCACAAATGGGTTCACGTCAATCAGTGGGCGACGGTGCTTACCGAAGCCTGCTTCAGAGAAGACAGAGCGATGTTCTACGCAGAAGTTCTTTCCACCGTTATAAGTCTGCGCGATATGGATACCGAGTTCGGACTTCTTCCGATGCCGAAATACAACGAAGCGCAGAAAGATTACACGACTTACGTTAACACGGCGGCTTCCTTCATAGGCGTTCCTAAATATTGGGAAGGCACGACCGACGCGAGAAGGAGCGGCGTAATACTCGAAGCCATGGCGTATTACGGACACGAATACATAACGCCCGAATATATGGAAAAGACCATAAAGGGCAAAGGAACGCGCGATTTCGAATCCATCGGTATGCTGAAGATCATAATGAAGCACAGAATATACGACCTCGGAAACATAAACGACTGGGGCGGTCTCGCCACCGGTTTTTCGAACCTTGTGTTCAACAACAAAAACAGCTATGCTTCCGTAACGAAGAGCGGTATCAGGAAAGCGAAAAACGCTTTGACCAAATTCTTCTCAAAACTCAATATCGAAGACTGATAAAGCCGCAAAAAAGACGGTCGGGCGATCCGACCGTCTTTTGCTATTCTTTATTTGCTTTTCTTCTTTTTGACTATATAAACGGCGGTCGCGGCGGAAAGCGTGAGCGCCGACGCGATTATCACCGCGGGAATGATGAAGCCGCCTTTGTTCTTCTCTTCTTCGCCTTCGGTCGTTTTCGGCTCCGTCACGGTCCGTTCTGCTGTTATGACCGCTTCTGTCGCCGTTTCCGTTTCAGGTTCTGTGACGGGTCCCGTCGTTATATATTCTGTCTGTTCCGTCCCGGTATCGGTATCCGTCTGCGCTTCTTTGGTGCCGGGCTCTTCCGTTTCGGTTTGCGGCTCCGTCTCCGGTTCGGCGGTCACCGGACGTATCTCTGTCGTTACTGTCTCTTTTTCCGTTGTTTCCGGCTCTTTCGTCGCCGGGCTTGTGATCTCGTCGGTCTGTTTTACGGCAGGCTCGGTCACGGCTTCGGTATCGGTCAGCGGCGCTTCGGTATCGGTCGCGGTATCGGTTTCACGGATACACCTTGCGGTATACGTCACGTCAGATATATACTCGTCTTCGACTCCGTCGGTCACGACCGCGTCCGAAAGCGATACGCCGACCGTTTCGGGCATCTCGCCCGTGAATTCGAAATCGAGCGTCATAAGCGTAACGTAGCCGAAAAAGGTCTCGTTCGTTATGAAAACCGCCCTGACCGCTCCCGGTTCCGTTTTAAGAGTTATCATAAAGCCTTCTTCTTCGGTGAGAGTCACCTTCGGCTCCGTCAGCACCGACGGATCGTAGCTGACCGTCATGCTTCCGCCCCGAAGCTCGTCCGATATGACGAACACGGAAACGGAAAACGGTCCGTTTATCTCGTCGGCGCCGTCAAGTCCGGCTTCCGTTTTGCGCACCTCTTCGGTATCCGTACCGGTATCGGTCTCAGTACCGGTATCAGTAACGATATCCGTTCCGTAACCGGTATCGGTCTCGAATCCGGTTTCCGATATCGCGTACACGGCCGGAACGAAAAGCGCCAGCATAAAGCACGCGGCGATCAGTATCACACGTTTCACGGTCCGGTCACCTCCATATCGGGCGGCTCGGGTTCTTCATCCGGGACCTCTTTGTAAACCGTGTCGTATGCGATCACCGCGTCTGTCACGGTGACTCTACCGTCACGGTTCATATCGGCGGCGAAAAACACCTCGCCGGGAATTTCTTCCGCTTTGTTTTCGATTATTACGCTGATGATCTCCGTAAGGTCGTCTTCTCCCGCGGCTCCGTCGCCGCCGCAGTCTCCTTCAACGGATATCACGCACGAATCGATCGTCTTTCCGTTGACGAATATATCGGCGGTGCATCCCGTACGTACGGCGTCTTCGCCGCCGAGCTGCTCATCACCTGCGAATATCCTTATGAATCCGCGCCCGTCAAGGAGTTCGCAAAGCTCCGATACCGTTATCGAACGCGGCGTGTACGGCAGATAATTCACGCCGTTCTTTTCTACCGTTCCCCCGATCGCAACGGGATATCCGTCGAAGACGTAGTCGTAAACTGCAAGCGACGAAAGCGGTTTGTAAAACGGCGACACCGTATGGGTCTTCTCTATCGTTTCTTCGGAAACGAGCAAATATTCCCTGTTTACCGAAACGTGGTTGCCGTTTTCATCAACCGGACCGTCCTGCAGTATATCGAGGTGATACGTTCTTCCATCCGCTTCCACCAGGTTCCACATATGCGGAACGCCGTTCACGGTACCGGTGATTATTCTGTTTTCATATCCGAGCGCGTCGAGCAGAAGCGAGGTGAAACCTGCGTATTCCTCGCATACGCCCTCGCCGCCCTTTACGAAATCCACGACGCTGCTTCTGTTGTTGAGTCCGGTATCGTAAGAAAACCTTCCGTCGAGGATAAGATCGTTCACGGAAAGAAATCTGTCTCTCATATCGAGAGCCGAAAGCTCCTCTGCGATCGGCGCTATGTACCCGGTCTTGAGCTCCGCCCTGTCTTCCGTCTTTTCTCCGCAGGCGAAAAACACCTTCACCGTCATCGATACTATACCGCCGGTCAACTCGTCCGCGACATAGGAAAGACGGAGATAATACGTTTTCGCGATACACTTCAGATACTTATCGGCTACCGCGTCTTTGACGTCCCTCAGGGTTTTCTGCGTGAGCATCGGAACGTCTGTCTGCAGATAATCGGAAGCGTCGGTGATATCGAAGGTTCGCATATAGACGTGACAAAGCACGGCAGAGCCGCCGACCGTGACCTCGCCGTATGTATAATTGCATTCAGACGGATCGAGTATGCGATCCGTATCCGCGTCTCTGAAAAAGCCGTAGATATCCTTATACGAAAGGCTCTCAACATAAACCGGCTCTTCGTCCGCAAGTACCGCGTAAGCCTGATTCGCCTCAGCCGACACCGGTATCGCGGTGAATATCAAAAAGCAGACAAGAAGCAAAGAAAGCGCTTTTTTTCTCATCTTTATCACCCGACATAACTTTATATATCAATCATATCATATTGTTTTTTATAAATCAATATTTGTGTAATTTCAAATTGTAAAAAAATTATCACAATAATATCCCCTATTTATATAGACGCGAAAAAACGCAAAAAGTTACACGAAAACGCGAATATTTACAAAAAATTAAATTATTAAGAATTATTAAGAAGTATTAAAGGATCTTAATAATTTTTAATTTTTTTATGGTTGAAATGGTCCGCGATATACGGTAGAATATACTATATATAAATATAATGAAAGGAATTTCGAAAATGGCGATCATTGACGAAATCAAAGAAGCCGAGAAAAAGGCGCAGAAGATCAAAGACGACGCCAAAGCGGCGGCGAGATCCGACGCCGAAACGATCGAATCCGACGCTCTCGCCGCAGCCGCAAAACGAAAAAAAGCCGCGCGTGAAGCCGCCGACGCTCTGATAAGCGGAGCCGAGGCTCAAGCGGAAGAAGCCGGCAGAAAAGCGAAGGAAAGATCGGACGCCGAATGCGATCAGATCAGGCAAAAAGGCAGGGAGAAGATCGGCGAGGCTTCCGATTCGATATACGAAAGGGCGCTCCGCTTATGATCGTATCGATGAAAAAAGCCGTCATCGCGCTTTTGCCGGAGGATCTCGAAAAGATCACCGAGGCGCTTCAGAGCTGCGGCGAATTCATGCCGATACCGACCGAAACGTCTTCTGCGGTAAAGACCGTATCGACGCCGGCTCTTGACGAAGAGGCGGCGACCGCGCTTTCCGCGTACGGCAAATACCGCAAAAAAGGCGGTCTTCTGGCTCCGCCCGCCGAATACTCGGAAGAAGAGTTTTCAAAAGAGCGGGAGGACGTGAAAAAAGCGGTCATAAAAGCGATAGAGCTCAACGAAAAGCTCGAGTCGGCAAACAGCGGCTTGAAGCACTGCGGCGACGAGCTTAAGGAGCTTGAACCGTTTTTGTCTCTCGAATGCGAAGCGGAAGAACTGCAGGATACGAAATATACCGCGGTATATATCGGACGGATGCCGTATTCGGAAAAGCGGCAGGACGATCCCCTCGATACCCTATGCGCCGAGTACGGGATCTCTTACGAGGCGTTTTACGAATCTGGCGGAATGCGTTACTTCTATATGCCCGTGTTCAGAGAGGACGCGGACGCGGTCAAAGCCGCGCTCGAACAGTCAGGCTTCGAAGCTCTCGCGCTTCCGTACAAAAGCGGAACGGCGAAGAAAAAACAGGCGGAGATACAAAACAGGATATCGCGTCTCGAATTTCTCAAAGAGTCGGTCTGTAAGGAGCTTGAAGAAGAGGCGAAGAACGCCGAGTCGGTCGAACTTTTCTACGACGTGGAAAAAGCGAAATCGGACCGCAACGAGGTCCCTGCCGACAAGACGGAATCGACCGTGATACTCACCGGCTGGGTGAGGTCCGACAGAACGGACAGGGTAGAAAAAGCGCTTGCCTCCGCCTCGGATCTTTACAGCCTGACCTTTGAAGATCCGGGCGAGGACGAACAGCCGCCCTCGGTAACGAAGGATCCGTATCTTATAGATCAGTGCTCGGCGATAACGGACTCGTATTCTCCTCCTGGACCGACGGACGTTGACCCGAACCCTTTTATGGGACCGTGGTACTATTTTCTGTTCGGCATGATGATCGCGGACGTAGGTTACGGCGCTCTGACGGCGATCCTGATGTTTTTATTCAAAAAACTGAAGAAGCCGCGCGGGAACGCCGGAAAGCTCGTCAACGTGATGCTTTACGCAAGCGTGCCGGCGATATTCTGGGGCGTTATGTACGGTTCATATTTCGGAGAAACGTGGCATCCCGTGCTTTTCGCGCCGCTTGAAGGCAACAACATAATACCGGCGCTTCTGCTTTCGATGATCGTGGGCGTGCTCCACCTGTTCACCGGTATGGGCATAAAAGCGTATATGAATTTCAAAGAAGGCAAATGGATCGCCGCTCTTGCCGATCAGATATCGTGGATACTGATAATAACGGGAGCCGGATTGATCTTCGTGCCGCAGGTCAAGATCGCCGCGTACGTCATCGCGGGGCTCGGGGTACTGCTTCTTCTGATATTCGGCGGTTACGCCAAAAAGAGCGTTTTCGGCAAGATAACGGGCGGAATCACGTCGCTTTACGGAATAACGAACTACGTTTCGGATATACTTTCGTATCTGCGTATATTCGCGCTTGCTCTCGCCTCCGGACTGATCGGTATGGTCATGAACACGATAGCCGGCATGATAACCGGCGCGATACCAATACCCGTTCTGAACGTGATCGTCGCGCTGCCGATATATCTGATCGGTCACGGCATCAATATCGCTCTGAGCCTGCTCAGCGCGTACGTTCACGCCGGAAGACTTCAGTATATCGAATTCTTCGGCAAATTCTACGAAGGAGGCGGCATCAAATTCACGCCTCTGCAGAGAAACAACAAATATACAAACATAATATCGGATAAAAATAAATAATATAAATTTGAAAGGAATTTTTAATCATGGGTGCAGTATATGCCGTAATCGGCGCCGCGTTGGCGGCAACTTTGGCAGGTATAGGTTCTTCTTACGGTGTTCAGGCGGCGGGCAAAGCCGCGGCGGGCGTAACAGCCGAAAAGCCTGAACTCTTCTCCAAGCTCTTCATCCTGCAGCTTCTCCCGGCTACACAGGGTATCTACGGTCTTATCAGCGCGATAGTCATTCTGATCAAAGCCGGCATTCTCGGCGGAGATTACGCTTCGCTTACGCCGGACAAGGGTCTCATTTACCTGTTCGCGGCTCTTCCCATCGCGATCGTCGGTCTGCTCTCCGGTATCTACCAGGGCAAAACCGCGGCTTCGTCCATACTTATGACGGGCAAACAGCCGGATCTTCAGGCAAAAGGTATTCAGATGACCGCCGTTGTCGAGACTTACGCGATATTCGCTCTCGTCGCCACCATCATCATCGTTCTGATGGTCTGATATAAGAAAGGCAGTATTATAATGTCAACTCAGGCATTGATAGATAAGATCATACGCACCGCCGAAGGCGAAGCCGAGGTCATCACCGACGAGATACTTAAACGCGCCGGTGAAGCCGAACGCATCATCTTAGGCAAAGCCGACGCCGAATGTGCGGAGATAACGAAAGCAGCCGAAGAAAAAGCCGCGCAGATAAAGCGCACCTCGGCACTGCTTTCGGAGCTTGAGGCAAGAAAAGCGTCATTGCACGCCAAACGCGAAATAATGGACGAAGCTTACGCTTCGGCTTTCGGGCGTCTCGCTATGCTCGATACCGAAAAGCGCATACCGTTCATCCGCGCTCTGATCGTCAAATACGCGCCGGATCCCGTCATCACGCTCACGCTCACCGAGGTCGACAGACGGTATTTCGACGAAGCAGCGGTCGGCTCGCTCGAAGCGGAGCTTTCCGGCAAATTCGGAAAGCCGTCCCGCATAACCGTATCGGACAAGCCGGCGAAATTCAAGGGCGGCGTATTCATGGAAAGCGCGTCGTCCGACGTCGACGCTTCTTTCGAAGCGCTCTTCGAAGAGCTCAGACGGGATACGGAGGCTGAGGTCAGCCGGATACTTTTCGGTTGAGGTAGATTATGTTTGATTATTCATATAACGTCGCGCGGATCGCCGCTCTCGAATCGAGGCTCGTTACGAAAGAGGTCCTTTCGAGGCTCAGCGCTTCGTCAGCCGACGAAGCGGTAAAGCAGCTTGCGGCGGCAGGATACGGCGACTTATCGGCGTCGACTTGCGGCGAGCTCGTTTCATACGAACAATCGAAGCTCCGCTCGTTTCTCTTCTCGGCTCTGCCGGAGGAGCTTTCGCGGATACTCGTTTTACCGTACGACTGCCATAATCTGAAGGTGCTTCTCAAATGCTGCGTGCTCGGCAAGGAGCCCGAGGGTATGCTTTACGACAATACCGTTTTCGACGCGGAGCTGGCTTACGCCTGCTGCCGCGGCGGCGAATTCTCGCTTTTGTCCGACCGTATTGCGGAAACGCTCAACAGGGCGTACGACTCGGGCGAGCTTTCGACGCCGTTCGGGATAAGCGTCAACTGCGATCTCGCGTTTTACAAAGAGATAGCTTTTTACGCCGGAAACGCGCCGGAAATCATAAAAAAATACGTAAAATACGAAGCGGATCATACGAATTACGTCTCGTATCTGCGGGCGTTTTCGACCGGCTTATCCGCCGACGCTTTCAAAAGGATGCTTCTGCCGGGCGGCTTCATACCGGCGGGCGTATTCTGCGCGGCATACGAGGCGAAGCCCGAGAGCATCCGCCCGTACACGTTCGGGTATGAAACGCACGACGGTATAACCGCGGCGGAAGAAGCGGCGAAGACCTCGGTAAACGCGGCTTCCGACGCGCTCGACGCAAGCACGGAGGCGCTTCTCGAAGCGGAAAAATACGAGATCAATTCCGCTGTGCCGGTATTTATATACAACAAGAAAAAAATACGTGAGGCCCGTCTGATAAGAACGTACTTCGCGGAATCGGAGGCTTTATGGAAAAGAAAATAAAAGCCGCCGTCGTAGGCGATAAGAGCCGCGTGGCGATGTACGCCGCCGCCGGCGTCGCCGTGTACCACGCGACCGAACGGCACGACGTGCTGAAGCTGATACAGCAGCTCGATTCCGAAGGTTACGGGATCATATTCGTCTCGGAGCCGGTCTACGCCGAATGCGAAGACGGACTCAAAAAATACGTATCGCAGCCTTATCCGATAATAATACCCGTGCCGGACGAGAATTCCGACGGATCGTATGCAAGACAGCGTATCGCCGAAAACGTGAAAAAAGCGATCGGCAGCGATATAATCTGAAATCATAAATTGGAGATAATTATGGACAGAACAACAATGACAGGGACCGTTGTGAAAGTATCGGGACCGCTCATCACGGCTTCCGGTATGGGCAGCGTCCATATGTACGACGTCGTACGCGTCGGAGAGAAGCGGCTTATCGGCGAGATAATCGAGCTTCGTTCCGATATCGCTTCCATACAGGTTTACGAAGATACGGCCGGTATCGGCGCGGGCGACCCGGTATATCTCACCGATATGCCGCTTTCCGCCGAGCTCGGACCGGGACTCATAGAATCAATATTCGACGGTATCGAACGTCCGCTCGACGCCTTATATAAGATCTGGGGCGACAGGATCGAGCGCGGCGTTTCGGTCCCGAGCCTTGACCGCGAAAAGAAATGGAAATTCGAGCCGTCCGCAAAGATCGGCGAAAAGGTCGTTTCCGGCGACATACTCGGCGCCGTGCAGGAGACGGAGGCGGTCAGACACTATATAATGGTACCGCCCGGAAAATCCGGTACTCTTACGTGGTTATTCGACGGAGAGGCTACGGTCGTCGATCCGATAGCCAGGCTCGTAAACGATAACGGCGAGGAAGAGACTCTCCCGATGCTGCAGTACTGGCCGGTACGCCGCGGCAGACCGGTCGCCAAAAAGCTTTCTCCTTCCGAGCCGATGATCACCGGTCAGAGAAGCATAGACACGCTTTTCCCGATAGCGAAGGGCGGTATCGCCGCCGTTCCCGGTCCGTTCGGTTCAGGCAAGACCGTCGTTCAGCATCAGCTTGCGAAATGGTCTGACGCCGATCTGGTCATATACATAGGCTGCGGCGAACGCGGAAACGAAATGACCGACGTTCTGAACGAATTCCCGGAGCTGGTCGACCCCAAAACGGGACTTTCGCTCATGAAACGCACCGTTCTCATTGCAAACACATCCGATATGCCGGTCGCCGCGCGTGAAGCGTCGATATACACCGGCATAACGATAGCCGAATATTTCAGAGATATGGGATACAAGGTCGCGATCATAGCCGACTCCACCTCGCGCTGGGCGGAGGCTCTGCGCGAAATGTCGGGCCGTCTCGAAGAGATGCCCGGTGAGGAAGGTTATCCCGCCTACCTCTCTTCGCGCCTTGCGGAATTCTACGAACGCGCCGGCTTCGTCAAATGCCTCGGTTCAGACGGCAGATACGGCGCCGTATCGGCGATCGGCGCTGTATCCCCTCCCGGCGGCGACACGTCGGAGCCCGTATCGCAGGCGACGCTCCGCATAGTCAAGGTCTTCTGGGGACTTTCTTCCGAGCTTGCTTACAAGCGTCACTTCCCCGCCATAGACTGGTTGAAGAGCTATTCGCTTTACGAGGCGAAAATGGCTGAATATTACGTAAAGAACATCTCTCCCGACTGGCCGAAGCTCGTCGCCGATACGAAGGCTCTTTTGCAGGAGGAGGCTGAACTGAACGAGATCGTTCAGCTCGTCGGTATCGACGCGCTCAGCCCGAAGGACAGGCTGACTCTTTCTGCCGCGCAGATGATACGCGAAGACTATCTGCAGCAGGACGCGATGGATCAGACGGACAGCTATACCTCCCCGAGAAAGCAGTATCTGATGCTCTCGCTGATCCACGCCTGGCATGAAACGGGCAAAAACGCCCTTGAGGTGGGAGTACCTTTTCAGAAGATCGAATCCATGAAGGTATGCGAACGCATAGCGAGAATGAAGTATATCGAAGAATCCGAAAAAGAAGAGGTCTTTGCCTCAATAAGCGACGACTGCGACAAACAGTTTACCGAAATGGTCGAGGAGGCTTCTGCAGATGAATAAGGAATATAAGACAATAAAGGAGATCGTCGGACCTCTTATGCTCGTTGAAGACGTCGAAGGCGCGACCTACGACGAGCTCGTCGAGATAATAGAGCACGACGGATCGAAGCGTTACGGTAAAGTTCTTGAAATAAACAGAGACAAGGCTCTCGTTCAGCTGTTCGAACCGTCGGAGGGGCTCAGAATGTCCGACTCGCGCGCCAAATTCCTCGGTCACGGCGTTCAGCTCGGCGTATCGGGCGATATGCTCGGCAGAGTTTTCGACGGTATGGGCAACCCGATAGACGGCGGCGATCCCATAATCGCCGAAGCGTATATGAACATAAACGGTCTGCCGATGAACCCGGCGGCAAGAGACTTTCCGGCTGAATTCATACAGACCGGCGTTTCGGCGATAGACGGGCTGAACACGCTCGTAAGAGGTCAGAAGCTTCCGGTCTTCTCCGGCTCCGGTCTTCCACATGCGGAGCTGGCGGCGCAGATAGCCCGTCAGGCGAAGGTGCGCGGTACGAACGACAAATTCGCCGTCGTATTCGCCGCCATCGGCATCACCTTTGAAGAATCCGAATTCTTCATACGCGACTTCGAGCGTACCGGCGCCATCGAACGTTCGGTTATGTTCATCAACCTCGCAAACGACCCCGCGGTCGAGCGTATCTCGACGCCGCGTATGGCGATAACCTGCGCGGAATACCTCGCATACGAGCTCGGGATGCACGTTCTCGTCATAATGAGCGATATCACGAACTATGCAGAGGCTCTTCGCGAGATCTCTGCCGCGAGAAAAGAAGTTCCCGGCAGACGCGGTTATCCCGGTTACCTTTACACAGACCTTGCGACGATGTACGAGCGCGCCGGAAGACTGAAAGGCAAGCCCGGCTCGATAACGCAGATACCGATACTTACGATGCCCGAGGACGATAAAACTCACCCGATACCGGACCTTACCGGATACATAACCGAAGGTCAGATAATACTTTCGCGCGAGCTTTACAGAAAAGGCGTAAAACCGCCGATCGACGTTCTGCCGTCTCTTTCGAGACTTAAAACGAAGGGTATAGGTCCCGGCAAGACGAGAGAAGACCACGCGAACACGATGAACCAGCTGTTCGCCGCTTACGCCCGCGGTAAAGACGCCCGCGAGCTTTCGACGATACTCGGCGAATCGGCGTTATCGGACGTGGATAAGATCTACGCGAAATTCGCTGAGGAATTCGAGCAGAAATACGTTTCGCAGGGCTACGATACGGACAGATCGATAGAAGATACGCTCACGGTCGGCTGGCAGCTGCTCTCGATGCTTCCGAGAACGGAGCTTAAACGTATCAAAGAAGAATATATTGAGAAATATCTCCCGAAGGACGAATCCCGTAAATAACGGAGGGACTTATGGCTAAACAGATAAACCCGACCAGAATGGAGCTGACGCGGCTCAAACGCCGCCTTAAAACGGCTTCACGCGGTCACAAGCTGCTCAAGGACAAGCAAAACGGTATGACCAAGCAGTTCATGGAGCAGATAAGAAGAAACAGATCTCTGCGCGAACAGGTCGAGGCGGCTCTTTCCGCCGCATCGGGCAAATTCCGCGCCGCGTCGTCGTCGATGGGCGAGCCTGAGCTTTACGAAGCTCTGATGCTCCCGGCGGGCGAGGTCGGCATAACGGGAGACGTGAACAACGTGATGAGCGTGCAGACGCCGAAGCTCATATCGGACGGAGGTCTTTCCGGCACGCTTCCTTACAGCTTTGCCGGAACGAGCCCCGAGCTCGACTCCGCCGTGCTCTCGATGATAAAGCTCTTTCCGCTTTTATGCGAGCTTGCCGAATGTGAAAAAACGTGCGATATGCTCGCCGCGGAAATAGAAAAAACGCGCAGAAGAGTAAACGCTCTCGAGCACGTCATGATCCCCGATATGCAGAGAAACATAAAATTCATAACGATGAAGCTCGAGGATAACGAGCGTCAGAACATAACGAGACTGATGAAAGTCAAATCGGTCATCAACGACAGATAGGATGTGAAAAAAATGAAAGGCAAATTTGAAAAGATCACGAAAATAATCCCCGAAAACTGCGACGGTATACTGCTCACGAGCGAGGTCAACCAGTTTTACGCCTGCGATTTTCCGTTCACGGACGGCTACGTTCTCGTAATGAGAGATAAAACGTATCTGATCTCCGATCCGCGCTATTACGAGGCGTCGCTTGCTTCCGAGGGCGTTGAGAAAGTCGAGCTGAGATCCGGAGTTCTCGAAGAGCTCCTGTCGGGTCTCGGCGTAAAGGCTCTCGCGTACGAGGACCTTGAGCTTACGGTCGCGGCTTTGCACAGACTCGAAAAGAGATTTCCCGATATCGCGTTTCATCCGATCGGCAGCGCTTTATCCGATTTGCGCGAATATAAAGACGAGGACGAGCTTGAAAAGATCAAGACGGCGCAAAGCATCGCGGATAAGGCGTTCGAACACATACTCGGTTTCATAAGCACCGACCGCACCGAAAAGGAGGTCGCGCTCGAGCTTGAATTCTTTATGAGATCTCACGGAGCCGAAAACGTTTCGTTTGAAACGATAGCGGTCAGCGGTCAGGCGACTTCTCTGCCCCACGGCGTACCGAGAGACGTCAAAGTCAATCCGGGTTTTCTCACGATGGACTTCGGATGCAAATTCCATGGCTACTGCTCGGATATGACGAGAACGGTCGTCGTAGGCAAGGCGACGCCCGAAATGAAAAAACTCTACAATACCGTACTCAGAGCTCAGACCGCCGCGATAGAGGCGACGGCGCACGGTATGAAATGCAGCGATCTCGACAAGATCGCGAGAGACATCATTGACGCCGAGCCGGAATTCAAAGGCGCTTTCTCTCACAGTCTCGGTCACGGCGTAGGTCTTTATATCCACGAAATGCCGGGCGTGAGCCACTATAACGACGGCAAGATACTCTCGACCGGTCACGTCATAACGATCGAGCCGGGCATCTATTTATTCGGCAAATACGGCTGCAGAATAGAGGATATGATGGTATTCCATAAAGACGGATGTGAAAATATCACTCATTCGAGAAAAGAACTTATCGAAATTTAAAAAAATTTTCGGAAAAAGTATTGAAAAAACCGTAAAGATAGTGTATTATAGATTCAGTTATATGATTTTATTTTGGAGGAAACCATTATGTTAATGGCTGGTGATTTCAGAAACGGCAAAACTTTCGAGCTTGACGGTCAGGTAATGCAGGTCGTCGAGTTCCAGCACGTAAAGCCCGGCAAAGGCGCGGCTTTCGTCAGAACGAAAATGAAAAACGTCATCACGGGCGCCGTGATCGAACGT